>Ga0247732_10000623_pt1 | contig 15956 bp, 15 predicted proteins | sample UWRJL163409C2_FD_180940 | JGI IMG/M metagenome (GOLD analysis project Ga0247732, IMG submission 180940) | Plant litter microbial communities from Arlington Agricultural Research Station in Wisconsin, United States - UWRJ-L163-409C-2 | ecosystem: Environmental > Terrestrial > Plant litter >...
AGCTCACCGCGAGCGTCCTCGCATCCGCCCTGGCCGTCGTCCGCGATCAGGGGCCGTCCACCGATGCGCGGGTCGGCGGTATTCCCGCCCAGGAGGGTCCGCTGCGCGACGGTCTCGAACGGGCCTACCGCGAGCTTGCGAGCCTCACCGAGAACCAGACCGAGCGCGTGCAGCTCGTCGACGAGGCCAACAGTGTTCGCCGTTGGACCCTGTCGTGAGCGACGCCCCCGACGAGATCGCCGAGACGTCGCTGCCGACTCCCGAATCGGTGCAGCCGGAATCCACCCCGCAGCCCCCGGCCGAGGCCGAGGCCGCTGCCGAAGCCCCGGCCCCGGCAGCACTCGTCGTCTGCCCTGCCTGCGCGACGGTGAACGATCCCGACGCCAAGTACTGCGAAGAGTGCGGCACCCAGCTGGGTGAACTCGTCGAGGTGAGCGCAGACCGTGACACCGCCGACGACGCGCCTGCCGAAGCCGACGAGGCCACGTCCTCCACCGCGGCTCCTCGGCGAGCCTGCGTCTACTGCGGCGGCAGCATCGCCGACGACGGATACTGCGAGCTCTGCGGCAAACCGGCCCAGAGCGAGCGCGACCACTGGCAGGAGGCGCCCGCGGCATGGGTCGGCGGCGTGTGCGACCGCGGCATCCGGCACGAGATCAACGAAGACGCCATGGCGCTGGCGGCAGACCCGCAGGTCGGCGAGTTCGCGGTGCTGGTCGTCTGCGACGGCGTGTCATCGACCCCCGGCTCCGACAAGGCGAGCCTCGCAGCAGCACGCGCCGCCACCGCCATCCTCGAAGCTGGACGCGTGACAGATCTGGCCGACGGCCACGGCGACGAGTATGCGCAGGCCCGATGGTCAGGTCGCATGCTCGAAGCCGGCGAGCGTGCGAGCGCCGCTATCTACGAGGCGATCGGCGAGCTTGCGGCGCGAACGAATCCGCCGTCGTGCACCTTCGCCGCCGCCGTCATCGACGGTCCGCTGGTGGTCGTGGGCGGAGTCGGCGACAGCCGCGTGTACTGGATCGCCGACGAAGGAAAGTCGCGGCAGTTGACCACCGACGATTCCTGGTCGCAGGAGATGATGGCCCACGGCATGTCGCGCCAGCAGGCCGAGAATGCCCCGCAGGCGCATTCGATCACCCGATGGCTCGGTGCCGACTCCCCCGACGAGGTGCCCCACGTCGTTCCCACCTACCCCACGGGCGCCGGCTGGATCCTCGTCTGCTCCGACGGACTCTGGAACTACTGCTCCGACGCCGACGACCTCTCCCAACTTGTGCACCGGGTCGTCGGGTCGGTCGGCACCAACCCCGTTCAGGTCGCCTCGGCACTTGTCGACTGGGCCAACGAGCAGGGTGGACAAGACAACATCACCGCCGCGCTCGCTCGATTCGATAGCGTTGTACCTACGTCGGCCCGGCCGGCCTGATCCAGGACAGATAGAGGAGTCTCCCATGGCAGAGTTCACCGCCAGCGTTTTCCAGAATGAATTCCTCTCAGACGGGGCCACAGACGTTCACGCCATCGTGACCGTCACGGTCGCGGGCGCCGGTCAGGCGGGCCAGGGCCAGGGCATGGCCGCGGGCGAGATCATCATCGTCGACACCTCAGGATCGATGACCGGTGAGAACCTCGGCGCAGCCAAGCACGCGGCCTCCGTGGCGGTCGACCAGATTCTCGACGGAACCTGGTTCGCGGTGATCTCGGGCACCGACACGGCAGCCCGCGCGTTCCCCTACCCGAACGCACGGCTCCCCATGGTTCAGATGGAGCCGGGCGCGCGCGCCGCGGCGAAGCAGGCGATCGCCGCCTTCCAGCCCTCGGGCGGAACGGCGATGGGCACCTGGCTGACGCTGGCCCGCGAGCTCTTCCAGGCCACCCCTCAGGCGACGCAGCGCCACGCGATCCTGTTGACCGACGGCAAGAACGAGCACGAGTCGGCGCAGGCACTCAGCCAGGCCATCTACAACGCCACCGGAGTCTTCCAGTGCGACGCCCGCGGTGTCGGCTCGCGCTGGCAGGTCGACGAGCTGCGCCAGATCGCCACCGCGTTGCTCGGCACCGTCGACCTCATCGCCAAGCCGGCCGACATGGCCGCCGACTTCGAGAGCATCATCAAGCAGTCGATGGGCCGTGGTGTGGCGTCGGCCGATCTGCGCGTGTGGGCACCGCAGGGTTCCGAGGTGCTGTTCGTGCGCCAGGTCGCACCGACCGTCGAAGACCTCACCACACGCAAGACGATGGTGAACCCGCTCACGGGCTCCTACCCCACCGGCTCGTGGGGCGACGAGTCTCGCGACTACCACGTGGCCGTTCGGGTCGCCTCGAAGCCCGTCGGCTCGGAGCAGCTCGCCGCGCGGGTGCAGCTCACCGTGCGCGACGAGGTCGTCGCTTCCGGTCTCGTGAAGGCACGCTGGTCGAACGACGACGCACTGACCGCGCGCATCGATCCGGCCGTGGCGCACTACACGGGCCAGACCGAACTCGCCTCCGCCATCCAAGACGGCCTCGCGGCCAAGGCCGCGGGCGACGCGGCGACCGCCACCGTCAAACTCGGTCGCGCCGTTCAGCTCGCCGCCGAGACGGGCAACGACGAGGCCACCGCCAAGCTGCGCAAGGTCGTAGAGATCGACGACGCGAACGAGGGCACCGTGCGGCTGCGTCGCGACGTGGCCAAGCTCGACGAGATGGCTCTCGACACGGCGTCGACGAAGACGACGCGGGTGCGCAAATGACCCTCTGCCCGAACGGACACTCGTCGCAGTCGACCGACTACTGCGACGTCTGCGGAACACCCATGGCCGCCGCGGCGCCCGCTCCGGCAGCTCCCGTTGCTGCGCCCGCGTCGACGCCGTCGTCGGGTTCGGGTGAACCGATCACCTGCCCGAACTGCTCGTTCCCGAACCTGCCCGACGCGCTGTTCTGCGAGAACTGCGGATACGACTTCACCACGGGCTCCCTGCCCGAGCCCGACCCCGACGCGCCGGGATTCGCGGCCCCGCTCACGGCTCCGGCACCCGTGCCGAACGCGCCCGCCGTCGTGCCCGTCATCGCGCCGGTGTCGAGTCTCGACATCGAAGAGGGCGATATCGGCAGGCACGAGGCGAGCACCGATCCCGGCTACGTCGAGGCGCCCGCCATCGAGGGCCAGCCCACGGTCGAGCCCGCAGGAGCTGCCGCTCCTGAGCCCGAGGCAGCCACCGGCCCCGTCGCCACCTCACCGGCGGCGGCCACCATCGAGGGCGACACCGTGTGGGTCGCCGAGGTCTGGATCGACCCCGAGTGGTACGCGGCGCAGAAGTCCGACGACCCGCTGCCGTCAGGCGGCCTCCCTGAGATCGTCGTACTGAAGCAGAGCAGCCTCCTGGTGGGGCGCACCTCGGTCTCCCGCGACATCCACCCGCAGATCGACTGCGGCTCCGACAGCGGCGTCTCCAGGCGGCACTGCCAGCTCAACACCGACGGTCAGCGCTGGTGGGTCGAAGACCTGCAGTCGTCGAACGGCACGTTCGTGGGTGCCGCCGGTGAAGAGCTGCCGAGCGACGCCATCCAGCCCGGGCAGCGCCGCGAGGTGCACGACGGCGACCGCATCTTCATCGGCGCGTGGACCCGTCTGGTCATCCGCAAGGCGCTGCCGGGCGAGGCGTAGGCCTCGTTCCCTCCGTTCCCTGAGCTTGTCGAAGGGGCCCTTCGACAGGCTCAGGGAACGGCCAGCTCAGGAGGCGGTCGGCAGCGCCAAGTCGATGAGCTCGTCGATGAGCTGCGGGTAGCTCAGACCCGATGCGATCCAGCACGCCGGGAACATCGAGATTGGGGTGAATCCGGGCATCGTGTTGAGTTCGTTCACGACGAAGCCGTGTTCGGTGAGGAAGAAGTCGACGCGGGCGAGTCCGGCCCCGCCGATCGCTTCGAACGCCGTTGCCGCGATGCTCTGCATCGTGGCGAGCTCCTCGTCGCTCATCGGGGCCGGGCACACCAGTTCGATGCCCGGGGCGTCGAGGTACTTCGCATCGAAGTCGTAGAAGGCCCTGTCTGTCATGACGACCTCGCCCGCCACCGACACCCGGGTGGGGCCGCCGTCGCGACCCTCGAGCACGCCGCACTCGACCTCTCGGCCCACGATGCCCTCTTCGATCAACACCTTGTTGTCTTCGGCGAGAGCGATCTCCATCGCCTCGGCGAGCTGCGACCAGTCCGTGACGCGGCTGACGCCGACAGACGAACCGGCGCGAGCGGGCTTGACGAAGGCCGGCAGCCCGAGGCTGGAAGCCCGCTCCGCGACGGCCGACGGAGCAGCCGCCCATTCACGCGCCGTCACCGTGGTCCACGGGGCCACGTCGATGCCGGCCTGCAGCAGAACGGTCTTCGTGAAGTGCTTGTCCATGCCGAGGGCCGACGCGAGAACGCCCGATCCTACGAACGGCAGCCCGAGCAGTTCGAGCATGCCCTGAACCGTGCCGTCTTCGCCGAAGCGTCCGTGCAGAATCGGGAACACGACATCCACCTCGCCGAGGCTGCGCGAACTGCCATCGGCGAGTTCGACGGTCAGCGTGCGGTCACCCGCCCTGTCGGGCCAGCGGATGCGTGTGCCGTTGTCGCGCACGCGGGGCATGGCCTCGGCGTCGATCGCGAACTTGGCCGGGTCGTCGTCTTCGAGAACGAACGATCCCTCGCCGGTGATGCCGATGGGAATGACCTCGAACCGGTCGCGGTCAATCGCGTGAAGAACCCCGCCCGCCGTTGCGCAGCTGATTGAATGCTCGCTTGAACGGCCCCCAAAGAGCAGAGCCACCACTGTTTTTCCGGCCATCGATCGTCCTTTCGCCCTGCGGCTCGTCCGAGTCCGTCGTCAGGTGGGGAGCTATGTCCCGGGGATTCAGCGTACCGGCCAGCACCTCGCTGACCTGTTTCACGATGGGCATGTCCACGCCTTTGGCAGCCGCCAGCTCGAGGATCGGCGCGACCGAGGCGAGACCTTCGGCGGTCTGCTGCATGCTCTTCACCACGTCGGCGAAGCTGTATCCCTGGCCGAGCAGGCGGCCGGCCGTGTTGTTGCGCGACAGCGACGAGCTGCTGGTGGCGATGAGGTCGCCGAGCCCGGCCAGACCCGAGAGCGTGTCGGGGTGGGCTCCATATGCCACGGCGAAATCGGTCATCTCGGCGAGGCCGCGGGTGATGATCGAGGCCTTCGTGTTCTCGCCGTAGCCCACGCCGTCGACGATGCCGATGGCCACCGCGATGAGGTTCTTGAGCACGCCGCCGAACTCGGTGCCGATGACGTCGGTGTTCACGAACGACCTGAAGTAACGGTTGCTCGCCGCCATCGCGACGCGCTGGGCGGTCTCGAGGCTCTGCGACGAGATCACGGCGGCCGTGGGCTGCTCCTTGGCGATCTCGAGCGCCAGGTTGGGGCCGGATGCGACGGCGATGCGATCGCGGTCGATCTCCAGTCCCAACTCGATCACCTCGCTCATGCGCAGGCCGGACTTCTTCTCGACACCCTTCATGAGGCTGATCACGAGGGCGTCATCTGGCAGGAGCGGGCGGATCGCCGCGAGATTCTCGCGGAGGCTCTGGCTGGGAATCGACACGAACACCATCTCGGCACCCGCAAGGGCGTCGGCGAGGCTCGACGTGGCCGTGACCGCCAGCGGAAGGTTGATGCCGGGAAGGTAGTCGCTGTTGCGCTTGGCCTCGCTGATCTCGCGTGCGAGTTCGGGGCGACGCGCCCACAGGGTCACGTCGCTGCCGCCGTCTGCGAGGATCTTGGCGAAGGTCGTTCCCCAACTTCCTGCGCCGAGCACGGTCACGCGGCGACGGGGAGGGACGACCGCCACGGGCCTGGTCCTACTCAAAACGACCGGTCTCCTTCTGGTTGTGCGCGGCGGGGTTCCAGCGTTCCACGGGGGCGGTCTCTCCGCGCAGCCCTTCGAGCAGCGCGGTGATGTCGGCCATCACGAGTTCGGTCGCCGCCGTCAGCAGAGCCGAGTTGATCGGCTTGCCGCGGAATTCGTCGAGGTCGACGGGATCGCCGAACGCGACCTTGATGGTCTTGCGGGGAAAGAGGCTGATCTTGTTGGAGTAGCGCGCCATGACGGCCTGGGTTCCCCAGTGAGCGGCAGGGATGAGCGGCAGGTTCTGCTCCAGCGCCATGCGCACCGCGCCGGTCTTTCCCTTCATGGGCCAGATCTGCGGATCGCGGGTCAGCGTTCCCTCGGGGTAGATGATCACGGCGTTGCCCTTGTCGGCCAGCTCGTGGGCGGCCTTGAGCGGCTCGCTCCCCCGAACGGATCCCGCCCTCTCGACGGGGATCTGGCCGGTGCCGCGCAACACCGCACCGACGACGGGCACCCGGAACAGGGATGCCTTCGCCAGGAAGCGCGGCGCCCGGCCGAGCTTCCAGATCGACCATCCCATGATGACCGGGTCGATGTTGCTGTAGTGGTTCGGCGAGAGCACGAACGCGCCGGTGCGGGGCAGTTTCTGCGGGTCGGTGAACTCGATCTTCGCGATGCTCGAGAGAAAGGGCACGAGCACCGCGGCCAGGGCTCGAAAACCGATGGTCTTCTCAGACGGCTGACCTGCCACGGTCACACCTCGAAGGAGAAGTCAGCTCCGAGCTTCTCGAGCTTGGCCACGAAGTCTCCGTAGCCACGACCGATGAGTCCCACATTGCTGACGGTCGAACGGCCGTCGGCGGTCAGGGCTGCGATGAGGTGGCTGAAGCCGCCGCGCAGGTCGGGAACGACGATCTCGCTGCCGTGCAGCTTGGTGGGACCGGTGATGACGGCGGCCTGCTCGAGCGGACGACGAGGAACGCGTCGCTCTCCCCCTTCGAGTCCGTGCTTGTGCACCTGGATGTTGGCGCCCATCTCGACGAGGGCGTCGGTGAACCCGAAGCGGTCTTCGTAGACGGTCTCGTGCACGATCGACGTGCCGATGGCCTGGGTCAGGGCGATGATGAGCGGCTGCTGCCAGTCGGTCATGAAGCCGGGGTGCACGTCGGTCTCGATGACCACGGGCTTGAGGTCGCCGCCCGGGTGGTAGAACCGGATGCCGTCTTCCTCGATGTCGAACGCGCCGCCGATCTTGCGGAAGACGTTGAGGAACGTCATCATGTCCTGCTGCTTGGCGCCCTTGCAGGTGATGTCGCCGCCGGTGGCCAGAGCAGCCGAGGCCCAGCTGGCTGCCTCGTTGCGGTCGAACAGGGCGCGGTGGTCGTAGCCCTTGAGGCTGTCGACGCCCTCGATGAGGATCACGCGGTTGGGCTCGACCGAGATGATCGCGCCCATCTTCTGCAGAACCGCGATGAGGTCCATGATCTCGGGTTCGATGGCCGCGTTCTTGAGCTCGGTGGTGCCCTTCACCCGCACGGCCGTGAGCAGAACCTGCTCGGTCGCTCCGACGCTGGGGTAGGCGAACTCGATCTTCGCGCCGTGCAGCCCGTTGGGCGCGGAGATGTCGATTCCGCTCGGAAGCTTGTCGACGACGGCGCCGAACTTGCGCAGGGCGTCGAGGTGGAAGTCGATCGGCCGGTCACCGATGCGACAGCCGCCGAGGTCGGGAATGAAGGCGTGGCCGAGACGGTGCAGCAGCGGCCCGCAGAACAGGATGGGAATGCGGCTCGATCCCGACAGCGCGTCGATCTCGGCGCTGTTGGCGCTGGCGACGTTGCTGGGGTCGAAGATCAGGATGCCGGTCTCGGCACTGCCCGAGATCGTGACGCCGTGCGCTTCGAGAAGGCTGGCGACCACGTGCACGTCGGAGATGTCGGGCACGTCGCGCAGGATGCTCTTGGTGTCGCCGAGGAGCGACGCCACCATGGCTTTGGTGACGAGGTTCTTGGCCCCGCGCACATCGATCGTGCCGCGCAACGGCCGACCGCCGTTGATCACGATCGTGTCGCTCGGAAGTCCGACCCTGCGTGCTGCCATTTGCGCGTCCTGTAGAAGTGAATTCACTGATGTAACCGCCTGTACTGCTGTTATTTAACGGGGAGAGTCTTCGGACGCCAGCCTTCGCGGCGGCCCTCGAACTCCGTGATTCGCGCTTCGTCGCGCAGGGTGAGCCCGATGTCGTCGAGGCCTTCGAGAAGCCTCCATCGAGTGTAATCATCGATCTCGAACGGCACGGTGAGCGCCCCCGCCGTCACCGTTTTGGCCGGAAGATCGACCGTGACCTCGAGTCCGGGCTGGGCGTCGATCAACGCCCAGATCTTCTCGATGTCGGCTTCTGCGAGCTGGGCCGCAAGCAGCCCCTGCTTGCCCGAGTTGCCTCGGAAGATGTCGCCGAATCGCGCACTGAGCACGGCTTTGAAGCCGTAGTCGCGCAGCGCCCAGACGGCGTGCTCGCGCGACGAGCCCGTTCCGAAGTCGGGGCCGGCGACGAGCACGGATCCCGTCTTGTAGGGCTCCTGGTTGAGCACGAACTCCGGGTCTTGACGCCAGCCGTAGAAGAGCGCGTCGTCGAAGCCGGTCTTGGTGACCCGCTTGAGGAACACGGCGGGGATGATCTGGTCGGTGTCGATGTTCGACCGCTCGAGCGGAACGGCGACTCCGGTGATGACGGATACCTTCTCCATTACAGAACCCTCCCGTTGCCTGAGCCTGTCGAGGGGCCCGCATCTACCAGCCTCGCGTCATCGACGGCGAGGTCCCACGGGCTCGAGAGCGTTCCGCGAACGGCGGTGGCCGCCGCGACGAGGGGCGACACGAGGTGCGTGCGCCCGCCCTTGCCCTGGCGACCCTCGAAGTTGCGGTTCGACGTCGACGCGCAGCGCTCGCCCGGGGCGAGCTGGTCGGGGTTCATGCCGAGGCACATCGAGCAGCCGGCGAAGCGCCAGTCGGCACCGAAGTCCTTGAACACCTTGTCGAGCCCCTCGGCCTCGGCCTCGATGCGCACGCGCGCGGAGCCCGGAACGACCATGACGCGCACGTTCTCGGCCTTCGTACGTCCGCGCACGATGTCTGCTGCGGCGCGCAGGTCTTCGATGCGCGAGTTGGTGCACGAGCCGATGAAGACCGTGTCGACCGCGATCTCCTTCATGGGAGTTCCTGCGTCGAGGGCCATGTACTCGAGGGCACGCTCGGCTGCGGCGCGCTCGTTGGGGTCGATGATGGCGGCGGGGTCGGGCACGGGCTGCGAGAGCGAGACGCCCTGTCCAGGATTGGTGCCCCAGGTGACGAACGGCTCGAGCTCGTTCGCGTCGAGGAAGACCTCCGCGTCGAAGACGGCGTCGTCATCGGTGCGCAGCGTCTTCCAGTACTCGACCGCGGCGTCCCAGTCGTCGCCCTGGGGCGCGTGCGGCCGCCCCTTGAGGTACTCGAAGGTGGTCTCGTCGGGCGCGACCATGCCGGCACGGGCGCCCGCCTCGATCGACATGTTGCAGATCGTCATGCGCCCCTCCATCGAGAGGGAGCGGATCGCCGAGCCGCGGTACTCGAGCACGTAGCCCTGCCCGCCGCCGGTGGAGATCTTCGCGATCACGGCCAGGATGATGTCCTTCGCCGTGACTCCCGGGCGCAGTTCGCCCTCGACCGTGATGGCCATCGTCTTGAACGCCTTGAGGGGCAGGGTCTGCGTGGCCATGACGTGCTCGACCTCGCTGGTGCCGATGCCGAACGCCATCGCCCCGAACGCGCCATGCGTGCTCGTGTGCGAGTCGCCGCACACCACGGTGATACCGGGCATGGTGAGGCCGAGCTGCGGCCCGACGACGTGCACGATGCCCTGCTCGACATCGCCGAGCGAGTGCAGCCGGATGCCGAATTCCTTGGCATTGCGACGCAGCGTCTCGATCTGCGTGCGGCTGGTCAGATCGGCGATGGGCCGGTCGATGCCCGCCGTGGGGGTGTTGTGGTCTTCGGTCGCGATGGTGAGGTCGGGCCGGCGCACGGGGCGACCGGCGACGCGGAGTCCGTCGAACGCCTGGGGGCTCGTGACCTCGTGCACCAGGTGCAGGTCGATGTAGATGAGGTCGGGGGTGCCGTCTTCGCCCTTGACGACGAGGTGATCTTCCCAGACCTTCTCGGCCAGGGTCTTGCCGCGTTTCTCGGCGGGTGCTTCTGCATTGCTCATGAGTGATGCCTTCTCCTACGAATCTGCTTGCGAGAGCCCATGACACACTCCGCGACGAGGTGAGGCCTTAGAACGAGGACTCGTCGCGGCAACCAAGAAGAAGTCGACCAGACAGCATCCGTCTAGGGTAACACTCGCGATCCTCCCGGGCATTCCCGGCGGCGGGGGTCAGGCGCGCGGCGCGCCGTCTGTATCGGACTTCTCGTCGACGGCGTCGACGGGAGCATCCACGACCCGAGTCGGAGCCGAGCCCGCCGGACCGGCGACCGGCGCACCCGCCGGTGCGGCATCCGATCGATGAGCCTCGCGGCGCATGGCGATGAGGCTCGCGACGGTGGCCACCGCCATCGAGCCGATGATGACGGCGAGTGAGGTCCAGGTGGAGATGTCGGGAGCCCACTCGATGTGCTCGCCGCCGTTGATGAAGGGCAGCTCGTTCTCGTGCAGTGCGTGCGCCACCAGCTTGAAACCGATGAAGGCGAGGATGAAGGCGATTCCGTAGTGCAGGTAGATGAGCTTCTCGAGGAGGCCGCCGAGCAGGAAGTACAGCTGACGCAGTCCCATGAGGGCGAAGACGTTGGCGGTGAAGACGATGAACGGGCTGGTCGTGATGCCGAAGATGGCTGGGATCGAATCGAGGGCGAACAGCAGGTCGGTGGAGCCGAGGGCGATGAAGACGATGAGCATCGGCGTGAAGATCTTCTTGCCGTCGACGCGGGTGCGCACCTTGGCCCCGTCGAAGTCGTTCGAGATGGAGATGTGGCGGCGAAGGTAGCGGATGAGCCGGCTCTCGCCGTCGTCGGCGTCGTCGTGCTTCGAGAACGCCTGCTGCCAGGCCGTGTACAGCAGGAAGGCGCCGAAGATGTAGAAGATCCAGCTGAAGTTCTCGATGAGCTGCGCGCCGAGGAGGATGAAGATGCCCCGAAGCACGAGTGCGATCAGGATGCCCACCATCAGGGCCTCCTGCTGCAGCTTCTTCGGCACCTTGAACCGCGCCATGATGATGATGAAGACGAACAGGTTGTCGATCGAGAGGCTGTACTCGGTGAGCCAGCCGGCCAGGAACTGCCCCGCGTGCTCGCCGTCGGCGAAGATCAGCATCAGCAGTGCGAACACCAGCGCGAGGCCGACGTAGAACACCACCCAGAGCGTCGACTCCTTGGCCGAGGGGATGTGAGGCCGCTTGAGCACGAGCAGAAGGTCGACGACGAGGATCAGCGTCAGGATGACGAGCGATCCGACTTCGAACCAGACCGGGAGATTGAGCGTGGAAGGCATGGGAGGGTGTGTGACCTTTCGGGATGGCGGGTACGCCGAGCGACCGAAAGTCTCTCCCGCGCGACTCCGGCCAAGCCGGTCACGCCACCGCAACGGACCCGCGGCGATGGGGATCGTACTGACGACTGCGATGAAGGTGGGATACTCCCCTTCTTCAGGCGATGTTACAGGATGCTGCCGCTAGGATTCCGCCCAGACCGATATTCAGGAGACCCCCTTGGCCAGCAGCCCGCAGACCACCGTGAACCCGTCCCAGCAGCGCCAGTACCGACCGCAGACCGCGTGGGTCAAGTCGGTCGGCTACCTCATCTTCTTCAGCCGCTGGCTTCAGGCGCCCCTCTATCTGGGACTGATCATCGCGCAGCTGGTCTACGTCGTGGTCTTCGTGATCGAGCTCGTGCACCTCATCGAGGCCGTCATGGAGGACCCGCTGCACATCGAGGAATCGGTGATCATGCTCTCGGTGCTCGGCCTCATCGACGTGGTGATGATCGCGAATCTGCTGATCATGGTCATCATCGGCGGTTACGAGACCTTCGTCTCGAAGATCGACATCGAGGGTCACCCCGACCAGCCAGAGTGGCTGTCGCACGTCAACGCGAACGTGCTCAAGGTCAAGCTCGCCATGGCCATCATCGGCATCTCGTCGATCCACCTGCTGAAGACCTTCATCGAGGTCAACGATCTCGGCGCCCCCAACGCGACGTCGGAGACGGGCGAGGAAGACCGCTACACCTCGGACGGTGTCTTCTGGCAGGTGATGATCCACGTCGTGTTCATCCTGTCGGCCATCGCGCTCGCGTTCATCGACCGCATGTCCCAGAACCACGGCGTCGCCACCCGAAGCCTGACGCACAGGCCTTCAGACCAGGTGGTCGAGCCGATCGATCCGACGACTGTGCCGCAGGGAGCCGTCGCCGTGTCGGGCTACATCATCGACGGAAAGTTCGTCGAGCAGCGCTAGCCGCCCGACGAACCTCCGCCTGAGCGGCTACTTCTTCAGGTCGTCGAGCAGGGATGCCCGCACCTCGTCGAGGCGGCGGGCGAACGCGGCGGCTGTGCCCGCGGGCACGGTTCCCTTCGCCCCACTCGATCGGAGCGCCGTGCGCACCGACTGGCGGAACTCGGCCAGTGCGATGTCGACGTCGCGGATCTCGTTGCGACTCGCATCCCGCGACGCGTCGGCCGACGCCGGCGACTCGTCGGCGGGACCGGACTGCTCACCGGCGGGCGTCTCGCCCGTCGCATTCCGAGGAGGTGCGCCATGAGTGGGCGCATCCTGAGTGGGATCGAAGGCGAACCACGACGAGTACGACTGGCTCGTCGCATCCGTCGCCTCTCGCGCCTGGCGGGCGGCCGATGCGAGATCGGCCCTCAGGCTCTTCATCGCCTCGCCCACACCCGAGCGCACCTCGTCGGCGAGCCGGCGAACGCTGTCGGTGAGGTCGTTCTCGATCGAGGTGAGGTCGCCCTCGCGAGCGGCCAGTTCTGCGCGGCCCGCCTCGGTGATCTCGTAGACGGTCTTGCGTCCGTCGGCGGTCTTGGTGACCAGTCCCTCGTCTTCGAGTTTCGCAAGCCGTGGGTAGATCGTGCCCGCGCTCGGCGCGTAGGTGCCGCCGAACCGCTCGCTGAGAGCCTGGATCAGTTCGTAACCGTGCTTGGGCGACTCGTCGAGCAGCTTGAGCAGGTAGAGCCGCAGGTGGCCGTGGCCGAAGACGGGGGTCACAGGGATTCCCCCTCCGGTGCGTCGAACGGCGCGGAATCGTCGACGGGTGCGTCGAACACACCCGACGAGGGAACGCTCGATGCCGCGACGGTCGCGCGGCGCACAGACGTGATGTCGCCCGACACCGAGTTCGCGCGCACCTCGACCCACTTCTTGTCGAGGGTGCCCGAGGTGTGATTGAAGCCACGGCCGCGGGTGCCGCGCGTGATGGTCGAGTCGACCTGCAGCGTGCCGCTCACGCTGTTGAGGGTGAAGCGCGCCGGAACATCCTGATCGAGGCGCACGGTGAGATCTCCGCTCACCGTGTTGTTGCTGATCTCCTCGGGAATACCGGTGAGGTCGAGGAACACTGCTCCGGAGACCCCGTCGGCGGAGAACTTGCGCAGGGCACCGGTGACCGTGATGTCGCCGGTGACGGTGTGCGCGTTCAGCACGCCCTCCTGGTCGCTCACGGAGATCTCGCCGCTGACGGTGTTGATGTCGAGGTCGCCGACGATGTCGTCGATCACGATGTCGCCCGACACAGAGTTGACCCGGGCGTCGGTGCGCAGACCCGAGATGAGGGCGCCGGCGTTGACGACGCCGAACTTCAGGCTGGCGTCGCGCGGGATCATGATGCTGATGTCGGCCTTCGCGTTGCCCTTGAACGACTTGAAGACCTCGATGAAGTTCTCCCAGCTGAGCTGCGGGTGGTCGATCTCGAGCACGTCGCCGTCGATCGAGACCTTCAGGTCTCTGCCTGAGACCGAGTGCACCTCGACGCGGGCGCCGGGCTCGTCGTGGGCGATCACGTCGATCTTGCCGCCGATGAGGCTGATCTTGACCGAACGCACGAGTTCGAGGTCGATGACTTTGGGGCCGGTGACCAGCCACTTCTCGATGGCCATGAAATTCTCCTTGAGGTCGATAACGCGATATATCGCGTTGAGTGATCTCAAGATATATCGCGAATTCCCTCTAAGTCAAGATATATCGCGAATTGGATGCCGATGCCCGGCTTAACGACGAAACGCCCCGGCCCACAGGGGGCCGAGGCGTTTCGAGCGTGTGTTGGCGCGTTACGCGCGGCTGCGGCTTCCGCGACCCACGATGAGGCCGTAGATGAGAAGCACGACGATCGAACCGACGATGGCGATGAGCCACGACTGGATGCTGAAGAACCCTTCATAGCCGACGCCGAAGACAGCGCCGCCGATCCATCCACCGATGAGGGCTCCGACAACACCGAGGACGAGGGTGATGACCCAGCCGCCACCCTGCTTGCCCGGAAGAATTGCCTTGGCAATTGCGCCCGCGATCAGACCGAGAAGAAGAAAACCGAGAAAGCTCATGACTGTCTCTCCAATGCACTGTGTAGTGCAGCAGGCGGATTTCGACTACTGCAGCCAAGACACTAGCGCTCGTGCCCTATTCGGGGCACAGGGCTTGACATCAGGCTCTTCAGTCTGATTTGTGTGTGGATTCCCAGCCGAGGAGGGGCGCGAGAACGGTGGCGATGTCGGTGAGGATCTGCACGTAATCGTCGTGCTCGAGAGTGAACGGCAACGCGAAGACGACCTCGTCGACAGCCTGGTATCCCGCGTGGGCCCGCAGCGCATCGGCGATCTCCTCCGAGGTGCCCACGAGGTCTGGCGCGAAGAGCATCCGCTGCGGTCCCTGCGGCGCGGTCGTGCGGGCGAATCTCCGCTCGGCGAACGCGTGGTACTTCGCCGCCTGCTCGGCCGTGGCGGTGTCGGTGGGGATCACCACGAGACCCTGGGATGCGCGCGCCGCCTGCCCCAGGGGATGCCGGTCGCGGAAGAGATCGATCTGCGCCCTCTGGATGCGGGCGAAGTCGTCGTCCTCCTCGGCGCGCACGACGCTGCTGCTCAGCAGATTGAGTCCGCGCTCCCCCGCCCAGGCTGCCGACGACAGACCGGCCGCCCCGTACCAGACCCTGTCGACGAGGCCGGGCGAGTGGGGCTGGATGCGCGTCGAATACGCCTCGATCCCTTCCGTTCCGGCGAACGTGCTCACCGCATCGCCGCGCAGATTGTGCAGCAGGCGGTCCACCCGTTCGGTCGTGAAGTTCTCGTTCTCCCACGAGTCCGGATAGAGGTGGTGCTTGATGTCGTCGAAGTGCGTCGGCACCCCGACACTCACGCCCGGGTTCAGCCGACCTCGGCTCAACACGTCGACGGTCGAAAGGTCTTCGGCGAGCCGGAACGGATTCTCGAGCCCGAGCGGGATCACCGCCGTGCCGAGCTCGATGCGACTCGTGCGCTGGCTCGCGGCGGCCAGCACCGCGACGGGCGACGAGATTCCGTGCTGCAGGTGCCGGTCGCGCAGCCAGGCACTGTCGAAGCCCAGCTGCTCGCCCAGCTCGATGATCTGCAGCGTGCTCTCGTGCCCGCCGAACGGATCGGCCTCGTCGAAGAAGCCGATTGTCAGAAATCCGAGGCTCTTCAGGTCGCGCGGGCTGTCTGTGCTCATGAATTCACAGTACCCATGCGGATGCGCCCGACCGGGCCGACGACATCCGCAGCCGTCATGCGGCGCAACACGTCGCGCTCACGGACGGATCAGCACCTTGAGCGCCTCGCGGTCGGCCATGGCCTGGTAGCCCGCCGGCACCTCGTCGATGCCGATGGTGCGGTCGAAGACGCGGCCGGGCTCGATGGTGCCGTCGAGCACGAGAGGAAGTAGTTCGTCGATGTACGCGCGGGCCGGTGCGACCCCACCGGTGAGGGTGATGTTGCGCATGAACTCGCGTCGGCCGATCGGAACCTCGGTGAACTGCGGAACGCCGACCCGACTGATCACGCCGCCGTCGCGCACGATCGCGATCGCGGTCTCTATGGCGGGCCTCAGCCCCACGGCCTCGAGCACGGCG
>Ga0247732_10000624_pt1 | contig 15943 bp, 19 predicted proteins | sample UWRJL163409C2_FD_180940 | JGI IMG/M metagenome (GOLD analysis project Ga0247732, IMG submission 180940) | Plant litter microbial communities from Arlington Agricultural Research Station in Wisconsin, United States - UWRJ-L163-409C-2 | ecosystem: Environmental > Terrestrial > Plant litter >...
TATTCGGTGGAAATCGTTGCCGATGAAGGCATCGCCCCAGACGGAACCGCATACCAATTCAGGCAGGCCAGTCCGCTGCGGTTCAACCACGTGGCCTACCTGCCTGACAACAACCCGCGCGCCGGCAACACGCGCATCGGCGACTCCAATTGGGGGCCGACCCCTCTTACGCAGTACGAACTCGCGCTAGTCGACCGGGCGCGTGGTCAGCAGCACCAGCACGGCGACGACCACAATCCATCTACGAGGAACCACCCCATGAGTGACAAGACCATCTTGGTCGATGGGCTGTCCGTCGTCACCAACGACGCCGGCGCCCAGGCCATTGGCAAGCTGCAGCAGCAGCTGAAGGATGCACAGACCGCAGCGGGCACCGCCGAGGCGGCGCACCAAGCCGCCATCACCGCTAAGGACGCGGCCATTGCCAAGGCCGAAGGCGAGCGCGACGCGCTCAAGGCGCAGGTACTTAGCGACGCCGACCTGGACAAGCGCGTCCAACAGCGCGGCGACCTGGTGGCCAAGGCCAAGGCCGTGCACGACACGGACTACAGCGGCAAGACCGATGCTCAGGTGCGCCAGGCTGCCGTGGTGGCCAAGCTCGGCGACGCGGCGGTGGCCGGAAAGCACGAGGCGTACGTGGAGGCGCTGTTCGACGGCCTCTACACCAACGCCAAGCCGCAGGACCCGGTCGTGCAGGCCATGCGCGACAGCCGCGCGCAGCCGACCCAGGTCAAGGACAACGGCTATGCCGCGTCCGTGGCCGGCTTGGATTACCGCACCGCCAACCAGAAGGAGGCCTAACCCATGGCCCTGCAGACCACCTACCCGGACACCCAGCCCGTCGCCATCGCTGGTGCGCCGGCAACCATGCTTCCGGCCACCGAGATCTCCCGCACCGTCGAAGGTGCTGCCATCGCCTTCGGCAAGGCCGTCGAGCAGGGCGCGACCGACAAGTCGGTGAAGGCCTTCGCCGGTGGCAAGTACGTTGGCATCGCCCGGCTGGACCGCTCGGCATCCGGCCTGACCGTCGCCGCTGGCCAGGTCACCGGCCGCACGCTCGATGCCTTCGGCGTGGGCGAGTCGGCGCGCATCCGCACCAAGGGTGACCTCTGGGTCGTCGCCTCGGTCGCCGTTGCAGCACGCGATGCGGTGTATCTGACCGCCGCCGGCGCCTTCACCAACGTCACCACCGGGAACACCGCAGTTCCTGGTGCCAGCTGGGACACCAGCACCACCGCCGCCGGTCAGCTGGCCGTCGTTCGTCTCGGCTAAGGAGCCAACCCCATGAATGGAGCAACCCCCCTGATCGACGCCCAGGCTGCCCTGGGCTTCGTCATCGCCCAGACCACCATCATCGAGCCGGGTATCTACCGCACTGTGTATCCGGATATCCAGTACCGCGATCTGGTTCCGGTCGACACCTCCGGCAGTGAGTTCGCCACGTCGGTGACGTACTTCTCGCAGGACCAGTACGGCAAGGCGGATTGGATCAACGGTAACGCCGATGACATCCCCAAGGCCGGCACCGTGCGTTCGAAGTTCGAGACCCCGGTCTACACCGCAGGCATCGGCTACGGCTACGGCTGGGAAGAGATCGGCCGTGCCCAGCTGCTCGGCGTGAACCTGTCGAATGAAGATGCCGCTGCTGCACGCCGCGCATCCGAGGAAATGGTTGATCGGGTCGCACTGCAGGGTGATGCCAGCAAGGGCTTCACTGGCCTGTTCTCGGCCGCCGGGGTGACCCCGACCGCTGCAGCGACCGGCAACTGGCAGACTGCCACCCCGGTCCAGATCGTGGCGGACCTGAACTCCGGACTGCTGAACGTTTTCAACGGTACGAACACCACCGCGATCTCCGACACTCAGCTTCTGGACTGGGATTCGTATTTCCTCATCAGCACCACTCCGATGAGCCAGAACAGCGACATGACCATCCTCCAGTGGTACCTGGCCAACAATGTGTACACCGCTGCGACTGGCCGGCCTCTCACGCTGCGTGGCATTCGCGGGCTCAAGACCGCTGGCGTGGGTAGCACTTCGCGGTTGATCTCCTACCGCAAGGACCCCAGCGTGCTGAAGCTGCACATGCCGATGCCGCATCGCTTCCTGCCGGCCTACCAGAGCGGCCCGATGCGCTGGGACATCCCGGGCGTGATGCGCTTGGGCGGGTTGGACGTTCGCCTGCCGAAGGAAGTCTCGTACATCGACGGCCTCTGATTCGCCACGGCCCCGGCCATGTGCCGGGGCCTCACTGGAGCAACGCATGAAGATCACGAACAACCACAACGGCCCGCTGGGCCTGTCGGATGGCACCATCCTGCCGCCGGGGGAGGCGACCCAGGTAGTCAACTGGAATGACCTCAAGAAGAACGCGGTGGTGAAGGGCTGGCTGGACGCCGGCATCCTGACCGCTGCGGGCGGCAGCAACGCCCCGCAGGTGTTGCTGCTGGGTTCGGACCTGCTGCCGTCGCAGGTGCACCTGGTGGACGATGTGGCGGTGGCGCTGGGCGACGTGGTTCGCCGCGCGCACGAGACCTCGGGCCTGTCCATCGAAGCCTGGAACGAGCTGGACAGCACGATTCGCGAGGCCAAGCTGGCCGATGCCGTCGAGCAGCTGCGCTCCGAAGCCATCGCCGCGGCCGAGGTCAAGAAGGCTGCCGCGCCGAATTCTGGCGCCACCGGGGCCGGCATCGACAAGGACGCATTGATCGCCCGCGCCAAGGAGCTGGGCATCGATGCCAAGGGCAACTGGGGTGTGCCGAAGCTGCAGGCGGCCATCGCGGATGCCGAGAAGGCCAAGGCCGGCGCCGGCAACCCGGGCGGCGAGGCGCAGTCGTGAGCGTCTTCGACGAGAGCCGCGCCGCGCTGCGTGAGATGCGCGATGCCGAGCTGGATGCCGATCAGGCAACCGGCGACCTGAGTACCGCGGTGGGCGAGGGCTGACCATGTACGGCACGTTGGAAGACGCGGACAGCTACCACCAGGCGCGCGGTAATGCCGCCTGGGCAGCGGGATCGGAAGACGCCCGCACCGGCGCGCTCGTCCGCGCCACGGACTACATCGACGGCCGGTACCGGGTGCTTCTTGCCTCCGGCCGCTGGTCATCGATGTTCCCCGGCGTGCGCACTGCCGGGCGGGGCCAGCCGAACGAATGGCCCCGCACCGGTGCTTTCGATTACGACGGTGACCAAATCCAGCCGGATGAGATCCCGGACGAGGTCGAGCGGGCGACCTACGAGGCCGCGCTGCGCGAGCTGGTCAACCCCGGCAGTCTCTCCCCGGACTTCGTCGCGGTGGAGCAGGTCACCAAGGAGAAGGTGGGCCCGATCGAGGTCAACTATGCCGACGGCTCCAAGGCCGGCGGTGCGACCCCGAACCGTCCGATCATTTCCGCGATCGACGAGATCCTGGCGCCGCTGCTGCGGACGCCGGCCGTCGGCCCAGCGGTGCGGGTCGTATGAACGCGTTCTATGACCGCATGCAGGCCACGGCCACGCGGCTGATTGATCGCTACGGCTATGCCACGCAGTTGGAGCGAGACGGCGCGCCTACTGGGCCGCCCCACAATCCGCAGCCGGGCACGCCGACGCGGCACGACTGCAAAGCGGTGGAGCTGGAATACAGCCTCACCAACCGCGACACCACGCTGGTGCAGCAGGGCGACAAGCTCGGCCTGATCTCCACCGCGATCGATATCGCGCCGACCATGGATGACCGGATCCTGCTGGGCGGCGAGCCATTCCATTTCGTTGACCTGCAGCCGCTGTCGCCGGGTGGCCAGGTCCTGCTCTACGAGTTCCACGCCCGACGCTGATGGCCAAGCTGACCTCCCGAGAACTGGAACTGCTGGCTCGCCGGCTGGAACCGGAGCTGCGCAAGGCGTTCGTGCAGGCCATCGTCGCTGCGCGCAACGACGCCGCGGTGCAGGCTGTTGCTGAGCTGCTGCGCGCTGGCCGCGTGGAGCAGGTGCTCACGGCGCTGGGCATGGATGCCGCCCGTTTCTCGCCTCTGGCCGAGGCGGTGCGCTCTGCATTCGTCGCTGGTGCTGGTGCCGGCATCCAGGAAATCCCACCGGTGCGGCTGTCGCTGGATCCGATCATCACCGGGAGCTACCGGCCTCGATCGCCGTCGCCGGTGCTGCGCGCCAGCTTCGACCTGCGAAATCCGGCGGCGGAGCGGTGGCTGGCCACCAACTCGTCGCGGCTGGTCACCGAGATCATTGAGAGCCAGCGGCAGGTGATCCGGGGTGTCCTGCAGCAGGGGATGATTGCCGGCCGAAACCCACGACAGACCGCGCTGGACATCGTTGGCCGAGTAGGAGAGACCGGGCGGCGCTCAGGTGGTGTCGTTGGCCTCACGTCGGAGCAGAGCCAATACGTGATCAACGTGCGCGCGCAGCTGGCCAGCGGCGACCCGAAGGTGATGGCGGCGTACTTCGATCGGCAGCGGCGGGACAAGCGCCTGGATGGCATCGTCAAGCGGGCCATCGCCGCCGGCAAGCCGGTGTCGCAGGCCGACATCGACAAGATCGCTGGACGCTATGCAGAACGCTTGCTGGCGCTGCGTGGCGAGATGATTGCAAGGACCGAGTCCATCGCCTCGCTCAACGCGGGCAGGGAAGAGGCCTACCGGCAGCAGATCGAGGCTGGCAAATTGGCGCCGGAGAACGTGGAGTGCACCTGGTCAGACACCAACGATGACCGGACGCGCCACAGCCATAGAGCAATGAACGGACAGAAGCGCATGTTCGGTGAGCCCTTCCAGGCCCCGAGCGGTGCACTGATGAACTATCCCGGCGATACGAGCCTGGGGGCAGGGCCCGAGGAGACGATCGGGTGCCGCTGCATGAAGCAGTACCGCATCAACATGGCGGCGGAGGTGCTGCGTGGCCAACAAATTCGGTGACCAGGTGAAGGCATTTGCCGAGAAAGCAAAGCAGCGCCAGCTGGCCATCTTCCGCGAGTCAGCCCAGCAGGTGATGGAGGAGGCGAACACACCGGAGGGTCAGGGGGGCAAGATGCCCGTCGATACTGGGTTCCTGCGCAATTCGTCGGTGGCATCAACGGAAGGCCCGCCCGACGGCGCCGGCGGCGATCCCGCGCTGGTGTTCTCAACGGTGGAGCTGGGGCAGACCGTGTGGGCGGGCTGGACCGCTGCCTACGCGCTGCGCATGGAGCACGGCTTCTACGGCGAGGACAGCCTGGGCCGGGTATACGCGCAGCCCGGCAAGGGCTTCATGCGATCTGTTACCCAGAATTGGATCTTCATCGTGGACCGCGTGACCAAGTCGGTAGGGGACAGGATCAAATGAGCGACACGGAGATCTATGACACCTTCGCCGGGCTGGTGGGCGCTTTCGCCGCGGCCCAGAACCTGCCCTGCTCCTACCCGGCGCTGGGATTCAAGCCGCCGGCCACCGGTGCATGGCTGGAGCTGCAGTGGTTCCAGAACGAGACGCAGAACTACGGCCTGGCCGATGACGGCCCGTCTCTGAAACAGGGTTTCGGGCAACTCTCGGCCTGCTATCGGCCGGGGCAAGGGATCATGGTTGGTACGCGCATCACTGACGAGATCATCGCGGCCTTCGCCAAGGGCACGACCTTCGCAGGCATGCGGGTCTACCGGAAGCCGTGGACCTCCGCCCTGATCCAAGACCCGGAGCGGATCATGCACCCGGTGACCATCAGGTGGCGGGGGTTTGTGTCGGGGTAGAATCCGGCCATGAGCCCCAAGCCGCCCAACCTGCACCTGGTCAGCAGCAGCGAGATCCCTAACGAGGGTGAGCTGCAGGCCATGCGCGATGCCATCACCCGCATGAAGCGGAACCGGCAGCTGCTGGACGAGTTCTGCGCCGAGCAGGCGTGGTTCGTCCGGGCGGAGTACTTGGCCTACGTGGAAGCCGGATTCACCCGGCCGCAGGCCATGCAGCTGGTGGCGGCGAAGTTGACTCCGCCGCGAAAGTAACCGAGTGTTTACTCTTGATTCCAACGGGTAGGTAAATGAGTAAGCACGTCGTGGTCTTTTTTGAGAACCAGCCGCTTGTAACAGAGCACGGATTAATCAACCGGCGGATCGCGCTGGATTTCACGCCAAGCCGCTCACCGGCGCAGCTCGGTGACCTGCATGGCGCGACGGGTGAGTTGAGTCACCAACTGTCGTTGAAGATGGGAGTGCCGAGTGTCCCGGTAACTGTCGAGCGGATCTCGGATTCTTCGGTACGGATCTTGGGTGTACATCCTGGGAATCCTAGCGAGCGTATCCCGCTCTACCATCTGCAAGGCGCTGACGAGATTAAGGAGGGAATGAGCTTTCTCCTCACCTCGGCTACGGATCCTCAACAGCGAACGTTCGTTCTGACTGTGGAGAGTTTGTCGAACTAACGCAGTGCTATCGACCCAGAAGGGCCCGCCGAAAGGCGGGCCTTTTGCTTTTCCAACGACCCCGCCCCGTGGCGGGTTTTTTTACGCCCATCGCGAGGAGACCAAGGCCATGGCCGCTGAAGCAAAGACCAACGCAGGCTCGAAGCTGTACATCTGCGTTACCCCCCAGAACGAAGACCTCACCCAGGCCGAGTTCGCTGCGTTGACCTATGTCCAGGTGAAGAAGGTCGGCAATGTCGGTGAGCGCGGTATCAACACCAACATCGTCACCTACGACACGTGGGACACGCAGGTGGCCCTGAAGGGCAAGGGCATCACCAATGCCGGCGACCCGCCCGTGGAAGTGGCGGAGGACCTGGCCGACCCCGGCCAGATCGCCATGCGCGCCGCTGGTGCGCCGAGCGTTGCCGACGCCTACGCGTTCAAGGTCGAGCGTGCCGACGGCTCCGTCGAATATCTGCGCGGCTTGGTGGCGGGTCCGAACACCCCGGGCGGCCGCAACGAGGACTTCGTACTGAACACCTACGTGCTGGGCCTCAACCAGGTGCCGATCCCGGTCGCCGCCCCGGTCACCCCGTAACCGAACACCGGCGGGGTAGGGCGCGCGCCTGAAAGGCTGCCTGATCCGACAGCTTCCCCGCCGGTTCCTTTTCGGATCGCACCAAAGGATCACGACATGAACGACCTGAGCACCATCGTCGCCGCCGAGCGCGTCATCGACATCAACCACCCGGTCAATGGCACCGCCACCGGGCTCCGCCTCACCCTCCTGCCGGAAACCCACCCGAAGGTGCGGGAGGCAGCTCGCAAGGCACTGAACGACCGCCTGCAGGGAAAGGGCAAGGTGACCGCCGAGAAGATCGAGGACAGCCGCCTGTCGATGCTGGTCGCCAGCATCGGCGGCTGGGAATGGAAGGGCGACGCCACCTTCGAAGGCGAGAAGCCGGACTTCACCGACACCAACCTGCGCAAGGTGATCCAGCGCCTGCCGTGGATCCAGGACCAGATCGATCAGGAGCTGGGCGAGCGCGCCGAGTTCTTTCGCGAGCCTGAAGAGCAGGCTGGCTGAAACCACATACCAGACCGTCCGCTATGACATGGCGGACGAGAACGGTGAAACACGCCGGCAGCGCAACGAGCGCTTCGGTGAGAAATCCCCCGACGTGGAGGTCCCCATGGAAGGGGCCCACGTCTGGGACTGGTTCTGGGCTCTCTCAGCACGACGCCGCTCTGGCCCGGAAGCGTTGACGTTTGCTGACGTCGGCGAATGGCAGCGACTGGTGATGGTCGACCTCCTTCCGCAAGAGGTGGAAATGCTGATGGCGATGGATGACCAGTACCTCCGCGCGGTGCGAGAGGACCAGGAAGCGGCCCGGGCCCGCGCACTCGAATCACAGAAGAACGGGAGTCGTTGAACATGGCTGATATTGCCGAGCTCGGTTACAAGGTCGACAGCAGCGGGCTGGTCGAGGGCACCAAGGCCCTGGACGACAACGCTGCGGCGGCCGAGAAGACCGGCAATGCCGCTGCACGGCTGGAGAAGGAATACCAGTCGATGTCGCGGACGGTGGACCAGTCCTCGAAGGCGCTGGGCGACCGTCTCGGCGGCGCGCTGGACCGGATCGGCGTGGGCACCGGCAGCGTCATTGCTGAGCTGCAGACGCTCAACAGGACGCAGAGCGAGGTGCTGGCGGCACTGGGTGGCCTGGACACCAGGCTGACCGGCACTGCCTCGGCGCTGAAGGCCTATGAATCGGCCGGGCAGCAGGCAGCAGCTGCCGTCACCTCCACGGCCACGGCAAGCCAGCGCCTGGAGACGGACCTTGCGTCGCAGGAGGCTCGGTACCGGTCGGTTGCCCGCGAGGCCGTTGCGTATGCCGAATCGATGCGAGGCGCCAACCTGTCTGATCGTGCGTTGGCGGAGGCGGCACGCGAGGCCACCTCGGCGTATGACTCCCGCGCTGCTGTGACGGCACGGATGGGCACGGAGCAGGAGCGTCTGGCCGCTCGCGCGAAGGGCCTGCAGGAGGCCGAAGCTCGTGCCACCAATCAGGCCAAGGACGCGGCCCGCGCCACACAGGCGCAGGAGCTCAACCTGAAGAAGCTGCTGGGCCAGATCGATCCGACGGTGGCCGGGTTGAACCGCCTCGCGGACATGGAAGACCGGCTGGTCAAGGCGCGAGATCTGGGGCTGATCAAGCCGCAGGTGTTCCAGCAGTACCAGGCGCAGTTGGAGGCCACCCGCACCAAGACCCTTGCTGCAGCACAGGGCACCGGCACGCTGTCGGGCCAGCTCGGGCAGCTGAACCTTCGGTCCGTGGAGACGCAGCAGTCATTGGTGTCGCTGATCAGGTCGCTGGCCACCGGCGATATCGGCCAGGCGCAGTCGTCGATCACCTCACTCACGGCGCGCACGGGGGCGCTCAGCAGCGCCTTCACCCTGACCGGCCTCGCCGTAGGCGGCACGGTCGCGGCAATCGCAGGCGTCGCTGTGGTCGCTGCCAAGGGCTACATGGAGATGCGGCAGCTGGAGGGAATCGTGACCGCCACCGGCAACGCGAGTGGATACACCACCGACCAGCTGATGAACATGCGCTCCGAGCTGGGCAGCGCTACCGGCAACTACAAGGACGCCAGCGCAGCGATCAGCATGCTGGTGTCCGAAGGACGAGCCAGTGGCCAGGCGCTGGAGCTGATCGCGTCCTCGGCGGTGAACCTGTCCACGCTCACCGGCAGCTCCATCAGCAGCACCGTCAATGAGATCGAGACGCTGGCGACGGGCGGAGCGGACGCGCTGGTGAAGTTGAACGACCGCTACAACTTCCTGACCCCGGAGATCTATCGACACATCGAGGCCGTGCGCGAGCAGCGCGGCGATTACGCCGCCACCCAGTCCGCTCTGGAGCAGTTCGACCAGGTGATGAGCGATCGTGCCCAGAACATGGCCGAGAGCGCTGGCGTGGTGGAGCGGGCATGGAAGGGCGCGCTGGCAGCCTTCCGGGGCACCATGGAGGAGGTCAAGTCCATCGGCCGCAACGACTTGGACAGCCAGATCGGTCGTCTGAAGGATGACCTGGCGTTCTTCCAGACCCTGCAGCGTAGCCCGATCCCTGGCGATGCCAGCCGAGGCAATGCAGGCGTGCAGGAGATGCAGAAGCGCATCGAGCAGCTGGGCCAGTGGAAGCAGGAGCTGGACGACGGCGCCAAGATCCTCGGGCAGATCCGGCAGCACGACAAGGACGTGGTGGCCACCGAGCGGGAGATGGCAAGGGAGCGCACCGCCGCCGATGAGGCGTTGAAGGGGCGTCTGGCGGGGATGGACCGAGAGGCGTCCAAGCTGCTGGCACGCAACAAGATCATCGAGACGTACAACAAGCTCGCTGACAACGACAGCCGGCACTTCGACGGGTCCATGCAGCGGCTCATTGCCCGGTCGAATGCGGACATCGACAAGCAGTTCAACAAGCGCGACGGCGTGGGCAAGAAGAACGCAGACGACAACTCGGTGCAGACCTTCATCGCCAACGTCGAGCGGCAGATCACCGCCAACCAGCAGCTGGCGGAGAGCGGCGACAAGGTCACGGCCAGCGACCGCATGGTGATCCAAGCGCGCCAGATGCTAGCCGACAAGACCAACAACATGACCGCGGCGACCCGCCGCCTGCTCGAGGCCGTGATCCCGCAGCTGCAGGCGAGCGATGAGGCCGCGGTCAAGGAACAGCAGCGCCGGAAGGACATGACCGCCAACATCGCGCTGACCGAGCGCCTGACACAGGTGGAGAAGTTGCGGAGCCAGCAGGCTGACGCAGACCTCCTGGGCATTGGGCAGGGTGCGGATGCCTCGGAGATGCTGCGGCGCCAGCTGGAGATCCAGCGGCAGTACCTGCAAGAGCGGGAGAAGCTGGAGAAGGCGCAGCGCGACAAGAACACCGCGCTCAGCCAGGCCGAGTACCAGGGCCAGGTCACGATGCTGGAGGCCAGCCTGCAGCGATCTCTGGACATCGAGCGGAACTACCAGGAGCGCCGGGCCGCGATGCTCGGCGACTGGCGAAACGGGATCAACAGCGGCTGGGCCGACTACGTGGCCGCCGCCGGCAGAGCATCGGAGCAGTCGGCAGGGCTTCTGTCCAACGGTCTATCCAGCGCTGAGGATGCGTTCGTGAAGTTCGTCCAGACCGGCAAGTTGTCGTTCCGTGACTTGGCCAACTCGATCATTGCCGATCTGGCGCGTATCGCTGCCAAGCAGGCCATCGTCGGCATTGTGAACATGGTGGCTTCCGCTTGGGGCGGCGCCACTGGCGGTGGCGTCTCTTCCACGTACAGCGCGCAGAGCTTTGGCAACAACACAGGGTGGCTCAACGAGGGCGTCAACTTCGGTGGCGGCAGGGCCGCCGGCGGTCCGGTTCGGGGGTCTTCGCTGTACGAGGTGGGTGAGGGCGGTCGTCCGGAGCTGTTCGACGATGGGCGCGGCAAAACCTATCTCATCCCGGGAAACAACGGTCATGTCATCCCAGCTGCTCCAGCTGCTGCTGGCGGTGGCGTGGGCAACGGTGCAGCACCAGTGAATGTGGTGGTGAACATCGCCAGCGATGGCACTACCGAAACGGACGGGGATACCGCGTTGATGCAGCAGTTCGGCCATGAGCTGGGCAGGTTCGTGGAGGTGAAGTATCGCGAGCTGCAGACCAAGGACATGCGGCCGGGCGGCCCGCTGCACGCGCTGGGAGCTGGCCGATGACCGACACCTTCATCTGGAAGCCCACAAGCAGCGGCGCGGGGACTGCCAACTCGAAGGTCAAGCGGGCAGTTTTCGGTGACGGGTACAGCCAGAGCGCCCCGGACGGGATCAACCCGCGCTCTCGGAGCTACCAGCTCACGTTCACCGGCACGCATGAGCGCATCGACCAGATCATCTCCTTCCTGGATGCCCATGTCGGCCGGTCCTTCTTCTGGACAGGCCCGCGCGGCACCGCCCTCTACTACTGCGATACCCACACCGAGCCGTTCGCCAACGGCTTGGTGCACACCATCACCGCCACCTTCGAACAGACGTTCCAGCCGTAAGGAATTCCAATGGCACTTAATCCGATCGACACCACAACCGACCATGGAAGCTACAAGGGCGATCCCGCGCCGGTGGCTTTTGGCAAAGTCAACGACAACGATTCGTATCTAGAGGAGCTGGCGAATCGTGCAGTGCCAAAGACCGGCGGAAGCATGACTGGTTCGCTTCAATGGAACTTTGGCGGCTCGCAAATTCAGGTCGCAAATGGCGGAGGTGGGAACGCAATCCTCCAGGCATTGAACAATGCCGGAAACGCTCAGGCGCAGCTGGAAATGAGGGCGTTGAGTTACCAGTTCGCATCGCAGGGCACTGTCAACATCGCGGCGCCACAGCTTCGGGTTGAAGGCCCGAACATCCCGTCGGGCCAGTATCAGGGCTATATCCTGTCGCGTCTCAACGCTAAGCCCGGAGCGAATGCGGACTACTTGGACACCCAGTACTACCGGCAATCTGCTGGCGGGGGCACGTCGTGGTCGGACTTCAACTGGCGTGTCGGCCGAACGGTTGATGCTTCCGTAATCGGGTTCATTGAATGGGTTGGTTCAAATCGCTCGATTGTCATCAATACCGGCAGCGGGCTCTTTACGTTTCAGACCAATGGAAACGCCACCGCGAACGGAAGCTGGATCAATGGTGGTTCCGATCCTGAGATCAAGGCCACTGATACTCTGCGGCCCATCCAAGATGCAACCAAGGCGGTATGCGGGTTGACGGTTCGGCTGGGCAAGTACTTGCCCGAGTTCAATGACGATGAGCGCGATCGGGCATTCGTGATGGCCGATGACGCTATGCGGTCTAATACGCCGGAGGTGATTGTCGAGAATGTCATCCAAGAGCGCTACGCCGGTTGGGCTACCGACCAACTCATCGCCTATCTGGTGGCCGCATACCAGGAGGCGCGCCTTCGCGAGCTGGCGAGTCTCGAAAGAGTAGATGCCATGGAGCAGCGTCTGCAGGCACTCGAGCTCGCTGCATGATCACCGCAGATGCCCAGCAGCTGGAGCCAGGCGGCCGGGTCACCGTCTACGAGCTGGACGCCAGCAGCTTCGGGGCGGACCAACTGTTCTTCCACCAGCACCTGCAGACCGGGGTGATCTGGTGGCAGGGGCAGGAATACGGGGCTTGGCCGATCGAGGCCACCGGCTTTGCCAGGACCAGTGATCAGCCGCCCATGCCGCGCCTGCGAGTGGGCAACGTCGACGGCCGTATCGCTGCGCTATGCCTGATGTTCGATGACATGGTCGGGGCGCGCATCATCCGGCGGCAGACGCTGGTGAAGTACCTGGACGCGGCGAACTTCCCTGGCGGCAATCCTACAGCCGATCCCAACGAGCACTTCCAGGACGATATCTGGTTCATCGAGCGCAAGGTGTCGGAGGACAAGGAAGCTGTCGAGTTCGAGCTGACCACGGCGATTGATCTCAACGGTGCTCAGCTCCCTGACAGGCAGATCATCGCCGGCGTCTGCGGCTGGCTGATCCGTGGCGGTTATCGTGGCCCCTACTGCGGGTACAACGGGCCGGCGGTTGCCGACGCCAATGATCTGCCCACGGGCGATCCCGCGCGCGACCAGTGCGGGGGCAGGGTGGGTAGCTGCAAGATGCGCTTCGGTGCGGACAAGCCGTTGCCATACGGTGGCTTCCCGGCGGCCGGCCTGCTTCGCACCTGAGCCACGGCGCAAGCCGCTGTAAAGCTGACCCAGCTTCTATAGATCCACCACCAGGCCCGCCCAGTGCGGGCCTTTTCTATGGGCGAGACATGGAACAGAGCACCCTCCAGGCCATCCAGGCGCATGCCGTGGCTGAATACCCCCGCGAGTGTTGCGGGCTGGTGGTGGCCACCACCGTGGGCGAGCAATACCTGCCGTGCCAGAACACCGCAGAGACGCCCAGCGAGCATTTCCGGCTGCCGGCCGAGGACTATGCCAATGCTGAGGACCAGGGCGAGCTGCTGGCAGTCGTGCACAGCCACCCCAACGCTCCGGCCACAGCCTCACATGCCGACCGGGTCATGTGCGAAGAGAGCGGTCTGCCGTGGCACATCATCAGCGTGGGGCAGGTCACCGGCGCCGATCCCGAATGCGGCGATGTCCAGACTATCCAGCCGAGCGGCTACGTCGCGCCTCTGGTGGGCCGGCAGTTCTCCCACGGCATTCTCGACTGTTACACGCTGGTGCGTGACTTCTATGAGCGCGAGTTGGGGATCCAGCTCAGCCAGTACGATCGCGATGACGAGTGGTGGGACAAGGGGCTGGACCTCTACAGCCTTGATCGGCTTCGCGCCGAGGGTTTCGACCTGATCGATGGCGAGCTGAAGCACGGCGACATGGTGTTGATGCAAATCCGGTCGCCCGTGCCCAACCATGCCGGTGTCTACCTCGGCGATGGTCAGCTCCTGCATCACATGCATGGGCGATTGTCCGAGGTCATCACCTACGGTGGCATGTGGACCGAGCGGACCCGATACATCGTTCGCCACAAGGAGGCACGTCATGGCTGAGCGCCTTCGCACCATTCGTCTCTACGGAAAGCTGGGGGCGCGCTTCGGGCGCAAGTTCCGCCTGGCAGTGAGCAGCCCTGCTGAGGCCGTGCGCGCGCTCTGCGCGATCCTGCCGGGCTTCCAGCAGTACTTGGCTCGCGCCAAGGAGAACGGAATGGCGTTCGCGGTCTTCGTCGGCAAGCAAAACCTGACGAGGGAACAGCTGCACGACCCGCCCGGCCAAGAGGACATTCGCATCGCCCCGGTGCTGACTGGCAGCAAGCGTGGTGGTGTGCTGAACATCATCTTGGGCGTGGTGCTGATCGTCGTCGGCGTCTACACCGGCAACGCGAACCTGATCTATTCGGGCGCGGTGATGGCAATCGGTGGCGTCGTGCAGATGTTGGGACCTCAGCCGAAAGGGCTGGGCGCACAGGACAGCGTCGAGAATCGCCCGAGCTACAGCATGAACGGAACGGTCAACACTCAGGCCCAAGGCAACCCGGTGCCGGTGGCCTACGGCGGCCACGATAGCAAGGGCATGCTGGTGGGCTCGGCCGTGATCAGTGGCGGCATCATGGCGGAGGACCAGCTTTGAACGTTCCGGTTGCAACGAGGGCATTGGCCCACGACGTGCGTCAGGCCGTGCGACTGGCCGGCGCTGGCGGCAAGGGCGGTGGTAATGCCCGCACGCCGGTTGAGACCCCCGACAGCCTGCACTCAATGGCTGTGGCTCGGATCATCGATCTGGTCAGCGAGGGCGAGATCCGTGGGCTTGTCGCTGGTAACCAGTCGATCTACCTGAATCAGGTACCGATCCAGAATCCGGATGGGGTGCTGAACTTTGCCGGCGTCAGCGTGGATACGCGCTCTGGCACGCAGGACCAGGACTACATCCCCGGGTTCCCATCGGTAGAGAATGAGGTCTCGGTCAACGTCGAGCTGCGTAGCGATCAGCCGGTTGTCCGCACTGTCAGCGGCACCGATTTGTCTGCCGTGCGCATCCGGTTGGCCGTACCTGCTCTGCAGGAGGTGGATAGCAAGAACGCGGATCGAAAGGGGTACTCCATCAGCTACGCGGTGGACGTGTCGGTCGACGGCGGCGCGTACTCCACCGTGCTCAATGATGCGATCACCGGCAAGACGACCACTCAGTACGAGCGCAGCCGCCGCATTGATCTGCCAGCGGGTTCTCAATGGCAGATCCGCATTCGCCGACTGACCCCGAACCAGAACAACTCGCTGATCTCGGACGTCGTCAACGTGCTCTCGATGACTGAGATCATCGACGTCAAGCTGAGGTATCCGAACAGCGCGCTGTGCGCGGTGCAGGTAGACGCGAGCCAGTTCCAGAACATCCCGTCGCGGTCCTATCGTATCTGGGGCCGGATCGTCCGAGTCCCGAGCAACTATGACCCTCTGACACGGTCGTACTCGGGCGTCTGGGATGGCACCTTCAAGTCGGCATGGACCAACAACCCCGCATGGGTGTTCTTCGACATCGTCACGAACGACCGCTTCGGCCTCGGCAACCGCCTCCCGCTGGACTGGGTGGACAAGTGGCGCCTTTATCAGATCGCCCAGTATTGCGATCAGCTTGTGAGCGACGGCATGGGTGGCCAGGAGCCGCGGTTCACCTGCAGCTTGTACCTCCAGACCCGGTCCGACGCCTACAAAGTCCTGCAGGACATGGCGAGCATGTTCCGCGGCATCAGCTTCTACGCGGCTGGCCAGGTGATGGCCGCGGCGGATATGCCGAAGGACCCGGGCGCTACCTTTAGCCAGGCCAACGTCGTCGATGGCAAGTTCCGCTACGAGGGCAGTGGCCGGAAGGCTCGCCATACCGTCGCGCTGGTGTCGTGGACCGATCCGGACGACTTCGGCCGCCAGAAGGTTGAGCCGGTGCAGTTGTTGGGCGCGGTGGCGCGCTACGGGGTGAATCAGACAGAGGTGACGGCTATTGGCTGTCACTCCAAGGCGCAGGCCCAGCGCGTGGGCAACCACATCCTCTACACCGAGA
>Ga0247732_10000625_pt1 | contig 15933 bp, 17 predicted proteins | sample UWRJL163409C2_FD_180940 | JGI IMG/M metagenome (GOLD analysis project Ga0247732, IMG submission 180940) | Plant litter microbial communities from Arlington Agricultural Research Station in Wisconsin, United States - UWRJ-L163-409C-2 | ecosystem: Environmental > Terrestrial > Plant litter >...
AAGATTTGCTTAAGTCCAAACTAACCCTTCAGGAGCGTTCGCAAGTGTCGTTGATACCTGAAGGTTTTGTGGTTTATTTCTTCCGTAAACTAGGAATCAGCACCGATGATTATATAGCCTGTGACAGCAACAGGCCAGAAAAGATAAGGGCATTGCGTGACGCTGGTTATGATTACGCTTTCGGGGCATATAAAGGAGCAGGGTCTATTGTTGACGGAGTAGATGGATTAAGCTCGTTAAAGGTTTTTTATACTGCATCAAGCAAGAACCTGAAATACGAACAGGAAAACTACTCACGTAAAACAGACAGGTATGGGGTTGTGATAGACGATGAATTTGAGGACATCAATAATCACTTGATTGATCCTGCACGATATGTCTATCAATTCTTAAGAAAAGAAGGCGTTATCAGGAATGTTTAAAATAAACCGATACTAATAGTTAACGTTAACGAAATAATGCTTATATTTGTATCTTTATCAAATAAAGTTAACGAAATGCGAATAACAGAGAAAGAGTATTTACAGGCCTTAGATTTATGTAAAAGATATGCAGAGCAAGTGAGTGAGGAAATAGATGTTTTTGATACTCCACATTATTTTAAGAAATTAATAGAGTGTGATGCTTCCGTAAGGCTTAAAAATGCAATTATATCTACATTAGGGCGTGAGGCTTATTTAGGCGAAATTGCCAAACACGGAAAGGAAATAATTAAGACTAGAAATTTCGGTTACTGTTCTCTAAATGAATTGAGAAATATCCTTGATTCTCACGGAATAAAAAACAACCTTTAATTATGGGAAGAAAATCTAAATACAACGAGCCAACAAAAGTAATCGGGTTTAAAGTTCCTGTTTCGAGAGCTGAAGAAATAAAGCCTTTGGTTGATGAATTTATATTTAATCATTTTGCAAATCCTATTTCCACTATTGCGGAAAAATTAGGAAATGTAGATATTGTAAATAAAAAAATACAAAAAAGATTCAGTAAAATTCTTAAATCAGAATTAGAAAAATCAGATATTAAAATAATTGAAAAGTACGAAGTTAAACAATGCGGTTGCCAACTACTAGGACAATCGCCAACAGGTGCGGATATTTGGAAACGATGTAAAGAACATAAGGTATGAAAACATATTCGAGTTTAGCGTTTTGCAGATTTCACGAAACGGAAGAAGAGCTTTTAAACAGGGTTTATGAAGTTTTAAAGAAACACGGGCTTCAAGATGAAATGTTTCATTTAGAATTTGATTGGACTAAATCAAAAATATTGAGCGTAGTCTTTAACAAACCAATTACTATTGGATTATAAGCGAAATAAAACACTATAATAAAAAAGCCTCCCGTAATTGAGAGGCTTTTTAAATATTGGATTGTTTATTTAATTCTGTCTAACCAAAACCGCGGTTTCAACTTTAACCGATTGCGTTCCCGTAGGAACAATACTTAGTCTGTAATACTGATAAGTACTTGGAACAACCGTAAAAGCCTTTGCCTGGCTTGCTACATCAGTAACAGTGTAAGAGCTGCCCAAGTCTTCCCAATCGATACCTAAAACGCTTCCCTGTAATTTAACTGTTGCGGCGGCAGTTCCTGAAATCTTGGTAAACTTAGCCTGAAACGTGGCGTGAATGTTTGCGCCGTTTACGATACCGTACTGATACTTTGTAACAGCGTTTGTAATCGTGTCAGTTGTCGCGTGTGTTGGCGTGCTTTTCAGATAACCTACGTTAGCATAAGTAATTTTTGGACCAGTCGGAGCTTGAGCCGTCATTCCAATTGTTAGCATAAAAGCCAACAGCATAAAGATTTTTTTCATTTTATTTGTTTTTAATATTAATATTGAGTGTAAAAATATAAAATAATTTAACTAAATAGTCGTTAGTAATAAAAAATAACTATTTTTGTACAACCGTGTGAAGATGCACGGCACTCAAACGCTTATGGTTTTACGGATAAATACTAATTTAATCCCTGTTGGCTTAACCGCCGATAGGGATTTTTTACGTTTATACTTATGAATTGGTTTGCTAGATCATTTGGCGGTTTGTTTTCGGGTGGATTTAATTCATTCGGTTGGAATACGGTAAGATTCATGAATCCAAATGCTTCTTTCAATGATTACAACACGGATAAATTAAAAATAAATGCAGTATTTACACATCCAGCTTTATTAAAAGCGGTTGCTTTAAACATGGATATTGCAAGTATGGGGGAATTTTACATTTACGATAAAGATGGAAAAGAAGTTAAAAACCATCCTTTATTGAAGAAGTTCGAAAACCCTAATCCATTTCAAACAAAACAGCAGTTTTTAGCTGATTACGTTCTTTGGAATATTATTGGTACTGATTATTTATATACGGTAAATAAAGGCGAGGATAGTGATTACACAAAACAATATTTTCTTGATAGTTCAAAAATTGAATGGTCTAAAGAAATAGAAAAGAATTGTGATAAGATAATTCTTTCTAAAGGTGCAGAAAAAGAAATGTTAGATCAAAAAATAAGATACCGTTACAATGATGGAACTTATATAGACATAAAACTAAAAGACATTTCAATTATCACAGATTTGACAAATGGTGTAGGTAATTGGTACAAGTCTCCATCAAGATTAGACGCTTTGTATAAAGTAATCACTAATTCAGAAGAAGCGTTAAACGCAACTAATGTTAATCTAAGATACACAGCTAAGTTTTTAGTTGCAGGAAAACACAATCCTGAAAACTATACTGATACACCGATGGGAGAAGATGAGAAAAAGTCTATCGATGAATCAATGAATAAAGAAGGTAAATCTGTTTACGCTGTTAAATCAATGGTTGATATAAAAAGATTTGTTTCAGATATGCGCTCTTTGCAATTGGATGAAATCTATATGAATCAGTATTACATAATTTCTTCGATGCTTGGAATAAACAGAGAATTAGCTGAGGCATATTTAAAAGATGGTGCAAAATTCAATAACAAAGCTGTTGGATTATCTCAACATATAACGTACACGATTCAACCTAAAATGAATGCGCTTGCTAATGATAGAACAAAGAGATTCGGATTAGAAGAAAAAGGCGAGAGAGTTGTTATAAGCTACGATCATTTACCTGTAATGCAAAGAGATGCTAAGGAACAAGCAGAAGTAACAAAGATAAATTCTGAAACGCTTTTAAATTATATTGATGCTGGTGTTGAATTGGACGAGATAAATGAATTATTAGATACCAAATTCACAAAATTAGATTATGAAAAAATCAGAGAATCCAAATTACAAACAAGCCAAGAACAAGGAGAAAGTAATACTGATACCGAAAAAGAATAAAGATGCAAAAGATAACAAAAAGCCTAAAAACAACAGTTAGCGACGTTACCGAAAAAGGTGTCGTTGTTATTGGAATTACGCAGTTTGATGAATACGATTCAGATAATGATCGATTATTATCAGGTTCTTTGACTAAAACCTGGAACGAATCCAAGCAGGTTCATTTAGTAGATCACTCCAAAGGAATGGCTACCTATGTAGGACTTCCTATAGCTAAAGACCCAAAAACAGGAATTGTAGAAAGCCAATTAAACTTAAATAAACAAGTTGGACGTGATTTACTGGAAGATTATAAGTTCAGTAATGAACATGGCAGAAGTTTACAACATTCACACGGATTTTTAGCTGTTCCGGCACGTTATTCAAAAAATGAAAAAGGAGGTCGTGATTTTGCTGAAATAAAACAATTTGAATATTCAACATTGTTGTTCGGCGCGGTTTCAAACACGCCTTTACATTCTATTAAATCCAATCAGGATATTTCGGATTTGATAGAAGAATTAGAATTAAAATTATCTTTTTGTGGTTATTCGGATGAATACGGAAAAGCTATTGAAAATAAAGTTAAAGAGTTAAAATCTTTGATAAAACAAGAAGATGCGCCGTTGGCAGACACCCATCTTTTGAAAGCGTTAAATGAATTATCAATAAAATTAAATTAAAAAAAGATGAGCCAAGAATTGGAAGCTATCAAAAAAATCGGCGAACAAGTTGAGGACTTTAAAAAAGTACTTGGAGAAAAAGCCGATAGCAAAGCGTTCGAAAAAATTGAGAAATCAATTGAAACGCTAGAAAAAGGAATCAATGATATGTCTGAAAAACAAATCGACAAATCAATTGAAACGATCAATACTTCTCTTGAAAAAATGCACAAGCAAGTTGAGCAGATTTTAGAAGAACAAGCAGAATTGAAAGAAAAAGGAGAAAAAGGAAGCAAAGCATTGCAAATTGTAAAAACAGAAGATGTTGAAGCGTTTGTAAAAGCTACATTCGACGGATCTCAAAAGACAGCAAATAAAGCCTCTTTAATTGTAAAAGCTCCTGAAACATTCGGATACCCTACATTCTTTACTGGAGGTAATAATACCGATATTACGGCTTTTACAGGGCGTTATGTTGATCCTAAACTACACGAAAGAAAAAGAAAAAGAAATCTTATCTTAGATCACTTTGATATTCAAGTAATTAATGTTCCTACGTTGATTTATTTGGTAAAAGTTGAAGTTGGAGATACAAACCCGACTTCTGGAGATCCAGGTGCGGCGGCATGGATTCTTTCTGGCGCGGCTAAGCCTAAACGTTCATTCCGTGTAACTACGGGTGTTGTTGAAGCTAAAAAGGTTGCTATTTTCGGAACTGTAGAAGATAAACTTTTGCGTGATGTTCCTAGTTTGGAAAACTGGATTCGTGAAGATTTCATGGATGAAATGCGTGAGGCTATCAATGACGGTCTTTTAAACAACAATCCATCAATTAACGCAAATGCGCCTTTAGGACTAAAAACAAATGCGATTCAATATACAGCTACACCAGCGTATGATGAAAAAATTGAGAACCCGAATTACATTGATGATATTATCGCCGCTATTGCACTTATGGCGTACAACAAAGAAGAAGCAGGAATGGTATTCATTTCTTCAGACGTGTATTACAGAATTATGCACTTGAAAGCTACAGACGGTAAATGGTTAAACAACAACCTTGTTTATGTAAATGCTATGAACGAGCTTTATATCGCAGGTGTTCACGTTGTTTGGGCTGATGAAGAAGATATTCCAAGCGCAAACATTCTTGTTATCGCTAGAGATTTAGGATTCAAAATAAAAGCATACGGAAACATGGTTTTTGAAAGAGGATTGAACGGTACGGATTTCCGTGAGGATAAAACTTCATATAGAGGCTACCAAGAATTCCTTTCTTACATTCCTGAAAACAGAGAAAACTCGGTTCTTTACGATACGTTCGCAAACATCGAGGCGGCAATTACTTTAACAACACCTTAATTTTATATTATGAGCAATAGACTTGACAACACCAGAGTAGTAGTTTTTGAAGAAGATTACGCACCAAACGGAAAAGTTATTTACGCTAAAAAAGAAACACACTACATCCGAAAAGAACTAGCTGAAAAGCTAAAAGCTAAAGGATTGAAAATGAAAGTTTCTAACTTCGATGAAAAAGGCGAAGTTGAAAAGGCTAAAAAAGCAAACGAAACGGCTAACAAGCAAGATTAAGCAAAATGTACATTATAACGCCCGAATATTTCAAAGACAAGGAAGAAATTCCAAATATCAGCGAATCAGACAGCAAGGCTTCGGCTGAACTTGAAAGATTTATTGATAGGTTCGGGCGTTTGTTTGTGCAGGATCACGGTTTAACTGAATTAGATCAGTATTTAGTAAATGGATTACTTCCTGCTGTTCCTACACCCCCAACGGTTGATACTGTTCCTGTAAAGTGGCGTAATTTAGTAACTGGATGCAGTTATGTTAAAAACGATGTTGCTTTAAAATGGAAGGGTTTGATTTACGAATTAGGTTCTTATGAAGGATCGATATTAGTAGATTATATTTTTTACCATTGGCTAAAGGATCATAATAGTTATGTAACTCAATTGGGCGAGGTTAAGGCGAACGTAAAAGGCGCAAGTCAAAAAAACATAACTGAAACCTTATACACCACTTGGAACAGTTTTGTAAAGCAGAATCAGCATGATTTAAACTTCAATTACTATTATGGGGATTATTGGAATGGATATACTTTTGATTGGAATTGTGAAAGCAATAATTCAGAAGTTAGTTTGTTGCAGTTCCTAGATGATAATTCAGAGGATTACACAGGCTACATTTCAAAGCATTACGAAATTAAAAACCAGCTAGGATTATGATTGTAGAGGAAACCATATTACGTGAAATCTTTTTACAGTTACCCGATTACGTTGCTGATACTTCAAAACCTGAATTAGCTAAAACGATTCGTTATGAATGGGGAAGTCAACCCGATTTAATTAAGTGGCTAAAGACAATCGAGGGTAATAAATATCCTTTGGTATGGCTTGAAAACGGTAAATCAAAGAACGATCGACAAAAACATACTTCAGAAAAGAAATGCAGATTAATTTTAGCAAATCTTTCGGAAAAACAAAACAACAGAAACCCTTCGATATGGGATGATGATTTTGTTAAATGTTTAAATCCTTTATTGGATAACGTTTTGAAGTCTTTAGAGAGATCAGGTGTAACAACAATATTAAACACATTTGATGTTTACCGTGATGCTAATTACACCGAAGAGGATTTAAATAAAGCTACTGATTTTTGGAATGTGATAGTTTTAGATATTGATATTTTATTTAAAGAAAAAGCAAACGGAGAGCCATTATGTATTAATTCAAACATTTTTAAAAATGGAAAATAAAGATCAGGCTAAACAGTCTAAAGAACAAAAACAAGTTAGAAAAGAATATTCCGTTTTAAAACGGTTTACAACAGACAAAGTAAATGAATTCGGAAGTAAGGTTTTATTAAACCCAGACCATGATTCAACAAAACAATTATTATTAACAAAACACATTAGATAAAATGACAGTAGCAGAAATATTAAACGTATTTTCTTGTGGTCTTAATGATTTATTAGGCGCAGGACTAAAAGCCTGTAAATTCGATTTAAAATCCCCAGCCACATTGTATAGATTGAAAAAAGGCATCAAGTATGCTCCAGGGACAGAAATAAATTTAGAATTTATCAACGAGCAGATTCAAATTGGAAATATCCGTGTACTTCAGGGAGTAGTAGATTTTGCGGACGCAACACCGGACAACGAAAGAATCACGAGGGCTAGTACGGGTAAAATGAGGACATCTCTAAAACACCCTTACTTACTTACTTTCACTTTCGATAACGGTATTGCTTGGTTTAAAGCTGTTAATGGAATGGATGGAAACGAAAATGCTGATTATTGGATCGCCGACGATGCTGGGAATCTTCTAGTTTCAACTGACAGACAAGGAAATCTTTGTGGATTAAACGGAATCATGTTTGAAACTGGAAAATATTTGATTGGCAATGAAAACAGCCAAACCGTAACTATTCAAATTGACAGACAGTCTTTTGACAAATTCGTTTCAGGAATTGACGCCGAAAACCTTGATTTCACTTCATCTACAGATGTTGATGATTTTAACGAAGTTGTTTTGACTATTGATCCTTTAGTGGTTGGCGCAACAACAATTTCATTTAGCGCAAAACTTATCGATGGAACTCATAATTTAGAAGGTCTAACCGATACGGATTTATTGTTGAGAAAAACAGTTGCAAACGTTGTAACAACCGTACCAATTACAGGGCTTGTGTACAACGCAACAACTGAAAAGTACACGGGTACAATTGCATCTGCTGTAGCAGGAATTTACGGAATTCAAACCATCGATACCACTACAACCCCTGATTCTAATATTATAATCGTAACAGGTGCGCTTTATCGAGGAAAAGAAGCGACAGGAATAGTTGCTTAGTTTGAGGGGGTTCACTCAAACGTATTTAACTCTGTTTATAACTAATGTCTTAGGGATAAACAGAGTACTTACAAAACAATTGTTCGCTAGGATTAAATTAATAAATGTTGGTGAAAGCATCGATGTAATTAATTCCGAAACGTTCTATTAACTTTTAAAAATAGTCATTATGACAAGAGAAGAATACGACGAAGGAATAGACGTGTTAATCACAGATAAAACAGAAGAAGGGAGTATAACACCTGCAATTGAAGGAGAGGCTTTTAAGTTTGCGGCTACTTATACAGATGAAAAATTACCTTATAAATCATATCAATCTGTACTAAGCATAGATTCAGGCGTAGGAACATTGGCAGCGCCTTTTTTAGACGAATTAGGAGCTGTATATACAATCACAAATCCATCTAATGGAAGATTGAGATTAACAGCAGATCAACCAGTATTTACAGCAAGTAAATCTTTTTTTATCCCGTCTCTTTGGGCGGCTGGAAGCGGTACTTACTTTATAAATGGGGGCAGAGTATCGGCTACTGTATTTGATATTTATATCACATTACACGACGGAACTCAATCAACAACGCCAAACATTCCTGGCCAATTAATTGAGTTTAGAGTTTACAATTAATTACACGCAAACAATAACTGAAAGGCAGGGTTCACGCCTTGCCTTTTTATTTAAAAATCATGCCCACACTTGACCAGTTTGAAAAGAACCTTAGATTTGCTTTGGCGAACATAGATAAACAGGCTTCGGTTATAGTTGAGCAGAACAAAGAATTTATTTTAGATTTAAACCGAGAGCAATTACAAGATTATGGAATTAACTCGGACGGCAGAAGTTTAAAAAAATACAGTTCAAATACAGTTCAAATAAAAGCGGAAAAAGGTCAAATATTTCAATATACAACCTTATTTGATAAAGGGTTGTTTCAAAGTAAATTCGACTTACTTTTCAGGAACAATAAAATAAGCATATTTTCAAGGGATTCGAAATCTTCTGACTTGCAGGAAAAATACGGAAGCAACATTTTCGGATTGACACCCGATAATTCAAAAATATATGCCGAGCGTTTCAACTCGGAATTGACAAAATACCTAAAATCAACAATTTATGGGCGTACCAACTAAAAACATCATTCCGTTAAATTTATATCGATCTATTGACGATATGATACTATATAATTTTGATAGATATTTAGCAACGCAGGACTTAAATTGGTTTAGGATTGATTATACAGGGCGAGAAACAAAAATAGAATCCGAAGAACTTAAGAAAGCGGAAGAAACTATTTTAGAAGAATACTTTTTAGACATTGAGGATAAAACATTTGAAAACAAACTTAACAAATGGTTTAAAATATCCGAACTAGAAAAGGCTTATAACGTTCTTTCAAGTTTAATTTCAGTTATGTATAATGGGTTTGATGATTCAGATGAAGAACATAAGTTAAGAATTCAATATATAATGCTTTTGAATAAAGGATATGGATCTGTAAGATTTAAGATGCCTTTATTGAATCAGCCGTGCGATGATAGAATCGAGTTAGATAAGGCTTTTACTCAGTTGCAGGGCATTAAAACCCGTGTCTCATTGCTTCGTGATGAACTGAAAGAGGACGGAAAAAAATCAAAGTCAGACCTTTACAAAGAGCTTAGGCAAGTGGCTACAGCTTTAGGACAGCCAATAGTTTCTGATCCAAGAGTTATAACGGTAAAACAATGGAATGCCGATTGTAAACTAGTTAGAGAAATATCTAAAAACAACTAAAAATGGCAAACGATTTAGATATAAATTTAAAACAGGCTAAGCAAGATATGACCGATTTGCTTGCGTTAACCGTAAAGCAAAAACAGGCGTTTTTAGATGCAGCCGATGCCGCATTGAAAATAAATAGCATTAGCGTAAAAACCCCTGGTCAATTAAATACAGCTACAAGCTCTAATGCGCATGCCAATGCTTCTTTGTCTAAGCAGGCGTCTGAAATCACTCAAAACCAAGCCAAAATACAACAGGCTTACGAAAAAACACGTGTAGCAGAATTACGATTACAAGCTCAAAGGGAAAAAGCAGTTGATTCTTTTAATAGAAACGAAGAAAAGCAACAACAGGCTTTAGCAGCATCTACTAATCAATACAATATTATACAGAAAGAAGTAAATAAGCTCACTCTTTCTTATAATAATCTAGCCATAAAACAAGAGCTTGGACTTAAATTAACAACTAAAGAACAGGCGCAGTTATCCGCTATAATACCTCAATTAAACCAATATCAAAATGCATTAAAAAAAGTAGACGCGGATATAGGTAAATACGGTAGAAACGTAGGTAATTATGAATCTGGCACAAGAAACTTAAACGCCTCTATTGGGCAAATATCTAGAGAGCTACCTAATTTTGGTCAAAGTTTTTCAATAGGAGTATTGTCTCTGACTAATAACATAGGGGCTTTGCAAGACGCTATAAAACAAACAATAGCGCAAAACGAAATATTAAAATCAGAAGGGAAAGCCACAACAAGCGTTTTAGGATCGATAGGAGGGGCTATATTTTCATGGACAACAGCGTTATATATTGGAATTGGTGTTTTTTCAGCTTATTCTGGAGAAATTGGCGAATTTTTGTTCTCAACCAAATCAGCAAAGAAAGCGCAAGAAGATTTAAAGAAGGTTACAGAAGAAAAGATTGAAACTGAAAAAAGAGCTAACCAAGAAATAGGAAATTCAATTGCACAGGAAACTAGTAGAACAAGGATATTGTTCGAAGTAGGAAAGAATGAAAAAAATAATTCCGACCAGAGAAAAAAAGCTTTCGATGAGTTGAAAGACAGGTACGGTAAATATCTAGGGGATTTAACGCAACAAGAATTTTTAGCTGGGAATACTGCCGATGCAGAAGAGCGTTTAAACGTAGCGTTAATAAACAGAGGGTATGCTTTAGGAGCGCAAAGTTTGTTGCAAAAAAACGCAGAAGCGCAATTAGAAATACAAGTAGAGCTGGAAAAAACGATAGCGAAAGGATTCGGCTCGGCTGAAAAACTAAGAAATGCACAGGGCGCAATAATAGGAAGCTCAGAAGACTACTACAAGGTTTTAAGAAGTGTAAATAAAGCAAATCAAGAAGCGCAAAAAATTGCCGCCGATAAGCTTAAGCCTTTGAAAGAAGAAGAAGCGGTATTATTAGCATTGTTTAACAGAAACTCGATGTATTTAGACGCTGTAAAAGAAACTAATACAAATGTAAAAAATGGAAGTAGAGAAAAACTAGAGTCTCAAAAACTAGAAAAACAATCCGTAGACAGTTTGCTTAAAAGTCTAGAGGCGCAAGTCCAAATGATAAAAGAGCTTCAAGGAACTCTTTCTGAAAATAATTCAGAATGGAAAATGTATCAAAAATCTATCGAAGATACTGAAAAAGCTATTAATGCTATAAAAAACGGATTTACAGAATTAAAAGATTCAGCGCAGACATCTACAGATTTTCTAAGTAATCAGGCTAGAGCTTCAAGAGAAGCAGAAGCAGCGATGAATGAGCTAAGAGAAAGTACTGAATCCTACATTAAGTCAATTGCTACAGGATTTTTTAGCGAGGCTGGACTAGGGTCGTTAACACAATTCTTTGATGGAACTTTTGATAAATTAATGTTTGGAGCTGATACTTTAGCTGAAAAATTTGCATTAACATTCAATGCTATTGGAGATGTAGCTAAAGAAGCTTTTGCCTTTATCTCACAAGCTTCACAAGCCAATTTCGAAGCAGAAATAAACAGACTTGACAAGCAACGAGAATATGCTGTTCAATTTGCAGGGGATTCAGTTTCCGCAAAAGAAGCAATCGAGGAACAATACGAATCTAAAAGAAAACAAATCCAAAAACGTCAAGCAGAAGCACAAAAAAAACTATCTCTTTTCAATATCGCAATAAATACTGCGCAAGGAGTTACGGCAGCTTTGGCTCTTGGACCTATCGGAATTCCATTAGCTGCAGTTATTGGGGTTTTAGGGCTTGTTCAGGCATCATTGGTAAACGCTCAACAAATACCTCAATTCTTTAAAGGAGGTAAGCACAAAGGAGGCGTCATGATGGTTAATGATGCGAAAGGAAGTAATTATAGAGAAACAGTAGTTACCCCAAGCGGACAAATAATACAGCCTACAGGAAGAAATGTTTTGATGGATGCTCCTGCGGGAACTCAAATATACACGCCTGAGCAATGGCAGAAAGAATCGCTTAAGAAAATGCTTTCGGAAAGAGGCGTGTCTATGCATCCTGCCGTAATGCAACGATTTGATAATAAAAACAATACTCAAAACATTGACCTATCTGGAGTTATAAAAGCTATAAACGACAAACCGACCACTCAATTAAGTATTGACAAAAAAGGAATATCGGCTTACACTTTCGCCAACAACCAAAGAACCGAAAGATTAAATTCACGTTTTAACATTACCGATTAATGGATTTATTTTTAGATTTTGTATCGCCAAACTATGGTAAAATAAGAATAACCGAACCTGAAGGATTCGATGCTTTTTCATATAACATAAAGCAGGGAGAAAACAGATTCGGTCGTGATAAGTCTATTGGCGCAAAAGAAATAGATTTAAATTTTTGGGATGGTTATAGATTTGAAAAATTGCCTAAAGATGAATGGCAGATTTCTTTAAACGGCACAATAGTACGCCAACTGTCAATGCAATTAGAACGTATATTAGAAGCTATAAGCGAAAAGGGGTCTGAGGCAAAAATATACTTTATAACATCTGAAAATGGCGAAGAATTTGTTAACGGGCTTTTAGATATAGTCGAAAGTACTACAGATGAATTATCGTATTTTAAATGTAGCGTTGTTCAAGACAGCGCAAAAGCTTTAATAGAACGAAAAAAAGATATAAAAGCCGATGTTTATAGTAATACTGATACTTTTGGAAACCCTCAAAACCCTTTGCCTAAAACTCGAATATTGTTAAGAGCGCAACCATTCGTGCAAGTTTCTGAATGGACGATTGCATATACAGAGCCTAGAGCTTTGGTTTTTGATCTTTTTGAAGAAGATGGTTATAATGAGTGTCAGCAGATCGTAACTGATGGCGTTGAAAATACTCTTAGCTTTTTAGGCGGCACTACTACGCCTGATAATTTTGCGTATATAGAAGCTTTAGACGAACTTACTAACATAAAATTTGAAATCTATGATTTAGACCTTTTTAAGACAAATTCAAGCACTACAGAACAGTTAATGGTGCTTATAGCTACTGATGCGACATTTTCGGCAACTCCGGAAATAGTTTTAGCTCAAAGAAGTACGGCGGGTGCGTTTGGAAATTATTATACGATAACATTCCCATACATGGCTAGGGGTCAAAGACTATATCATTATATGCGACTGAATGCAGGCGCAGGAAGGGCTACGTATAATTTAAATTCTTGGAAAGTTAGAATAACGGCTACATCTACTTCTTTAGACACTGTAATTAATGGGTGTGAATATTTCAAATTCTTAAAGAAAGGCGTAAAGTCTTTATCGGGTCTTGATTTTGTTGCTCCAGAAATTGAAACAGGAGAGTTTAAAGACCAATTTATTGCAAGCGGAAACGATTTAAGACAATTGGAATCGCCTTTAAACTTCGTGTTCAAGGACGAAATGAGCGATCTTAAAGAAATAAATGCAGACTATCAAATTAATGATAGATTCGTAGAAGCTTATACCTTTCCTAACTTTTATAAAAACATTGAAATAGCGATTTTCGAAGAAAATGCTTCGGAAGATTTAGAGCGTACTTTTAATGCAAGATTCAAACCTAAGTTTTTAGAATACAAATACCAAACATACGAGCAAGACAGGGGAGAGAAAAACACTCGTCAAGGATTCAACACGGAAGCGCAATTCGACACGCCAAACGAGCAGAATCAGGGTAAAATAGAAGTGAGTATTAATCATGTTCGGGATTCAGGAGCTATTGCAGCCGCTCAAAAAGACGCTTCCAGAAACAGCACAGCACTAGTTAACGACGATAAAATATTCATAATAGACTGTATAAGTATTGCTCCTGGATCTCGAAAACAATTTACAGCACTTCTTAAAATGCAAATCATATTTGCAGGAACATCTGCAGCACGTTTAAAAATATTAGCTGTCAATTTCAATTGGCAAACGCTAGGATTCAAGAACGGAGACACGATTACTATTACAGGACAAAACGCAGGAAGTTATTATGTGCTGAATTACGATACATCAGTTATTGAATTAACACCGGTTACTGTTTTGCCTACTTTTCAAGGCGAAGAAGTGATAACGTTTAATTACCCAATTACAGATGTTCAATGGCAAAGTAGGGCATTTGAGGGATTTACCGATGTTTCAGGATTAAATGGTTATGTTTCTAACTTAAAATACTCTATAAAAAGAAACCTGATGCGCACAGCGTGGAGTTCGTATTTATCTTCGTGGAATAAGGACGTGCAAGACGGAAAAATTATAAACACATTCTTTAAGCAAAATGGAGAATTAACGAGTAGGTTTCAAGGCGGCAAATTACTTAAAGAGAATGCGGATATTATTATTTCTGAATTAGCCGATAAAATAATCAGTAAATTTGTCTATACAGGAACTTTAAAAACTGGATTTCTTAAATCAAAACAATTGATTGAAGATACTATATTATTGAAAGGATTCATAAGAATAATAAATAAACGAGGTAAAGTTGTTAAGCTTCATTTAAAAGACATGGATGCAAATTGGTTTGATGGAACTATGAAAATAATCGGAGAGGCTCGTAACGAATCAGACACAATTAATATTCAAACAGTTTCAGAAGGATTTGTAAATGTTTTAGAGACAGGTTATCAAGACGAAATAAATACGTCTTTAGATTGGTATAAAATAACTAATGGCTATGTACAATTGTTCGATAATAAAAACTTGCCGTTGATTAATTTAACTTTTTTTACAAGAATATCGGTAAATAATGTTTTTTACACAGATGAAATATTATTCGCTCAGGCTTTAAGCAATTTATAAAAACAGTATATTTGTCATTATGCAAGACTTTTCTTTTTTACGGCTTAAACCTACTTTTGCAGAGGCAAAACAAATGGGCGATCAAAAACAAAGCGATCCTAACTTAAGAGGTTACGACTGCATTCGTTTGCACCCGTTAGAGCATTATTGTCAGACAACAAACTCTGAAGTAGATATTGTGTTTAATAACGACTATAAAGTCTCTATAATAGATTGTGCTGAAAATGAACTTTTAGACATTACCCAAAATATTACCATTGCGGAATTTGTAAACCAAAAAACAGGAATTCAAAATATCTCATTTGAGATTGTAAATATCGGAAAATCATTTACAGGAGAAAATGTATTTTTAAAGCTTCAGCATACTACAGGTATCGAAGTGTTTTATTCAAACGCTTTCCAAATAAGCGATGAAAATGTTAGAGAAACAATTAGACTATGTTATACGGATTATGATTATTACGAGGGAATAGATTACGAAAACGCACCTTATATTCAATCTATAAGGGTAGCAGGAGAAATACAAGAACCACAAGATGATACGGATAGCTCAAATTATAAGCAACAATCAGGAAATGTAGTTTCGAAAAGGAACATCTACACGGAATTTGAGAATGTTTTATTTCCTAATATAAACCCGTTGACTTATCGTGCGTTATCAAGAGCGTTGAAATCTGGTCAAGTTTGGATAGATGGATACAGAAGCACCGATTTACCACAATTAAAAAATGGGGAAACAAAAGGGAACACTAATTTGTCAGATGCAGAATCTAAAATATACCGTGATTTTAACGACAAATTAGATGATTCACTTCAATTATCAACTGTTTTTAATTATGTTGAATTATCGCCGATTGGAAATATAAACGATGAAATCATTGAAACGCAACCGATAAGATTGGTATTTAATAAACCGACATCAATAGGGACAGGCTTTTTAAGAATATACAGGTCAAACGGAACAGAACAAGCTAGGCTAACGACAAATGATTTTATACAGATAAACTCAACGACATTTGAAAGCACAGCTAATTTAGAAGATTACATAGTGACGAATCTTAGTTATTATAATCTTATAGATT
>Ga0247732_10000629_pt1 | contig 15871 bp, 15 predicted proteins | sample UWRJL163409C2_FD_180940 | JGI IMG/M metagenome (GOLD analysis project Ga0247732, IMG submission 180940) | Plant litter microbial communities from Arlington Agricultural Research Station in Wisconsin, United States - UWRJ-L163-409C-2 | ecosystem: Environmental > Terrestrial > Plant litter >...
TGGGTGTCAGCGCTGGCGCTCAAGGGGCGGGACTACGCCACCACCCAGCGCGGCGGCGGCGGACTTGCCAAGCGCAAGATGCGTCCGTGGGAGCAGGTCGCCGCCTATAGCGTGGTCGGCCTCATCTTGATGCTGGTGCTGGCGCCGCATATCGGCCTGCTGCTGCTGTCCTTCGCCACCATCTGGTCGTTCAGCCCGCTGCCGGACGGCTTCACCGTGGCGCATTACGGCCGGGTGTTCGGCGAGAGCTCGACCTACATCAAGAACACCCTGATCTACGCCTCGATCGCCGGCGGTATAGACGTCGTGGTGGGCACCGCGATCGCCTATCTCGTGCTGCGCACCAAGCTGATCGGCCGGCACTGGCTCGACTGGGCCGCCACCGCTGCCCTGGCGGTGCCCGGCGTGGTGCTCGGCATCGGCTATCTCCGCACCTTCTTCGACATCAAGCTGCCGGACGGCACGCCGTTGGCAACAATGTGGATCGTGCTGGTGATCGCGCTCGCGATCCGCCGCCTGCCTTATGCGCTGCGCGCCTGCTATGCCGCGCTCCAGCAGATCTCGGTCTCGCTTGAAGAGGCGGCGGAGAATCTGGGCGCCACCAAGCCGCGAACCGTGCGGCGCATCGTGGTGCCGCTGATGATGGGCGGCATCCTCGCCGGTTTCGTCACCAGCTTCGCCACCGCCGCCGTCGAGCTGTCTGCCACGCTGATGCTGGTGCAATCCAATGCCGACGCCCCGCTTGCCTATGGCCTGTATGTCTTCATGCAATCGGCCGCCGGCCGGGGCCCCGGTGCCGCGCTCGGCGTCATCGCCGTGGTGCTGGTCGCCGCCTGCACCCTGCTCTCGCAATACATCATTGATCGCAACCAGAAGAACACGGGGGCCGCCCGATGAGCGCTCATGCCACGACGGATAACGCCGCCACCGACGCGGCCGCGGCCGTGCTGCACACCACGGCGCTCGATCTGCACATCGAGGGGGTGAACCTCTATTATGGCAGCAACCATGTGCTGAAGAACGTCAATCTCGACATAAGGCCGGGCGAGTTCTTCGCCTTTCTCGGGCCCTCGGGTTGCGGCAAGACCACGCTGCTACGGCTGATCGCCGGCTTCAACACTGCCGATACCGGCCGCGTCTTGGTTGGCGGGCGCGACATCAGCAACCTGCCGCCATGGAAGCGCGATGTCGGGCTGGTGTTCCAGAGCTACGCGCTGTGGCCTCACATGACGGTCGCGAAGAATGTCGCGTTCGGTCTTGAGGAGCGCGGCGTCCCGCGTGCTGAGATCCAGCGTCGCGTTTCGGCGGCGCTCGAGATCGTTGGGCTTAGCCATCTCGCAGAGCGCCGGCCTTCGCAGCTCTCCGGCGGCCAGCAGCAGCGGGTCGCACTGGCGCGCACCGTTGTTATCGAACCGAAAGTTTTGCTGCTCGACGAGCCGCTCTCCAACCTCGACGCCAAGATGCGAGTGCAGGTGCGCCGCGAACTACGCGATCTACAGCAGCGACTTGGGCTCACCACCATCTTCGTGACGCATGATCAGGAAGAGGCCAACACGGTATGCGACCGCATTGCGGTGATGAATGAAGGCGTCGTGCAGCAGGTCGGTACGCCTGTCGAGTTGTATGAGCAGCCCGCAAATTTGTTCGTCGCCACCTTCCTCGGCACCGCAAACGTACTGGAGGGTAAGGTCGTAACCTCCGGAGCGGACCGGCATTTCGAAAGTCTGGGCGGCCTGCGCATCGGCATCGCGCCCGACGCCGTACTGCCAGACGAGGCGCGCCTAGTATTTCGCCCGCAGGTAGCAAAGCTGTCGAAGGACAAGCCTGTTAGCGCGAGCGCCTTCGAGGGCAAGATCATGCGTCGCGAGTTTCTCGGCAGCATTATCCGGTTCGGCATTTTTATCGCCGGGCAGGAAATCACCGTCGACGAGGTATTCCATCCTGGATTGCGCGAGCCGCACGAGATCGGCGACCAGGTGTGGGTGGAGATTCCCGCATCGTCGGCGCTCTGGCTGGGACCGAGCACCAGCTGACGGCGCATGGCAAATGTATGATCGGATTCCGCGGCGCCGCCCAGTGGTCATCACAAAGGCCGATAAGCACGCTAGGCTCGGAAAATTATGACCAAGGCGAAGCAAAAAATAAAACTCGCGACGGCAGGGCGTGTGCTCGAACAGGTTGCAGCCTTACCCTATCGCTGGTCCGAGGCTGGGCTGGAAATCCTTGTGATGAGTTCGCGCCAGACCCATCGGGTGATCATTCCCAAAGGCTGGCCGATGAAAAACCGCAAGGATTGGAAGTCCGCGCAGATAGAGGCGCGGGAGGAGGTCGGGGTGGTCGGCGAGGTTAGCAGAAAGCGTATCGGCCAATATCGATACTGGAAGCGCCTCGAAGCCCACTTCGTGCTGTGTAAGGTTTCGGTCTTCTCGCTTGCTGTGAAACGCCAGCTTGACGACTGGCCAGAGCGGAATGAGCGAGCTCACAAATGGCTGACACCGGAAGACGCGGCTCTCTTGGTCGACGAAACCGACCTGGGAAAACTGATCATTGAGTTTGCTAAGGCACAGCATGAACATCGGCGTCGCATGTTACCCAACTCGGATAGGCTGACCGAGGCAGGTCAGTCAGCCCATTAGGCAGGAACGCGCGCCTGCAATCGCGCCTCAACAGCCACTATTGGCCACCAAGTTCCGACGGCGTTTTTTCCAGCCCTTCGATCCAGGCGCATACGCGGTCGCTGGCGACGTGAAGGGGTGAGCCAAGCGGTGTGTAAGCATAATAACTGCGTGCTGGCAGCGTGATGGCAGCAAAGGGAGCGACGAGCCGCCCTACACGCAGGTCATCGTCGACCAGAGTCGAAGGCGCCATGGCAACGCCAAGGCCGTCGATGGCCGCTTGGATTGATAGGTAGAAGTGATCCAGCGTTAGCGTGGCCGCAGGCTCCAGCGAGCCATGCCCCGCCGTTGCCAACCATTCACGCCACAACCGCGGCATGCTTGCGACGTGAAGCAGCGTATGCCGTGAGAAGCTGGTCACGTCAGCCAGAGGTTCACGCTGCAGCAATGCCGGACTGCATACCGGCAGCCGGCTTTCAGCCCGGAGAAAGCGAGCATCGAAGCCGTGATAGACGTCCGGGCCACCGCGAATGATGAGATCGTAGTCGGCAGCCAGTGCGTCGACGGGCTCGCTTCCTGTCGTCAGCTCAATTTCAATCTCGGGATGCGCCAGTCTTAACAGGCCAAGCCTCGGCACCAGCCAGCGTAAGCTAAAGGTCGCGAGTGCGTTGACCTTGAGCACCACAGTGCCACTGGCCGACTGTCCGTGAAGTGCAGCCGACCGGGCAATCCGCTCGAGTGCGGGCTGAATTTCCTCGAGGAGCGCCCGGCCTTCGCCGGTCAAGGCGACACCATGGCTCAAGCGTCTGAACAGTGAAGGTGGTCCGAGCCACTCCTCCAGGAGTCGAATCTGCCTACTCACCGCACCGTGGGTGACGCCAAGCTCAGCCCCTGCGTCTTTGAAGCTACATCTGCGCGCCGCGGCCTCGAATGCGCGGATAGCGTTGAGCGGCGGCAAGGGCAGGTTCTTCGACGGACCACCCCTCATGTGATTTTTCCTGACGCCAGAGGATAAAATTAGTCGTTTGCGCTCTTATCTCTAGCAGGTACATGCTCCTCATGTGAAAAATACATCAAGCATCGCACATCCCGATACTCAGCCCGACGTGTCCAGAACGCCAGATACGCGCCGGCGCACGCTAGTTCTTGCCGGCGTCACCCATGCACTGCACGACGGCTATACGGATGTTATCTACGTGCTCCTGCCTGTGTGGCGAGCCGAGTTTGGGCTCGACTATGTGGCCCTCGCGCTGTTGCGCGGTCTGTATGCCGGAGCCATGGCTCTCCTGCAGGTCCCTGCGAGTTGGCTAGCCGACCATGTCGGAGGGCGAGCGGTCCTCATCCTCGGAACCGTGGTTGCCGCTGCAGGCTATGCTTTGGCCGGCTTTAGCGGAGGCGCAATAGGCCTCTCTGCTGCGCTCCTAATCGCCGGAGCAGGATCCAGCGTCCAGCATCCGATCGCGTCGAGTGCTGTCTCGCGCGCTTACGGAGACGCCGCCCGTGGCCCCCTTGGCACTTATAATTTCAGCGGCGATCTCGGCAAGGCCATCATTCCTGCCGCGCTAGCCTTTGGCCTCTCGATCGCGCCGTGGCGGTCGACGTTATGGCTGCTCGCCCTCGGTGGACTAGCGGTCGCGGTATTGCTTGCGCTGTCGCTACCCAAGATTGCGTCGATGGAGCAGCCGTCTTCGACGAAGGCCAACGCATCCCATAGGGACAGACGCGGTTTCTCGTTGCTGCTGGCGATCGCGGTCATCGACATCGGCGTACGTATGGGTTTTTTGACCTTTCTGCCGTTTCTGCTGCAGCTGAAAGGTGCCTCTCAGCCGCTCATCGGTACGGCCCTGGCTCTTGTCTTCATAGGTGGCGCGGCGGGCAAGTTCGTGTGCGGCTGGCTCGGTCAGCGCTGGGGGACCGTCAGCGTCACTATCTGCACCGAAGGCCTCACGGCGATTATGATAGCGCTCGCTGTGGTCCTCCCGCTTCTCCCGCTGCTCTTTGTACTGCCGGTGCTTGGCATCATGCTCAACGGCACGTCGTCAGTGCTCTACGGCACCGTGCCTGAGTTGACGCCACCCAATCGCACTGAGCGAACCTTCGCTATTTTTTATACCGGCGTGCTCGGCTCAGGAGCACTGTCGCCGCTGCTGTTCGGCGTCTTGGGCGATCATGCAGGACCGGTTGCGGCGACCTACGCAACAGCTGGCGCCGCGCTCGCCACTGTGCCCCTCGCTCTCGCCCTGAGGCCTCATCTAGCTAACCGGTGAACGGCGAGGGATTTCCGCTTTTCATTAGCTCTGCCATGTCAGCTTTTGGCCCAAAGGTGCCGACGTGCCCCACCTCGCGAATGTCGGCTTTTGGGCCGCGGCCGTTGCCAAATCAATGGCCGAGATGGCGGCGCAAAGCGGACTTCGCTCAGGGAGCAGGCATGGGTCCGAAGCGGTAAATGCAACCCGCCGCAACGCGCCAACAGCAGCCATCCAAGCTAACGCCCATAAGCGGCCGTAGAGGCGGCGATCTCAGGCAGGAGCGCCTCGCCGCGCTCCCCTCTAGAATTTCAGGCTCAAATTTGCGGTGAAGCTCTGGCCGGTTGCACCGTCGCCTCGGTGCCCAGCGGTGCCGCAGCCGGATCGGGAAATGACGAGGGCGCGGTTCAAACCGAAACGCTTGCCGGCTTCAAGACTTTCGCGAAAGACCGGCGATGCCATATCAGGCAAGGCTCTGATTGCTCCTCTCCAAGTACTACGTCCTCGATAAGGCCGACCAATATGGTGTGGGTGTAGGCTTCGTGCTTGGCGACCATCGTGCAATCGAACGCGACCGCTGCTCCCTCCAAAATAGGCGATCCGGTGACACGCGTTGTCCAGTGATCATCGACGAAGCGGTCGGGCCCTTTGCTGGAGGCAAAATGGCGGGCGACATGCTCCTGCCTTCCGGATGGCAAGCTGACCCCGAATAGGCCCTTCTGCAGGATCCTGTCATGCGCCGAGGCGCTGCGGTTAATGCAAACCAGCAGTGTCGGAGGGTCCGCCGACAGGCTGCACACAGAGGTCGCGATAAGCCCGACCGGACCATGGTGATCCATCGTGGTGATGGCGGTGACCGCTCCGGCGAACCGGGTCATGGCTTCGCGAAAGGTGTCTGAATCGATCATGGCACTCATCTTTGAAGGCGAAACCGAATGATGCATCCGATTCCGCATTAGAATGAACTCGCAGGGAGCGGGGCGCAGGTCAGGACGCCTTGAGCGTTCGGCTGGCTTCTGCGGAGTGGATAAGCGGCTTAAGCCCGAGGTTCTGCCGCAAGGTGGTCCCCTCATATTCCCGCCGGAAAAGGTCGCGCCGGTGAAGTTCCGGCAGCACCAGTTCGACGAAATCCTCGATGCCTTGCGGCAGTGTCGGCGGACAAAGATTGAAGCCGTCGGCAGCGCCTGTCTCCATCCATTCCTGCATGTCGTCGACGATGTCCTCGGGGGTGCCGATGATGTAGCGGCCGGTATTGCCGGCCGAGATCATCTCGTAGAGCTGGCGAATTGAAAGATTATCCCGCCGCACGACCGACATCACATTGCTTGAAATGCTGCGGTGATTGGGGTCGTTGATTTCCGGAACCGGGCCGTCGACATCATAAGCGGACATGTCACCGAGGTGCTGGTAGAGGATGGCCAACCCGCTCAGCGGATGGATCAGGCTCTGCAACTGGTCGAACTTATCCTGCGCCTCCTGCCGGGTCTTGCCGACATAGATTGTGATGCCGGGCATAACCAGGAGATCGTCGGCGGAGCGCCCGTAGCGGGGTAGGCGCGACTTGAGGTCGGCGTAATAAGCCTGCGCGGCCGCAAGGTCAAAGCCGCCGGAATAGACGACATCGGCGTGGCGGGCGGCTATCTCGCGGCCTGGCTCTGAGGCGCCTGCCTGGACAAGGAGCGGCCGTCCCTGCGGAGTGCGGCCTGCGTTCAGCGGGCCGCGAACCCTGAAGTGCTTGCCAGCATGGGCGAGCACGTGCAGCTTGCTCTCGTCGTAGAAAACGCCGGTTTCCTTGTCGCGGAGGAAAGCGTCGTCCTCCCAACTGTCCCAGAGGCCGGTGACGACATCGACAAACTCCTTGGCGCGATCATAGCGCTCGTCATAGCCGAGATGCTCGTCGCGGCTGAAATTCCACGCCTCCTGTTGGGTCCAGGAGGTGACTATGTTCCAGCCCGCACGGCCGCCACTGATGTGATCGATGGACGCGTATTTGCGCGCGACATGGAACGGTTCGTTGTAGGTGGTTGAGGCGGTCGCTATGAGGCCGATATTGTTGGTCCGAGCCGCGAGTGCCGAAAGCAGGGTGAGTGGCTCCAGTTCGGCGTTCTTCGAGTCGCGGCAGAGCGAGCCGGCGGGCTGGTCGGATGCACGCACGCCGACGCCATCGGCGAAGAACACCATGTCGAGCTTGGCGGCCTCCGCCATCTGAGCCGAGCGGAGGAAGTAGTCGAACGACGTTGCGCCGTCGGAAGGGACATCCGGGTGCCGCCAGGCCGCGATGTGATAGCCGAGGTACCGCATCGAAAGGCCAAGTTTCATATTTTTGTGTGAAGTCATTCGTCGATTCCTTTCGATTCACGAGAGTGTTGCGGGTTTATCTTTGTTGTACCGCAAGAGAATGAGCATGATTATCAGCACGGCTACGATCTCGATGACCGACACGGCTGCAATAGTCGGATCGACCTGCAGTCGAACATTGTCGAACATCTTCTTCGGGAGTGTGCCGAAGGACCCGGCGAGGAACATGGAAATGACCAGTTCATCGAAGGACATGATGAAGGCGAGGAACGCCGCTGAATATACGCTCGGCTTTATTTGCGGCAGGGTGATGCGCCAGAAGGTAACCAGCCGGCTTGCCCCCAGTCCGAAGGCGGCATGCTCCTGGTCGATGTCGAAGTCCCGCAGGCCGGCGCACAGCACCACGGTGACGAAGGGCAGGCATGTGACGGCATGGGCGAGCGCGATGCCGTACCAGTTACCGACGAGGCCAAGGTCCGAATATAGCGCGTACATAGATACCGCATAAACGATGGTTGGCACGATCATCGGCGCCATTGCCACCTTTTCCAGAATGCCCGACCAGCGTCGCAGCCCATGGGTCACTGCGAGCGCGAAGGGCAGGCCGAGCAACATGGTGAGGATTGTCGAGGCGCAACCAATCTTCAGGCTGAGGAGCGTTGCGGTGATCCAAGTCGGGTCACCGAGATACGCTTCGTACCATTGCAGAGAATAGCTGGTCGGCGGAAAGCGCACATACGCGCCTCCGCTGAACGAGATCGGCACCACCACGAGCAGCGGCAGAAGCAGGAAAGCGAAGACAAGACACGCCCACAACTTCAGCAGGATTCCGCCGACGCGGCCACGCATGGCGTGAGAGTTATGAAGGTGGGGCTCAACCATTGCCGCGCCCTCCGGCCAAGCGAGCGGCGGCTTTGTTCAGCAGCCAGAATAGTAAGAGCACCAGAAACAGAAGCACGGCCGATAATGCGCCGGAGAACGGCCAGTTGAGGAACCGCGTGGTCTGCTGTTCAATCAGGAGCGGGATGACCGGAACGCGGCCGCCGCCAAGCAGGGCCGGCATGATGAAGGCGCCGAGCGACAGGACGAACACCAGCGCGACCCCCGCTAAAATGCCCGGAGCCGTTAGCGGCAGGTAGATCCGCCGGATCACCTGAAGATGCGAGGCGCCCATGCCGTAGGCGGCATCTGCCAGCGTGCGATCAAGCTTCGCCACGGCGCCGTAGATCGGTAGGATCATGAACGGTAGCAGGATGTGCGACATGCCCACCACCACTGCAAACTCATTGTTGAGCAGCGGCAGGGGAGTTTCGATGAGGCCCGCGCCCATCAGTGCCCGGTTGATGACGCCGTTCCGCCCGAGCAAAACCATCCACGCATAGGTGCGCACGAGTTGGCTTGTCCAGAGCGGCAGCAGCACGAGGAAGAAGCCGAGCGCGCGCACCGCAGTCGAGGCGCGGGCTAGGTAAAAGGCCAGCGGATAGGCCAGTACCAGATCGACGGCAGCGACGATCACTGCGATCTTGAAGGTCTTCAGGAAGACGTTGAGATAGACTGGATTGGTCGCGATCTCTGCGTACGACGCGAAGGTGCCACCCTCGAAGCTCTGAAAGAAGAGCATGAAAAGCGGATAGAAGAAAAAGATTCCCAGAACGATGAGGGCAGGCGCCGCGAGAAGGATCGCTGCTAGAATGCCCGGGCCAAGTAAGTGCCGCTTGCGGTGCACGGCGGAGCGCGAATGCGCAAGCGTGTTGTCGACGGCCAACATCACAGCACTCCACGCGGAGCGGCTGTCTCCTCGCCAAGAACGCGCCAGGACTCCGCCGCGAGCACGACGTCGACCTGATCGCCAACAGCAAAGCTCGCCGGACCCATGGTCGAAGTACGGGATGTGAAGACATGTCCCTGCTCGGTGCGCACGATGTATTTGGTGTTGGGACCGAGGAAGATGACGCTCTCCACCGTCGCCGGAAGGCTGCGCGGTTCCCTTGCCGCTGGCGCAAGGCGCACGGCTTCCGGGCGTATCAGAACGCGGGCGCGAGCGTCTGCATCACGGCCGCAATCACGTACGCCAAGATCTATCGCTAGCGCTTCGTCGACATGAAGTGTCGCCACGCCGCCTTCCCTGACCAGCGCTCCCTCGAACAAATTAGAGTCGCCCACGAATTCCGCGACCTGCCGGTTGTTCGGCCGGTGGTAGATGTCATCAGGCGCCCCGAATTGTTGGATGACGCCTTCATCCATCACTGCGACCTGATCGGACATGATCAGGGCCTCTTCTTGGTCGTGCGTGATGAACACAGTCGTCAGGCCAAGACGGTTCTGCAATTCCTTGACTTCGATCTGCATAGCTTCGCGCAGCTTGCGGTCGAGGGCGCTGAAGGGTTCATCAAGCAAAAGAAGTTTCGGCTCGAACACGACCGCACGAGCGAGCGCGACGCGCTGCTGCTGTCCACCGGAAAGCTGCCGCGGATAGCGCGAGCCGTAGCCGGACAGCGACACGAGCCGAAGCGTGTCCTCGACCCGGCGGGCAATTTCGGCGCGCGGGACCTTCCGCATTTCGAGCGGAAAGGCGACGTTGCGTTCGACAGTAAGGTGAGGGAAAAGCGCGAAATTCTGGAACACCATGCCGATATCGCGCGCTGAAGCCGGCAGGTGGGTCACCTCGCGCCCCCGCACCAGCACATCACCAACATCGGGCATCTCGAAGCCGGCCACGATCTTGAGCAGGCTCGACTTTCCCGAGCCGCTGGGGCCGAGAATGGTGACGAATTCGCCGGCACGAACCTTAAGGTCGATGCCCTTCAGCGCCTCGACTTTTCCATAGGACTTCCGGATTCCCCGGAGATCGAGTGCGATAGATTGATGCTGGTGCGGCGTAATGCTGGGATCGAGCATAGAAAATCTCCCGAGCACCGCCGGTGACCTGGGCCACCGGCGTGCTTTGCGTGAGGTGTGGAGGGGTAAGGATCAGCCCTTGCTCAGCATCCACTTGGTCCAACGGTCGGTAACGGCCTTGCCATTGTCGACCCACCATTTCTGGTCCATCCAGACCTGCTTGGCGGCATTCTCGGGCGCGAGCGGAAGAAGCGGCTTGATCTCCGGGCTCACATAGTCGATGTGCGCGGGGTTGGGGCCGGAATACCCGAAGACTTCCGAATACTTTGCCTCGTTCTTGGGGCGCGTCATGACCGCCAGTAGGCGCTGCGACCAATAGGGATTCTTGGCGCCCTTAGGGATGCCGTAGCTGCCCACCTTTAGAATGCCGCCGCCATATTCCATGGCGATCGGCGCGCTCTTGCGAATAGCAGCATAGAGGCGACCGTTCCACGCGGTGGTCATCACCGCCTCGCCGTCGATCAGAGACTGCGCCTGCTGGGCACCCGAAGTCCACCACACCGCGACGTTTGGATAGATCTCATCCATCTTCTTGAATGCCCGATCGACATCGAGCGGATAGAGTTTGGCGGGCTCCACGCCATCCGCCAGCAACGCGGCCTCGAGATTGTCGAGTGGGGTCGCGCTCATGGCGCGCGGACCGGGGAACCTCTTGATGTCCCAGAAGTCCGCCCAGTTCTTCGGGCCGCCATTCGGGAACACGTCGGTCGAATAGCCGATCACCGTGGAATAGATCGATGGTGGATAATGGTAGAGGTTCTTGGTCTCTTCATTGAAGGACGAGCGATCGACGATCTTCTCATCGATCGGCTCAAGCAGACCGAGCTCTACGGCGCGCCCGGCGTCTTCAGCCTCGATCTCTGTAATGTCCCATTCAACGTTGCCGCTCTTCACCATAGCTTGGAGCCTGCCGAAATCGGCCGGGCTGGTATCGATGACCTTGATGCCGGTCTCGGCCTCAAAATCATTAAAATAGGCTGCACGCAGCATCGGCGCATTCTCGCCGCCCGAGGTATTGACGATGATCGCCTGCGGCTTCGGCGGTTCTTGCGCTACCGCGATGCTCGCGCAACTAAAACTCAAGGCCACAAATCCGCACTTCACGACAGAATGCATGTTTGTCTCCGCTACAGGAAGGGAGGGCGCCAATCAGCCAGATCATTTCGGCATACTCAAACATATTTCAATAGTCTGTTTCGGCCAGAATGATCGAAAAGTGACGCCTCGTTTATCGACTGGGTATACCTAGCAACCGCCGTGCCAAGTCGGAGTTCCGTGGATAACAGCTCCTGCGATGGCCTGGACTGGCCGTTTCACGCGAGAGTCTCCCTACTGGGCAACCTCTGCGTACTGTTGTCGTCGGCGGGGGTGAGAAGGAGCGTGCGTAAGATGCCTATTCCGCATCCTTATGCCGTGGCAAATGCGCGAAAAGTGAGCATGCGGAACTTATTTGAGTACACGGAAAAAATTTCGACCGTTGAGGAAGGCTGTGAAAATGGCAGGAGCCGACGGCTGATAACCTCTTGTATTATAGTCTGTGTTAGCGATAAATAAGCGTCTTGATATGTGATTTGGTCCAGCGACCTACCGATGTTACAAGGGGTGCTGCGCCGCTCAGTATACCGAAATCATGCGCGAGCCCCATGCAGAATCATGATGTCTACCACCGTCTCAAGGCCGCTATCCTGAACCTTGAGTTCCGGTCAGGCGACATCCTTCAGGAGAAGCAGATCGGCGATCGGTACGGCGCAAGCAGGACCCCCGCGAGGGAGGCGCTGCGGATGCTTATGGCGGATGGTTTGGTATCGAAGGTTGGGAAATTCTATTTTGTGAAGTCATTCACCCGCTTAGAGGTGATGGAACTCTACGAGTTGCGAGAGGCGCTAGAGACGCTCAGTGTGCGTCTGGCAACACGCCGAGCAACCGACGCCGAGCTTTTCGCCCTGCGCGATCATATGACTCGCCACATCGCCACTGTCGTGGGCGCTTCGGCCGGTTCCAGTTCCACTGACGGTTCGGTGTTTCATATGCGTCTTGCCGAGCTCAGCGGCAATTCGATGCTGCTAGAGCAGCTGCGGACCCTCCACGACAAAATGATCGTTCTCAATCGCATGGTCGATACTGGGCATCGTGAAGAGTTTGTCGTCTCGCTGGACGATCACGTGCGAATTGTCGCGGCAATGATCCGGCGAAACGAAGCGGTTGCGGTTGCAGAGATCGAGGCGCATCTGCGCTGGGGTGCCAAAACGGCCCTGGAGTATCTCGAGGAAAGCCTGATCGCGCCGACCGCCATCGGGCGAAATGTCGAGACGCAGACCGGCGCATTGACGGACTGAACTCCCCTAACCTGTAGGATCCAACCATGCCCGGCCCACAGGTCGTCCCTTTTGAGGGCGACGCGAAGCTTCCTTCACGTGTTGATGTCGTCGTGATCGGCGGAGGCATCATCGGCACCTCCACAGCGCTAGAGTTGGCAGAACGCGGGGTATCCGTGGCACTGTGCGAGAAGGGCGGCATCGCACAGGAGCAATCAAGCCGGAATTGGGGATGGGTACGCATTTCCCGTCGTGATGTGCGCGAAATCCCGCTGATGGCGGAATCGCTGCGCATTTGGGACGGAATGGATGTGCGGTTGGGCCGGTCCACCGGTTTCAAGCGGTCGGGCATTATCTTCACCTGCGCTAATGACCGCGAATATGCTGACCATGAGAGGTGGGGCCGCAACCTCGAAGGCTATCACCTAGGCCACAAGATGCTTTCTGGGAGCGCCTTGCGCGCTTTGCTGCCGGGTGCCGACCTCAATGTGACTGGCGCTCTCTACACGCCGATGGACGGCCGGGCGGAGCCACAAAAGGCAGCGCCCGCCATTGCTGAGGCCGCGCGTGAGCGGGGTGCCCATATAATGACCCGGTGCGCCGTGCGAGGTATCGAGACTGCTGGCGGCGCGGTGAGTGGTGTCGTGACCGAACGCGGCATGATCACGTGCCAGTCGGTAGTAATGGCTGGCGGCGGGTGGACGCGGCTTCTTGCCAATACTCTTGGCATCGATCTGCCACAGCTCAATGTCCTGAACAGTGTGCTTCGCACCGCGCCGCTGGAAGGCGGCCCGGATCAGGCCTTGTGGGCGCGGGACTTTGCAACCCGCAAGCGTGAGGATGGTGGGTATAATGTTGCTTCAGGGCACGCCAACATCGTCGATATTGTGCCCGCATCGTTCCGCTACGCTACCGCTTACCTGCCCGCCATGACGCAAAACTGGCGCTCACTCTCGCTGCGTCTCGGTGGGCGCTTCGTAGAGGAAGCCAGAACGCCAAAGAACTGGCGGCTTGACGAGGTCTCACCCTTCGAGCGGTGCCGCGTACTTGACCCGACGCCCTCGACAAAGATGACCGACCGTCCCTTCGAAGCGTTGAAGCTCGCATTCCCCGTCTTTCAGCAAGCAAGCGTCGTGCAGCGCTGGGCGGGCTACATGGACGTGACGCCAGATGCTGTACCGGTGATCTCGCGGGTCGACGCAATGCGCGGGCTGCATATCGCGACGGGCTTTTCCGGTCACGGCTTTGGCATCGGCCCGGCAGCGGGCCGGCTCATGGCCGATATCGTGACGAATCAGACCCCGCTGGTCGATCCGCGCGCATTCCGCCTGTCGCGGTTTTTCGACGGCTCGAAGATCGAGTTGCTGAGTGGCTTCTGAGGCTGGTTACACAGAGTGCTACGTGCGGGCACTTGCAGAGTCAGTCGGGCGTCGCGGCAGCACTTCCCTCTCATATTTGCCCCTTAAAAAGGGCAATCCAGGTCGCTGTCGGCCGCTGATCCAAGGTTCAAGAGGCACGGCTTAAGCTCGAGAGCATTACCGTTAATGGGTGGGCCGTAGGCGCGTCCCTGACGTTAAACAGCACGATGAGCTACAAGCGCTGAGAGGCGTGCAGAGGGCCCACTAGCAGCCCAAGACGTCATCGCCGGCTGATTCTCCGCAGCGCCCTAATCATTTCTCAGTTGGGATCGGCCTCGAGATCCAAAGTGCTTTCCTCCATTTCGTCGATCTCCTCCTCCGCCGCATCCAGCATCAGCGGTAAATCCCCCGCTAGCAGCCGGTCCCTACTGAGAAGTCCGGCGTCTTCAAGCGCTTCCATATCGGGCAGATCGCGCAGCGTGTTCAGCCCAAAATGCGTCAGGAATGCCTTGGTGGTCACATAAGTGTATGGCGCGCCAGGGGTTGGGCTGCGCGGACCGGCAGCGATATAATCCAGCCGCCTCAGGACACCGATAACGTCGCGGCTGATCTCCTTGCCAAAAAACTGACCCAACTCGGCGCGGGTGATCGGTTGGTAGAAGCCAATACACATCAGCACTAGAGAGTCCGATTTCGACAGCTGCAGAGTCTGCGTGCCCCGGCCGGTGGCGGTGCGGATGGCGTCGGCAAAACTCTTCTTGGTGCGGTGCTGCCAGCCGCCGGCAACGGCGACCAGCTCATAGGGCCGGCCGACCAGCTCGGCGCGGATGTCGTCGAGGATGAGGTCAAGATTGCACCCCCGTCCGACCACGCGCGCCAGCGCCTCACGGCCGACCGGCTCCGGCGAGGCAAAAATCACCGCCTCGACCCGGCCCATCCATTCGCGCCAGCGCAGCTCGGGCGGCAGCTCGGCCAGCTCGAGGTCCAGACCTTCCTGGGTTGGTTTGCGCCGTGCCATGACGTCAGAGCCCGTAGAGTTTGAAGGCGGAGCGACCGGAGAGCTCGCGGACCGCATCAAGGGCCAGCAGACGCTCGAACAGCCGCCGCGAGCCCCAGCGCGTCAGCTGGGCGGTGTGTAGCGTGCCTGGCACCGCATCGCCGTCCAGCAGCATCTGGATCGCCTCCCCGGCCCCCTTGGCGCGCAGTCTGGGCAGTGCGGCCTCGAGCCGGGCGGCGCGCGGCGCGATCTCAGCCGCCAACCGGCAGGCCTCGGCTGCGGCCTGCGCTAAAGCTACACACACACCGCGTCCAAAGCCTTCTTCGCCGGGGCGAATGCGCCTGCTGCGACCGCCCTGCTCCCGAAAAGCGCTGCTGCGGGCCTGGCTCACCAATAACGGCACCGGCAGCGGCCAGCGCAGTTTGAGCGCCACCACCTGATCAGCGAGCCACCAGCCGAGCAGTTCAGCGTCCGGGCGGATCGCCATCACCTCGGCGACGATGGCAGCGGCGGCACAGGGCGCCGGTTGGGTGGAGCGCCCAAGCACATCCACTCGATCGATCAACCCCTCGAGCTCGTCACTCCAGCGTAGGCCCAGCACGCCGACGGTCGCGGTAAGAGAGGCGATGTCGATCCCGGGCGAACGGTTGGCCAGCCGCTTCCAAGCCTCAAAAATCCGTCCCGCGGGCCCGGGATCGCCGTTCACGGGGCGCAAATACCAGGCGTCGCGCAGCGCCGCCTCATCCTCGGTGCGGCCGACCATGGAGACCGCGGTCGCGGCACATTTCAGGGCCAGCCGGTGACGCCAAGCGCCGGCCCAAAGCGGGTCGATCCGCACCAGATTATCCAATGAATTCAATGCGGCGCCGGCGAGGAAAGCAGCTTCCACATCGCTGGTCACCGGGCCACGCGGCTGCGCCCAGCCCGGTACGCTGGGCAGTGGCGAGGGTGCAGGGAGGGCGCGATCAGGCGTAGGAACCATCAGCGCAGCCTAACCGATATGTGCGGTTTTGACCACCTAATTGTGGATTATACGCACACCCCGTCGTTCAGAAAGAATGACCGATAATGTTGCATTATCGCTCATTGTTCTCTCTATAGTGAAGGATGGCCGAAACACCCGCTCCGCGCCCACAAAACGATG
>Ga0247732_10000630_pt1 | contig 15860 bp, 17 predicted proteins | sample UWRJL163409C2_FD_180940 | JGI IMG/M metagenome (GOLD analysis project Ga0247732, IMG submission 180940) | Plant litter microbial communities from Arlington Agricultural Research Station in Wisconsin, United States - UWRJ-L163-409C-2 | ecosystem: Environmental > Terrestrial > Plant litter >...
GGCCTCGATCTCGGCCCCGCCGTCGAGTTGCTCGACGCGATGGATGCCGATGGCCGGGTCTCCGAGGCCGAGTTCCTCGCGCTCGATGCGGCCTTCCACCTGGCGCTCGCCGAGCTCTCCGGCAACGCCGTGATCGCGTCGATGATGGCGGGCCTGCGCAACTCGATCGAGAGCTACGTTCTCGACGGCGTGCCGAATCTGCCGTCGTGGGCCGAGACATCCGGCCGCCTGCGCCACGAGCACCGCAGCATCGTCGATGCCATCGAGAAGGGCGACGCCGAGCTCGCCCGCAGCAGCGTTCGCGCCCACATCACGGGCTACTACACCGAGACCAACTTCATCTCCGCACCGACCGAACCAGATAGAGGACTGCCCCATGGTTGAACGCCGTTTTCCGAACCCCAAGGAACTGCTTCCCCTGATGCAGTTCAAGAAGCCCGAGCTCGACGGCAAGAAGCGTCGACTGCAGGGCGCCCTCACCATCGACGACCTGCGCACCATCGCCAAGCGCCGCACACCGAAGGCGGCGTTCGACTACACCGACGGATCGGCCGAGGGCGAGATCTCGCTCAAGCGGGCGCGCCAGGCGTTCCAGGACATCGAGTTCCACCCGTCGATCCTGCGCGACGTGTCGAAGCTCGACACGACCACGCAGATCCTCGGTGGCACCTCGACCATGCCGTTCGGCATCGCCCCCACCGGCTTCACCCGCCTGATGCAGACCGAGGGCGAGATCGCCGGGGCCGGGGCCGCCGCCGCGGCCGGCATCCCGTTCACGCTCTCGACTCTCGGAACGTCGTCGATCGAGGCCGTCAAGGCGGCGAACCCGACAGGGCGCAACTGGTTCCAGCTCTACGTGATGCGCCAGCGCGAGATCTCGTACGGTCTCGTCGAGCGCGCCGCAGCGGCCGGCTTCGACACGCTCATGTTCACCGTCGACACCCCCATCGCCGGCGCACGCCTGCGAGACAAGCGCAACGGGTTCTCGATTCCTCCGCAGCTCACCGCGGGCACCATCATCAACGCCATCCCCCGGCCGTGGTGGTGGTACGACTTCCTCACGACTCCCCCGCTCGAGTTCGCGTCACTGTCGTCGACCGGCGGCACCGTGGGCGAGCTGCTCGACTCGGCGATGGACCCGTCGATCGACTTCGACGACCTCGCGTTCATCCGCAGCATGTGGCCCGGCAAGATCGTGATCAAGGGAGTGCAGAACCTCGAGGACTCGAAGCGCCTCGCCGACCTCGGCGTCGACGGGATCCTGCTCTCGAACCACGGAGGGCGCCAGCTCGACCGCGCCCCGATCCCCTTCCACCTGCTGCCCGACGTGGCGCGTGAGGTCGGCGGCGACGTCGAGGTGATGGTCGATACGGGCATCATGGACGGCGCCGACATCGTGGCCTCGCTCGCCCTCGGTGCGAAGTTCACCCTGATCGGCCGCGCCTACCTCTACGGGCTCATGGCCGGAGGGCGCGCGGGCGTCGACCGCACGATCGCGATCCTGTCGGAGCAGATCGTGCGCACGATGAAGCTGCTCGAGGTCGCCTCCATCGAGGAGCTGACCCCGGCCCACGTCACGCAGCTGCAGCGGCTGGCGCCCCGCGCCGTCTCGGCGCAGACCGCCGCGGTGGCCGAGCAGGCCGCCTCGCGGCCTGCGAAGGGCACGGCGTCGTCGGCCGGCGCGCGCAAGGCGCCGACCCGCAAGCCCGCCGCATCCACACCCGCGGTCGCCAAGGCGGCGGCGAAGAAGGTCGAGGCGACGCCGGCCGACGCGTAGTCGCTGCCTGATTCGTCGCTCTCTATTCAGGAGGAGCGCGGTGCCGTGTGGATAGTGTCGACGGTGACGCGCTCCTGCTGAATACGTTGCGCCGACAAAGGAGAAGCATGAAGAAGTGGCTGTTTCTGGGCGGCGCCATCGTGACCGAGGTCACCGGGTCGCTGTCGCTGAAGGCCGGCCTCGAGAATCCGAGCTGGTACGCGCTGATGGCGGCGGGCTTCGCGGGGGCGTTCGTGTTCCTGTCGCTGGTGCTGCGCGCGGGGCTGCCCCTCGGCGTCGCCTACGGAATCTGGGGAGCCCTCGGAGTGGCCCTCACCGCCCTGTTCTCGGCGCTGCTCTTCGGCGAACCGCTGACTCCCGTGATGGGGGCGGGGCTCGTCCTGATCATCGGCGGGGTGCTGTGCATCGAGCTCGGACGGCAGCGCGCCGAGAAGACGCGCGAGTCGGCCGCGCACGGGCAGGCGCGCTGATGGCCTGGATCTTCCTCGTCAGCGCCATCCTCACCGAGGTCACCGCCACGCTCTCGCTCAAGGCCGCCATCACCGGCAGCAAGCTCTGGTACATCCCGGTCGCGGTCGGCTACGGCATCGCGTTCACGTGCCTGTCGTTCGCCCTGCAGAACGACATGCCGCTCGGCGTCGCCTACGGGATCTGGTCGGCGGCCGGAGTCGCGCTCACCGCGGTGGCCGGACGACTCATCTTCAAAGAGCCGTTCACCTGGGTGATGGCGGCGGGCATCGCCCTCGTGATGGGCGGGGTGCTGCTGGTCGAGGCGGGCGCGGAGTTCTAGCGGACGACGTCTAACGCTTCGAGACGGCGCCCGCGTGATCGGGCACGTACTTGTAGCGCTCCTTCTCCGGCCGGTCGTAGTCGTCGGCCACCGGGCGGGGAGGGATCGTGACCTCGTCGGGGTCGCGGGACTCGTATGGCACCTGCGACAGCAGGTGGCTGATGGTGTTGATTCTGGATGCGCGCTTGTCGTCGCTCTCGATGGTCCACCAGGGCGCGTCGGCGTGGTCGGTCGCCTCGAACATCGCATCCTTCGCGCGGGAGTAGTCCTCCCACTTCGTGATCGAGACCACGTCGGTGTCGGAGAGCTTCCAACGCCGCATCGGGTCGTTCAGGCGTGAGTGGAACCGCTCCTCCTGGATGTCGTCGGACACCGAGAACCAGTACTTGATGAGGATGATGCCGTCTTCGACGAGCATGCGTTCGAACGTCGGAACCTGGTGCAGGAAGCGACGGTACTGCTCGGGCGTGCAGTAGTCCATCACCCGCTCGACGCCGGCCCTGTTGTACCAGGAGCGGTCCATCAGCACGATCTCGCCCGTCGTGGGCAGCCGCTCGATGTAGCGCTGGAAGTACCACTGCCCCTTCTCGCGCTCGCTCGGCGTCGGCAGTGCGACCACCCTCGCGGACCGCGGGTTGAGGTACTGCATGATGCGCTTGATCGCGCCACCCTTGCCTGCGGCATCGCGGCCCTCGAAGATCACGACCACGCGGGCGCCTGTGTCGATCACCCACTGCTGCATGCTCACGAGCTCGATCTGCAGGCGCTCGAGCTCCTTCTCGTAGAGATGTTTCGGCATGCGCTGCACGCGCGAGGAGGACTTCTTCGAATGGGCCATGGCCGAACTCTCCTCGCCTCTGGCCGTCTGGGCTCGCGGGGTTGCCGCATCCGTCGCCCCTGCGTACAGTGGTCGCCCGCGATCGGCCCGGGCCGAACAGCCGAGGCCGATCGGCCCGGCGTACTCAGTTCTGGGCGAGCACGCCCAGCCCGACGGCGAGTGCGCTCACGGCCATCGCTCCGGTGCCGACGGCCACGTAGGCGAGCGTCGAGAGAGTCGACGGGCGCCTCGGGGCCCGGTCGACGTGGTCACGGGCTCGGAGTGGGGTGTAGGTCGTGGTCATCGTGTCGCGTCCTTTCGGTGGTTCGCGTGTGATGACTCCAGACTCGCGGGTTCGGCCGGGATGCGAATCGTGCGCAGGGATGACTTCTGCTGCTGCATCGGTGGTACCCGAGTCCCGCTCTAGGAAGGTGCGAACGCCACGTGGAACAGCGACCAGGCCCGGCGCGCCACGGCGTCACGACGATCGGACGGAGTGCGGGCGACGACGCCGGCGAGCATGGAGATCGCGAGCAGTACGTCGGCCGTCTCGACCTCGCGGCCGAGTCGACCGGCGGCCCGCTCGCGCTGCACGACGGTGTCGACCACGTCTTCGATGCGCGTCTCGAGGTGCAGCACCCGGGGGTCGTCGAGGTCGGCGGTGATCATGTCGATCATCGCCGTCGACACCAGCGCCTGGGCGATGATCGCGTCGAGCAGGTCGTCGAGGGTGCTGTCTCCGCGCTCGGCGATCTTCTCGAGCTCCCCGATGTTCTCGTCGAAGACGGCGACGGCCAGCGACAGTCGATCGGGGAAATGCCGGTAGAGGCTGCCCTGGCCGACCCCAGCCAGCTTGGCCACCGAACTCAGCGGCGCGGTGTAGCCCCCGTCGCCGAACACCTCGCGCGCGGCCGCGATGAGCGCACGCCGATTCTCGGGCCCCGCACTGGGCCCGCGATTCGCTTTGCGGGGTTCAGGTTTCGGTGTTGTCACGGGTGTAGCCTACGTGCGGACAGAGTTGTCCGGTTCAAGACCCGAGAGAAAGAGATTCACCCCATGACCGCAGAGAACACGCCCCTCACCAGCTCCTCGACCATCGGCACGTGGCTGTCGCACCCGGTCGGCGGCCCCATCATGAACGACCTGCTGGCCAAGGCCGGTCAGGATGCCAGTGCGTTGCGCACCGTGAGCAAGCTCTCGCTCGATCGACTGGTCGAGATGAGCCAGGGGGCGTTCAGCCAGGAGCTGATCGACGACCTCGTTCGCCGCGCGGCCGCCGGCGAGGTTCCCGAGGGCACGCCGGCCGTCGTCGTGACCGACGACGCCGAGCCGACCGTCCAGTCTCCCGAGTGGGTCGAGCGCATCGACGACGGGCGCTTCTCGGGCAAAACGATCATCGTGACCGGCGCAGGGTCAGGCATAGGCCGGGCCACGGCATCCAGAATCGCCCGCGAGGGCGGCCGCGTCGTCGCCGTCGACATCTCGCAGGTGCGGCTCGACGACTTCGTGGCGAAGACACCCGGAGCCGACATCGTGACGGTCGTCGCCGACATCACAGACGACGCGGCCGTGGCGCAGATCATCATCGCAGCCGGCGACCGCATCGACGGCCTGGCGAACATCGCCGGCATCATGGACGACATGACCCCGGTCGGAGACGTCTCCGACGACGTGTGGAAGCGCGTCTTCTCGATCAACGTCGACGGCACGATGAAGCTGATGCGCGCCGTGATGCCCACGATGCTCGGCCAGGCCTACGGCTCGATCGTGAATACGGCGTCCGAAGCGGCCCTGCGCGGATCCGCCGCCGGCGCCGCCTACACCGCGTCGAAGCACGCGGTCGCGGGGCTCACCAAGAGCAGCGCCTTCATGTACGGTCCCAGCGGCATCCGGGTCAACGCCGTCGCGCCCGGCCCGACGATCACGAACATCGAAGCGAAGTTCGGCTCGAAGCTCGGCGCGGAGCGGGTGCGCGTGGGCATGTCGGTCATGCCCGAGGCCGTCGAGAGCGACGCCCTCGCCGCGTCGATCACGTTCCTGCTGAGCGACGACGGCGTCAACGTGAACGGCGTCATCCTGCCGTCGGATGGCGGCTGGTCGGTGGCGTAGCACCAGGCGCATATGGCGGGCTCTTGCCGAGTCGTACTCAGGGCTGATGCGCGTTCGGAACGTCCGGGCGACAATAGGAGTCAGGCGTTCCGAACCGGATCGTCGTACGAACATCGACGTCAGACAGGACGAAGCGACATGAGCGACAAGAAATCCACGTTCGAGCAGTTCGAGGTCGCCGGCGACAAGCTGGTCGAGACCGTCAAGAACCTCATCCACGAGGGCAACGTTCGCCGCATCATCCTGAAGCGCGAAGACGGCAGCGCACTGCTCGAGATCCCGGTCAACGCGGGCCTCGTCGGCCTCGCACTCACCGTGGCAATCGCCCCCGTGCTGCTCGCGATCGGCGCGATCGCCGCGGTCGTGTCGAAGATCACGCTGGTCGTCGAAAGGCGAGCGGATGCCGCGGGTTCCGTAGACGGCCCGGCCACGACGCCGGCCGCGAGCCCGACGGACGGCCCGGTCGACCCCGACCCCTCGGCATCCATCTGAGCCGTGAGGAGCGGGCGGGCCGGTCAGCCCTGAGACGAGTCCGACGAGCTCGGCGTCACAGCCCCGTCATCTTGAGCATCGCCTCGTTGTAGCGCGTGCCGTGCACCTGCCGAGCCGCGTCGTCGAGCAGGTCGAGGTCGCCGGGCGACAGCGTCAGCTCGGCGGCGCCCAGGTTCTCGTCGAGGCGGCTCACGCGGCGGGTGCCGGGAATGGGCACGATCCAGGGCTTCTGGGCGAGCAGCCAGGCCAGGGCGACCTGGGCGTTCGTCACCCCCTCGCCCGACCCGGCCGCGATGCGGGCGAGCAGGTCGACGAGGGCCTGATTGGCCTGGCGGTTCTCCTCGGAGAAGCGCGGGATGGACGTGCGGATGTCACCGTCGGTGAAGGCCGTCGAGCGGTCGACGGTTCCTGTCAGGAATCCCTTGCCGAGCGGACTGAACGGCACGAGGCCGATACCCAGCTCCTCGAGGACCCCGAGAATCTCGTCCTCGGGGTCACGAGTCCAGAGCGAGTACTCGCTCTGCAACGCCGCCACAGGCTGCACGGCGTGCGCGCGACGAATGGTGTCGACTCCCGCCTCCGATAGACCGAAGTGCTTCACCTTGCCCGCCGCGATGAGGTCTCCGACCGCTCCCGCCACATCCTCGATCGGAACCTCGGGGTCGACCCGGTGCTGGTAGTAGAGGTCGATCACGTCGGTGCCGAGCCGGCGCAGGGACCCCTCGACCGCCTCTCGGATACGTTCGGGGCGGCTGTCCACGCCCGTGCTCTGGCCAGCGGCGTCGAAGCCGAAGCCGAACTTGGTGGCGATCACGACCTCGTCGCGGATCGGGGCCAGCGCCTCGCCGACGAGCTCCTCATTGACGAACGGGCCGTAGACCTCGGCCGTGTCGAAGAGGGTCACTCCGCGATCGTGGGCGGCCCTGATCACCCCGATCATGTCGTCGCGGTCACCAGGATTCGGGCCGTAGCTCTGGCTCATGCCCATGCATCCCAGGCCGATCGCCGACACGGTCAGGCCGCTCGTTCCCAGCTGTCTTGTCTGCATCAGCGGGTCACCCGCGTGGCGTCGTTGAGAGTGTTCATGCGCACGACGCTACGCCGGGCCCCGTCATTCAGGGAGGGCTTGCGAGTACCTGCCTCGACAGGGCCCGTCCCCTGAGCCTGCCTCGGCAAGCCCCGTCCCCTGAGCCTGCCTCGGCAAGCCCCGTTCCGTGAGCCTGTCGAAGGGACCCGCTCAGTCCTCGACGCGAATGCCCAGGTGCTCGGCGAACGACGACGCGAGGTCGGCGACCTGTCCGCTCGACAGCGTCGCCCCGGCAAGGGCGGTGAACCCGTCGATGCGCGAGAGCTCGGCTCGGCGCAGGTCGACGTTCTGCAGCGTGGCGTGGTTGAGGCTCAGCACTCCGATCGTGCAGTCGACGAACGCCACGCGGTTCAGCTTGGAGCTGCTCAGGTCGAGTTCGTCGATCGAGCACCCGGTGAACAGCACGTCGAGCAGGTTGGCTCCCGAGAGGTTGGCGAAGCCGAGCTTGGTCGACGAGATGTGCACAGACGAGAGGGCCGACTCGTAGAGCTCGGCGGATCCGAGGCGCGATCCGTCGATCGTGACAGAGCGCAGCTCCGCTCGCGGAGCGGAGAAGATGGGCGCGTTCAGCCGGTGGATCTCGACGTCGGCGAACGTCGCCCCGCGCAGAGCCGCATCGTGCGCCTGCAGGTCGTCGAACGAGCACTCCCTGAACTGGATGCCCGTCAGGTCGCGGCCGGAGAGGTCGGCGCCGTCGAAGCGCAGGCCCTCGTAGACGTCGTGCGACTCGAGTGTCTCTGGATCGCCGGCGACGAGGTCGTCGAGCCTGATCGCATCCAGTCTCGGTGCCTGGGTGCCGGACTTGCGCGCCATGGTGAGCCTCTCGTCAGCAGAAGCCTAGAGAAGACCCACGACGCCGCCCGGGAGCGTATTCCCAGCATGGTCTGCCCTCGCTCGATTGTCTCGCGACGAAGGAGCCGACGTATCGAGACCAGCGCAGAGCTCAGCGGCCGAGCCAGCCTCCGTCGACCGGCAGGAGGATGCCGTTCACGTAGTCCGACGCGGGCGACGCCAGGAAGACCGCCGCGCCCGCCAGGTCACCCGGCTGACCTAGTCGCCCGGCCGGAATGCGCTCGAGGATCTGCTTCGACCGCACCGGGTCTGCCTTCAACCCCTCGGTTACGCGGGTGTCGATGTAGCCGGGCGCGATGGCGTTCACATTCACGCCGCTGCCGGCCCACTCGTTCGACAACGCCCGCGTCAGCCCGGCCAGCCCCGACTTCGCGGCCGCGTAGCTCGCCACGTTCAACCCGCCTTGGAAGCTCAGCATCGACGCCGTGAAGATGATCTTGCCCGAGCCGCGCTCGAGCATTCCACGCCCCACCGCCTGGGCGAGCACGAACTGGCTCGACAGGTTGACCTCGAGCACGTGGTCCCAGTCCTCCTGCGAGTGATCGGCGGCGGGCACCCGCCGGAACGTTCCGGCGTTGCCGACCAGGATGTCGACGGGCAGCTCGGCGAGCCGGCCCGCCAGCGCGCTCGTCGCGGCGCGGTCGGCGAGATCGCACCGGATGGCGGTGAACGCGCGCCCCCGCTTCTCGACGGCCTTCTGCAGCTCGCTGCCGGACGCCTCCATGCCGAGGCTCACGCCGACGATGTCGGCGCCGGCATCCGCGAGCGCCGTGGCGATGCCGAGGCCGATTCCGCGGCGGGCACCGGTGACGACGGCGAGCTTTCCGGTCAGATCGAACATGAGGGGAGCCTAGCTGTCACACCACTCCGAGGTAGCGGGACTGCACCTCGGGGTCGCCCGCGATCTCGGCCGCCGGCAGGTCGGCGGCGATGCGTCCGTTGACCATCACGAGGATGCGGTCGCACAGCTCCGTCGCGAAGCGCAGGTTCTGCTCGACCAGCAGCACCGCCTGCCCCTCGGAGACGACGCGGCGGAAGACGTCGGCCAGGTGGTCGACGACCGCGGGCGCGAGGCCCTCGCTGGGCTCGTCCATCACGAGCAGACGCGGGTTCGTGAGCAGCGCCCGACCGATCGCAAGCATCTGCTGCTCACCGCCGGAGAGAGCGCCTCCGCCGTTCTTCTTGCGCTCGGCGAGCCGGGGAAAGAGCTCATAGATCGCGTCGGGGTTCCACCTCGCCGACTTCTTGGCGCCGACCATCGTGAGGTGCTCGTGCACCGTCAGTGACGGAAAGATGCGGCGCCCCTGCGGCACGTAGCCGATGCCCGCCCGGGTGACCTGAAAAGGAGCCTTGTTCGCCACATCCCGCCCCTCGAACTCGATCGAGCCCGACTGGGCGGGCAGCATGCCGGCGATCGCATTGACCAGCGTGGTCTTGCCCATGCCGTTGCGGCCGACCATTCCGAGGGGCTCGACTCCCATCTCGAACGAGACGTCTTGCAGCACGTGCACCCGCCCGTACGAGACGTTCAGGTTCGAGACGCGGAAGAGGGGGTCAGGCGACGTCGTCAAGGGAGCCTCCGAGATAGATTTCGCGCACGCGCTCAGACGACCGGATGTCTGCGGGCGAGCCCTCGAGGATCTTCTCGCCGTCGTGCATCACCACGACACGGTTGGCCACGGCGAGCGCGATGTCCATGTCGTGCTCGATGAGCAGCAGGGTGATCTCCTCGGGCAGCTCACGCAGCAGTCGCACGAGATGGATGCGTTCGGCCGGCGAGAATCCCGCGGCCGGTTCGTCGAGCATCAGCAGCTTGGGCTGCAGCGCGAGCGCCATGGCCAGTTCGAGCTGGCGCTGCTCGCCGTGCGAGAGGTCGGCGACGATCGCCGAACCCTTGTCGCCGAGCCCGACGCGGTCGAGCAGGCGTTCGACACGCGACCAGCGGTTGACCGTGTTCACGTGCTTCGAGCTCGGCCATGCGACGCGCAGCGAGGCGCCTCTGAACTCCGAGCCGCCGAGTGCCACGAACACGTTCTCGGCCGCGGTCAGCTGCTCGAACAGCCGAGAGGTCTGAAATGTGCGGGCAAGCCCGCGCTTGGCCCTCTTCGCGGTGGAGAGCCCCGTCACGTCGTGGCCGAACAGCTCGATACGGCCCGAGGTGACGGGGAAGACCCCCGCGATGAGGTTGAAGAGCGTCGACTTGCCCGCACCATTGGTGCCGATCACACTGATGCGCTCCCCGTCGGCGATCTCCAGGTCGACGTTGCGCATGGCCTTGAGCCCGCCGAAATGCTTGGACACGTCGGCGACACGGAGAGCGACATCAGTCATGGTCTTTTCCTTTCAGCGGTTCGTTTCCTGAGCTTGTCGAAGGGGCCCTTCGACAAGCTCAGGGAACGGCGGTTGTTACGGGCAGCCGTCGAAGCGGTCGTAGACCGTGGTGCCCTGCTTCACACCGTTGGCCTCGCTCACATCGGTCAGGGTGAGCGCACCGCCGTCGCCCGCGGCGACCTCCACGAGGAAGTTGTCGACGACGGCCTGGCGGTTCTCATCCATCGAGATCGGTCCGGTGGGCGAGTCCCACGACGTGGCCTCGAGCGCGGAACGCAGGTCGGCCTGTCCATCGCCCAGGTCGCCCTTGACGTCCTCGATGCCGAGCAGCAGCGACTCGAACGAGTTGTAGTACAGGATCGAGAAGATCGACGGGCTCGGGAACGCGTCCGGCTGGGTGGCGTAGGCGTCGACGAACGTCTTCCAGTCGGGGTTGTCGTAGTCGGCACCGGGAACCGGTCCGCCGGTGATCGTGCCGATCGCCGCCTGGCCGATGTTCGCATCCCCCGACAGGGCCGTCGTGTCGACGGCGATCGAACCGCCCACGAGCGGCTTGTTGACGCCGGCCGTCACGGCCTGAGAGAGGAAGCTGGCGGCATCCGCACCACCGAGACCGACGTACACCGCGTCGGTGTCCGCCGGAATCTGCGAGAGGATCGTGGCGTAGTCGGTGGTGCCGACGGGAACCCACGAGTTGCCGTTCACCTCGCCGCCGGCCGCACAGAACTCGGAGAAGAATCCGCCCGCGTTGTCGTAGGGGAAGGAGTAGTCCTCGGCGATCGAGTAGATCTTCTTGTAGCCCTTGTCGTTGTAGGCGTAGTCGCCGAGGCCGCCCATCCACATGGCGGAGTCGCCGTGGAAGCGGAAGAAGTTCTCGGCGCCCTCGAGAGTCATGCTCACGGGACTCGCCGATCCGTTCACGAACGTGATGTCGGGTGTCGTGAGCGCGTACTGCACGACCGCCTCTCCCTCGTCACCCGAGACCGGTCCGAACACGATGTCGACCCCGTCGTTCTCGACGAGCTTCTTTACCTTCGTCTGGGCGGAGCCCGAGGTTCCGTCGGTTCCCTCGTAGACGAACTCGACCTTCTTGCCGCCGACTTCACCGCCGTCGACCGTGCCGCCGCGGGCCTCCATGGCCACGCCGATCGCGGCCTTGGCTTCGCCCATTCCGAAGGCGAGGTTGCCCTCCGACGTGGCGAGCACTCCGATCTTGATGGTGTCGGAGCCTCCGTCGCCGGAGTCGCCTCCCGAGTCGCCGCCCGTTCCGGCCGGTGCGCATCCTGCCAGGAGGAGCACGAGGCCCGCCCCGGCCGAGGCCGCGGCGAACGCGGTCCTCTTCGTATTCAGCGTCATTGCTGTTTCCTTTCATTGGATGGATCTGTGATTCCAGGGGGTGTCGGCACGTCGGGAGCTGTCGGTGCCTGGGGTGCGCGCCGACGAGTCGAGAGTGCCCTGACGACCTGCTTGCCGACGCCGGCCAGGCCGGTGGGGGCGAAGAGCAGGACGACGATGAAGACCAGTCCGGTGAGCGTCATGTAGCGCTCGGTCACGTTCTGGGCGAAGTTGTCGAGCAGGGTGAGCACGATGCCGCCGATGAAGACTCCGCCCAGCGACCCCACCCCTCCGATCACGGCGACGACGAGGATGTCGAGGGTCGACGAGAGGCTCACCACATCGGGGTCGACCTGGGCCCTGTCGAAGACCATGATCACGCCCCCGATGGAGGCGATGAACGCGGTGAACGTCATCGCCGCGATGCGGTACCGGTTCACGTTGTAGCCGAGCGCGCTCATGCGCTCCGGCGAATCGCGGATGCCCTGCAGCGCCAGGCCGAAGCTGGTCGCGGCCACGTAGCGGCAGAGCAGGTAGCAGAGCACCGCGGCGGCCAGCGCGCCGTAGTAGAAGATGTGCAGCTGCGTGAAATCGACGACTCCCAGGTCGGGGCGCGGGATCGGGGCGAGCCCGCGCCGCGCGTTGGTGACCTCGATCGACTGCGATGCGAACGAGTACACGACCTGGCCGATCGCGAGTGTGATCATCAGAAAGTAGATGGCCTTGGTGCGGGCCGCGATCAGCGCGACGAGGAAGCCCGCGACGGTGCCGACGAGGATACCCACCGGCACGGCGAGGAACACCGATTGGTCGAGGGTCACGACCATGTAGCCCACGCCGTAGGCGGCAATGCCGGCCAGCGTCATCTGGGCCAGCGACAGCAGCCCCACGTAGCGGTTCAGGAAGACGAGACTCATGGCGATCGTGCCGAGCCAGAGGGACTTGATGCCGATATTCGGAATCCAGAAGCGCGGCCTGTCGACCACGTAGGGGAAGGCGAGAGCCGCGCCCAGCACGACGACCCACAGGATCCACCGGTAGCGCTGCCACGCCGACTTCTGCGGCGTGCCGACGGGCAGCGGCTCGACGAGTCCGCTGTCGGTGGGTTTGGTCAGGATGCTCATGCCGTGGCCGCCCGTCGTCCGAGGATTCCCTGGGGCCGGAACGCGAGCACGACGACCATCAGGGCGAAGGTGAGAACCAGCGAGTATGTGGGGGCGAAGACCAGCGAGAACTGCGAGATCAGGCCCACGAGGGTGGCTCCGATCGCGGCCCCCGGGATGCTTCCCATGCCTCCCACGATCACGACCACGAGGGAGAAGAGCAGGTAGGTGCCGTCCTGCCCCGGCAGCAGCGGGAAGAGGGTGCCGCCGACCACCCCGGCGAATCCCGCGAGCGCCGAGCCCAGCACGAAGATGAGGGCGAACACGACTCGCACGTTGATTCCTGTCGCGCTGGTCATCTGGCTGTCGTCGACACCGGCCCGCACGATCGAGCCGAAGCGGGTGCGGTTGACGAACAGCCAGAGTCCGACTCCCACGGCGATCGACACCCCGAGAATGAGCAGCCGGATGAGCGGGTACTGCCCGATGCCGGGCAGCTCGAGCCCGATCTGCAGCTCCGGCGGCAGGGGAACCTGCGTCGCCGTTCCGCCGAAGGTGGCGAGCATCAGGTCGGTGCCGATGAGGCTCACGCCGAGGGTGATGAGCGCCACGCGCATGTCGTCGTCTTGAAAGCGACGGATCAACAGCTGGTGGATGAGGAGTCCCAGGATTCCCACGGCGACCGCTCCCCCGAGAGCACCGAGGAACCAGTTGCCCGTCTCGCGGGCCACGACGTAGCCGAGGTATCCGCCCAGGAGATAGCTGGTTCCGTGGGCCATCGTGATGACGCGCATGAGCCCGAAGATCAGGGTGAGCCCCGATGCCACGAGGAAATAGACGGCCCCGAGCGTGAGCCCGTTGAGCGCGATCAGCAGGAACTGATCCATGTCACCTCTCTCTCACAACGCTGTGATCGATCGAACATTCGGTAATGGACACTGAACTGTATCCACACCTGTATACAACTTCTTGTACACTAATTGCACGGGTCTCCGCTGTCAACGGAGCAGAATAGATGCACCCCACAACAAATCGCGACGAAGCGAATGGAGACCAAGTGAGCCAAGACCCCGTGACTCCCCAGGCAGCCGCACCGCTCGGCGTAGCCGTCATCGGATACGCCTTCATGGGCAAGGCCCACTCCGGCGCCTGGCGCAACGTGGCCGCCTACTTCGACGTTCCCGCCGTCGAGCAGACCGTGCTCGTCGGTCGTGATGCGGCGAAGGTCGCCGCCGCCGCCGAGAAGTTCGGCTGGAAGGAGAGCGCCACCGACTGGCGTGCGGTGCTGGAGCGCGACGACGTGCACATCGTCGACGTCTGCACCCCGGGCATCCTGCACCACGAGATCGTGCTCGCGGCGCTCGCGGCAGGCAAGCACGTGATCGTCGAGAAGCCGCTGGCCAACACTGTCGCCGAGGCCGAGGAGATGGCCGAGGCCTTCGAGAAGGCCAGGGCCAACGGGCAGCACGCGATCGTCAACTTCAACTACCGTCGGGTGCCCGCCATCGCGCTCGCGAAGAAATTCATCGACGACGGCCGCATCGGCCCCATCCGGCACGTGCGCATCAGCTACCTGCAGGACTGGCTCAGCGACCCCTCCTCCCCCATGAGCTGGCGACTGCGTCGCGAGGAGGCCGGATCGGGCGCGCTCGGCGACCTCGGCTCGCACGCCACCGACCTCGTGCTGCACCTCACCGGCGAGAGCATCGACAGCCTCACCGGCGGCGTGCACACCTTCGTGACGCAGCGGCCCTCGGGCGACAGCGGTGACGGCGCGATCGGCGGGTCGGCTTCCGACTCGGGGTCGGCTGACGTCGCGCTCGAGGACGTGACGGTGGATGACGCCGCGTGGGCGACGGGTCGGCTCTCAGGGGGCGGCATCGTGCAGCTCGAGGTCTCGCGCTTCGCGCTCGGCGCCAAGAACGGCCTCGCGCTCGAGATCTACGGCGAGAAGGGCAGCCTGACGTTCGACCTCGAGAACCTCAACGAGCTGATGTTCTTCGACTCCGGCGATGCGGCCGGGGAACAGGGGTTCCGACGCATCCTCGTGACCGAGGCCGGGCATCCGTATGTCGGCCACTGGTGGCCCGACGGCCACATCATCGGCTGGGAGCACACCTTCGTGCACTCCTTCGCCGACTTCCTCAACTCCATCCGCGACGACACCGAGTCGCAGCCGTCGTTCGCCGACGGACTGCGGGTTCAGAAGGTGCTCGCCGCGGTGGAGAGTTCTGCCGCCGCAGGCGGCGCATCCGTCACCCCGTAACAGATCCGTTCCAAGGAGAAGCACATGACACGCCCCGTCACCCTGTTCACCGGCCAGTGGGCCGACCTGCCGTTCGAGGAGGTGGCCAGGCTCGCCGGAGAGTGGGGCTACGACGGCCTCGAGATCGCCTGCTGGGGCGATCATCTCGACCCGTGGCGCGCAGCCGAAGACGACGCCTACGTGCAGTCGCGCCTCGACATCCTCGAGAAGAACAACCTCAAGGTCTTCGCGATCTCGAACCATCTGAAGGGTCAGGCGGTCTGCGACAACCCCATCGACTTCCGCCACAAGGACATGGTCTCGGCGAGGGTCTGGGGCGACGGCGACGGTGAGGGCGTTCGCCAGCGCGCTGCCGAGGAGATGAAGAAGACCGCGATCTCGGCGCGCAAGCTCGGCGTCGACACCGTCGTGGGCTTCACTGGCTCGAGCATCTGGCAGTACGTGGCCATGTTCCCGCCCGTCGGACAAGACGTCATCGACGCCGGCTACCAGGACTTCGCCGACCGCTGGAACCCGATCCTCGACGTGTTCGAGGGCGAGGGCGTGCGCTTCGCCCACGAGGTGCACCCGTCGGAGATCGCCTACGACTACTGGTCGACCGTTCGCACCCTCGAAGCCATCGACCACAGAAAGTCGTTCGGGCTCAACTGGGACCCGAGCCACATGGTGTGGCAGGGCATCAACCCGGTCGAGTTCATCACCGAGTTCGCCGAGCTGATCTACCACGTCGACTGCAAAGACACCCGCATGCGCAACGGCAACTCGGGGCGCGCAGGCATCCTCGGCTCGCACCTGCCGTGGTCCGACCCGCGCCGCGGCTGGGACTTCGTGTCGACGGGGCACGGCGACGTTCCGTGGGAGGACGCGTTCCGCGCGCTCAACCACATCGGCTACACCGGAC
>Ga0247732_10000631_pt1 | contig 15857 bp, 20 predicted proteins | sample UWRJL163409C2_FD_180940 | JGI IMG/M metagenome (GOLD analysis project Ga0247732, IMG submission 180940) | Plant litter microbial communities from Arlington Agricultural Research Station in Wisconsin, United States - UWRJ-L163-409C-2 | ecosystem: Environmental > Terrestrial > Plant litter >...
GAGCTCGCCCGCGACATGCGCGAACTCGTCGGGATCGACATCTCCTCCTACCCGGAGCGGCACACCATCGTCGCCGAGGGCGTCGACCTGGAGGTCGTCGATCGCGCGGTGGTCGACGCATCCGCTCACGCCGTCGCCCCGGCGGGCGACGATCGGTTCGCCGACCTGCACGCCCTGATCGAGGCCCTCCCCGCGCACCGTCGGGGGCTGCCGATCATCGCGACCGTGGGGCGTCTGCATCGCGTGAAGGGCATGGCCACGCTCGTCGAGGCGTGGGCGACGAGCGCCCTGGCCGAGCGCGCGAACCTGCTGGTGATCGGCGGCGACCTCGAGCACCCCTCGCTCGACGAGCGGGAGCAGCTCGAGCGCATCGACGCCGTCGTCTCTCCCGACCGTCGCGCCGAGGCCGGCCTGCTGCTCGCCGGCCACCAGCCGAACGACGTCGCCGCCCGCTGGCTGGCGGCCGTGCGGTTCGGCATCCCCGAGATCATCGCGCCGCGCGGGGTGTACGTCTGCGCGAGCCTCAAGGAGGAGTTCGGCATCGCGCTGCTGGAGGCCATGGCGACCGGACTCACGGTCGTGGCCCCCGACGCCGGCGGGCCCGCCACCTACGTCGAGGACGGGCTCACCGGGGTGCTCACGGCGACCTGGGATCCGGCGATGCTGACCGCGGCGATCTCCGCCGCGCTCGACCTCGCCGCCCGCGGCGACGACGGCCTCGCCCGGCGCGCCCACGACATGGTCGCCGCGCGCTTCACGATCCAGGGCATGGCAGCCGCCCTCGGCCCCGTCTACCGGAGCGTCGCCGCCTCCGAGGCGGAGCTGCTGCGCGCCGCGGGTCCGGTCGCATGACGCTTCTGGTCATCACGCCCGACTACGCCTCGCACCTGCTGCCGCTCGCGACGATCGGCACGGCCTGGCGCGACGCCGGCGACGACGTGGTCGTGGCGACCGGCCCCGCCACCGAGCCGATCGTGCACGAGTTCGGACTGCGCCGCGTCGACCTGCCGCTCGGACGCGGCTCGAACGCCGGAGTGATGCGCCCCGGCGAGCAGCCCAAGGACGAAGCGGCCTCGCTCCAGGGATTCTTCGACGCGACCCGGCGCGGGATGGTCCCCACCCTCGCCTACCAGGCCCGCGAACGGTTGACCGACCTGATGTGGGACCCCGTCGGGCGCGCCCGTCGCACGCTCGAGGTCATCGACGAGGTCGCCCCCGATGCGATCGTCGTCGACCATCTGGCCTTCAGCGCGCGTCTCGCGCTGCAGACGGCGGGAATCGCGTACGCCGACGTGGTGCTGGGGCACCCGAGCGCCCTCCCGGTCGCGGGCGAGGTCTACGGCTTCCCGCCCGCCTGGCCGACCGCGTTCGCGCCGGACGCCTCCGAGCTCGAAGACCTGCGGATGCTGTGCACCGAGGTCTCGCGGCGCTTCACCGACCAGTGGAATGCCGCGGCGAGAGAGCTCGACCCCTCAGCATCCGACATCCCCGACGCCTTCGCCTCGCACGGCGACCTCGTGCTCTACAACTACCCCGCCGAGCTCGCGGACGGCGACGGACGCGCGCTGCCGGCCCACGCCTTCCTCGGCTCGACGCGGCGCGACGAAGCCGCCGACCCCGAGGTCGAGCGCTGGCTCGCCGACGACGAGCCGTTCGTCTACGTGAGTTTCGGCAGCTTCCTGTCGGTGCGCGACGACGTGCTGGCGCGGGTGGCCGAGGCGCTGCGCACCCTCGGGCTGCGCGCGGCGATCGCGACGGGCGCCACCGAGCCGGCGGCACTGGGCCCGATCCCCTCGGATTGGCTCGTGCGCGGGTTCCTCCCCCAGGTGCGGTTGCTGGGGCGCGCTGCGGCAGGAGTCACGCACGGCGGCAACAACTCGGTGACCGAAGCCGTCGGGCAGGGCGTGCCGCTCGTGGTGCTGCCCTTCTCGACCGACCAGTTCGCCGGCGCCGCGGCGATCGAGCGCACCGGCCTCGGGCGTGCCCTCGACCCCAACCGGGCGGATGCCGCCGACCTCGCGGCGGCGATCGACGCTGTGCTGCGGTCGGGGTCTTCGACCCTCGCCGACATCGCACGCGCGCAGCGCGAGCAGCCGGGTCCTGCGATCGCCTATGCGGCGCTGACCGGCACCTCGGCGACCAGCTGAGCCATCGCCGTCGGGTCGCCCGCCGCCTGGCGGTATCGCTCCATGCGGGCGGCGTTCAGGTCGTACTGCGCCCCGGCGCGCACCTCGCCGGTGTGGTGGAGGGCGTAGACACGGCCCGAGTGCCGCACGGGGGGACCGCCGAGGAGTGTCTCGTGCGCGAGGAACCATGCGGCGTCCTCGAATCCCCACCCGCGGAAGTTCTCGTCCTGCCCGCCGTGCGCCTCCCACGTGCGCGGGGTCGCGACGTAGACGCCCGAGCAGGCACCGAGGACCAGCTCGTACTCGCAGTCGATGAGCGGCACCCCGGCGTCGAACTGCGCGGAGCCCGGGCGGCCCAGCCAGCGGTACTCGTCGTAGGGCAGGTGCACGCGGTCGCTGTGCCGTGAGGCCGCGATCGCGGCGCGCAGCGGGGCGGGTTCGGGCAGGGTGTCGGCGTCGCCGATCACGACGACGGTGTCGTCGGCTGCGTCGCGCATCGCCTTGTTGCGGCAGGCGGCGAGCACGAACGGCTGGTCGTCGGTGTCGATCGTGGTGACCTCGAGCTCCGGCAGCTGCACCGCGTACCAGTCGCGCACGCGCTCGTAGGCGGGGATGCGGGAGGGCGCGGGGCGCCACGGCAGCACGACGATCGCTCGGGTCACTGCACCAGCGTAGTCGCGGTCGCGGGGTGGGGATCGCGGTGGTCGGGCGCCCATCGTCCAGCACACGGCTTGTGCCCGAGCACACGGCCGCGGCCCGTGCGCAGGCCGTGCGCTGGTGCCGAACCCGTGTGGTCGCGAGAGCGGATGCTGCGCGAGACTGGGTCGCATGACGCCTGACGACGAACTCCAACGGCTGCGGGAGCGCGTCTACGGCACCGGCGGTCACCCGAGCGACGCCGACATCGCACGCCTGCACGAGCTCGAAGCGGCATTCCGGGGCCACCCGGGGGAGCTGAGCGACGCCGCATCCGTTCCCGCCGACCCGGAGTCCAGCCAGACCAGCCAGACGACTCGGGCCGTGCGCGACGAGCACGTCCCCGACACGTCCGGCTCCGAGCCGACACCCCCGGCGTCGGCCGAGCACTCACCGCGCCGCTCGCGCTGGCGCACCGTGGTCTCGGCCACGGTCGCAGCCGCGGTGGTGGGCGGCGCCGCCTTCGCCGCCGGCCTCGTCGTCGCCACTCCCGCCGCCCCCGACGACTTCTCCGAGCTCCTGCTGCCGCAGACCGAGGAGGACGTCATCACCGCGGCGCCCGAGGATTCCGTGGCCGACTCGATCGATCTGTCGTCCACCCGGTTCATCGCCCGACTGAACGGATACGACGTCTTCCTCGCGCGACCGGCCGACGTGGCCGGCGTCTGCGTCTTCGTGCGGGTCGCGGGCTCCGACGTGCTCTCTGGTGCGGGCTGCTCGGAGAACCCCACGGGCCGCGGAAGCGTCGGTTTCAGCGGGGTGGGAGGCTTGACCGTCTACGTGGGCGACGTGCAGGGCACCGCCGTCGGCGACCCCGTCCGCCTCTCCGAGAACGTCGTCGCCTACGTGGCCTGACGGACTCAGCCCTCGTCGACGGCCTCGTCGACGGCGACGGGCGCGGGCGGGGCGCTCAGCACGGCCACCTCATCGCCACGCAGGATGAACTGCAGCGAGGTGCCCGCCGGGAAGCGCTCCTGCAGCTCATCGGGCGCGGTGCTGTTGACCAGCATCGAGACGGTGGCCGGGAACTCGCCCGCTCCGCACGCGCCGATGTAGAAGTTGCTGTACGAGCTCCGCCCGGTCACCGCCGACGCCTCGATCACCGACAGACACACATCGACCGCCGACAGGCGCGGGGCGTTGACCTGGACGAAGGCGCGGAGGCCGTAGAACTCCTCGAAGATCTCGCTCCCCTCCGGGCGATCGCCCATCATCTGCGGCCACTCGGCGCCCGGGTCGATCTGCAGCACCGCGATCTCGCGGGGGTCGGCCTGGAGCCGGTACGTGAAGGCCGCCGAGATGGCCGCGACCGCGACGATGACAGCGACCAGCCCGAAGGCCCCGACGGCGGCGATCCGCCGACGCGTCCACCAGATGAGGGGCGCCCGAGGCTCGGGCGGGTCCTCCTCCGCGTCGACGCCGAGGAGGACGCCGTCGATCGACACCTCCGGATCGGTGCCACGCACGGGTTCCCCCGCCGCGTCGGGCGCGTGCGTCTCCTCGCTCCGGGGCGGCGTGGGTGCCCGCTCGGCGAGCGAGAGCTCCTCCAGCTCGGCCAACCGGTCGAGCGCCTCGCGATCGTCGACGAGACCGGCACCCGGACCATACGCCCGCGCGCGCAGCGACGTCAGCTCCGCGTTCGTCCGATCGTCCATGATCCCTCGTCCACCTCGGTCAGTCGCGCAGGGGCGACCCGACCGCGTCGAACCGGAACCCGCCGAACTCCCCCGACAGCAACGGCCGGGCCGCGGCGATCGAGGCCTGCACGTCGGGCAGCTCCAGCGAGGCGCGGTGAGCCGCAGCATCCGTCCAGATCTCGACGACGAACACCGTGTCGGGCTCGTCGTCGATGACGCCCACCTCGTAGGCGAGGCATCCGACGTCGGCGAGCGCGGGACTGCGCCGCGTCAGGTGCGCGACGAGCTCGTCGCGCTTGCCCGGCTCGGCGCCGAGGGTGCCCGCGTTGACGAACGTCATCCCTGATCGGCCTTGCGTGCGCCCGCCTCGAACACGTCGCCGGCGGGGAGCTCCTGGTGCCCGCCGAACTGCAGACGCATCGCCGAGAGGATCTGGTTCGCGTAGTGGTCCTCGCCGCGCGAGGCGAAACGCTCGAACAGCGATGCGGCGAGCACGGGAGCAGGAACGCCGGTGTCGACCGCGGCCTTCACGGTCCACCGGCCCTCGCCCGAGTCGGAGACGCGGCCCGCGAGACCGTCGAGGGTGGGGTTCTGCTCCAGCGCGGCCGCGGTGAGGTCGAGCAGCCACGACGAGATGACCGACCCACGACGCCACAGCTCGGCGACCTTCGGGGTGTCGATCGTGAACTGGTAGAACTCGGGCTCTTCGAGCGGCGCGATCTCGGCCGAATGCTCGGCCTCGCGCTTGCCCGCATCGGCGTTGTGGAGGATGTTGAGGCCCTCGGCGAGCGCGGCCATGATGCCGTACTCGATGCCGTTGTGCACCATCTTCACGAAGTGCCCGGCGCCCGACGGCCCGCAGTGCAGCCAGCCCTGCTCCTCGGGTGCGATCTCTCCCGTGCGGCCGGGGGTGCGTTCGATGTCGCCGACGCCGGGGGCGATCGTGCGGAGGATGGGCTCGATCGTGGCGACGGCCTCGTCGGGCCCGCCCACCATGAGGCAGTACCCGCGCTCGAGGCCGAAGACACCGCCGCTCGTTCCCACGTCGACGTACCGGATGCCCTTGTCGGTGAGAGCGGCTGCGCGCCGCACGTCGTCTCTGTAGTTAGAGTTGCCGCCGTCGATGATGATGTCGCCGGGCTCGAGCACCTCGGCGATCTGGTCGACGACCTGCCCGGTGAGGCCGGCGGGGATCATGAGCCACACGACGCGCGGAGCCTGCAGCTTCGATGCCAGGTCGGCGTACGACGACGCACCGGTCGCGCCCTCCTCGGCGAGCGCCGTCACCGTGTCGGGGTTCACGTCGTAGACGACGGCGTCGTGCCCGTCGTTCATCAGCCGTCGGACGATGTTGCCGCCCATGCGTCCGAGACCCACCATGGCCATCTGCATATCGAACTCCCTCTCCCCGCGACCGAGACCACAGCGGTCTCGCCCCTACATCGCGAGTCTAGGGACGCACGACGCCGGTGGGGCGGAGCTTGACCGTCAGAGCCGCAGCACCTCGGTGATGCGCAGCACCGCGGTGCCGGCCTCGTCGGACGCGGCGAGGTCGATCTCGCCGCGAATGCGCCAGTCGTGATCGCCCGCCGGGTCGTCGATGGTCTGCTCGACCTTCCAGACGCCGGATGCGGCAGCATCCGCCTCGTCGATGCTCACGAGCGCCGACGATCTCGCCGCGCCCCCGGTGAGGATCTCGTCGTGCTCCTCGAAGTAGCGGTCGAGCACGCCGGGCCAGTCGACCTCCGGGTCGAGCGTCTCGAGTTCGTCGTCGCGCTGCAGCGCTGCGAGCTGCACGCGACGGAAGAGCTCGTTGCGCACGAGCACGTTGAACGCGCGCCGGTTCGTCAGCACCGACGGTGGAGCCGGCGGAACGACGGGGGCGGCGGGATCGAGATCCTGCGGGTTCGTCATCGCCTCCCATTCGTCGACGAGGCTGGAGTCCACCTGCCGCACGAGCTCGCCGAGCCAGGCGATGAGATCGAGGAGGTCGGGCGTCTGCGCCTCCGACGGCACCGTCTGCCGGATCGCGCGGTAGGCGTCGCTGAGGTAGCGCAGCACGAGTCCCTCGCTGCGGGCAAGCTGGTACACCGAGATGAGTTCGCCGAACGAGAGCGCCCGTTCGAACATGTCGCGCACCACAGATTTGGGCGAGAGCTCGAAATCGCGGATCCAGGGCTGACTGGTCGCGAACACCTCGAACGACTGGGCGAGCAGCTCTTCGAGCGGCTTCGGCCACGTCACCTGCTCGAGGGCCTCCATGCGCTCGTCGTACTCGATGCCGTCGCGCTTCATCTGCGCGACCGCCTCTCCGCGGGCGAGGAACTGCTGCTGGGAGAGCACCGGGCGCGGATCGTCGAGGGTCGCCTCGATGATGCTCACCACGTCGAGGGCGTAGTGCCCCGTGCCTACGCCGGGGCCCGAATCCGCCGAGGGATCGCCGCCGATCTCGGTCGCAGGGTCGAGCAGTTCGATCGCGGCGAGCGCGAACGGCGAGAGCGGTTGGTTGAGCGCGAAGTTGGGTTGCAGCTCGACGGTGAGCCGTATGCCGCCGTCGACCACCTCGACGACGCCCGCGGCGCGGAGCGTGCGGAAGATGTCGATGGCCCGACGGGCGAGCTCGTACTTCCGCGCTCTCGGTTCGTGATTGTCGAAGACGAGCGAGCGCACGTTCGCGAAGACGTCTCCGCCTCGGGCGATGACGTTGATGAGCATCGCGGCGGTGAGCTGCATCTGGGCGACGAGCGGCTCCGGCTCGGCGGCGACCAGGCGGTCGTAGCTCTGCTCGGTCCAGTTGACGAACCCCTGCGGCGCCTTCTTGCGGACGATCTTCTTCTGCTTCTTGAGGTCGTCGCCCGCCTTGATGATCTGCGCGGCGTTCTCGATCTCGTGGTCGGGCGCCATCACCACCACGGTCCCGGCCGTGTCGTACCCCGCACGACCGGCGCGACCGGCGATCTGATGGAACTCGCGGGCGCTCAGCTGCCTCATCTTCTGGCCGTCGTACTTCGTCAGCGCGGTGATCAGCACCGTGCGGATCGGCACGTTGATCCCGACCCCGAGCGTGTCGGTGCCGCAGATGACCCGGAGGAGCCCCCGCTGGGCGAGGGTCTCGACGAGCCGGCGGTAGCGCGGCAGCATCCCGGCGTGGTGCACGCCGATCCCCGCGCGCACGAACCGCGAGAGCATGCGCCCGAAGGCGGTGTTGAAGCGGAATCCGCCGATCGCCTCGGCGATCTCATCGCGCTGCTCGCGCGTGATGATCTTGATGCTCGACAGGGCCTGCGCCCGCTCCATCGCGGCGGCCTGCGAGAAATGAACGATGTAGACCGGCGCCTGGCGCGTGTCGAGCAGCTCCTGCACCGTTTCGTGCACGGGCGTGCGGGCGTAGGAGAAGTGCAGGGGCACGGGGCGCTCGACGCCGGTGACGAGCGCGGTCGGGCGTCCGGTGCGACGGGTGAGATCGGCGGCGAGGTCGGTGACGTCGCCGAGGGTGGCCGACATCAGCAGGAACTGCGCGCGCGGCAGCAGCAGGAGCGGCACCTGCCATGCCCATCCGCGGTCGGGGTCGCCGTAGTAGTGGAACTCGTCCATCACGACCTGGTCGACGACGGCGTCGGGTCCCTGCCGCAGCGCGAGGTTCGCGAGGATCTCCGCCGTGCAGCAGATGATCGGGGCATCCGGGTTCACCGAGGAGTCACCCGTGACCATGCCGACGTTCTCCGCACCGAAGATGTCCACGAGGGCGAAGAACTTCTCGCTGACCAGCGCTTTGATCGGCGCCGTGTAGTAGGTGCGCCCACCGGCCGCGAGGCACGCGGCATGGGCGGCGATGGCGACGAGCGACTTGCCCGTACCGGTCGGCGTCGACAGCACCACGTTCGCGCCCGAGACCAGCTCGATGACCGCTTCGTCCTGCGCGGGGTACAGCGAGAGGCCGCGGTCGGTCGCCCACTCGACGAAGCCGGTGTAGGCGGCATCCGAGTCGGCACCGCGCGGAACGCGTTCGAGCAGGGATTCGGGCACGCTCTACCCTTTCACGCGCGGGACTCGGCCGGGATCGGGGCGCCCCGTACGCTCGAAGCATGGTGAGCAGCGGGGGCGCGACGCAGGCCGACGAATTGCGGATGCTGCGTGCGAGGGCCTACGGGCCCGAGGCCGACATCCACGACGATGCCGCCGCACTCGATCGGCTGCGCGAGTTGGAGGAGCGGGCGTTCATCGCCGATGAGAGCGTCGCGCCCGCGGTCGAGACAGCCGAGCCGACGATCGTCGCCGTGGAGACCGAGCGCGGGCCGGAACAGGCGTCGGACGAGCCGGACGCCGACGAACCCGAGTCTGCGAGCGCGGAACGGCCGTCGGGGTGGCGCCGGTTCGTACCGGCGACGCGACGCGGCTGGGTCACGGCCGCCGTGGCGTGCCTCGCGGTCGCGGTCGTGGTGACGGCCTCCATCACCACCGTCGTCGTGCGGAAGGTGCAGGCCGATCCGCGCACCATCGCCACTCTCCCGGTCGACCCGTCGATCGATCTCGATGACGCGTTCGGCGGTTTCAGCGATGCGACGCAGGCCAGCGTGGCGTACACGGATTTCTACGGGCTCACCCCGATCGTCATTCCCGGGTGGGGCCAGACGCCGGGGCGCTGCCTGGTGCTCACGCCGACGTCCGGGCTCGACACGGCCGTCAACGGATGGTCCAGCGTCGGAGGCATGAACTGCGAAGCGGGCGCTTTCCCGTCGGACGTGCAGTTCGTCGTGTCGGACGACTACGGAGTCCCGGCGGAGTTCCGAGACCACTTCCCCGAGGGGACCGCCCTGCGGTTCGAGCTCGAGGGCTCGTCGGTCATCGTCATGGACGGCACCCCCGAGTAGACCGCGCCGACTCGGGGGGCCCTCCGGGAACCCCCGTCAGCTCGCGCCGCGGCCCGTCTTCTGCTGGAGACGGTCGATGTGCTCCGACGCCTCGGCCTTGGTGAGGTCGGCCGAGAGCTCCTCGCCGGCCTCCCGCGCGAGGGTGTCGAGGTACGACCGCTGCGGGCCGGTCATCGGTTCGTCACCGGTGACCCATTCCTCGGGGTTCTTCTCGGCACTGTCGCCCGTGGGCTCCGACGATCCGAGCGTGTTCGATGTATCAGACATATGTACGACGGTAGGCGCGTCCGCTCACCCTGCCCCGGGGCTTGACAGGGCCGAGCCCACGGAGCCTCCCGCGCGGTGTTAGCGTGATCGTGTCGCCGCGAGACTGGAAGGAGGCGCGCATGTTCGCATCCGTCGTCGCCGCCTTCCACCTGCTCGCGACCGTGCTCGGCCTCGTCGCCACCCCCGACCCCGCCGCGATCGGCGTCGCCGTCGCGGTTGCCGCGGTCGGCCTCCTCGTGCTCGCGGCCGTCGCGGTCGCCCTGCCCGATTCCGGCGACGTCAGCGCCCCGCATCCGCGGCGCGCGATCGACATCTCCACCCCGCTCGCACAGAGCGATCCGGATGCTTCGGGCCACCCGCGCCCGAGAGCACCGCAGTCCGCGGCTCCGGCCGCGTAGACCGCCGCGCCCGCACGTCGTCGACGTCGTGGCGCACCGGCGTCCCTTCGCGGCCGATCGAACCCGCCATCGATCGCTCTCGAAGAACGGACCTCTCCGTGGACCTTTTCGCCTTCCCTCCCCTCGCCGCCCTCCTCGACGCCGCCTACGCCGGGCTCATGCTGCTCAGCACGACGCTCGCACCGCTCACCGCCGCATCCGCCGCCCTCGCCGTCGTGCTCGTGACACTGCTCGTGCGCGCCGCCCTCATCCCGACCGGTATCGCCCAGGCCAAGGCCGAGCAGACGCGGGCACGGCTCGCACCACGCCTGCGCGAGCTGCAGAAGCGACACAAGAACGATCGCGAGCGCCTGCAGCGCGAGACCATGCAGCTCTACCGCGACGAGAACACCTCGCCGCTCGCCGGGTGTCTGCCCGTGCTCATCCAGGCGCCCGTCGTCGGCGTGCTGTACGCCCTGTTCCTCCACACCACGATCGCCGGCCACCCGAACGCGCTCCTCGACGAGACGCTGCTCGGAGTACCGCTCGGCTCCACGCTCCTGGGCTCACTGTCGCGCGGCGACACGGCGGGGGTTCTCGTGTGCGCGGCGATCGTCGTCGTCATCGCCCTGGTCGGCGAGATCACCCGTCGCGCATTCCGGGTGACCCCCGTCGCGGGCGACGTCGCGATGCCCGCCGCTGCCGGAGGGCTGATCGGCGCGCTGCAGTTCGTCACCGCCGTCGTCGCCGCGTTCGTGCCGCTCGCGGCGGGGCTCTACCTGGTCGTCACGGTGACGTGGACCCTCGGACAGCGCCTCGTACTGCGCCGCATCTACCCGGCGCCGCGCACGTGACCGCGCTCAGAGCACGCCAGTGCCGATCTCGGAGATCGCGCCGAGCGCCGTGACGATGATCAGACCGTTGAAGAAGAAGCTCAGCACCGAATGGACGAGCACGCGCCACCGCATCCGCCGGTCGAGCACGTCCACGTCGGAGACGGCGAGGCTCACCGCGAGCGTGTAGGAGAAGTAGGCGAACTCGAGGATGCCGGGCGCCGCGGCCGAAGGGAAGCGCAGGGGCGGATCGGTCTCGCGGTAGTACAGCTGCAGGTAGAGCTGCGCGAATCCCCAGTGGAACAGCACCCACGCGAGGATCATCGCCCAGATGCCGATGACGTCGAGCGCGACGTCGACCTCGTCGCGCGGCTCGAGGAGGATGTGCTGCACGGTGGCGGTGACGCCGACGAAGCTGACGAGGATCGTCGCGACGAGCGAGATGGCGCGGGGCACGAGGCCGAGTTCGAGCAGCATGGGCGGCTCGTCCGACTCCGCCGACCGACTCGCGGTCCGCAGCACCAACAGGATGCCGATCGCGTAGGCCGTGCCGATGCCGCACCACGTGAGCAGCAGCGTCAGCGAGGTCTCACGGCCCGGCGTCAGGATGTACGCGAGGCCCAGCACGACCAGCACGGCCTGCAGCACCGTGCTGACGACGAAGCCCGCGACCGCGATGCGGCGCCCGCGGCTCGGACGGTGGGCGTTCACGGGGCCGATTCTATGGCTCGCTCACCAGCCGAAGGCGTTGAACCACTCCCGACGACGTGCCTCTTCGTCGCGCGACGCGGCGCCCCGCCAGCTGCGATGACGGGGCAGCGTGCCGTCTCGCCGCATCGCGACGAACCGCGTGCACACCGGGCACAGCGCGCGGCCGTCGGGGAAGCCGCCCGCGAGCGCGGGTGCCGCGGTCGCGACCAGACCTGCGCCCGGGCACGCCGGCGGGTCGGCCTCGAGCTCGGTCCACATCAGCCCGGTACCCCGGCGGTGGTGCAGACCGCGGTGTCCGCGCTCTCGCGTGCAGATCTCCCCGGCGCGACGGCTGAGACACAGGTCTCGCGGTGCCTCTGCCGGTGCGGACACGCGGTCCTACCGGGCGCGCAGGGCGTCGAGGATGCGGAGGGTCTCGGTCGTGCGCTCCTGATCGGCGCTGGCGGATGCTGCGGTGGTCACCAGCTCGACGAACCGCGCCACCTCGCCGTCGAGCGCGTGCTGCTCGCCCTCGACGGTCACGGTGCGGGTGCCGTCTGCACCGGTGATCGTGAGGCGACGAGGACTGGCGATGTGGTCGATCTCGACCGACGCGTGCTCGCCCTGGATCTCGCTCGGGAGCGACGAGCGGGTGATCTTCGAGTACGAGACGTCGACGACCAGGCCGGGATAGGCAGCGATAACCGCCCCCGCCCCCTCGACCCCCGTGGGAATGGTCACGGCCTCGCCCACGACCCGGTCCGGCGCGCCGAACAGGGTCACCATCGTGTGCAGCCCGTAGACGCCCAGGTCGAGCAGCGCGCCGCCGCCCATGTCGGGATCGAAGATGTTCACGCGCTCGCCGGCGAGCACCTTCGCGTAACGCGACGACAGTCCCTCGAAGCGCAGCGACGCGCGACGGAGCGTACCGAGCTCGGGGAGAAGCTCGACGAGGGCGACGAAGCCGGGGTCGTAATCGGTGCGGAAGGCCTCGAGGAGCACGACTCCCGCAGCATCCGCCTCGCCGACGAGCTCGACCCACTCATCGGCGTTGAGGACGGCAGGCTTCTCCACGAGCACGTGACGTCCGGCTCGCACAGCCGCTCGCACCTGCTCGGCGTGGACGCTGTTCGGGCTGGCGATGTAGACCGCGTCGACGTCGGGCGACGCGAGCATCTCGTCGAGGTCGGAGTACGCCGCCGATGCACCCCAGCCGTCCGCGATGTCACGGGCCTTCACGATGTCGCGCGAGAACACCGCCTCGATGCGGATGCCGGCCGTGCGCGCGACGGCCTCGGCGAACAGGGTCGTGATCGCGCCGGAGCCGATCGTCGCGATCCGGATCATTCGGTCTCCTCGTGGGGAGCCGGCCCGGGCCGGCTCACGTGTCGGTATCGAGCATCTGCCGCAGGATGCGGGCGAGGTGCGCCTGGTCGGCCACGCTCACCTCGCGCAGCTCGATCGCCTCGCGACGGACGAGCTCGCCCATGGCCGCATCCACGCGCGCGGCGCCCTCGTCAGTCAGCTGCACGATCACGCTACGACGGTCGATGTCGTTGGGACGGCGTTGGATGAGGCCTCGGCCGGAGAGCTTGTCGAGCCGGTTCGACATGGCCGCCGAGCCGATCATCGTCGCGCCGATCAGCTGCGCAGGACTCAGCTCGTGGGGCGGCTCGGTGCGGCGCAGGGCCGCGAGCACGTCGAACTCCCAGCTCGCGAGCCCGGCGCCGTTGAAGGCGCTCGCCCGCAGTCTGGTGAGCCGATGCGAGACGCGTCGCAGTCTCGACATGACATCGAGAGGGGTGAGGTCGACGTCGGGGAGCCGACGCGACCAGGCGTCGATGAGGAGATCCACCTCGTCGTCGCGGTCCGCGGAAGCCATACGACGACCGTAACGCCTCCGACCGCCCGAGACGCCCGTCGGCGCGGGGGGTTGCGCAGACCCGGATAACGCGCCCCGCCGATGCCGTCAACCCGGGGGCGCCGCCCCGCGACGAAAGGCACCGTGGAAGGACACGACAGACAGGACCGGCCATGAGCATCCCCTTCGACGAATCCGACTCCCTCGACACGACCACGGGCGACGACGCAGCCCTCGCCGCGACGCAGGACGACACCACCCTCGACGACCCGACGATGAACGACGACGCCGTGCGCGCCGCGGCCTTCGACGGCGATGAGGTCGACGACGAGTCGGTGCCCGAGCTCCGCGAGGACGTGCCCGCATCCGACCTCCACCTCTCCGACGCCGACCAGCCGGTCACGCAGGGTGACTCACCCGTGGAGGCGGCCCTCGGCGAGGACGGACAGGGCGATCTCGCCGCCGAGGACGAGGTCGGAGCGGGTCTCGACGACGACGGACCGACCGACCTGCGTACATCGGTCTGACAGCCCTGGCGATACCTCCCGGGGGTATCATCGAGGCGTGCACGGATACGAGGACAACAAAGACGACCTGCTGAAGCGTCTGCGCCGGGCGGAGGGCCAAGTCCGCGGAATCGCGCGTATGGTCGAAGACGATAAGTACTGCATCGACATCCTCACCCAGGTTTCGGCGGCCACGAAGGCGCTGGAGACCGTGGCGCTGTCGCTGCTGAGCGATCATCTCGGCCACTGCGTGGCCGAAGCGACGGCTCAGGGCGGTCCGGTCGCTCAGAAGAAGATCCGCGAAGCAAACGAGGCGATCGCTCGTCTCGTCCGTTCTTGACACGCTCGTCCCGTTCCGACAGGAGATTCCCGTGACGATCCAGCCGATTTCCCTCACCTCGATCGGCGATGCGGCAACGATCGCACCGTCGGGCTCGTGCTGCGGCGGTGGCAGCTGCGGGGTCGCTTCCGCGCCGGTGCCTGAAGCGGCGACGCGCGATGGGAGCGAACTCCTCGTCGAGGGGATGTCGTGCGATCACTGCGTGCGCGCGGTGACCGAGGAGCTCAGCGCGCTCGACGGCGTGGACGCAGTGGAGGTCGACCTCGTCGCGGGCGGATCGTCGCGCGTGCGCATCCGCACCTCGGCACCCGTTTCCGACGACGCGGTGCGGGCAGCGATCGACGAGGCCGGATACCGGCTCGCCTGAGGCGCGTCTCGGCCGGAGCGGTCAGCGCCAGCGCTGAACAGCCGTCACGGCCGCATGGAACGTGAGCTCCTGGCTCACCTCGACCGCACGGTCGTACCGGGGCCCGCCCAGGGCGACGAAGACCGGCCCTGCCACTTCGATGAACCCGACGACGACGCCGTCACGGGCGATCTCGTACAGTTCGAGATCGATGCGGTTCCACGGAACCTCGGACTGGGCGTGAGCCTCTTCCTGGTCGATATGCCGCGCTTCCATGACCATGGCAGCTCCTTCCATCCGCTCATCCCACTGTGCCTCTCGAGGGGATCGGGACGGTCGGGCTTGACGGAATCCGGACTTTGTCCTACCCCGTCGGCAGCGTCGCGGAACCGGTGCGCGGACGCCCTCTCCGGGGGCGTTCCACCGACAGCGGGAAGGTGCGTCCGGTCGGATCCTCCGCGACGGCCGCGGCTGCCGCATCCAGCCACTCGATCTCGGCACGCGCCTGAGCCGACTCCGCGGCCCGCAGGATGACGGCCGAGACCTCGCCGTCCGACGACGGCCCGCTGTCGATCAGCACCGACTCGGCGTCGGCCAGGCGCTGCGCCGCGGCATCGCGCTGAACCGCGATCGCCGCAGCGGCGTCGACGCCGGGCAGTGTCGCGACGAGGGCGATCTTGCGCGCGAGTTCTCCGCGGCCGCCCGGCTCATCCGGCTCGGCCACCCACCGCGCGGCGAGCGCCCGGCCCGCGTCGGTGATGCCCCAGTAGACGTGTCCGCGTTCGTCGGCACCGCGATTGCCGACGAAGCCGTCGCGCTCGAGACGCTCGAGCGTCGTGTAGATCTGCCCGACGTTCACCGAGGCCCCGGCACGGCGCGAGTACTCGGCTCTCAGCTGATAGCCGTAGCAGGGCCCCTGGTCGAGGATCGCGAGCAGCGCGTGACGCACCGACATGCGGCCTCCGAACGGTATATCGGGTATGTACGTACCGAGTATACGAAAGTCGGCTCAGCCGCCGATGGCGTTCATCCCGCGCGGCGGCTGCAGGAACGACGGATCGTTGATCGCGTGCCCGGGGAGCTTGCCGCGCACGCTCGCTCGGAGGACGGCATCGATCGCCGCGGCGCGGTCGGGCGCACCCCCGCGCAGCACGGGAACGAGGTCGTACTCGGCGATGGAGAAGAGGCAGTTGCGCACCTGGCCGTCGGCGGTGAGCCGCAGGCGGTCGCAGTCGCCGCAGAAGGGCGCGGTCACCGACGCGATCACGCCGACCTCATGGGGACCGCCGCCGTTGTCGACGCCCTCG
>Ga0247732_10000632_pt1 | contig 15854 bp, 15 predicted proteins | sample UWRJL163409C2_FD_180940 | JGI IMG/M metagenome (GOLD analysis project Ga0247732, IMG submission 180940) | Plant litter microbial communities from Arlington Agricultural Research Station in Wisconsin, United States - UWRJ-L163-409C-2 | ecosystem: Environmental > Terrestrial > Plant litter >...
TCGCTGCGCCGCTAATCTGAGAGCATGACCTGGCTTGTGACCGGCGGAGCCGGCTATATCGGTGCACATGTGGTTCGGGCGTTGGACGAGGCGGGGATGTCCCCGGTCGTTCTCGACGACCTCTCCAGCGGATTCGCGGCCTTCGTGCCCGAGGGCGTGCCCTTCGTCCAGGCGACGATCCTGGACGGTGAGGCGATCGGCGACACCATCGAGCGCTTCGACGTCACCGGAGTCATCCACGTCGCCGGCTACAAATATGCGGGAGTCTCGGTGCAGCGCCCACTGCACACGTACGAGCAGAACGTCACCGGAACCGCGACCCTGCTGGCTGCGATGAAGGATCGCGAGATCGATCGCATCGTGTTCTCGTCGAGTGCGGCCGTGTACGGAACGCCGGACGTCGAACTGGTCACCGAAGACACCCCCAAGGCTCCGGCATCGCCCTACGGCGAGTCGAAGCTGATCGGCGAGTGGCTGCTTCGGGACGCGGGAATCGCCTACGGCACCCGTCACACCTCGCTGCGCTACTTCAATGTCGTGGGCTCCGGCGACCCGAGCATCTACGACACGAGCCCGCACAACCTGTTTCCGCTGGTCTTCGACGCGCTCGTCGACGGCCGCACGCCCAAGATCAACGGCGACGACTACCCGACGCCGGACGGCACGAATGTGCGCGACTACATTCATGTGGCCGACCTCGCGCTGTCGCACGTGGCCGCGGCGCGTCGACTGGATGCCGGCGAGCCGATCGAGCCCGCCTACAACCTGGGCAGCGGGCACGGCGTATCCGTGCGGGAGATCATGACCGCGATCTCGGAGGTCACCGGCATCCCGTTCACTCCGGAGATCGCCGCCCGTCGACCGGGCGACCCTGCCCGGATCGTGGCAGCCGGCGAACTGGCCGCCCGCGACATCGACTGGGAGATGCGGCACAGCCTGCGCGACATGGTGCAGAGCGCGTGGGACGCACGTACGGCCGTCGCGTCCGTCTAGTCCCGCTCCGGGCGTGTCACTCGATCGGGGGTCACGGCGCGTCGTGAACCCTCGACGTCGCATCGAGGCTTTACGATCTGCGACTTGACTCCGGGGTAACTACACGGGTGTAATTATCCCTAACGCGAATGTGGCACGTCGTACGCATCGCGGAGGGGAGCTTGTGCTATGGCGTTCGAAGAGAACAGCACTGCCGGCGGAAACCGGCGCGGTGTGCCGGAAGACTGGTTCGTCGACCCCGTCCGGCTGGGGGTGCCGGGGGTCCGTCAACCCGTAACCGAAGACGACAATGCGCTCGCCTGGCAGTCGGATTCGCTCTGCGCTCAGACCGATCCGGAAGCGTTCTTCCCCGAAAAGGGCGGCTCGACTCGCGACGCGAAGAAGATCTGCGTGTCGTGCGAGGTCCGCACCCAGTGCCTCGAATACGCGCTGCAGAACGACGAGCGCTTCGGCATCTGGGGCGGCCTATCCGAGCGCGAGCGTCGCAAGCTGCGCAAGCGCGCCTAGAAGCCATCCCGCGCGACGCGCCGAGGTTCGCGCGTGGCCTTCGCTGCGCCCGCCCGCCAGCAAGGGTCTTCCCGCGCCCTGCCCGTACTCAGGTCCTGAGCCCGTCCGCTGTCCGCTGTCCGCCGTCCGCTGTCCCCTGTCGCCTGTCCGCTGTCTCCCTGCACGTCCGCCAACAGGATGAGATCGGCGATTCGTCCGCCAACAGGACGATTTCGGGAGTGTCGCGGCCGCCATCCTGTTGACGGACGACGGACGACGGACGACGGACGACGGACGACGGATGGGCGGCCCCGGCCACCCGTGCGCTCACGCCACTCCCGTACTCAACCGGCGACTTGCCGGGGTGTCCCGACGCGCCTGACGCCCGGCGCACATAGGGTCGTCTAGATGCAAGCGAGAGTCACCGTGATCCTCGTCGCCCGTAACGGGGCGGCGTACCTCGGGCGAACCCTCGCGGCGGTCGCCGCCCAGACCCGCCACCCCGACGCGATCGTGGCTGTGGATGCAGGGTCGTCAGATTCCACGGCGGAGCTGCTTGCGGCATCCGGCCCGACCCAGCTCGTGAGCACCCGGGCGCAGCCGTTCGGCTCCGCGGTCGAGCGTGCACTGCACGTCGGCCCACCGCTCGAGTCGTCGACCGACGACGAATGGCTCTGGCTACTCGCGCACGACAACGCACCGGAGCCCACCGCCCTCGCCGAACTGCTCGCGGCGGTCGAGATCTCGCCCTCCGTCGCCATCGCGGGCCCCAAGCTGATGCGGCTCGAGCAGCCCGACGTGATCGCCGAATTCGGCGAGACCATGACGCGGTACGGGCGCTCGGTGCTGCTCGTCGAGGGCGAGCTCGACCAGGCCCAGCACGATGTTCAGGATGACGCGCTCGCGGTCGCCGCGAATGGCATGCTGGTGCGGCGATCCGTGTTCAGTGCCCTCGGCGGGTTCGACCCGGCCATGCCGAGCATCGATGCGGCCCTCGACTTCTCGGTGCGCGCCCGCCTCGCCGGTTTCCGCGTCGCGCTGGTGCCGGGCGCGAAGGTGTCGTCCGCCGGCCCCGCCGAGACCTTCGGCCGCCGCACCGTGTCCGCCTCCCGTCGCGCCCGCATCGCCCGCACCGCCCAACTGCACCGGCGTCTGGTCTACTCGCCCGCCGGCGCCCTTCCCGTCCACTGGCTCAGCCTGGTGCCGCTCGCGTTCTTCCGCGCCATCGGCCAGATTCTGGCGAAGCGCCCCGGTTCGGTCGGCGGAGAGTTCAGCGCAGCATTCGCGGCGGCCTTCACCGGCGGGGTGCCCGGCGCGCGGCGCCGCATCCGTCGCACCCGGACCGTCGGCTGGGGCGCGATCACGCCGCTGCGGATGTCCGCGCGCGACGTGCGCGAACGCCGCCTTCAGGCAAGGGAATCGGCGACCACCCAGGCCGCGGCATCCGTCGGTCCGACCGAAGCGGAGGCGGGTTTCGTCGCGCACGGCGGACTGTGGATCGTGGTGCTCGCCGCGCTGATCAGCGCCATCGCGCTCGGCCCGATTCTCAGCGCCCAGTCGCTGGTCGGCGGGGGACTGCTGCCGCTCTCCGGTACCCCCGGCGAACTGTGGAGTCACGTCGGGTACGGCTGGCGCGAGATCGGTGGCGGATTCGTCGGCGCCGCGGACCCCTTCGCCTATGTGCTGGCGCTGCTCGGCTCGATCACCTTCTGGTCGCCCTCTTTCGGTGTGGTGCTGGTCTACCTGCTCGCCCTGCCGCTCTCCGCCCTCGGCGCCTGGTTCGCCGCACGGCGCGTGACCGTCCGGCCGTGGCTGCCCGCCGTTGCGGCCCTGCTGTACACGCTCGCGCCATCCCTGCTCGGATCGCTGGGCAATGGGCACCTCGGCGCGGTCATCGCCCACCTGCTGCTCCCGTGGTTGGTGCTTGCAGCGCTCACGGCACCGCGCTCCTGGGCCGCGGCTGCGGCCGCCGCGCTGCTTCTCGCAACCGTGGGTGCATCGGCGCCCATCCTCATCCCGGCGCTGCTGATCGGCTGGCTGGCCTGGCTGCTGTCTCGTCCGGCGGCGGTGCTGCGACTGATCGCCATTCCGGTGCCCTTGGCGGCGTTGTTCGCCCCGCTGATCATCCAGCAGGTGCAACGCGGCAATCCCCTTGCCCTCCTGGCGGAGCCGGGAGTGCCCGTGAGCGGTGCGGAGACCAGCGCCTGGCAGCTCGCGCTCGGCGCGGCCGCTCCCGGTCTCGACGGCTGGACGCGTGCGGCCAGCGCGCTGTCGCTCCCCGGAGCGGGGGCCGCGATCGTCGTCGCCGCGCTGCTTCTGCCGATCGCCGCGCTCGCCCTGCTCGCGTTGTTCGTGCGGGGTACCCGCCGGTCGATCCCTTCGCTCGCCATCGCCCTGCTGGGGTTTGCGACGGCCGTGATCGGCTCGCGCATCGAGGTGTCGGTGAGCGGGGCATCCGTCGCCTCCATCTGGCCGGGAGCCGCCCTCAGCCTGTTCTGGCTCGGGCTGATCGGTGCCGTGCTGGTGGCGCTCGATGCGCTCGGCCGGGCGTCCATCCCCCTGGCAGTGTTGGCCTCCGCGACCACGGTCATACTCGCCATTCCGCTGCTGGGCGCGCAGTACCTTCCCGAGCCGGTGGTGCGCGAGAGCGACGGGCGCGTGCTACCCGCGGTGGTCGCCGCGGAAGCCGAGAGCCACCCCGGAATCGGCACCCTCGTGCTCACCCCGCACTCCGGTGACAGTCTCATCGCGCAACTCGAGCGCGGTGCCGGTGCGACGCTCGACGATCAGTCGACCCTCAGCGCCACCACGACCACCCTGCCGCGCAACGGTCGCACCCTCGCCGACCTGGCAGGAAACCTCGCCTCGCAGAGCGGACTGGACGCGCAGAAGGCACTCGCCCAGTTCTCCATCGGCTTCGTCGTGCTCACCCCCGCGGACGGACATCGTGCCGTGCACCAGCGTGCGTCGGAGGCCCTGGATGGCAACCCCGTGCTGGCTGCGGTCGGAAGCACCTCGAGCGGGCTTCTCTGGCGTGTCAACGACCCCGCCCCGGTCGATGTGAGCGATCAGCCGGGGAACACCGCCACGGCCTGGGGCCGGATCGTGCTGATCGGGCAGGGAATCGTCTTCGGGCTCACCCTGCTGCTCGGCATCCCGACCGGCCGTCGTCGGCGCCGAACCACCGCGAGCGGCTCGTCCGCGGCGACGCCGGCGAACACTTTCGATGCCGAGGAGGAGGACCATGGCTGACCCCGACGATGAACTCGCTCCCGAGTCACCGCTCGCCGGCGAGCCTGTCGGTGACACCCTCGCCACGGATGACTTCGTCGGAGTCGCAGAGGCGGATGACGGCGACTGGACGGAGCCCAAGCAGAAGCTCGGCGCCCGCGGCGTCGTCGTGCTCAGCGCGCGTGTGCTCGCCGGCGCGATCGGCACGGCGGTCGCCGCCGCCGCGATTCTCGGCGCGACCTTCGTACCGCTGCCGAGCCACACCGTGCGTGTGCCCTCCGAACTCGTGACTCCGGTCTCGACCTCGCAGCAGCGCGTCTGCGCCGGGCCCCTGCTGCGCCTCGGCGACGATACGGGTGCCGGCGCGACCCAGGCCTCGTCCTTCGGGCGGCCGACCGTGCGCTCGGCCTCCAACCGCGACAGCGTCGACGACTCGGCGCTGCCGACGACCGAGAACGCCCTCTCCGTGGCCCCGACACTGTTGAGCGTGCCGGCATCGGCCAAGCCGGTACTGTTCGCGGGGAGCCAGACTCAGGCTGCCGCATCCGGAGACATCGTCGGCCTTGCGGCGGCGGAATGCGCCGTCGGCAGCGCAGACAGCTGGCTGGTCGGCGGGTCGACAGCGACCGGTCGCACCACGCTGATCACGCTCAGCAACCCAAGCGGGGTCTCGTCCACCGTCTCGCTCACGACATACTCGGCGCAGGGCATCGTGGTGGGCACCGGAACGGACGGAATCGTCGTACCCGCCGGTGCACAGCGCATCTTCTCGCTGGCAGCCTTCGCGCCGGGAATCGATGCACCCGTCGTGCACGTCGAGAGCCGCGGCGGACCGATCGTGGCGAACCTGCAGCAGACCGTCGTGCGCACGCTCGAACCGGGCGGCGTCGACATCGTCGGGGCGACCACCGGTCCCGCCAAGGACGTCACCATCCCCGGCGTGCTGCTCTCCAATACGACGGCGACTTTCGCGCGGCAGGCCGAGGCCGGCTCCGGCGACCTGAGCTCCATCGTGCGGTTGCTGGTGCCGGGCACGACGGATGCGCACGCGGAGATCACGATCGTGCCGCAGACGGCGACCAACTCGGTCGAGACCACGGCACGACTGACCCTGCGCGCGGGGCTGGTCACCGAGGTGCCGCTCGGTTCGTATCCCGACGGCAGCTACACCATCCGCGTCGTCACCGACCAACCGGTCGTCGCCGCCGCGCGCACCTCGACGGTGGGCACCGGGCGGGCGACCGACTTCGCCTGGTACGCGGGCGCGGCAGCGCAGCGGGGTGCGAGCGAACTCGCCGTGGCTCCGGGGCCAGCCCCCCTGCTCAGCGTGGCGAACGTGACGGCGAAGGCCGCAACGGTCACCCTGACGCCCACGGGCTCCGGCGCGCCGATCACCCTCACCGTGACGCCGAACGGATCGGCCGTGGCGGGGCTCACCCCGGGCGCCACCTACTCGATGGTGTCCTCGGTACGGGTGGCGGCATCCGTCAGTTATCTCGGTGACGGGCAGCTCGCCTCCTTCGCCGCGAGTGCGCCGACGCCGGTGTCCACGCCGATCAGGGTCTACGGCTAGCCGCTCTGCTGAGATCGGGCTAGAAGTGCCGGAAGCGCTCGGGCGCCAGATCCCACGGGTCTTTGCCGAGCAGCTCGGCCACCGCGCGGAACACGCAGCTCTCGACCACCATGCGTTGCTGTGCCTCGTCACCGCGCTGCACGCGCGCCAGTCGTTCGATGGGCAGGCGATACAGCGTGACCCGCCGCGCGGCGGTGTCGACATGCCAGCGATCGATTCCGGTCGTCGACCCGATCTCGGCCGGGAGGGCCGCGACCTCGAACGTCGCGTTGGCCAGTTCGTCTGGCCAGATGTCACGGAGGTATTCGGCCGTCGACCCGACGATGAGGTCGAACAGCTCCGCGCGGCTGTGCAGCGCGGGCAGATCGGGCCCGGTCACCGGCGACCGTAGACCGCGACCGTGCCGGTCGCCGGAGCCCGAGCGGATGGAGTGGGCGCGAGGCATCCTGGAATTCTACCGGCGAGCATCCGCGGCAGCGTCGGTGCGGTCGCGTAGGCTCGGAGCAAATGGATGTCAGGCTGTGCAGCAAGGTCGCGTGTTCCCACGCCGCGATCGCCACGCTCACCTACGACTACGCCGACTCGATGGCCGTCCTCGGACCACTCAGCCTCGTCGCCGAGCCGCACAGCTACGACCTGTGCGTGAAACACGCCGAACGACTCTCGGTGCCGCTGGGCTGGCAGGTCGTGCGTCACGTGTCTCTCGCCAGCTGAGCCGGGTCTGGCGGCGGGTAAGTTGTAGCCCATGGATTCACCGATCGACCTGTCCCCGTTCATCAAGGCTTACGACGTGCGCGGGCTCGTCGGCTCGCAGCTCACGCCCGAGGTCGTGACCGCACTCGGTGCGGCCTTCGTCGACGAAATCGGGGCTGGAACGGATGTCGTGGTCGGCCACGACATGCGCGATTCTTCCCCGGAATTCGCCTCGGCATTCGCCACCGGCGCCCAGGCGCGTGGCGGCAACGTCGTATCCATCGGCCTCTGCTCCACGGATGAGACCTACTTCGCCTCCGGCCACTTCGATGCGCCCGCCGCGATGTTCACCGCCAGTCACAACCCCGCCACCTACAACGGCATCAAGTTCAGCCGAGCTGGCGCGCAGGGGATCAGCTTCGATACCGGACTGAAGTCGATCCGCGACCGGGCGCAGGAGTACCTGGCCACCGGCGTCACCCCGGTCGTGGCCCAGGGCTCGTACCGCGAGGTCGACGTGCTCGCCGACTACGCCGCGTACCTCCGCTCGCTCGTCGACCTCAGCGGCATCCGTCCGATTCGCGTCGTCGTGGATGCGGGCAACGGCATGGGCGGGCTCACCGTGCCCGCCGTGCTCGGCACGGCCGCAGGGCTCCCGGCGCTGCCGATCGAGATCATCCCGATGTACTTCGAGCTCGACGGCACCTTCCCGAACCACGAGGCCAACCCGCTCGACCCGAAGAACATCGTCGACCTGCAAAAGGCCGTCGTCGAGCACGGCGCCGACATCGGTCTCGCCTTCGACGGCGATGCCGACCGCTGTTTCGTCGTCGACGAGCACGGTGATGCGGTGACGCCGTCTGCGGTCGCCGCCGTGGTGGCGCTGCGCGAGATCACCCGGGTTCGTGCGTCTCAGCCCGAGGGCGACATCTTCGTCATCCACAATCTGATCACCTCGCACATCGTGCCTGAGACGATCGAGGCCGCCGGTGCCATCCCGGTGCGCACCCGCGTCGGCCACTCGCTGATCAAGGATCAGATGGCCCAGACCGGAGCGATCTTCGGTGGTGAGCACTCGGCCCACTACTACTTCCGCGACTTCTGGGGTGCAGACAACGGCATGCTCGCCGCCATGCACTTCCTCGCCGAGTTCGGATCCCAGCCCGGCCCGCTCTCCGCCATCTCGGCGAAGTACACCCCCTACGCGCTGAGTGGGGAGATCAACTCGGTCGTCGAGGATGTCCCTGCCGCATACAACCGCATCGTCGAGGCCTTCACCGGCGTCGGCAGCTTCGACGAACTCGACGGGCTCACCGTGACCGGCAATGTCTCGGGCGACGAGCCGTTCTGGTGGTTCAACGTGCGCCCGAGCAACACCGAGCCGCTGCTGCGGCTCAACGTCGAAGCGGGCACCCCCCAGGCGATGCAACGCATCCGCGACGAGGTGTTGGCGCTCATCCAGCGCTGACCCATCGGCGCGAACTCGCCGTGGTCGGGGTGCTCCTCACCTTGAACGGCGATGGTCACACCGCCTACAACACGGGCAACAGCTGCATCGACCGGGCGGTGGATCGGTACCTGCTCACCGGCAAGGCCCCGAAGAGCGGCACCAGCTGCTCGTGAGCACACTCATAGCAAACCGTGACCCACAATGGGGGCGCGATCGAAGGTGTTTCTGCTAAGCGTTCGAGTCGACCGCTACCTATGCTGAGCGAAAGCCCGAGCAGAGACAGGAGTGGCGATGGCACGCAAGTCCGTCGTGACGTCGCTCGACGTCGTGCCCCTGTCCCGTCCCTATCGCGCAGCGGATGAGCTGCGCAATCTCGAGATGGTGCTCCGCTCCGGTCACGCTCACGGGGACGGGCTATTCACGGAGAGTGCGAGCGGGCGGCTGAGGCGACTCTCCGGATCCGCGAATGTGCTGCTGACGACATCCGCCACTCACGCCCTCGAGATGGCCAGTTCGCTGCTCGACATCGGTCCCGGAGACGAGGTCGTACTGCCGAGCTTCACCTTTCCCTCCGCGGCCGATGCCGTCGCGCGCACCGGCGCTCGCTGCGTGTTCGTCGACCTCGACCCAGCCACGGGCAACCTCGACGCCGCCGGGGTGGCCGAGGCGATCGGCCCGCACACGAAGGCGATCTCGATCATGCACTACGGCGGTGTTCCGGTCGATGTGGAGATTCAGGTGATCGCCGCGGAGCATGGGCTGCCGATCATCGAAGACAACGCCCACGGGCTCGGCGTGCCCGGCCTCGGCACGATCGGCGTTCTGGCGGCACAGAGCTTTCACGACACCAAGAACGTGCACTGCGGCGAGGGCGGCGCGCTGTTCATCAACGACCCGGGCCTGCTGACCCGCGCCGAGATCATGCGTGAGAAGGGCACCAACCGGTCGCAGTTCTTGCGCGGGCAGGTCGACAAGTACAGCTGGATGGACTGGGGTTCCAGCTACCTTCCGAGTGAGCTCAACGCCGCGGTGCTCGACGCGCAACTCAGCGAGTTCGGCGAGATTCAGCGACTCCGCACCGCGGTCTGGGATCGCTACTCCGTCGAGTTGGCCGACTGGGCCGCGCAGAACGGGATGCTGGCGATGAACCCGCCCGGCGGCGTCCACGCATCACACCTCTTCTACCTGCTCATGCCGTCGTGGGAACACCAGACGCGATTCATCAGTCACCTCCAGACGCACGGGGTGCAGGCCGCTTTCCACTACGTACCGCTCGACTCGAGTCCGGCGGGCCTGCGCTATGGGCGCACCCTGCGCACCCTCGCGCGCAGCGAGGACTTCTCCCGTCGTCTGGTGCGATTGCCGCTGTGGGCAGGGATGACGGAGAGCGCAGTCAGCCGGGTGATCGAGGCCGCGCTCGCCTACCGCATCAGCCCTTCGATGGCGGCGTAAGCGCCCTCGCGAGCCCAGGCGAGAGCGGGCCGCGACGACGGGCGAGGCCGTGGACGAGACCTGCTACGGCCGCCAGGAGGTGCCGGGCGCGGTAGGGGCCAGACGCGATCGTGGTGAACGTCGGGTTGACCTCGCGCCGTACAGACGACAAGACCCACCTCGGCGATGAACGCAGGTAGCGCAGATAGAGATCGATGTTGTTGCGGGTGATGAAGTACCGGCGGAACGGTCGGTGGTACTGATACCGAGCCGGCGTATCACCCTCGTAGCGCTGAAAGCCGAATGGCCGCAGCAACGCCTGCTCACCCAGCGAGTGGGAGATATCCGTGCCCGGCCCCACGACCGTGAGCCAGCCGTAGCGCGCGATGCGCAGGCAGAACTCGGTGTCGACATCGTCGATGAACAGCCGCGCGTCGAACAGGCCGCATTGCTCGAGACATTCCCGGCGGATGAGGAAGCCCGACTGGATGGCCTCGCGCACGACACCCAGTCCCTCGACCGTGTACGACCCCGGAATGGAGGGCTGACCGTTGATGCGGTCGGAGCACACCACACCGACCTTCGTCTCCGGCCGAGCCAGCGAGAAGGCGTGCAGGCAGTCGCCCACATACCCGGCGGGCAGAAGCGAATCCTGGTCGACGGTGAGCACGAAATCGGCGCCCCGCTCGAGGGCGAGCCGGGTGCCCGCATTGAGCGCCGCAGCGATACCGGCGTTGGTCGTCGAACGAATCAGCTCGAACCCCGACTGCTCGATCAGGTCGAGTACGACGGATGCCCGCTTGGGGCTCCCGTCGTCCACCACGATGACGGAGTCGACCTGCTCCGACAGCGAGCGGAGTCGATCGATCACATCGACATCCGGAGCGAAGGTGGGAACGACGGCGATGACGGTCGTCGGTTGGTCCGCGTGCTTTTCGATCACACGTCATTATCGAGCACAGCGCCCGAGCAACGGCTCGGCGCTACAGTGGTGGCGTCACTGAACGAGGAGATCGAACCGCTGTGAGCGACGCGAAGAACGGTGCCTGGGTCGGACCGGAGAGCACACTACCGGCGGATGAGCTGGCCGACCGCGAGCGTCAGCTTGCGCTGGTGGATCGCGTCTTCGGACTGGAGGCGCAGCTCGCGGAGCTGTCGGCCGAGAACTCCCTGACCCCGTCTGAGCGACTGCGCACGGAGCAGCGGCTGATCGAGATGCAGGGCTCGCTCGCCTGGCGTCTGGGGCGTGCGGCGACGGCGCCCCTGCGGGTGGCGCAACGGTTCGTCGTGCGGGCGCGCGCGCGGTGATCCCGGGATTTCACGAGGTCTCGCACGAGCGTCTCGGCGACTACGTGGTTCTGCTGGCGAACGGGGCGACGCTCGAGCCGGGCGCGCTCGAGGAGGTCGCGGCGGTCCTGACCCGGTTTCGCAGCCAGCTGCTCTATGCCGACAGTCGTGAGGGCGGTGTCGTCATTCGCCGTCCCGCGTTCTCGCCGCTGCGCCTGCGGGAGCAGGACTACCTCGGACCGCTCCGAGTATTTTCGCGTGCGGCGCTCGAGCTCGACCCGTCAGACCTGACCGAGGTCGTGCACGTCCCGCGCGTATTGAGCAGCGCGACGCTGGCGACCGTGCCAGAGGAGCCGGCTGATCCGGCGACCGGGGCGGTCGAGCGACGACCTGACGGTACGCGTCGAGTTCGGTACCCGGTGCAGGGGGAGCCGCTGGTATCCGTCATCATCCCCACTCGCGGCGGTCGGGCGGTGATCAACGGGCACGATCGCGTGCTCGTCGTCGAGGCGGTGCGGGCGATCGTCGAGCGCTCCAGCTACCGCGCGTTCGAGCTGGTGGTCGTCGCCGACGACGAGACTCCGCAGGCTGTCATCGACGAACTTCGCGCCATCGGCGGCGACCGGCTGCGACTCATCCGGTGGAGCGACAGCTTCAACTTCTCCGCCAAGATCAATCGCGGCGCCGCATTCGCGTCGGGCGAGTACCTGCTGCTGCTCAACGACGACGTGGACCCGGTGAGCCCGGACTGGATCGAGACCATGCTGGGCCTCGCGCAGCAGCCCGGCGTCGGCATGGTCGGCGCACTGCTGCTGTTCGAAGACGGCACGGTGCAGCACGGTGGCCACCTCTACCGCGACAGCTGGGCCGGGCATATCGCGCTGGGCTGGCCGGTGCACCGGGACGACCGCCTCGGGTCGATGCGGGTCACCCGCGAGGTGTCCGGCGTGACCGCCGCCTGTGCGCTGCTCTCCGCCGAACTGTTCTGGCGCATCGGCGGTCTCTCGTCGGTCTTCGCCGGCAACTACAACGACGTCGACCTCTCACTCAAGGTGCGGTCGACGGGGGCATCCGTCGTGTGGACCCCGGATGCCCGGCTCTACCACTTCGAGTCGAAGACGCGTGACGCTGCCGTGGCTCCGTCCGAGATCTCGGCGCTGCGTCAGCGCTGGGGCAGTCGTCTGCTGACCGATCCGTACTGGAGCGAATAGCAACGGTCGCGCCGCTCAGCCGCGCGTGGGGAACGCGTGCGGGAGGGCGTCGAGCACGGGTCGCACGCGATCCAGACGCTCGCGTTCCAGGCCGAGCGCCGCCGCCTCGCGCTCACGGCGGGCCACGGTGACCGCGGTGAGGAAGACCTCCGGGTCTGCAGCGGGAACCGTCGAAACGTAGCGGGCCACCTCGGCGGTCAGCTCGGCACCCAGGCGCTGGCGTGCGGCAGGAACCAACCGAGGCGCCTGGCCCAGAAACTGGGCGATGCGGCGGGCGAGGCCCTCGGGCATCCGCCCGACGTCGGCCGTCGAGGCCCAGCCGGCCAGCACCGGCGGCATCGTTGCCGAGTTCTCGACCAGCCGAGGTATCCGCTCGTTCTGGCTGTAGGTGCCCGCGAGCAGGTCGCCCAGCCGCTTCGAGCGCGGGGCGAGGAGTGCGACGACCGCTGCAATACCGCCGAGCGTGAAGAACAGTTCGAGTACCCCGGTGAGGGCGCGGATGAAGGCGTGGCGAAAACCGATCGCGCCACCGTCGTCGCGCACGATGCGGGCACCGACCGCCAGGCGGCCGAGCGACTTTCCGCGGGTGGCCAACTCGACCGCCGTCGGTATGACGACCAGGCAGAACACCACCGCGGCGATGGTGGCCGCTGGTCCCGTTCCCGCGTCGAGCAGGCGGGAGACGAACTCCGAGTTGATCGCCAGCAGCAGGAGAACAAGCGCGGCACCGCTGACCAGGAAGTCGATCGCCGCGCCGGCACCGCGCAGCACGAAGCCGGTCGGACGCAGGTCGAGGGCCACGGCCTCGCCGGTCATCTGTTCGGAATCGTCGATCCATTCCGCGGTCGCGCGGGTCTCGGCCATGCGTAGTATTCAAGCAGATGGACCTCGACGCCTATACCGCCGCACACCGCGATGAGTGGGACCGGCTTGCCCGCCTCGGTCGCCATCGACGTTTCGATGGTGCCCAGTCCGACGAACTGATCGAGCTGTACCAGTCCGGGGCGACGGAGCTGTCGGCCATCAAGACCACCCTCGGCCAGACCGTGCAGGGCGACCGTCTCTCCCTGTCGCTCTCCCGGGCACGGATGCGCTTCACCGGTGCCGGGCGCAACGTCACCAGCCAGCTCTCCAGCTTCGTCGGCGCGCAGCTGCCCGCCGCGCTGTACCGCATCCGCTGGCTCACCCTCGCGGTCGCCGCGGGCACGACCCTCATCGCGGTGCTGTATGCGCTCTGGGCGGTGAACACCCCCGGCGTGCTGGCCGCCGTCGCTCCCGCCGCCGACCGGGCCGGCTACGTGAAAGAGTTCGTCGACTACTACTCCAACCGGCCGTCTCCGTCGTTCGCCAGCCAGGTCTGGACCAACAACGCCTGGATCACCGCGCAGTGCGTCGCGTTCGGCATCGTCGGGGTCTACGCGCCGTACCTGCTGTTCCAGAACGCGCAGAACCTCGGGCTGTCGGCGGCCGTGCTCGGCTCACAGGGCAACCTCGACACCTTCTTCCTCTACATCGCCCCGCACGGCCAGCTGGAGTTGTACTCGGTCTTCACCGGCGGGGCGGCCGGGATCGCCATCTTCTGGTCGTGGATCTCGCCCGGATCGCGTACCCGCGCGGCGGCCCTCGCCGACTCCGGACGCTCGCTGTTCACGGTCGCGATCGGGCTGATCGCCGCTCTGCTCGTCTCGGGCATCATCGAGGGCTTCGTGACCAAGCAGCCGTGGCCATGGCCGATCAAGATCGGCATCGGAACGGTCGCGCTCGCCGCGTTTCTCGTCTACCAGTGGGTGCTGGGCGGGCGTGCATATCGTGCGGGACAGACCGGCGACGTCGAGGAGTTCGAGGCGGGCGCGCGGCAGCTCGTGGCGGGGTAGGCGAGCGCGCGAGCATCCGCTCTCCGCACCTTTGCCCGCCTCCTATCGCCGCACGTTTGCCCGGAAATGCAGGTTCAGCGCCCGCAAACTCTGCATATTCGGGCAAACGTGGTCGCTGGCGGCGGGGTGGACGAAGGCTAGGCGGTCGGCGTCGTGCTCGCGTCGCCCTCGCCCGAGAGCTCGTAGGTGTCGAGGTACGAGCTGTCGCCCACGATCGGCGTGCGGTCGAACAGGAAGCGGAACGTGACGCCCGCCAGCAACGCGCCCACGATCGGGGCGAGGATGAACACCCACAGCTGGGCGAGGAACTCCGGACCCCCATAGATGGCGGTCGCGATCGAGCGGGCCGGGTTCACCGAGGTGTTGTCGATCGGGATCGAGACCAGGTGGATGATCGTCAGCGTGAGTCCGATGGCGATCGGGGCGAAGCCTGCCGCTGCACGCAGATGCGTCACGCCGAGGATCACATAGAGGAACAGCGCGGTGAGCACGATCTCGGCCACGATGGCCGCGATCAGACCGTATCCCGCGGGGGAGTGGTCGCCGAAGCCGTTCGCCGCGAAACCGGCCGCGTGGGCCGACTTCGAGAAGCCTTTCGGGCCGTCCAGCGCGATCAGCGCGAGCAGGCTGGAGCCGACGATGCCGCCGACCAGCTGCGCGCCGATATAGGGCAGCACGTCTTTCCAGGGCAGGCGACCGGCCGCCGCGACGCCGAGGGTGACGGCCGGGTTGAAGTGGCCGCCCGAGATCGGACCGAAGGCGTACGCGCCGACGAGCACGACCAGACCGATCGACAATGCGACGCCGAGGATGCCGACATAGGAGGAGGTGAAGATCGCGGTGCCGATGAGGGCGACGACCAGGAAGAACGTGCCTACGGCCTCGGCGATGAGGCGGGCGGTCAGTGAGTGGAGCGCGGGTGCTGGGGAATCGGCCATGATTCTGATCCTTTGCTGAGAGTGGAGCGCGTACCCGAACGATAGTCCTGACTGGGTCACGAGGGATACCGAAAGTTCACCCGTGTCGTTTTGAGTTGTTCATGATTACTGGTTGACTGGAGGGATGCAGTCGACCCCGCACGAGCAGCTCCGCGAGGTGGGACTCCGCGTAACGGAGGGCCGGGTTGCTCTGCTCCGATCGATCGAGCGGGCCCCGCACTCGGATGCCGACACGCTCTGGCGGATGATGCGCGCTCAGCTGCCCACCACATCCGTGCAGTCCGTGCACAACGTGCTCGCCGACCTCACCGCCGCCGGGCTGCTGCGCCGGATCGAGCCGGCCGGTTCCGCGGCGCTGTACGAACGCCGCATCGGCGACAACCACCACCACATCGTCTGCAGCAGCTGCGGCGCTGTGGCCGACATCGACTGCCTGCACGGCGATGCCCCCTGTCTCACGCCGGGCGACGCCGCCGGATTCACCGTGCAGCTCGCGGAGGTCACCTTCTGGGGGATCTGCGCGGACTGCCAACAGCTCAACGAACGTACTCAGACCGAATCAATACAGAAGGAGACAACGTGACCGACCCCACAACCTCGCAGACCGGAACCCCGGTTTCGAGCGACGACCAGTCCCTCACCGCGGGAAACAACGGCGTCACGGCGCTTCACGACCGGTACCTGGTC
>Ga0247732_10000634_pt1 | contig 15845 bp, 13 predicted proteins | sample UWRJL163409C2_FD_180940 | JGI IMG/M metagenome (GOLD analysis project Ga0247732, IMG submission 180940) | Plant litter microbial communities from Arlington Agricultural Research Station in Wisconsin, United States - UWRJ-L163-409C-2 | ecosystem: Environmental > Terrestrial > Plant litter >...
TCGGCGAAGCCGGCGGTCGCCTCGTTGCGCGAGAGTGATTCGAGGAGGTCGAGGTCGCAGACGACGGCGCGGGGAGGCCAGAAGGCCCCCACGAGGTTCTTGCCCTCGGCGGTGTTGACTCCGGTCTTGCCGCCGACGGCCGCGTCGACCATCGCGAGGACCGTGGTCGGCACCTGGACGACGGCCACGCCGCGCAGCCACGTGGCCGCCACGAAGCCGGCGAGGTCGGTGACAGAGCCGCCGCCGAAGCCCACGACGACGTCGGTGCGCGTGAAATCCGACTTCCCGAGGATCTGCCAGCAGAACGCCGCCACCTCGATGCGCTTTCCCTGCTCGGCATCGGGGATCTCGGCGAGCAGCACCTCACGGTCGCCGACGAGCTGCTGACGCAGCTCCTCCGCCTTCTCGGCGAGCGTCGGGGCGTGGATGATCAGCACCTTGCGGGCGTCGGGCGGGAGAACGTCGCCGAGGCCCGCGAGGATGCCGCGACCGATGGTGACGTCGTAGGGGGCGTCGCCGGCGACGGGGATCGTGGTGAGATCGGTCATGCGTGCTCCTCGGTGGGGGTGGGGGTGCGTGCCCAGGTCGCGATCGCTTCGACGACCGCCTGCAGGGGGCCCGAACTCGTGTCGAAGGTGGCGTCGGCCACCTCCTCGTACAGCGGACGGCGCTCGGCATAGATCGCCGTCCAGCGCCGCATCGCGTCGTCGCCCGCCAGCAGCGGGCGGGAGTCGTCGCGCAGGCGTGCGGCCACCACCCGGGGGTGGACGGTCAGGAGCGCCACGCGATGCGCACGGAGGTCGTCGCGCGTCTCGGGGTCGAGGATCGCTCCCCCGCCGAGCGAGACCACCCCGCCGGCCACGAGCGACGTGCGGACGGCGTCGCGCTCGATCCGGCGGAAGTGGGCTTCACCGTGGTCGGCGAAGATCTGCGGGATCGGGCCGTGCTCGCGCACGAGGGCGATGTCGGTGTCGGTGAACGACGTGCCGAGAGCCTTCGCGACCCTCCGGCCGACGCTCGTCTTTCCGGCCCCCATCGGGCCGATCAGGACGAGCGCCTCAGCCGACGAGGTCATGCGCGGCCAGCGACGCGTCGCTGTCGGCGGTGGTGCGAAGGGTCGTCGGCAGGTGGGCGAGGTAGGTCTCGATGTTGCGACGGGTCTCGCCGACGCTGTCGCCCCCGAACTTCTCGAGCACGACGTCGACGAGCACGATCGCGGTCATCGCCTCGGCGACGACGCCGGCGGCCGGCACGGCGCAGACGTCGGACCGCTGGTGGTGCGCGGCCGCAGTCTCGCCCGTGGCGACGTCGACGGTGCGGAGGGCGCGGGGCACGGTCGCGATCGGCTTCATGCCGGCGCGCACGCGCAGCACGGTGCCGGTGGACATTCCGCCCTCGGTTCCGCCCGCGCGGTCGGTGGACCGGGTGATGCCGTCGGCCGTGGTGAACAGCTCGTCGTGCGCCTCGGATCCGCGACGGGTCGTCGTGAGGAAGCCGTCGCCGACCTCGACGCCCTTGATGGCCTGGATGCTCATGAGCGCCTGGGCGAGCTTGCCGTCGAGGCGGCGGTCCCAGTGCACGTGCGAGCCGAGTCCGGGCGGGAGGCCGTAGGCGAGAACCTCCACGATGCCGCCGAGCGTGTCGCCGTCCTTCTTCGCGGCGTCGACCTCGGCGACCATGCGCTCGCTCGTCGCGGCGTCGAAGCACCGCAGTGGATCGGCGTCGAGGGCGTCGACGTCGTCGGGGGCCGGGAATGCGGCCCCTTCCGGAACGGCGACGGTGCCGATCGACACCGTGTGGCTGACGAGCCGGATGCCCAGCTCCGACAGGAAGGCGCGGGCGAGGGCGCCGAGTGCGACGCGTGCCGCGGTCTCCCGGGCGCTCGCGCGCTCCAGGATGGGGCGCGCTTCGTCGAAGTCGTACTTCTGCATGCCCACCAGGTCGGCGTGACCGGGACGCGGACGGGTGAGCGCGGCACCGCGGCCGCGGGACTTCTCGGTCAGCTCCGCAGGCTCGGGACTCATCACCTCGACCCACTTGGGCCACTCGGTGTTGCCGATGCGGATGGCGATCGGGCTGCCGAGGCTCAGGCCGTGCACGACGCCGGACGAGACGTTCAGCTCGTCCTCCTCGAACTTCATGCGCGAGCCGCGGCCGTAGCCGAGCTTGCGACGGGCGAGGTCGGCGCGGATCGCGGCGAGCGAGATGGGGACGCCGGAGGGCAGACCCTCCATGATGGCGACGAGTTCGGGGCCGTGCGATTCGCCGGCAGTGAGCACGCGGAGCATTCGTCTAGTCTCCCATGACCGCTTCGCGCATCGCCGCCAGCACCCGGGGTTCGTCGGTCAGCGCGAGTTCGGTCGAGCCGGAGACGAACACGCGCACCTGCAGGACCGCCTGGTGGAGCAGCATCCCGAGTCCCGAGATCGCGCGTCCTCCGCTGCGCTCCCAGGTGGTGGCGAGCGGCGTCGGCCACGAACCGTACACGACGTCGACGAGCAGACCGCCGCGCGCGGCGTACGGGTCGGCGCTCGCGCCGAGGTCGGTTCCGCCCGGGAGCGTCGCGATCGTCACGGTGGCGTCCGGCGAGGGGGCACGCGCGAAGTCCGCGGGCTCGACGTCGACGCCGAGCGCTTCGCCCAGGGCGACGAGGGGGCCGGCGGCCTCCGGCCGACGGGCGATCACGTCGACGCGACGCGCTCCGAGTTCGGCCAGAGCGACGAGAGCCGATCCTGCCGTGGCGCCGGCGCCGAGGATGCGCCCGAACGGCACCTCGTCCACGCCCTGCTCGCGGATGATGGCGACCAGTCCCCCGACGTCGGTGTTGAAGCCGTGCGGGCCGTCGTCAGCGAGGAGCAGGGTGTTCACCGCTCCCGACAGGCGTGCGCGCTCGTCCAGGGAGCGGGCGGATGCTGCGGCGGACCGCTTGAGCGGCATTGTGAGCGAGAGCCCTCGCCAGCCGTCGTCGAGGCCGGCGAGGGCGTCGTCGAACGATGCCTCGTCGATCCGACGGCGGTCGTACTCCCAGTCGAGCCCGAGCACGCGGTAGGCCGCCGCGTGCAGGCGCGGCGACATGCTGTGGGCGACCGGGTCGCCCCACACCGCCAGCTTCGTACCGGTCAGCATCCCGAGTCGGGGTTGTCGCGGCACCACTGGATCCACTGGTTCACCGCGGCCTGGTGTTCGTCGGCCGTCGAGGTGAAGACCGTCTCCCCCGTGTCGAGGTTCACCGTCACGAAGAAGAGCCACGTGCCGTCCGCCGGGTGCATGGCGGCGTCGATCGCCTGGTCGCCGGGGTTGGAGATGGGGCCGGCCGGCAGACCGGAGATCACGTAGGTGTTCCACGGGTTGTCGTCGAACTGCGCCTCGCCCGAGGTGCTCGCCGAGCCCGCGTGCAGCTCGCCGTAGCCATACTGCGCCGTCGAGTCCATCTGCAGCTGCATGCCCTGGTCCAGACGGTTCTGGATGACGCGTGAGACCTTGTAGAAGTCCTCGGATTGCCGCGCTTCGCGCTGCACGATCGAGGCGACGGTCAGAACGCGCTGGCGGTCGTCGACGGGGACCCCGGCGGCATCCAGCGACTGGATGGTGCGGGTGACCATGGTCTGGATCGCCGCCGACGCGGTCGTGCCCGGATCGAAGGTGTAGGTCGCGGGGAAGAGCCAGCCCTCCAGGCTCGACGCGGAGACACCGTAGGCGGCGGGATCGGCCACGGCGGCCTGGAGATCCTCGAGAGGGATCTCGGTCTGCTCCGACATCCGGGAGATCGTCTGCTCCACCGTGAGTCCCTCGGGAAGCTGCGCGGTGTTGGTCAGGTGGTTCGCGGGATCGCGGAAGGCCACCAGGACCGCCTCCGAGGTCATCTGCTGCTGGAAGCGGAAGACGCCGGGCTGGAACGTGAACGGGGTCGACGTCTCGATCAGGTAGTCGTAGAACGAGGTCGGGGCCTTCGTGACGCCGGCGTCGTAGAGCTTCTGCGACACCTGCGGCCCTGCGTCGCCGCTGACGATCGTGATCGTGGCCTCGCCCTGCGCGATACCGGGTTCGAAGTCCTCGCGCACGTCGGGAGCGAAGATCCCCTGGATCTGCGCGCCGAAGGTGTTGACGGCCCAGAACCCGCCGAGCGTGATGCCGCCGATGATGACCACGACGATCGCGAGAGCGATCCAGCCGCCGATGCGTCGCTTGCGGCGCTCCTTCGGCGGTGGCGTCGAACCCAGCTCGTCGGTGCTGCGACGACCGGTGAACAGGTCGTCGAGCGTCCCTGCTGCGGGGGGCGGGCCGGCTCGGCCCGCCTCGGGGCGCGGGATCGGCGGAGCGGGACGCGTCTGGGTCTGCGTCGCCGTCGGCCGTCCCTGCGGCTCCGGCTGGGCGGCCGCCCGCGGTGCGGCGACGGGCTCGGCCGGCGGGCGGGTGATCGGGGGGTGAGCGTCGGTCGGCCCGGTGTCCGCTCTCGCGGCGCGCGCGGCACGGCGCGACGTCGGGGCGCCGCCGGGGGTGGGCGCACCGCCCTGATCGCGGCGCGGGTCGGGCAGTTTTCCGTACAGATCGGCGAGCGGATCGTCGAACGGGGAGGAATTGTCGGGCATGTCAGGCGGGCTCCTGTCCCGAAGCTACGGCGGTTCCGGCCGGGTTACCGGACTGTCTCTCGACATCGAGCGCCTGTTGCAGAAGGACAACGGCGGCGACCTGGTCGACAATGCTACGAGACTTTCGCTGAGAACGCCCGGATCGACGGAGCGCATCGTGCGCGGTGACGGTGCTGAGCCGCTCATCGACCAGCCGTATCGGAAGGTCGCTCGCTGCGGCGAGCTCGTCGGCGAACGCCCGTGCGTCGGCGGTCGATGCGGTCTCTCCCCCGCTCAGACTGACCGGGAGTCCGACGAGGATCTCGAGCGCGTCGTACTCCGTCGCGATCTCCACGATCCGCGCGATCGGGGTGCCGACGCGCGCCACGGTCTCGACCGGCACCGCCAGGAGCGCGTCGGGATCGCTGCGCGCGACACCGACCCTCGCGCGGCCGACATCGACCCCGAGGCGCACGCCGCGACGCAACGTCACGCGGCGGTCGTCCTCACGGCCGCCACGATGGCATCCAGGGCACCCGGCAGCGCCGCAGCATCCGTTCCCCCACCCTGGGCGACGTCGTCACGCCCGCCGCCGCCGCCGCCGAGCGCCGCAGCCGCCGCCTTGGCCAGGGCGCCGGCCTTAACGCCGCGAGCACGGGCGGCGTCGTTCGTCGCGACGACGACCGCGACACGATCCCCGACCAGCGCGCCGAGAGCGGCAACCGCCGGCTCGGAGCCGAGGCGGTCGCGCACCTGCAGAGCCAGCGAGCGTACGTCGTCGGCGGTCGCGGCCGTGCCGAGCGACTGGGCGACGACGCGGACCGAACCCGCGGCGACCGCAGAGTCGACCAGCTGCGGCAGACGATCGGCGAGGGCGCGCGACTCGAAGGCGGCGATCTTCTTCTCGGCGGCCTTGAGGCTCGCCGCCAGCTCCGCGATCTTCGCGGGCAGCTGGTCGCGCGGAGTCTTGAGCGACCCGGTCAGCTGCGACACGATGGCGCGCTCGGCGGCGAGCTCACGGAACGCGTCCAGGCCGACGAGGGCCTCGACGCGGCGGTTCGACGCGCCCACCGACGACTCGCCGACGAGGTTGATGAGGCCGACCTCGGAGCTGGATCCGACGTGCGTGCCGGCGCAGAGCTCGCGCGACCACGGCCCGCCGATGTCGACCATCCGTACCGTCTGCCCGTACTTCTCGCCGAACAGCGCCATGGCGCCGGCCTCTTTGGCCTCGTCGAGCGAGAGCACCCGAGTGGTGACCTCGAGGTTGTCGCGCACCGCGTTGTTGGCGATCTCCTCGATCTCCGAACGGGTCTCGGGCGAGAGCGCCTGCCCCCAGCTGAAGTCGAAGCGGAGGTAGCCTGCTCGGTTCAGCGAGCCGGACTGCGTCGCGCTTCTGCCGAGCGTGTCGCGGAGGGCGGCGTGCACGAGGTGCGTCGCCGAGTGCGCCTGGCGCGCAGCACGACGGTTGGCCGCATCGACGACGCTCGTCGCAGGCTGACCGGCCGCGACCTCCCCGATCTTCACCTCGACCGTGTGGCTGACCAGACCGGGCACCGGCTTCTGGACGTCGATCACGTCGAGCTCGTATCCGGGGCCGACGATGACGCCCTTGTCGGCGACCTGTCCGCCCGACTCCGCGTAGAGGGCGGTCTCGGCGAGGATCACCTCGGCGATCTGTCCCTCGCGGGCCCGGTCGACCGACACCCCGTCGACCAGGACCCCGAGGATCGTCGACGGCGTCTGAAGGTCGGTGTAGCCCGTGAAGACGGTCTCGCCCAGCGCACGGAAGTCGCGGTAGACGGTGTGGTCGGCGATCGCGCGGCGACGCGACTTGGCATCGTCCTTCGCGCGCTGACGCTGCTCCTGCATCAGCGCGTCGAACGCGGCGCGGTCGACCGTCAGGCCGGCTTCCTCGGCGACCTCGAGGGTGAGATCGACGGGGAACCCGTAGGTGTCGTGCAGCAGGAACGCCTCGGATCCGGTGATGGCAGAGCCGCCGGCATCCTTCGTCTGCGAGACCGCGAGATCGAGGATCGTCGACCCCGACGCGAGCGTGCGGAGGAAGGTCTCCTCCTCGGCGTACGCGTAGGGCGCGATGCGCGACCAGTCGTCGGAGACGATCGGGTAGGCGTCCTTCATCGCATCGCGCGACGCGGTGAACAGCTCGGGGAAGGTCGCGCCCTCCACGCCCAGGAGGCGCATGGAGCGTACGGAACGCCGCATGAGGCGGCGGAGGATGTAGCCGCGTCCCTCGTTCGAGGGCGTGACGCCGTCGGAGAGGAGCATGAGCGACGAGCGCACGTGGTCGGCGATCACGCGGAAGCGCACGTCGTCCTCGTGGACGGCGCCGTACTTGCGGCCCGACAACTCGACCGCGCGGTCGAGCACCGGGCGCACCTGGTCGATCTCGTACATGTTCTCGACGCCCTGCTTGATGAAGGCGACGCGCTCGAGACCCATGCCGGTGTCGATGTTCTTCTTCGGCAGCTCGCCGACGACATCGAAGTCGACCTTCGATCGCACGTTGTTGATCGCGTACTGCATGAAGACGAGGTTCCAGATCTCGGTGAACCTGTTGTCGTCGGCGACGGGGCCGCCGTCGCGGCCGTACTTCGGGCCGCGGTCGAAGTAGATCTCCGAGCAGGGCCCGGCGGGTCCGGGCTGACCGGTCGTCCAGTAGTTGTCCTCGCGACCGAGGCGCTGGATGCGCGAGGCGGGCAGCCCCGCGACCTTCTGCCAGAGCGCGGCCGCCTCGTCGTCGTCTTCGTAGACGGTGACCCACAGGTCGCGCTCGGCGAACCCGAGACCGCCGTCGGACTCGGCGGAGGTCAGCAGCTCCCACGCGTAGGAGATCGCGCCCTCCTTGAAGTAGTCGCCGAACGACCAGTTGCCCATCATCTGGAAGAACGTGCCGTGCCGAGCGGTCTTGCCGACCTCTTCGATGTCATTGGTGCGGATGCACTTCTGCACATCGGCGGCGCGCGGATACGGCGCCGGCACGACTCCGGTGAGGTAAGGGATGAACGGGACCATCCCGGCGATCGTGAAAAGGATCGACGGGTCGTCGCTGACCAGGGAGGCCGACGGGACGATGGTGTGGTCGTTCTTCTCGAAGTAGTCGAGATAGCGCTGAGCGATGTCGGCGGTCTTCATGGGATGGAGTCTCCGGAGGGCAGGATCGTGCGCGCCCGCGAGGGGCGTCGGTGGCGACGGTTCAGTCGGTGAGCTTGGCGGTGGCGTTCTTCGCGGCCTCGGCGGCGTCGGCGGCGACGTTGCCGGCGGCGGCGACCGCATCGGATGCGGCGGTCTTCGCCTCTGCGACGAGGTCGACGAACTGCGCCTCCTGGTCGCGGTAGGCGTCACCCATGCGGTCGGTGAACTCACCGATGCGGGCATCGACCTGCGAGAGCATCTCGTGTCCGCGCGGGTCTTTGTTCACCAGGTGGGCGACGACGAAGCCACCGGCGATACCGAGCACGAACCAGACGAAGGTCTTCATAGTCACCATTTTCTCGCGAGGAGCCGCGAACACGGCGTCCTTTTCATCGTACTGCGCAGACGCGGAAGGGCGCCGGGGTGAACCCCCGACGCCCTTCTGAGCGGTAAAACGCTGAGCGCTTAGCGCGCCGCGTAGTACTCGACGACGAGCTGCACGTCGCACGTGACGGGCACCTCGGCACGCTTCGGACGACGCACGAGGCGCGACTGCAGCGTGGTGAGGTCGACCTCGATGTAGCCCGGAACCAGGGGCAGCACCTCGGCGTGACCGCCGGCGGCTGCGACCTGGAAGGGCTCGAGGCCTTCGCTCTTGGTCTTGACGTGGATGAGCTGACCCGGCTTCACGCGGAACGACGGGCGGTCGACCGTCTGGCCGTCGACCAGGATGTGGCGGTGCACGACGAGCTGGCGGGCCTGCGCCGTGGTGCGGGCGAAGCCCGAACGCAGCACGAGCGCGTCCAGACGCATCTCGAGGAGCTCGACGAGGTTCTCACCGGTCAGGCCCTGGGTGCGGCGCGCCTCGTTGAACGCGTTGCGCATCTGCTTCTCGCGGATGCCGTACTGCTCGCGCAGACGCTGCTTCTCGCGGAGACGGACGGCGTAGTCGCTGTCGGTCTTGCGCTTGGTGCGGCCGTGCTCGCCGGGAGCGTAGGGACGCTTCTCGAGGTAGCGGGCGGCCTTCGGGGTGAGCGCGATACCGAGCGCTCGGGACATACGGACCTTGCGGCGGTCCTGGGACTTCGTAGGCACGAAGAACTCCTTCTGGGACGTGGCCGCGCATCTCGCAGCTCACGGACGTATCACCCGCTCCCGCCCTACCGGTGCGCACGTCGGGGCATACCGGAAGGTGATGAAGGAAGAAGGGGATGCCCGAAAACTGTGTTTCGAGCCGATCCAGCCTAACAGACGGAGCTGGAACGCCTTCCCCGCGTCATTCGCCGTCGACGATCCGGCGGATCTTGGCCAGACGCGCCGAGATGTCGCGCTCCTGCCCGTGCGTGGTCGGGTCGTAGTACCGACGCCCGCGGAGCTCGTCGGGCAGGTACTGCTGGGTCACGATGCCGATGTCGCTGTCGTGCGGATAGAGGTAGCCCTTGCCGTGTCCCAGACGCTTCGCGCCCGGGTAGTGCGCGTCGCGCAGATGCGGGGGCACGCGCCCGAAGCCGCCGGCGCGGACATCGGCGATGGCGCTGTTGATCGCGTTGTAGGCCGCGTTCGACTTCGCCGTCGTCGCGAGGTACGCCGTGGCTTCGGCCAGGGGGATGCGCCCCTCCGGCATGCCGATGAACGCGACGGCGTCGGCGGCCGCGATCGCGATCTGGAGCGCCTGCGGGTCGGCGAGGCCTATGTCTTCCGCCGCGGAGATGACGAGACGGCGCGCGATGAAACGGGGGTCCTCCCCCGCCTCGACCATCCGTGCGAGGTAGTGCATCGCGGCATCGACGTCGGATCCGCGGATCGACTTGATGAAGGCGCTGATGACGTCGTAGTGCTCGTCGCCCTGCCGGTCGTACCGCAGGAGCGCGCGGTCGACGGCCTGCGCGATGTGGTCGGCGGTGATCGTCGGGTCGGCGTCGTCGGTGTCGAGGGCGACGGATGCTGCGGCCTCGAGCGCCGTGAGGGCGCGTCGTGCGTCGCCCGAGGCCAGTCGGACCAGGGCGCTGCGCGCGTCGTCGTCGAGCACCACCGACCCGGCGAGTCCTCGGGGATCGCCGACCGCCCGGTCGATGAGCCCGGCGAGGTCGTCGTCTTCGAGCGGACGGAGGGTGAGCAGGAGCGACCGGGAGAGCAAGGGAGAGATGACCGAGAACGACGGGTTCTCTGTCGTCGCTGCGATCAGGACGACCCAGCCGTTCTCGACGCCCGGGAGCAGAGCGTCCTGCTGCGCCTTGGTGAAGCGATGGATCTCATCGAGGAAGAGGATCGTCGAGGAGTCGTAAAGGTCGCGCTGCGTCAAGGCCTCCTGCATGACCTCGCGCACGTCCTTCACCCCCGCCGTCACCGCCGACAGCTCCACGAAGCGGCGGCCCGATGATCGGGCGATCGCCTGGGCGAGAGTGGTCTTGCCTGTTCCCGGAGGGCCCCACAGGATCACGGAGGCCGCGGTGCCCGGGCTCGATGCGTCGGAGGAGGCCAGCGTGACGAGGGGCGATCCGGGACGAAGGAGGTGGCCCTGGCCGGCGACCTCGTCGAGGCTCGTCGGCCGCATCCGCACCGCCAATGGCGTCTGCCCGGGGAAGAGGGCGGCGGAGGGAGTCACTCGAACAGGCTAATCGCGACGCGCGACATCGGTTCCGCGCGCGTTTGGTGCGCCGCATCCGCCCTGCGTAGGATTTCTCGCGCCCGGACGCACCGGACGGAGGAGGCCCGCGTGGCGACAGGTGGCAAGGACCGAAGCGCGAAAGCGGCTCGCGAACGCGCGAGGATCTACCAGGCCCGCCAGGAGCTGCACGCCGCGCAGAAGCAGCGTCGCACGCGCGACAACCTGATCGCCGGGGTCGCCGGCGCGGTGATCGTGCTCGCGGCCATCGGCGCACAGGTCGCCTACTTCACCGCCGGCCCGGGAGCGCCCGAGCCCGTCGCCACGAGCGAGCCGTCCCCCTCGACGAGCACAGCACCCGGCACGGAGTCGACGCAGGCGCCGACGCCCGATGCGACGGAGCCCGCCGCCACACCGACGCCCTGATCCTGCGAGCGTCTGCCGGTCGTACTAGGCTCAGGTCCGTCCATGCACGCCTACGGCGCGAGCCGCGATGAGGGTAACAACACGTGACTGCTGGCGCAGACCTCCCCGAAACAACTCCGACCCCGTGGGGTCGCGTCGATGAAGACGGAACCGTATCGGTTCGAGAATCCGACGGCTGGCGTGTGGTCGGCCAGTACCCCGACGGCACCGCCGAAGAGGCGCTCGCCTACTACGAGCGCAAGTTCGCCGATCTCGCCGGAGAGGTGACGCTCCTCGAGGTGCGCCACCGCCGCGCCGGTGCGTCGGCGTCCGACCTGCGGAGCACGGCGTCGACGCTGCGCGGCCGTATCGAGGGCGCATCGGCGGTCGGAGACCTCGCCGCGCTGCTCGCCCGCCTCGAGACGCTCACCGGCGCTCTCGCCGAGGCGACCGAGACAGAGGCCGCCGCCGCGAAGGAAGCCGTCGACGAGGCGGTGCGCGAGCGCACGGCTCTGGTCGAGCGGGCCGAGGCGCTGGCCGCCCGCGACCCCAAGACGGTGCAGTGGAAGCAGGCCTCGGCCGACATGACGGCGCTGTTCGATCAGTGGCAGAGCCACCAGCAGAACGGCCCGCGGCTTCCGAAGTCCCTCGCTCAGCAGCTGTGGCGCCGCTTCCGCGACGCTCGCGGCACCGTCGACCGCCACCGCCGCGAGTTCTACGCCGAGCTCGACGAGACGCAGAAGTCGGCCCGCGACGCCAAGACCCGCCTCGTGGAGCGTGCCGAAGCGCTCGCTCCGCGAGGGGAGGACGGAATCGGTTCGTACCGCGACCTCCTCGACCAGTGGAAGGCGGCCGGCCGCGCCGGTAAGAAGGCCGACGACGCGCTCTGGGCTCGTTTCAAGGCGGCGGGCGATGCCCTCTACTCCGCCCGGACCGAGCGCGAGGCCGCCGAGGTCGAGGACTCCCGCGAGAAGATCGAGCAGAAGAAGGCCCTCCTGGTCGAGGCCGCTCCGATCGTCGACGAGCGCGATCTCGCACGCGCGCGCGCCTCGCTCACGGCGATCCAGCGCAAGTGGGACGAGATCGGCCGCATCTTCCCGCGCGACCAGGAGCGCGTCCTCGACGACGAGCTCCGCAAGGTCGAGCAGAGCGTGCGCACGCGCGAAGACGCCGAATGGAAGAGCAACAACCCCGAGACGAAGGCGCGCACGAACGATATGACGCGCCAGCTCACCGACGCGATCGACAAGCTCGAAGCCGAGGTCGCCGAGGCGAACGCACGCGGCGACAAGCGTGCGGCGGCCCAGGCGTCCGAAGCCCTCGAAGCTCGTCGCGCGTGGTTGCGCGCCGTCGGCGGCTGAGTCCTCCCCCGGGCCGGAAGCCCGGGCTCTTGTCCACAGCCGTCGTAGATCCGGCGCACGGCGTCGTGCCGAGCGGCAGACTTCGAGGATGCCCTCGCCGTTCATGTACCTCCCGGGCGTTCGTCTGACGGAGGCCGAGCTTTCGGCGGCGTGCCTCGACGGACACCTCGTGGCGCTCGGCGACGGGTACATCCCGGCCGACGTGGTCGAGAGCATGGTGCTGCGAGCGGCATCGGTTGCGCATCTGCTCGGCACCACCCTCGCGGCGACTCACGAGAGCGCGGCGTGGATCCTGGGGCGGCTCGATGAGCCGCCGGCGCGACACCGTGTTCAGCGCGCGGTCGACAGGCGGCTGCACCACGTCGTCTCCCGCCGGCTCCTCTACCGCGACCCGTTCATCGAGGGGTCCGACCTGCTCGACATCGCCCACGTCCGGGTGAGCAGCCCCGCGCGCACGCTCGCCGATCTCGCGCGCAGCCCCGAGGCGTCGAGCCGGGCTCTCGCGCGCCGCTGGGCGAGCGAACGGCCCGACGAGGCCGCGGAATCCCTGGCGTGGCTCGAGCGGCATCGCAGTATCCCCCACAAGAGGAACGCGCGGATGCTGCTGGCCTCGGTCAGGACGTCGTGACGCGGTAGACGTCGTAGACCGCGTCGATGCGACGCACCGCGTTGAGCACCCGGTCGAGATGCACGGTGTCGCCCATCTCGAAGACGAAGCGGCTCAGCGCGAGCCGGTCGTTCGTCGTCGAGACGGTCGCCGAGAGGATGTTCACGTGATGCTCGCTGAGCACCCGCGTGACGTCGCTCAGCAGCGCCGAGCGATCGAGTGCCTCGACCTGAATCTGCACGAGGAAGACGCTCTTCGACGTCGGCGCCCACTCGACCTCGATGATGCGTTCGGGATCGTTGCGGAGAGCCGTGACGTTCGTGCAGTCGGTGCGGTGCACGGAGACACCGCTCCCCCGCGTGACGAAACCGATGACCTCGTCGCCGGGCACCGGCGTGCAGCACTTCGCGAGCTTCACCAGGATGTCGGGAGCGCCGCGCACGAGAACGCCGGAATCGCCGCCGCGCGGGGCATGGCTGCGGCCCACGTGCGGGATGTCGATGGGGCCGGTGGATGTGTCGCCGGCGCTGACGAGCGCGGTGACCTTCTCGATGACCGACTGCGTCGAGACGTTCCCCTCGCCGACGGCCGCGTACAGGGCCGAGACGTCTTCGTACTTGAGCTGGTGGGCGACCTCGGAGAACGAGTCCTGATTCATGAGGCGCTGGAGCGGCAGGTTCTGCCGACGCATCGCGCGGGCGATGGCGTCCTTGCCCTGTTCGATGGCCTCTTCGCGGCGCTCCTTGGTGAACCACCCGCGGATCTTGTTGCGGGCGCGGGTGCTGCGTACGAAGCCGAGCCAGTCCTGGCTGGGGCCGGCATCGGGGTTCTTCGAGGTGAAGACCTCCACGACGTCGCCGCTCTTGAGCTCCGACTCCAGCGGGACGAGGCGGCCGTTGACCTTCGCGCCCATCGTGCGGTGACCGATCTCGGTGTGGACGGCGTAGGCGAAGTCGACCGGGGTGGCACCGGCGGGCAGGCCGACCACGCGCCCCTTCGGTGTGAAGACGTAGACCTCTTTGGCACCGATCTCGAACCGCAGCGAATCGAGGAACTCGCTCGGGTCGGCGGTCTCGGCCTGCCAGTCGGAGATGTGCGCCAGCCAGGCCATATCGGCGTCGAGCGACTTCGAGTCGGCTTTTCCGCCGGCCATCCGCTCCTTGTACTTCCAGTGCGCCGCGACCCCGTACTCCGCCTGGTGGTGCATCTCGTTCGTACGGATCTGCAGCTCGACCGTGCGTCCCGACGGCCCGATGACCGTGGTGTGGAGGGACTGGTACAGGTTGAACTTGGGCGTGGCGATGTAGTCCTTGAAGCGCCCCGGAAGCGGGGTCCATCGCGCGTGGATCGCGCCGAGCACGGCGTAGCAGTCGCGAACGGTTCCGACGAGGATGCGGATGCCGATCAGGTCGTAGATGTCGTCGAACTCGCGACCCCGCACGACCATCTTCTGGTAGACGGAGTAGAGCTGCTTGGGTCGCCCCATCACCCGTCCGCGGATGCGGAGCTCGCGAAGGTCGGCATCGACGGCGGCGATGACGTTCTGCACGTACTGCTCGCGCTGCGGGGTGCGCTGCTTGACGAGGCTGTCGATCTCGGCGTACAGCTTCGGGTGGAGGACCGCGAACGACAGGTCTTCCAGTTCGGATTTGATCGCCTGGATACCGAGGCGGTTGGCCAGCGGCGCGTAGATCTCGAGCGTCTCGGTGGCCTTCTTCGCCGCCTTCTCGGGCGGTACGAAGCCCCACGTGCGGGCGTTGTGAAGTCGGTCGGCGAGCTTGATCAGCAGAACCCGGATGTCGCGCGACATCGCGACGATCATCTTGCGGACGGTCTCGGCCTGGGCGCTCTCGCCGTACTTGACCTTGTCGAGCTTCGTGACCCCGTCGACGAGCATCGCGACCTCGTCGCCGAAGTCGGCGGCCAGCTCGTCGAGCGGGTAGCCCGTGTCTTCGACGGTGTCGTGCAGGAGGGCCGCCGCGATGGCGCGGGGTCCGAGTCCGAGATCGGCCAGGATCTGCGCAACGGCGAGCGGGTGCGTGATGTACGGCTCGCCGCTCTGACGCTTCTGTTCGCGGTGCGCCTTCTCGGCGACCGTGTACGCCCGCGTGATGATCCCGAGGTCGCCCTTGGGATGGTGCGTACGCACCGTCTGAACGAGCTTGTCGACGTCGTCGCGGCGAGCGGCGCGCGAGAAGATGCGCGGCACGAGGCGGCGCAGGCTGGAGGTCTGCGCGGCAGGAGGAACGATCTCGGTCACCCGGTCACCTCCACCTGTCGACGAATCTCACAATCCTACGCCGCACTCAGCCGGTGATCGTCGCTCAGGCCGGCACGCGTGCGAGCTCGCGCGCCGCCAGGATCCGCTGATCGCGCGCCTTGATCGCCGGCTCGTTCTCGCGCATGAGCGAGAACAGCGGCGCGGCGACGAACAGCGTCGAGTACGCCGCGACGATCGTGCCCACGAAGATCGACAGCGAGATGTCGCTCAGGGTGCGCGCACCGAGCCAGATGGCACCGATGAACAGGATCGCTCCGACGGGGAGGATCGCCACGACGGTCGTGTTGATCGACCGGATGAGGGTCTGGTTGACCGCGAGGTTCACCGACTCGCCGAAGGTGCGCCCGGATATCTCGCCGTCCTCCCGGGTGTTCTCCCGGACCTTGTCGAAGACGACGGTGGTGTCGTACAGCGAGTACGAGAGGATCGTGAGGAAGCCGATCACCGCCGCGGGCGAGATCTCGAACCCGGCGAGGGCGTAGATGCCGATCGTGATGACGAGCACGTCGACCAGGCCGATGATGGCGGCCACCGACATCTTCCAGGTGCGGAAGTACAGCGCGAGGATGACGAACGTCAGGGCGAGGAAGATCGCGAGACCCCAGAGCGACTGACGGGTGACGTCGGCGCCCCAGCTGGGCCCGATGAGCGACGACGTGACCTCGGACGTCGGGACTCCGTACGCCTCGGCGAGAGCGGTCGTGACCGCCTGCACGTCGTCGGCGTCGGCGATCTCCTCGGTCTGCACGCGCACGGCGTTCTCGCCGATGACGGTGACCTTCGTGGTCGCGCCGGGCGCGACCTGGAGCACCGCATCGGTCGCCGCCGTCTGGTCGGGCGAGCTGACCCCCGAAACGGTGAA
>Ga0247732_10000636_pt1 | contig 15829 bp, 13 predicted proteins | sample UWRJL163409C2_FD_180940 | JGI IMG/M metagenome (GOLD analysis project Ga0247732, IMG submission 180940) | Plant litter microbial communities from Arlington Agricultural Research Station in Wisconsin, United States - UWRJ-L163-409C-2 | ecosystem: Environmental > Terrestrial > Plant litter >...
CACGGTCTTCATGTGGCTGCTCGTCGTCTTCGCGGGCCTCGGAGCGCTGCTCTGGCCGTCCGGCACCTTCAGCATCGCCTCGGGGGCCTGGCTCCCCGCTCCGCTGTCGCTCCTGCGCCCGATCCCCCTCCTCATCGTGCAGGGGCTCTTCATCGCCTACGCCGTGCTCTGGATCGTGCTCACCGTCGACACGCTGCGGCTCGTGCGGCTCGTGCGGGTCAAGACGCTCTCGCGCATCGGGATCCCCGCCCTCGCGATCATCCTCGTCGCCGCGTCGTCGACCACGGCGGCGTACGGCGCGCAGGTCGCCGGTTCGACCCGCGAGGCTCTCGGAGCGATCTTCGGCTCCTCGGCCGCGGTCGTCCCACCGTCGGACGGCTACTACAACATCCTTCTCCTCGGCGCGGACAGCGGCGAGGGGCGCGACTCGATGCGCTTCGACAGCATCTCGGTCGTCTCGGTCAACGCCGAGACCGGCGCCACGACCATCACCGGCATCCCGCGCGACCTCGGGCACTTCCCGTTCGCGCCAGGACCGATGCAAGACCTCTACCCCGACGTGCACGAGGGCAAGTCCAGTGCCACCTGCGGGTGGGGGAGCGGCATCAACCAGCTGCGCACCGAGGTCGAGGTGTGCCGTGACGGCAACGCCCTCTACCCCGACGCCGTCGCCAACGGCTCAGAGCCCGGTGTCGAAGCGACCAAGGACGCAGCCGAAGGGCTCCTCGGCATCACCATCCCGTACTACGTCTTCATCGACATGCACGGCTTCGCCGCCATGATCGACGCGCTCGGCGGGGTCGACATCGACGTCGCACAGCGCCTGCCCAAGGGCGGCGGGCCGCAGTACACGGGCGAGCCCGCCGAAGACTGGGCCATCGGGTGGATCGAGGCCGGTCCGCAGCACATGGACGGCGACACGGCCCAGTGGTACGCCCGTTCGCGGTACACGACGAGCGACTGGGACCGGATGCTGCGCCAGCGCCAGCTGCAGGAAGCGATCCTCGCTCAGTTCACCCCAGAGACTGTGCTCACGCGTTTCCAGAGCGTCGCGGCCGCCGGCACGAACCTCGTGCAGACCGACCTGCCGCAGGGGCTGCTCCCCACTCTGGTCGACCTCGCTCTGAAGGCGAAGGAGCAGCCGGTCACGACGATCGAGCTCACGCCCGAGGCGCACCAGATCGTTCAGGACTCGCCCGACGTCGCGTACATCCAGCAGCTCGTCGACAGCACGCTGCATCCACCGACCCCGGAGCCGACCGAGTGACGGTCGCGCTGCGCGTCGTCCTCGACCAGCTCGTCGCTCCGACAGCCCCGGCGCTCGCCGAGGCGTCGCGAGAACTCGTCCGCGCCCTGGCCGAGACCGCGCCGTCGGGATGCGTCGTCGAGGGGATCGTGCCGTCTCCGGGGCTCGACGACGCGGATGCTGCGGGTCTCGCCGACGTGCACCGGCTCGGCCTCGCCCGCCGCGAGCTCGCCGCGTCGTGGCAGCTCGGGATAGCCCCGGGCGTCGGAAAGGGCATGATCCACTCGCCGACGCTGCTCGCGCCCCTCGTGCGGCACGACCGGGTCAACGACACGCACCAGCTCGTGGCCACCGTCTGGGATCTCCGCGCCTGGGAGGCGCCCGACACCCTCTCGCGCACCGAGGTCGTCTGGTACAGGGCGATGCTCAAGCGCGCCGAGAAGCACGCGGATGCGATCGTCGTCCCCACTCATGCGCTCGCCTCGAGGCTCGGCGAGCTCGGCCGTTTCGGCCGGCGGGTGCGCGTCATCTCCGGCGCCGCACCCGTGGGGTTCCGGGTGCCCAACGATCACGTCGGGCGCCTGCGCGCCCTCGACTTGCCCTCCTCGTTCATCGCCGTCGCCGGCGGTGCCGTGGAATCGGACGGACTCGCGCACGCGTTCCGCGCCGTCGTCGAGTCGGGCGAGACCGCTGACGTCGTCGTGCTCGACTGCCCCGAGGGCGAGGAGCCGGCCGTGGTGGATCTCGCGTCAGCCGCTGGGCTCGCGGCCTCGCGCGTGCACGTTCGCGGTGCGCTCGAGACCTGGGACCGCGCGGCCGTCCTGGGAGGTGCGAGCGTGTTGCTCGCGCCGTCGATGCGGTCGGACTGGCCCTGGCGCGTCGTCGAGGCGCTCGCGTTGGGCGTACCCGTCGTTGCGGCGGATTCACCCGTGCACCGCGAGGTGCTCGTGGACGCCGGGATCCTCGTCTGGCAGGAAGAGCTCGGTGCGGCGCTGGTGCGGGCCGCCGGTGATGCGGCCGACCGGCTGCGGGTGCTCTCGCGCGATCGGGCGCAGGCCTTCTCATGGCGCGAATCCGCCGAGCGCGTCTGGGCGCTCCACGCCGACCTCTGATCGGCGTCCGGGGATCAGTTGCGCATCAGAGCGACGGCGTCCTTGCTCGCTCCGTCGTACCTGACCTTGCCGTCCTTCAGAAGGATGCCGCGTTCGCAGAGATCGGAGACCATGTCGAGGTCGTGACTGACGACGACGAGGGTCTTCCCTTTCGCGTGCAGCTCACGGATCCGCGCCAGGCACTTCTGCTGGAAGGGCTCGTCTCCGACCGAGAGGATCTCGTCGATGAGGAGGATGTCGACCTCGGTGTGGATCGCGACGGAGAACGCCAGCCTCAGGAACATCCCCGACGAGTAGTGCTTCACCTCGGTGTCGATGAACTGCTCGATCTCGCTGAACGCGACGATATCGTCGTAGCGCTCTTCCGTCTCCTTCTTGCTCATGCCCAGGATCGCGGCATTGAGGAAGATGTTCTCGCGCCCGGAGAGGTCCGGGTGGAAGCCCGCCCCGACCTCGATGAGCCCCGCAACGCGCCCTCGGGTGAGCACGCGCCCGGTGTCGGGTAGGAGGACCCCGGAGATGAGCTTCAACATGGTCGACTTGCCCGAGCCGTTGTATCCCAGGAGGGCGATCGATTCGCCCTCTCCCACCTCGAAGGAGATCCCGTCCAGAGCGTGGAATTTCGTGGTCAACGGTTTCCGGCGGACCGCCGCGACGAAGGTCTCCTTGATGGAGTGCGTGTGACGGAGTTTGAACTCCTTGTGCACGCCGTCGACCACGATGCGGTTGTTCGATGTCGTCACAGCCTCAGAGATCCTGTGCAAAACGTCCCTCCAACCGCCGGAACACCAGCTGACCGATCACGAGAAAAGCGAGGGAGAGGACCGTGCCGATCCCAGCGAAGAGCCACATGTCGGGAATCAACTGTCCATCCACCGGCTCCAGGGGGAACCAGATGCCGAAGTGGAACAGCTCGACCGCCGCAGTTATCGGGTTCATCCGGTAGAGGACGAACAGCCAGTCCGGAACCTTTTGCTGCACCATCTCCCACTGGTACATCACGGGCGAGGCCCACACCGCGCACATGGTGATGATCTCCACGAAGCTCTGCGCGTCGCGGAACGTGACGTTCACAGCCCCGAACAGCAGGCCGAGCCCGGTGGCCAGCATGGCCACGATGATCAGGCCGAGCACGAGGGCTGCGATGTGCAGCGCCGATGGTGCCCAGCCGAAGAAGACAGCGATGACCGTGACGACGAGGATCTGCGGCAGGATGTTGACGGCCGCGACCAAGACACTCGCGACAGGGAACATTTCTCGGGGCAGGTAGATCTTCTTGATGAGCGCCGCGTTGTCGACCAGCGAACGCGTGCCGTTGGTGAAGGCCTCGCTGAAGAACGTGACCACGGTGATGCCCGCGAGCAGATAGAGCGGGAAGTACTCCACACGCCCGTTCATCCCGAGGAAGACGCCGATGGCGAGGTAGAACACGACGAACTGCACGAGCGGTTTGACGTACGACCACATCCACCCGAGCACGGACCCGCGGTAGCGGATGCCGATCTCCTTGCGGACGATCAACGACAGAAGATATCGGCGGCGGAAGACGTCTGCCAGCCCGACGCTTCTGCCGGGAGCGACAAATGAGGACTGATCGGACATGGGTCTTCTTTCACGGCGCTCGGGCGCGCGGTCATCTACTGTAATCGCGATCGGCTGTGCGCTCGCACCACAGCGGGCCGCGCGGGTCAGGCGGGGCTGTTCAACCACCCCGCGGTCAACTCGCGCGCGTCGTCGGGTGTGAAGCCCGTCGCGGTGATGCGGGCGAGGTCGAGGGTGCTGTTGCGCGGACGCGGGGAGACGGGTGCTGCGGCGTTCTCGAAGTAGGTGGCGGTGTCGACAGGGGTGACGCGGTCGGGGTCGTGTCCGGTGAGTCGGTAGACGTCGCGCGCGATGTCGTACCACGTGGTGGGCTCGCCGGTGTTGGTGACGTTGTACGTGCCGTAGGGCGCGTGGGTGTCGAGGAGGTGTCGGATGGCGTCGGCGATGGTCGGCGTGAACGTGAGCCGGCCACGCTGGTCGTCGACGACGGTGGGGTCGATCCCGCGTTCGGCGAGGGAGGCCATCGTCCGGACGAAGTTGTTGCCGTCGCCGATGACCCAGCTCGTGCGGACGATGTAGTGGCGGGGAACGGTGGCCACCGCGGCGTCGCCGGCGGCCTTCGTCTGTCCGTACACGCCGAGTGGTGACACGGGGTCGCCTTCGCCGTAGGCGCCGTCTTTCGTGCCGTCGAACACGTAGTCGCTGGATACGTGGACCAGGGTGATGCCGTTCTGGGCGGCGATAGTGGCAAGGCCCGTCACGGCGGTCACGTTCGCCGCCCACGCTGCGGCGCGCCCCTCGGGGGTCTCGGCTTTATCGACGGCGGTGTAGGCGGCGGCGTTGATGATGGTGTCGTAGTCTCGCCACTGTCGGGCCGTGCCGAGTTCGGGATCCGTCAGGTCGAGGGTGTCGCGGGTGGTGTATTCGACGTGGGGTGCATCCCCGAGCGCGTCGCGAAGGGCCTTGCCGAGCTGGCCGTTCGAGCCGGTGACGAGGATCTTCGCGGGGGGCATCGGGGTCACGTCCTGCAACCGGGGGTGTGCCTTGTCCTTGTCGCTGATCTCGACCTGGTCCAGCGGGATGGGCCAGGCTACGGCGGCGGTCTCGTCGGCCAGGTTGAGGAAGGTGTAGGAGGCGGTGGGGGACCAGTGGTCGTTGACGAGGTAGGTGTAGGCGGTGTTCTCGTCCAGGGTCTGGTAGCTGTTGCCGACGCCACGGGGGACGAAGATCGCTTTCGAGGGGTCGAGCTCGGTCGTGTAGACAGCCCCGAACGTCTCTCCCTCGCGGAGGTCCACCCAGGCGCCGAAGATCCGTCCTGTCGCGACGGACACCCACTTGTCCCAGGGCTCCGCGTGGATGCCGCGGGTGGTCCCGGCGGCGTCGTTGAAGGAGATGTTGTTCTGCACCGGTCCGAAGTCGGGCAGCCCGAGGGCGGTCATCTTCTCCCGCTGCCAGTTCTCCTTGAACCATCCGCGAGCGTCACCGTGGACGGGCAGGTCGAAGACCACCAGGCCGGGAATAGAGGTTTCGGTGACGGAGAGCGGCTTGGCGTACTCGGTCATCGGGGTTACTGGCCTTTCGAGGCGTAGAAGGCTTCGACGCCGTCTTTGGCGGGCGCCCACCAGGGTTCGTTGGCTTTGTACCAGTCGATGGTGGCGGCCAGGCCCGCGTCGAAGTCGCGGTACTGGGGTGTCCAGCCGAGTTCGGTGCGGAGTTTGGTGGAGTCGATCGCGTACCGCATGTCGTGACCGGGCCGGTCGGTGACGTGGTCGTAGGCGTCGGGTTCTTCCCCCATGAGGGTGAGGATGAGTTCGACGACGGTCTTGTTGTCCTTCTCGCCGTCGGCGCCGATGAGGTATGTCTCCCCGATCTGTCCTTTGTCGAGGATCGTGAGGACGGCGGAGGAGTGGTCGTCGGCGTGGATCCAGTCACGGACGTTCTCGCCGGCGCCGTAGAGCTTGGGGCGGATGCCGCGGATCACGTTGGTGATCTGGCGGGGGATGAACTTCTCCACGTGCTGGTAGGGCCCGTAGTTGTTGGAGCAGTTGGAGATGGTCGCCTGCACCCCGAAGGACCGCACCCACGCGCGGACGAGGAGGTCGCTGCCTGCCTTCGTCGAGGAGTACGGGGAGGACGGGTTGTAGGGGGTGTTCTCGGTGAACCGTGCCGGGTCGTCGAGCTCCAGGTCTCCGTAGACCTCGTCGGTGGAGATGTGGTGGAACCGGGTGCCGTGCTTGCGGGCGGCTTCGAGCAGCGTGTACGTGCCGACGATGTTGGTGTCCAGGAACGGGCGCGGGTCGTTGAGGGAGTTGTCGTTGTGCGACTCTGCGGCGTAGTGGACGACCGCGTCGGCGTCGGCGAACAGGGTGTCGACGAGGTCGGCGTCGGCGATGTCGCCCTTCACCAGTCGGACCCGGTCTTCGGGGAGGCCGGCGAGGGAGGACTCGTTGCCGGCGTAGGTGAGTTTGTCCAGCACGGTCACCACGTGGTCGGTGTGCTGCACGACGTGGTGGACGAAGTTCGATCCGATGAATCCGGCGCCACCGGTGACCAACAAACGTGCCATGCGCTACTTCCCCCGCTTCAACAGATCCAACAGGTACGTCCCGTACCCCGACTTCACGAGCTTGCCCGCACGGTCTTCCAGCTCCGCGTCGGAGAGGAACCCCTGCCGCCACGCGACTTCCTCGGGCACCCCGATGCGCATCCCGGTGCGCCGCTCCATGGTGCGGACGTACTCGCCGGCGTCCATCATCTGATCGAACGTGCCGGTATCCAGCCACGCCGTACCGCGGGGGAGGACCTCGACCTGCAGCTTCCCCGCCTCGAGATACGCACGGTTCACATCGGTGATCTCGTACTCGCCCCGCGGCGACGGAGACAGGTTCCGGGCGATCTCGATCACATCGTTGTCATAGAAGTACAGACCCGGGACCGCGTAATTGCTCTTCGGCTCCGCAGGCTTCTCCTCCAGGGAAACCGCCCGCCCCGCCGCATCGAACTCCACCACCCCGTACGCCGACGGCTCCGCGACGTAATACGCGAACACCGCACCCCCGTCGACATCCGCGTACCGGGACAACTGCGACCCCAGACCAGGCCCGTACAACAGGTTGTCACCCAGAACGAGCGCGACCTTGTCGTCGCCGATGTGATCCGCGCCGATCGTGAAGGCCTGCGCCAACCCATCCGGCGACGGCTGCGCGGCGAACGACAGATTGATCCCGAACTTCGACCCGTCACCCAGAAGACGCTCGAAGTGCTCCGCATCATGCGGTGTCGTGATCACCAGGATGTCCCGGATACCCGCCAGCATCAGCGTCGACAACGGGTAGTACACCATCGGCTTGTCGTACACCGGGATCAACTGCTTCGACACACCCAGAGTGATCGGATGCAAGCGCGTGCCAGAACCACCGGCGAGAATTATGCCCTTCACCCGTCAATCGTGCCACACCGGGGTCGCCGACTCTGGCGTGTCGAACCCGTATCGCCGTGGTCGCACCAGGGTTGTCCGCAAGAATATGCCGGTGAGATCTAACACAGCGCGCTCGCGTCCGCTCCGGTTGTTCCTGGCGTTCGCCGCGGCGCTCGCGCTGATCGGTGCGACACCGAACGTCGCTGCCGCCGCTGTGGAGATGCAGTCCTCTGTCGCCGCTGCGGGGACGCAGTCCGCCGTCTCCTCGCGTCAGGTGCTGTCCGCCGCCGATCTCTCGCAGTTCCGTCCCGGGAACATCATCTCGAACGCGGTCTTCTACGACTCCACGACGATGTCGGAGGCGCAGATCGACGCGTTCCTGCGCGCTCGCGTGCCGAACTGTCAGTCCGGTTACACCTGCTTGAAGGACTTCCGCCAGGACACCGTCACCCGTACGGCCGACGCTTACTGCGGCCGATACGACGGTGCGACTGCGGAGTCGGCGGCGCGCATCATCCAGAAGGTGGCCGCCGCGTGCGGTATCAACCCGCAGGTGATCCTGGCGACGCTCCAGAAGGAGCAGGGACTCGTCACGCATACGTGGCCGTCGGACTGGCGATACACGATCGCGATGGGGCAGGGGTGCCCGGACACGGCCGCGTGCGACACGAGGTACTACGGGTTCTACAACCAGGTGTACGGCGCCGCACGACAGTTCAAGCTGTACGGGCAGAGCACGTACTTCAACTGGTACACACCGGGCAAGACGTGGAACGTGCAGTTCAACCCGAATCAGTCCTGCGGTTCTTCGCCGGTCTACATCGAGAACCAGGCCACGGCGAACCTCTACTACTACACGCCGTATCAGCCCAACGCGGCAGCGCTTCGCGCAGGTTACGGCGAGGGCGACGGGTGCTCGAGTTATGGCAACCGCAACTTCTACAACTACTTCTCGGACTGGTTCGGCAGCCTTCAGACGCGGTACGCCCCGATCGTGAAGTCCGCTTCGTCGCCGGCGATGTACTTCGTGACCGAGGGCGTCAAGCACTACATCCCGGATGAGGCCACGCTGCGGGTGCTGATGTCGGCGTTGCCCACGGTGTCCACGGTTCCCGATACCTATCTGACCTCGCTGCCGGCAGGCAGGGACGCCTCGCGCTACGTTCACGACGCGCGCAACGGTGCGCTGTACCTCCTCGAGAGCGACGGCACGAAGCACTGGTTCTCCAGCGGTGACCTCATCGCCCGATTCGGGTATGCGTTCGGCGACTACGTCAACCTGTCTCCCTCGCACATCGATGCCTACCGCACCGGGGACGCTGTCGGCGACTACTTCAAGGCCGAGGGATCAGTCGACTACTACGTCTGGCGGGACAACCAGAAGCGTTATGTCGTCGACGATTGGGCGTGGGCCGAGCTCACCGGCTCGCGTCCGACCTACGTGGCGACGATGAAGGCCGCCTCGGCGGCCGGCATCCCGCTCGGGCGTCCGGTTCTCGCCTCGGGGATTCTCGCGAAAGAGCAGTCCACGCCCAGCGTCTACCTCACGGGAACGGCGGCGGATCTGGTCTACGTCGATTCGTTCGACACCGCGCGCGACGCGGGCGTGACCCGGTATCGGATCTACGCCGACGGCACCCTGAGCGGCTTCACGAAATCGAACGTGACCCTCGGTCCTGTTCTCACCTGCGGCGGCTCCGTGTTCGCGGTCGCGGGAACAGGCATCGTCCCCGTCAGCGGTGCGGTGCCATCCGCTGCGGCGCCGGCTCTCCCGGAATCGATCTGCGCCGTCCTTCCCCGCAGGGGCAATGCGGTCAGCACTCCGTTCTTCGTCAAGAACCCGGCTGCGGACCCCGTTCTCGTCTACTCGGACGGGACGCTCCGACACGTGCGCGACCAGCAGACGCTCCAGCGACTCAACGCCGGGCGGCCGCTGGTCTTCCTGTCGTGGTCGGCGGCGTCGATCGCGCGCGTCCCTTCGGGAGCCCCGTACCTGACCGACGGATCGTTCGTGCAGTTCGGTGATCCCGACATCTTCTACGTCACCGGTGGAACGCTCAGACTGGTTCCGGACGTCGAGACGCTCACGCGCCTCGCCAGCCCGCGCTGGCCCGTCGTGGAACGGCTGCCGGAATCCTTCCGCGCCTCGTACACGTTCGGTCCGGCGATGCCCCGCTGACCGGGTCGACGCGTACCGCCCGCCTAGAATGAGAGCATGCCCTCGTCGCTCGCCGATCTTCTGATCATCGTCCCGGCCTGGAACGAAGAGGGGAACGTCGGCAACACGGTTCGAGAGATACGCAGCGAACTCCCGGCGGCGCACGTGCTCGTCGTCGACGACGGATCAACCGACGCTACAGCCGCGGTGGCGAAGGCGGCGGGAGCGCGTGTCCTGGTTCTGCCGTTCAACCTCGGAGTCGGGGGAGCGATGCGAGCGGGATACGTCTTCGCCCAGCGGCACGGCTTCGCCCGTGCGATCCAGGTCGACGCGGATGGCCAGCACAACCCCCGAGACATCGTCTCCGTGCTCGAGGGCCTCGATCGCGCCGACATCTCCATCGGAGCGCGTTTCGCCGAAGTCGGAGAGTTCTCGGCGCGGGGGCCTCGACGATGGGCGATGGTTTTTCTCGCCTCCATCTTGTCGCGTGTCGCGAAGACCCGTCTCACAGACGTCACGAGCGGCTTCCGAGCCGCGAATCGGCACGCCATCGATCAGTACGTCCGCTACTACCCGGCAGAGTACCTCGGAGACACGATCGACAGCCTCGTGGCGGCAGCGCACGTCGGCCTCACTGTGACGCAGGTACCGGTGGCGATGAGACCGCGACAGGGCGGACGTCCCAGTCAGGGCGCGCTCGGATCGACGATCTACCTTCTCCGATCAGTCTTCGCCCTGATGCTCGCGATCATGCGACGACCGACGGGACCGACGAGCCCGGGAGCGCGCGCATGATGGTTCTCGGGGCGATCCTGCTCGCCGTCGCACTCGTCGTCGCCGTCGTCACCATGCTGCTGCGGCGTCAGCTGCGCGAGAAGTACGCCGTCCTGTGGCTGATCATCGGCGCGGCCGTGCTCATCCTCGGGATCTTTCCCCAGCTGCTCATGTGGGCGACCGTATCGCTCGGCTTCCAGTTGCCCGCGAACCTCCTTTTCACGCTGGCGATCCTTCTGCTGCTCGGCGTTGCGCTGCACCTCTCGTGGGAGCAGTCGCAGGCGGAGGAGGAGATCCGCCGTCTGGCAGAGGAGGTCGCGGTGCTCCGCGAGGGCGTGGAGCGGCTGCAGGGCTCCGTCGACGCAGCCTCCGCTGCCCCGACCGATCCCGCCGACGGCTCCGATCGGTGATGGCCGACGATCGCACGAGACCATCGGCGGTCGTCGCGTCCTTCCGGCCCCCGGCGGCTCTCGCCGACCTCGTCGCTCTGCTCGCCCGTGACTGCGACGTCGTGGTGGTCGACGACGGAAGCGGGCCCCGATCGGACGCTGTCTACGAGGCCGCGGCGGTCGCCGGTGCCGATGTCGTTCGTCACGCGGAGAACCGAGGCATAGCGCACGCCTTGAACGTCGGCGTCGAGCGTGCGCTGTCGTCGGGTGCCGCCGCCGTCTTCACCTTCGACCAGGACTCCTCGCCGCCGACGGACTTCGTCGGGCGGATGAGCGACGCCCTCTCGAGGGCGCGAGAATCGTCGTCGTCGGTGGCCGCGATCGTTCCGGAGTTCTTCGCGGACACGGCGCAGTCGCGCGGAGCGGACATCGCGCCGGGCCTGTGTCGGGCGAGGAAGGTCATCCAGTCGGGGATGCTCGTTCCGCGCGAAGCGTGGATCGCGCTCGGGACTCTTCGTGACGACTACTTCATCGACCTCGTCGACACGGAGTTCGAGATGCGGGCGCTGACCCGCGGCTGGGAGGTTCTCGCAGCGCGGGGTGTGTCGATGCCGCACTCGCTCGGACGCACGGTCCGGTTGCGCTTGGCTCCGGGCCTCCACGTCACGACGTCGGTCAGCACCCCTTTCCGGTATTTCTACCGGGCCCGCAACCGTGTCGTATTCAGTCGTTCGTATGTGCGACGGGCTCCGGTGCGAGTGCTCACTGATGCAGGCGTAGATCTCGCCTACTTCGTCGTCTCGGTTCTCGGGGCTCGGCCGCGCCGGGCACTCGCGCAGATCGTCGCACGGGGTCTGTCCGCGGGGTTCCGGGGCACCATGGGTCGTCTGCCGGACCGGCTCGCGAAGGTGGCCGAGGGTGTGCGATGGAGCGGTGTCGAGGTCAGCCGCGACGGCGCCGCGGAGTGATCGTCCCGCACATCCAGCTCGCCAGATACTGCACAGCGAACCCGCGGGGGACATAACCGTCTCGTACTGCGACACGGAGGTTGGGAAGGAGAGCCCGCAGGCGCCGTCGCGACCCGAAGCTCCGTTCCAGGACGCCCAGCGACGCGGCATCGTCCCGTCGTCGCGCAAGCGTGGACGTCATCGCCTGGCGCCACCCCACGTAGACGTTGTACGTGGTGCGCACGACCGCGAGAACGCCGTCATCGCCCTCCGCGCCGCGGCTCATCTTCCGAGCATTCCGCCACGACTGGAGAAGGCTGGGGCGTGAGGGCATGGACGTCGGATCGCCGAACACGTTCGCGGAATGCTGGACGTAATCCTGCACGACGTCGCCCGTGATGTGTGTGCCCGATGTCGCTGCGGCGCAGACGGCCAGCCAGTGATCGTGCGCTGCCGCCCTCGTGCTCAGCCGCGGGAAAGGGAGGGCGAGTTCGAGCAGCTCGCGGCGGAGCACACTGAGCGAACCGGTGAACTGGTTGCTGAGCATGAGTCGCTCGAGAGTGCCGTTGCGCCGATCGGTCTGACCGAGGACGGCGCCCGACGGGTATTCGACGAGGCGAGCCTGGCCGGAGACCATTCCGTGGGTCGTGAGGTGAGGGAGCAGCGTCTCGAGCTTCTCGGGGTACCACCAGTCGTCCTGGTCGGCGAGTGCGACCCACTCGGTCTGGGGCGGCACGGACAGCAGGCCGCGTTCGAAGTTCAGATAGAAGCCGAGCCGCTCGCCGCCCGTGTCGATGACGGTGAATCGCTCGTCGCCCGGCGCGGCTTCGGACAGGAGGGCGCGGATCGGTGCGGGGTCGCTGTCAGGAGAGATCACGCAGATGAAATCCGTGACCGTCTGGGCCGCGATGGATCGGATCTGCCGACGGAAGAGCTCCGGGTCGGGCTCGTAGGCGGCCATGACGATGGCGCCCGGTGTGGGACGGAGCATCGATCGTCCTCCCGATTGAGTTGCATGCCGGCGCCCTTCGGCGCTGTGGATAGTCTAGATGGCGCGGGCGCGGTGCACGGGATGCGCCGTTCATCGCGCATTCGACCGGAGGACTCACAGTGGCCACCACTCCTGCGCCGACGGGCCCGAGCGTCTCGGTCTGCATGGCGGTGTACAACGGCGCGCGGTGGCTCACGCCGCAGCTGGACTCCATTCTCGTCGAGCTCCGTTCCGATGACGAGATCGTGATCGTCGATGACGCGAGCACGGACGACAGTGTCGCCCTCATCGAAGCGTTCGACGATCCACGAGTGCGCCTGATCAGGCAGAAGGCGAATCGGGGATACGTGGCGACCTTCGAGCACGCTCTGTCGCTGGCGTCACGCGAGGTGATCCTGCTCTCCGATCAAGACGACGTCTGGATCCCCGGACGGCGTGACCTGCTGTGCGCTGCCGTGGACTCGGCTGAGGTCGCCGCATCCGACCTCGTCCTGTTGGGCGACGGCGCACCTCTTCCGCACCCTCTGACGAGGCGCCCGTGGCGGCTGGGGCGATCCCGTCCGTCCGATCGAATCCGGCGTCAGCTGACCATCTGGGCGGGGATCGCCCCATACTTCGGCTGCGCGATGGCGGTGCGTCGAGAATTCCTCTCGACGGTGCTGCCGTTCCCGACGTTCCTCACCGAGTCGCACGATCTGTGGATCGCAACGGTCGCGAACGCGTCGGCCACTCTCGAGCACGTGCACTCGCCCTCGGTGCAACGGCGACTGCACGAGGCGAATGCGTCGCCTTCGCGTCCGCGAGGAGTGCGGGCGGTTCTCCGTGCCCGGGTCATGCTCGTACGGTGCTCGATCGAGGCCGTCCGCCGCATCCGCCGTCGGCCGCGGAGCAGGGCCTAGCTCACCGTCCGAAGACGTTCCTCGCCGCTGCAGAAGAAGCGGCGGAGTCGCGTGACCGCACGGCACCCGGCAGCGCGGCGGCGGAGTGGAGTCGCGATGACGGGCGCAGTGCCGCCCACCGCGCCGCTCTCCGCCATCCGCGTGTGCGCGCACGGAGGCTGACCTCCCGGTGGAATCGAGCTTCGTCGCGGAACCGGACGCCGTCGGAGATCGCCGTCTGGGACAGGCTCGACTCGTGCCGTCGGTACTCGAACGACGGCTCACCGTTCATGTACATCACAGCGCCGCCATCGAAGGCGACGTCGAGGATGAAGGCCAGGTCGAGGATGATCGGCAGGTCGAGCCGAAACGGGATCTGCTTCAGCCGCGCGGTGCGGATGGCCAGCGAGGGCCAGTAGAGCCAGTTGCCGCGAACGAGGCTTGCCACGAGGGCCTCGCCCTCGAGGCGAACGGGTCCCGCCGCGGGCGGCGGTGTCAGAAGCCCTTTGACGCGATCGGCCAGCGGGCGGTGGGGATCGCCGTTCTCGTCGATCACGACGACCGCGGGGGCGAAGATGTCGACGTCGGGGAACCGCGCGACGAAGGTCCGGAGCAACCGGACGTAGTCGGGGAGCAGACGGTCGTCGGAGCCCAAGATGGTGGTGTATTCCGCGGAGGCGAGCTCGGCGCAGCGACGGAAGTTCTCCATGATGCCGACGTTGCTGTCGTTTCGCAGATAGCGCACTCGTTCGTCATCGAGATCGGCGAAGAACTGGGGCACCGACTCGCTCGGGTAGGCGTCATCGATGACGGTCAGACGCCATCCCGGATCGCTCTGATCGAGAACGCTCCGCACCGCTTCGAACAGGAGCTCGGGTGGTCCCCAGAAGGGGAGCATGATGTCGACGACGACGGGGTCGTCGCTCATCGTGCGCAACCGACGATGCGGTAGAGGCGTGCGTCGCCCTCCTCGTCGACGAGTTCGACAGCCTTCGAGGCGGCGAGTCGGCTGAATCCGGGATAGGGGTGATTGCCTCCGTGGACCTCCCGGGTGCCGAAGTCGAGGACGTATCGAACCCTGGTGTCGTCGACCGCCCGGCACACCGTACCGCCCGGCGCCGCGCGATCGAGGCCGTCGTTGATGGCGGTCATCTCGCTCGTGATGTCCATGAGGGTGTGGGGTTGGAGAACCTCTCGCCCGCTGATGGCGTAGGCCAGCCCGGCACCCGTCCACGGGCTCCCGGCGATCACCGCGTCCGGCTCGACCTCGTCGTCGAGTCGCCGCATGAGGGCCATCTCGTCGGCCGAGACCAGGGGGGAGTCGGCGTCCAACGTGTAGTTCGCCTGCGCTGTATCAATGGGCGTCCGCATCGGCAGGAGCGCGGCGACGACGGCGATGAGCAGGACGCCCGCAGTCGCGATCGCCTGAAGAGGGCCGCGCAGTCGCATCCGTCGAGCCGCCCCTCGCACGCCGGCCGACAGGAACAGGGCGCCCGCACCGGCGAGAGGGACCACCGCGGTCGGAAGGATCGCCGCGACGCGGGGGAGGTTGTTGTACCAGCTGCCCGTCAGTACGTCTCGAATCTCGAAGTAGGGGAGCGCAGCGACCACCACGTACAGGCCGCCGACGGCGAGCAGCGCGACAACGGCGTAGAGGGGAGCGCGACGGCGCGACCGCACGGCCCAGACGACTCCGGCGATCATGAGAACGGCGACGAGCAGTGCGAGCGGGGCGCGGTAGGGAGATGCGAACGACACCTCTCCCATCGCCTGGGCGACGGTCATCTCGGGCTGCCATGTCCGAGCCGCGGCCGGCGGGCGCAGGACCCACCAGACGGCGGCGGCGACGATCGCGTAGGCAGCGACGAAAACCACGACGAGGGCACGCTGACCTCGCGAGCGCGAACCCTTCCAGGCGCGAACCGCGGTGAACACGATTCCCACCGAGACGAAGACGATCCACGCGACGAGAGCACCGGGGTGTGCGACGGCCAGGCCAGGCAGCGTGCCGAGGGTGCCGACCACGGCCAGTGCCGCGGGCAGACCCCCGGGAGAGGTGATCCGCAGCGCGCGCAGCGCGAGCGCGAGGGCGGCAGGAAGAACGGCGAGCCCCATGTGGAGCGGGTAGAGCACGCCGTAATCGATCATCAGCAACGGGAACGACGCCGACCCGATGATCGCCAACCCCGCGCCGATCGCGGTTCCGCGCCCGCGCCCGAAGAGCTCGGACGTCAGCCACATCGCCCCTGCCGGCCACGCGAGCGCGGAGAACACGAGCGCCATCGCGTTGGCGGCGACCGGGATCGATGCGCCGGTCGCCTGGACGACCAGGGCGGCCGTTGCGTGCCATGCGGTGGGGTAGAACCACATGCCA
>Ga0247732_10000638_pt1 | contig 15771 bp, 14 predicted proteins | sample UWRJL163409C2_FD_180940 | JGI IMG/M metagenome (GOLD analysis project Ga0247732, IMG submission 180940) | Plant litter microbial communities from Arlington Agricultural Research Station in Wisconsin, United States - UWRJ-L163-409C-2 | ecosystem: Environmental > Terrestrial > Plant litter >...
CAGTTCGCCGATGCACGCACCCTTGGCGTTGATTCCGGGCTCCGTCGCGCGCACGGCGATCTTGGTGCGGTGGCCGGCCTCTCTCGCGAGAGAGACGATCTCGACGGCGCCGGACGCGATCTCGGGAACCTCGAGCGCGAAGAGCTTGCGCACCAGCGACGGGTGCGTGCGCGAGACCGTGATCGACGGGCCCTTGGTGCCCTTCGACACGCTCGTGACGTAGACCCGGATGCGTGAGCCGTGCGAGTAGTCCTCGCCCGGCACCTGCTCCTCGGGGGGCAGGATGGCCTCGATGGTGCCGAGGTCGACGTGGATCATGCGCGGGTTCGGGCCCTGCTGGATGATGCCGGCCACGATGTCGCCCTCGCGGCCCTTGAACTCTCCGAGAACGGCGTCGTCGGCGATGTCGCGAAGGCGCTGGTTGATGACCTGCTTCGCGGCGAATGCGCCGATACGGCCGAAGTCGCTCGGGCTGTCTTCGCTCTCGCCGATGACCGCGCCCTCGTCGTCGAGCTCGGGCACGTAGATGCTGACGTGTCCGCTCTTGCGGTCGAGATGCACCCGGGCGCTCTTGGCCACGGGCGCCGGAGTGTCTTTCGGCGCGTCGGCCGGCAGAACAGGCGTCGTGTGCTTGATGTAGGCGGTCAGGATCGCCTGTTCGATGATCTCCACCAGTTCGTCGAACGGGATCTCCCGCTCGCGCTCCAAGAGCCTGAGCACGCTGAGGTCGATGTCCATAACCCGGCCTCCTTCTTCTGTATTAAGTTCGTGGTCCCCCGACGCGGATGGCGTCAGGTCCAACAGACCAATTTACCCGACGGATCGACTCCGCGGTACCGCTCGGAGGAATCAGCGGAGCCGGGAGACCAGTTCCGTGACCGCCACCTCGGTGCGCTCGCCCGATGCTCGGTCCCAGAGCTCGACGACGCCGTCGACGGCGCCTCGGCCGACGATCACGATCGTCGGAATGCCGAGCAGTTCGGCGTCGCCGAACTTGACTCCGGGCGACACCTTGGGCCGGTCGTCGTAGAGAACCTCCAGACCGGATGCCTCGATCGCCTCCACGATCGTCTCCGCGGTCTCGTAGACGGCTGCGTCACGCCCCGTGGCGACGACGTGCACGTCGAAGGGGGCGACGGCCTTGGGCCAGATGAGACCCTTGGAGTCGTTGTTGAGTTCGGCGATGATGGCGAGGATGCGCGTGACGCCGATGCCGTAGGAGCCCATCGTCACGGTCGCGAGCTTGCCGTTCTCGTCCTGCACCTTGAGGCCGAGCGCCTCGGCGTACTTGCGTCCGAGCTGGAACACGTGGCCGATCTCCATGCCCCGTGCGAGCTCGACCGGCCCGGAGCCGTCGGGCGCCTCGTCGCCGGCCAGCACCTGGGCGACCTCGATCGTGCCGTCCGACGAGAAGTCGCGTCCGGCCACGAGACCGAAGACGTGACGACCATGCTGGTTCGATCCCGTGATCCAGCCGCTGCCGTCGGAGACGCGGGGGTCGAGCAGGTAGCGGATGCCGGTGCTGCCGGTCGTGCCCAGCACGGGTCCATCGACAGACCACGGACCGATGTAGCCCTTGACCAGGCCGGGGTTCGCGACGAAGTCCTTCTCGACCGCTGCCTCGACCTCGGCGGGCGCGAAGGCCACCTCGGCGCGCTTGAGGTCGACCTCGCGGTCGCCCGGAAGACCGACGACGACCAGCTCGCGGCTGCCATCGAGGTTGCGAAGGGCGAGGACGACGTTCTTCAGCGTGTCCGCCGCGGTCCAGGAACGTCCGTCGGGACGGGGGTGGTTCGCGTTCGCGACGTCGACGAGGGTCTGGATCGTGGGAGTGTCGGGGGTGTCGTGCACATCGGGAGGGGTGAGGCCCTCGTAGGACCGGGGTGCGGGGGGCGTCGTCGTGAACGCCTCGACGTTCGCCGCGTAGCCGCCGGCGCTGCGCACGAAGGTGTCCTCGCCGATGGGCGTGGGGTGCAGGAACTCCTCGCTCTTCGAGCCGCCCATCGCCCCGGCGTCGGCCTTCACGATGACGTACTCGAGGCCGAGCCTCGTGAAGATGCGCTCGTATGCCGCGCGTTGAGCCTGGTAGGAGACCTCGAGCCCCTCGTCGGTGACATCGAACGAGTAGGCGTCCTTCATGGTGAACTCGCGCCCGCGGAGCAGGCCGGCGCGCGGACGCGCCTCGTCGCGGTACTTGTCCTGGATCTGGTAGATCGACAGGGGCAGATCCTTGTAGCTGTTCACCAGGTCTTTGACGAGGAGGGTGAAGACCTCTTCGTGTGTCGGGGCCAGGACGTAGCCGGCCTCGTGCCTGTCGTTGAGCCGGAACATGCCGTCGCCGTACTCGGTGTAGCGACCCGTGACCTCGTAGGGCTCCTTGGGAAGAAGCGCGGGGAAATGCACCTCGTGCGCGCCGGCGGCGGTCATCTCCTCGCGGATGATGTTCTCGATGCGCGCCTTGACCCGCAGGCCGATGGGCAGCCAGGCGAAGATGCCTGGAGCCTGCCTGCGGATGTAGCCGCCGCGCACGAGCAGGCGATGGCTGGCGACCTCCGCATCGGAGGGATCTTCGCGGAGGGTACGGAGGAAATAGTTGCTGAGGCGGACTGACACGCCCACCAGTCTATTGATCGAAGCGGCGTCGACCCGCCAGCGGGGTCAGTTGCCCACCGAGCAGGTGACCTCGGCCGCCGTCTGACCCGTGAAGGAGTCGGGCAGCACGGTGGCTCCCCCGGCATCCGGTGTCGCCGTGGCGGCCGGATCGGCCGCGGGGTCCGTCGCAGGGTCGGTCGCGGGATCGGTCGCCTGCGCGTCGTCGGTGCCGTCGGCCGACGTCGCCGAGTCGGCCGTGGCGACCTGGCTGAGGTCGAGCGGTGTGTCGTTCGCCAGAGCGAGGTTGAGGATCTCGGAGTCGGCCTCGTTGACCACGACCCGGTTGGGATCGTCGGGATCTCCGATGACCGGATAGCGCAGGAACGCGACCTTGTCGAGCTGCACGCCCTGGAGCGCCTTCGCGATCGAGACCATCGAGTCGACAGAGGCGAGCTGCGTCGAGAACTGCATGTTCGTCAGTGCCGAACGAGCGATGCCGTAGAGCGTGACCGGGTTGGTGAGCGTGTCGCTCGAGAGGAGCTTGCGCACAAGGGCCGACAGGTACACCTGCTGCGAGCTGATGCGGGCGAGGTCGCTGCCGTCGCCGACCCCTTCGCGGGTGCGCAGGAAGGCCAGGGCCTCGGTTCCCGACAGCGTGTGCACGCCCGCGCTGAGCGACAGCTGGCTGTAAGGATCGTTGATGGCCTGCGAGACGCAGACATCGACTCCCCCGACGACGCTCGTCATGGCGGCGACACCGTCGAAGGCGATCACGCCTGCGTAGGGGATTTTGAGGCCGGTGATCTGCTGCACCGCCGACACCACACAGGGAAGGCCGCCCTTGCCGAGGGCCGTGTTCAGCTGCTGGTAGTCCTGGGCGGGCTTGACCTCGCCGTCGCCCTGGTCGGTGCACTCCGGCATGTCGATCATGGTGTCGCGCGGAAAGCTGATGACGCTGACGTTCTGGTGATCCTGGCTGATGTGCATCAGCATGGTGACGTCGTTGCGGGCGCCGTCGGTGTCGTCACCCGGCGTGGCCAGCTGATCGATGCGGGTGTCGCTGCCCACGATCAGCACGTTCACTCCGCCCTCGATCGCGCCCACGTCGACGAGCTGCTGCACCTCGTCTTCGTTGCCGAGGTCGACGGTGTTCGCCTGCACCTCCGAGGCGAGGCTGTTCACGGCGATCGCCGCGATGGAGACGGTGCTCACGACGCCGACGACGGCGACGATCGCGACGAGCCGGATGACCGCCCAGAAGCTGGAACGGTTGCCGAGGCGGCCGTGTCGCGGAGCGATGGATGAGGAGGTGCGTAACGAGCTGATGAGAATCGGATTCCTGTGTCGGGCCCCGGAGGGAGGTCGGCAAGGTTCCTGAAACTATCGAGTGAACTTCGGAATTCCCTGTGTCTGCGGCGGGAGACCGCCCGGCGGCTCGATCACCAGGGCTTGTCGACGTAGTCCGGACCAGAAGGGGTGCGCTCCGCGGTCTGTTGGTCGCTGCGGTCCTGCCCGGCGTCGCGGAGCTTCTCCTCGAGCTGATCCACGGTGGCGTCGCTCGGAGTCCCGTCATCGGACGGCTGGTCGTCGCCGGTGTCGGATTCGTCCTCGGACGGTTCCTCGAGCGCCTCCTTCTTGTCGGTGAGCCGCTGCTCCGAGTCCGACAGCTCGTCGTCGGTGCCGTCCTCGCCGTTCTCGGGCGGCCGGGTGCACGACGCGTCCGCCTCGTCGATGACCTCGAGCGCCTGGTCGTAGAACGCGGATGCCTCGTCGCGCTTCGTCGGATCGGCCGCGATCACGGCGTCCCCCTGCCGCTCGAGCACGAGCGAGAGGTTGACCCGCACGGGGCACTGGTCTGCGGGAGCCGCCATGCCGAGCGCCCGCTCGAACTCGGCCTGCGCATCCGCATCGAGCCCCTGACCGGCGAGCCCGTCGCCGACGGCGAAGTGCGCCTTCCACGGCTCGATGACGTTGAGCACGGTCAGCCACCGGGCCGACGACGTCGCGGAGACGTAGTCCTCCCGTTCGTACGCCGCGGCCACCTGCCCGGACACGATCACCACGCCGATCAGCTTCACGGCCACGACGGTGGCGATCACTGTTGCCGGAAGGGCGATGAGACCCGCCTTCGTGCGTCTGCGCATCATGCCCCGCTCCCCTGCCGATCCGCAGCCGCACGGATCTCGCGAAGCCGGCGCAGCACGACGACGGCCTCGGCTGCCAGCAGCAGCACGAGGGCGGCGGCCGGAATCCAGTACACCTCGACCACGCCTCCCCGGGACGAATCGGAGTCCGAGCGGATCGACGAGGAGCCGGCCTCGGCGAGGGGCGTGCTGCCGGGAGCAGTCCGATGGGCGTACTCGACGCCCAGCTGGTCGGCGATGGCGCGCAGGTTCTGCTCGTCGATCACCGATCGTGCCGGCGAACCCGAATCGTCGCTCACGTACCCGTCGTCGGTCTTGTCGTCGTCGTAATACCCCGTCTGCTCGCGCATGGGGCCGCCTGCGTCGGTGCCGTAACCGAAGACGTATCCGCCGCTCACGAACTGCGCCGAGTCCTCGAAGCTCTCGACAGGGGCCGACGAGGTCTGCTCGCCGTCGCCGAAGTAGTACACGATGCGGGAGCGGTCGGGCTCGGCCTGTTCCGCCCTCTCGAGGGTCGAGGCAAGCAGCTCGTTCGCCTGCGAGATGCTGCTTCCCGTCGAGTAGATCGTGATCTCGGGGGCGAGCACCTCGGCCGCGTTCGCGATCGCGGTCGCGTCGGACGTGAGCGGAACACGCACGATCGCCGAGCTGTCGAAGGACAGCAGCGCGAACTTCGCTCCCGGGTACGCCTCGACGAGGTCGACGATGTCGGACCTCACCCCCTCGAGTCGCGGGTCGGAGCCGTCGTAGTCCTCGGCGACGATGCTCGTGGTCGTGTCGACGACGAAGAACACGTCGACGTCGGTCGTCGCCTCGATGCCGCCGCCGCCCGGGACTCCGGGGCGCAGGGCGACCAGCAGCAGGAGCACGACCATCGCGCCCCGAAGCGACCACGAGAGTCGGCGCCTGCGGTTCTCTCGCGACACGAGCTGCCACACCACGAACGCCAGGAGAACGACGAACACGGCGATGACGAGGGGCAGAGGGAAGACGGGAGAGAGGGTCACAGCCTGGCCCTCCAGACGACGACAAGCAGTGCCCCGAGAAGGGCGATGGCCAGAAGGGCGAAGATGGTCGGCTGGTCGGTCACGAGCAGTCGCGGTTCGTCGTCGACAAGGGCCGCCTCCGTCGCCTCGATGCTGTCGACGATGGCGGGCACCGTGTCTGCCGATTCCAGAACGAAGTAGTCGCCGTCGGTCGAGTCGACGACCCGCTGGAACTCGGCGGAATCCTCCGAATCGCCCGGGTTGGCGACGCTCGGATCGATGCCGTACACCCGCACATCGCGGGACTTCGCGAACGCGCCCGCCTCATCGAGGGTCATGATGGGGGTGCCGTTGATGTCGTTGTCCGTGGCCAGAACCACGGATCGGGAGCGCTCCTCGTCGGTTCTGTCGAAGGTGAGCACGCACGACGCGAGACCGTCACCGATGAGCGACGCGCCCTCTCCGGTGAGGGTTCCGCCGAACGCGTCGCTGAACGTGCCGGTGCCGTCGAGGCTCGATCGCACCGCCTCGAGCTGCTCTGCGATGTAGTCGTAGTCGTCGGTCAACGGAAACACCTGGGCGGCCGAGGAGTTGAAGATGACGAGCGCGAGGCGCTCTCCCTCGAACCCTTCGGAGAGCTCGGTGAACCGCGCGAGCACGTCGATGTCGACGTCGGTCATCGAGCCCGACACGTCGAGGCAGAGCACGACGTCGCGGGTGAACGTGGCCGGCTTCTCGGTCGAGGTCACGACGGGTCGCGCCGCGAGCACCGCCGCCGTCACCCCCAGGAGGGAGACGAGCACGATCGCAGCGATCGAAAGGGCGCGCATCCTCGACAGGGCCGCGATGAAGCCCGGGAGCCGGGTGAGGCGACTTGTGTGGGCGACCGGGACGGCAGCATCCGATGGTCGTCGACGACGCGCCAGTCGCGACACGACGATGACCGCGACGATGACGGGAACGAGCCCGACGAGGATCCAGGCGTTGGCTAGGCCCACGATTCGATCACCTGCCTCGCCCGTGCGACGGCGGAGGAGATGTCGGCGCGGTCCTCCGGTTCGAATGCAGCCGGGTAGTACTCGGCGACCGCCGTGGTGACCGTCGGCAGCGACACGGACTGCAGCTCGGTGAGCGTCATCACCGGGGCATCGATTCCACTGACGGCCCGACCGAAGTCGCGCACCACGGCACTGAGCCGGTGATGGGCACGGCGAGCCGACAGGGTGCCCGCCGCGAACTCCGCCTCGATGGCGCTGACCCTGGCGTGGTGATCAGCCTTGATCCCGGCGAGACCGCCCGGCCGCATCGGGGCCGGCGACGGCACGGGGCGGCGGCGGCGCAGCAGTGCGATGAGCAGGATCGCGACGACGACGAGCACCAGCAGGATGATGCCGATGATGAGGAGGCCGCCGCCGTAGCCGATGGGGGGAATGAGTTCGGTGTCAGGCACGGGACCGCGCCTTCAGCAGGTGCAGAAGAGACGGCACGACGTCGTCGACCCGGCCGATGCGACGGTGCGAGACGCCGAGGTCGTCGAACATCTCCTGCCGTGCACGGATTCCGTCGTCGATCGACCGGGTGAGCTCGGCGGTGAGACGCCGATCCCCGCGAAGTGCCTCGGGGATCCGCCAGCCATCGTCGACGGCGGCGGCGCCCGCGTATCTCAGCGGATCGAGATCGCCGACGGTGACCCAGACCATTTCGTGCTGGGCGCGCAGTCGTCGTACGAGTCTGGTCTGCTCCGGCCCGAGAACGGCGTCGTCGGTCACCACCACGACGATCGCCCGCCGACGCACGGTGCGGGCGACGAGTCTCAATGCGCGATCGATGTCGCTCGGCGGGGCGTCGAGACCGTGCGCCGCGTCGATCGCCCGCAGCACCCGCTCGAGGTGGTTCTCGCTCGAGCGGGCGGGAAGCCGGATCGTGCGCTCGGAATCCCCGGACAGCAGCGAGACCTCGTCGCCGTGCCTGACGGCGAGGTAGCCGAGTACGCCGACGATGGTGAGGGCGACCTCGCTCTTCGCCTCGCCGTCTGCCGCCCTGGCCGCCATGTTGCGCCCGGTGTCGAGCACGAAGTGCACGGTCTGACGTCGGAGGGCCGTGTAGCGCCTCACCAGGGTCGAGCCGTGCCTGGCCGTGGCCTTCCAGTCGATGTCGCGCACCTCGTCGCCTGCCACGTAGCTGCGCAGGTCTTCGAAGTCCATGCTGCGCCCCGTGACGAGGGAGCCGTATTCGCCGTCGAGCAGATGCAGCGCTTTGCGATGCGCGTGGATGAACATCCGCGACTTGATTCGCACGAGCAGACCGTCCATCGGGTCAGGGCGTATGGACGGACGCGAAGACCGCATCGATGACGGCCTCGGGACGCACACCCTCCGCGTCGGCCTCGAAGTTCAGAATCACACGGTGCCGCAGCACGGCATGCCGGATGGCCTTGACGTCGTCGGGCACCACGTGGGCACGGCCCGACAGCAGGGCCAGCGCGCGGGCGGCCTGCATGAACGCGATCGTGCCTCGCGGGCTCGCCCCGTATTCGACGTAGCCCGCCAGCTCCTCGCCGATGTAGTTGAGCGGATTGCGCGTCACGTAGACGATCGAGACGATGTAGTTGCGGATCGCGTCGTCGACGTAGACCCGAGAGGCGGCGTTCTGCAGGAAGAGCACGTCGTCGAGAGAGACGGACCCCTCGTGCTGGCTCGAGGCATCGAAGACGCCGGCGTCGAGGCGGCGCAGCACCTCGAGCTCCTCCTCCATCGTCGGATAGTCGATGATCTCCTTGAGCAGGAACCTGTCCATCTGGGCCTCGGGCAGCTGGTACGTGCCCTCCTGCTCGATCGGGTTCTGCGTCGCCATCACGAGGAACGGCTCCGGCAGGGGATGCACGGTGCCGCCGATGGTGGTCTGGCGCTCCTGCATCGCCTCGAGCATGGCGCTCTGCGTCTTCGCGCTCGAACGGTTGACCTCGTCGAGGAGAACGAAGTTGGAGTGCACCGGACCCAGCTGCGTCTCGAAGGTGCTGGTGCGCGCGTCGTACACCTGCGTGCCGGTGATGTCGCTGGGCAGCAGGTCGGGGGTGCACTGGATGCGGGTGAACTGGGCGTGGATGGCCCGGGCGAGTGTCGTGGCCGCGGTCGTCTTCGCGAGGCCCGGAACGCTCTCGAGCAGCACGTGACCTCCGGCGACGAGGGCGACCAGCAGGGCGCGGCGCAACGTCACCTGACCGACGACGGTCGCCGAATACGACGATTCGATGGCGTGCACCACCGTGCCCGCCCGCTCCATCTCGGCCGGGGTGAGAGGCTCGAGCCTCATCGGGCTCCGACTGTCACGACGGGGCTGCCGGTCGAGGTGTCCGCTGCAGGCATCTCGGCGGCGAGCCGGTTGGCCTCTTCGATCAGCGTGGCCACGATCTCGGACTCGGGCACGGTCTTGACGACCTCGCCCTTGACGAAGATCTGGCCCTTGCCGTTGCCGGATGCGACGCCCAGGTCGGCGTCGCGGGCCTCGCCCGGTCCGTTCACGACGCATCCCATGACGGCGACACGCAGGGGAACGGTCATGCCCTCGAGGCCGTCGGTGACGTCGTTGGCGAGCTTGTACACGTCGACCTGAGCGCGCCCGCAGCTGGGACACGACACGATCTCGAGTTTGCGTTCGCGCAGGTTGAGCGACTGCAGGATCTGCAGTCCGACCTTGATCTCCTGCGCGGGCGGCGCCGACAGGGACACGCGGATGGTGTCGCCGATGCCCTCGGAGAGAAGGATGCCGAACGCGGTGGAGCTCTTGATGGTGCCCTGGAACTCGGGGCCCGCCTCGGTGACTCCGAGGTGCAGCGGCCAGTCGCCGCGCTCGGCCAGCAGGCGGTAGGCCTTGACCATGATGATCGGGTCGTTGTGCTTGACCGAGATCTTGAAGTCGTGGAAGTCGTGCTCCTCGAAGAGGCTGGCCTCCCAGACGGCGCTCTCGACGAGGGCCTCCGGCGTGGCCTTTCCGTACTTCTGCAGAAGCGAGGGCTCGAGCGATCCGGCGTTGACGCCGATGCGGATGGAGACGCCCGCGGCCTTGGCCGCCGCGGCGATCTTGCCGACCTGGTCGTCGAACTTGCGGATGTTTCCGGGGTTCACACGAACGGCGGCGCACCCCGCGTCGATGGCCGCGTAGACGTAGTTGGGCTGGAAGTGGATGTCGGCGATGACCGGGATCTGGCTCTTCTTCGCGATGATCGGCAGTGCCTCCGCATCGTCGCGGCTCGGCACGGCCACGCGCACGATGTCGCATCCCGACGCGGTGAGCTCTGCGATCTGCTGGAGAGTCGCGTTGATGTTCGGAGTCGGGGTGGTGGTCATCGACTGGACGCTGATGGGAGCGTCACCGCCTACGAGAACCTTGCCGACTTTGATCTGACGGGACTTGCGCCGAGGTGCGAGGGTCTCAGGCACTTTCGGCATTCCCAGATTGATAGCAGCCACGTCATCCAGTGTAGGCGTCACCCGAACGGCCCGAGCCTGCCTCGGCCTATCCGCCGCTCCAGCCCGTGCGCACGAGGTGCGTCTCGTAGGCCGTCACGACGAGCTGCACACGGTCCCTGGCACCGAGTTTCTGCATGATCCTCGACACGTGGGTCTTCGCTGTGAGAGGGCTGAGGAACAGCTTCGCCGCAATCTCCTCGTTCGTGAGGCCATGCCCGACCAGGGCCAGCACCTCGCGCTCCCTATCGGTGAGCACGGCGAGCGTCTCGGTGTCGACGACCGCCGAAAGGCCGCCGGCGACCCGCCCCAGCAGCCGCTTCGTCACACCGGGCGACAGCAGCGCGTCGCCCGCCGCCACGACCCGCACCGCCCTGATGAGCTCCACCGGCTCGGTGTCCTTGACGAGAAAGCCCGAGGCGCCCGCCCGGATCGCGTCGACCACGTAGTCGTCGAGCTCGAACGTGGTGACGATCACGATGCGGGTCGCCGCGTTCTCGGGGTCGGCCACGATCCGCCGGGTCGCCCAGATCCCGTCGCCGTCGGGCATCCGGATGTCCATGAGCACGACGTCGGGGCGCAGTCGCGTCACGAGTTCCACGGCTTCTGCGCCGGTCGAGGCTTCGCCGACGACGTCGATATCGGCCTCGCTCGCGAGGAGCGCCGCGAAGCCGGCCCTGATGAGCTGCTGGTCGTCGGCGATCACGACTCTGATCATCGACTGCCTGCCATCGCCGCAGGGTGTTCCGTCGATCGGGGAATGGTCGCGGTGACCGCGAAGCCGTGCGGGTCGAGGGTGACCGCCTCGAGGCGTCCTCCGAGCAGCTCCGCTCTCTCCCGCATGCCCAAGAGGCCCTTTCCCGCCACGTCGCCGAGATCGTCGGCGACTCCCCTGCCATTGTCGCTCACCCGAAGGATCAGTTCGTCGCCGGCCTCCCGCAGTTCGACGCGGGCGGACGTCGCTCCGGAGTGCCGCACGATGTTCGTGAGGCTCTCCTGGGCGATGCGGTACAGCGCGAGCTGCACCGCCGCCGACGGGGCCGAGCGGAGGTCGGAGTCGAGCTCGACGGCGAGCGAGTCCGACCGGGTGTTCTCGACGAGTCGGGGCAGGCTCGCGAGATCGGCCTCGGGCACCAACGGCGCGTCGGATTCGTCGGCGTCGCCGCGCAGGATGCCGAGCACGCTCCGAACCTCGTCGAGGGCCTGCTTGCTCGTGGCCTTGATCGCGGCCAGAGCCTCGCCGGCCTTGTCGGGCTGGGACTCGAGGAGATGGAGCCCGACGCCCGCCTGCACGTTGATCGACGACAGCGAGTGCGCGAGCACATCGTGCAGTTCGCGGGCGATCCTCACCCGTTCCTGCTGCGCAGCGTCGACACGGCGCCGGCTCTGCAGCGTGCGCAGCTGGGCGAAACGCTCCCGTCTGGAGCGGATCGACGAGCCGAATCCCAGCGAGACCACGAGCCCCGCGGTCAGGAGGACCACCGGTACGGGCTCCCAGGCGATTCCGAGAAGTCCGGCCCCGACGAAGCTCGCGGCCCACCCGACGGTGACGGATGGGACGGCCCACACGCCCGCGCCGCGCACGGCCGCGAGGGCCGCCGCGAACAGGACGGCCACGTAGGCGGAGAAGACCGAGGGATCGATGAGTGCGTCCGCCACCGCGACCGCGGTCACGGCGACCACAACCGGGCCGGCGAAACGGCGGGCGCCGATCAGGGCCGCCGGGCCGAGCACCGAGAGAAGGAGAGCGAGGGCGGCGACCGCGGGCGGAACGGCGGGCGACGACGCCGACAGCTGAGCGGTGGCGACGGCGAGCTGCACGACGAGCGAGACGATGACCGGCAGCCAGAGCCGGGCCTGCGGCGGAAGGAACGGGCCCCGCGGACCGATGCCGTACGCGCCTCGCCATCCGGAATGCGGCCCGTGCGGATGGCGTCGGCCGTCGCCGAACCGGCCATGAGGGCCGGGCGGCCAGGCCGGCGCTCCCCAGTCGTCACGACCCCGGGGATTCGGATCGTGCGGCGGTCGCTGCGGGCTCATGATCTCGATGCTAGCGAGCGGTCGCCCCGCCGTCGTCCACCCGGTGGGGCGCCCGCCCGTACTCCCTCGGGAGTACAGCACCGTCGGGAGTACGACGGTGCTCAGCCGAAGAGATTGATCGGCTTGACGATGTCCGCGTAGATGAGGAGTGCGCTCATCGCACCCAGCACGATGACCACGCCGAAGGTGAGCGGCATCAGACGAGCCGTGTCGACAGGGCCGGGATCCCTGCGCTTGAACAGCTTCGCAAAGGCGCGTCGGATGCCCTCCCACAGGGCACCGGCGATGTGTCCGCCGTCTAGCGGCATCAGGGGAACGAGGTTGATCACTCCGAGCGCGACGTTGAGGGAGCCCACCAACCCGAGGAGGCTCGCCACCTTTGAGCCCAGGGGCACCTGCTCGATGCTCGCGATCTCCCCCGCCGCACGTCCGACCCCGACCACGCTGATGGGGCCGTTGGGATCGCGCTCCCCCGGCCCGAATGCGGCATTGGCCACATCGACGAGCCTCTGCGGGAGGTGGAGGATGAGGTTCACGACATTGGCGATGTTCTCGCCCACGAAGGGCAGCACCGCGGCGGGGCTCTGCGGCACGAGCTCCTGCTTCGGACCGATGCCCACGAAGCCGACCTCCTGCGTCACGGGCTGGCCGTCTGCGTCGAGCTTCTGCTCGCCGTCGGCGTTCTGCACGTACCGCTCGGCGAGCAGGGGAACGACGGTGAGCGTCGTCTGCTCTCCATCGCGCTGCACGTCGACCGAGAGGGACTTGCCCGGCGACTTCTGGATGATGGCGGTCGACTCGTTCCAGTCGGCCACCGGAACGCCGTCGATGGCGGTGACGATGTCGCCCTCTTCGAAGCCGGCCGTCACGCCCGGGCCCGGGGTGTCGGATGCCTCGCACGTCTGCCGCTCGCTGGTGGCGGGGAGCACGCACTGGCTGATCGACCCGATGGTGGTGGTCGACATGCCGAAGCCGCAGAGCACGATGGCGAAGACCACGATGGCGATGACGAAGTTCATGGCGGGGCCGCCGGCCATGATGATGATGCGCTTCCACACAGGGAGTCTGTAGAACGACCGGTCGTCGTCGTCGCCGATCGTCTCGGCGCTCACCTCTCGCGCGTCCTGCACGAGGGTGTTGAAGAATCCGGTGCTGGCATTGCGCACGGCGCCGCCGGTCTTCGCGGGAGGGAACATGCCGATCATCGAGATGTAGCCGCCCATGGGGATGGCCTTCAGGCCGTACTCGGTCTCGCCGCGGCGCCGGGACCACAGGGTGGGGCCGAAGCCGATCATGTACTGCGTGACCTTGACCCCGAAGAGCTTGGCCGGAACCAGGTGTCCGACCTCGTGCAGGCCGATGGAGACGGCGAGGCCCAGGACGATGACGAGCACGCCGATGATGAACTGCAGGACCGTTTCCACGTGCACACGTTACAGCGCCGTGTCGTTCCACTGCTGGCGTTTCGCTGGACGCCGGCCGTGCTGCAGCCGTCAGTCAGCTCGCGATGAGCTCATCGGCGGTGCGTCGCGCCCACTCCTCCGTCGCCGCCAGCGAGTCGAGAGAGATCTCGGCCGGCGCATCGTGCCGCTCGACGACGCTGCGGATGGTGTCGACGATGTCGAGGAATCCGATGCTGCCCGCGTGGAACGCCGCGACGGCCTGCTCGTTCGCCGCGTTGAAGACCGCCGGGTAGCTGCCTCCGGCCCTGCCCACCTCTTTGGCGAGCTCCACGGCGGGGAACGCCTCCGAGTCGAGCGGCTCGAAGGTCCAGGTCTGCGCCGACGTCCAGTCGAGTGGGCGGCCGACACCGCGCACCCGGTTGGGCCAGTCGAGACCTAGCGAGATGGGCAGCTTCATGTCGGGCGGCGATGCCTGCGCGATGGTGGAGCCGTCGATGAACTCGACCATCGAGTGGATGATCGACTGGGGATGAACGGTGACGTCGATGCGGCCGTACGCGACGTCGAACAGAAGGTGCGCCTCGATGACCTCGAGGCCCTTGTTCACGAGCGTGGCCGAGTTGGTCGTGATGACCAGCCCCATGTCCCAGGTGGGATGCGCGAGGGCCTCGCGGGGGGTCACGTCGACGAGCGACGCCCGGCTCCGCCCGCGGAACGGCCCGCCCGAGGCGGTGAGGACCAGGCGTTCGACCTCCTGCGGTGTGCCGGAGCGCAGCGCCTGGGCGATCGCGGAGTGCTCGGAGTCGACGGGCACGATCTGGCCCGGGCGAGCCAGGTCCTTCAGCAGGTCGCCCCCCACGATGAGGCTCTCCTTGTTGGCGAGGGCCAGAACGCGTCCGGCTTTCAGGGCCGCGACGCTGGGCCCGAGTCCGACGGAGCCCGTGATTCCGTTGAGGACGACGTCGGCGTCGATGTCACGCACGAGGAGCGAGGCCTCGTCTGCGCCCAGGGCGGTGTCGGCGACCCCGAACTCGGCGGCCTGCTCGTCGAGGAGCTCTCGATTGCGTCCGGCCCCGAGACCGACCACCTCGAACCTCTCGGGATTCGAGCGAACGACATCGAGCGCTTGCACGCCGATCGAGCCGGTTGAACCAAGGATGACTACGCGTTTCACATCGCTATCCTCGCACCTGGTTCCGACCGGCCCGCGGGGCGCGCTGTGCTACGCGGCGAGGATGTCGATGACGAACACCAGCGTGTCGGTGCCGGAGATGCCCGCCTGCGCCTGGCCCTGATCTCCGTAGCCCTGCGCCGGCGGGATGGAGACGATGACCTGGGATCCCACGGTCTGGCCGGTGATCGCCGCTTCGAAGCCCTGCACGGTGCCGCCGGGCTGCACGGCGAAGGGCGTCTTGCCCCAGCTCTGGTCGAACATCTTCTTGCTGCCCCAGATGCTGCCCTGGTACTGCACGATCGACGGCTGGCCGGACTCGACGACCTTGCCGTCGCCCTTCTTGAGCACGGTGACGGTGAGGTCGGCCGGCGGCGCGGCGTCGGGGATCGTCACGGTCGGGGTTCCGTCCTCGGCGTCGACGACGGTCGGCACACCGTCGACCACCGGCTGCACTGCACCGTTCGCCTTGAGCTGGTCGGGGTCGGTGACCGAGACGACCTGGCCGAAGTCGACCACGAACACGAGCGGGTCGGTGGCGGTGATGCCCAGCGAGGAGTTGCCCGTCTCGCCGAAGCCCTCCGACGCCGGAACGGCCACGGCGATGCGCGAGCCGCCGTTGAGGCACTCGACGCCCTGACGAGGCCGGGAAGGAACTGGGTCGCGTCGACGACCATGCTGAGCGCCGCCGATCCCTCGTCGTAGGTGGAGAAGACCTCGTCACCCGACGTTCCGTTGAACAGAGTGAAGTTGAGGATGCCCAGATCGCCGATGTTCGCCTTGCTGCCGTCGCCCTCGGAGAGCACGGTGCGCTGGGTGGTGTCGATGTCGACCGGCGAGTCGAAGGTGGCCGATGCTTTCGCCCCGGCGTCGCCCGTGACGGAGATCGAATCAGAGGCGTCGCCGCTCGGCGTCTCGGTGCACGAACCCGCCTCGGCCTGGGGCGCCGACGTCGCACTCGCATCCGGC
>Ga0247732_10000639_pt1 | contig 15766 bp, 9 predicted proteins | sample UWRJL163409C2_FD_180940 | JGI IMG/M metagenome (GOLD analysis project Ga0247732, IMG submission 180940) | Plant litter microbial communities from Arlington Agricultural Research Station in Wisconsin, United States - UWRJ-L163-409C-2 | ecosystem: Environmental > Terrestrial > Plant litter >...
ACGTACCGGACATTCTTCGCGCCGGGATATCGCGGTCGGTCAACAAATCGTCGCAGCGGATTCACAGCGTATTGATTCAGGCGGGGTGTAGATTCGAATCACAGGTCGAGGTTGTTTCTCCGACCACATCGTCTCAAACAGCGCGTCCTCCGCCTTGCGCATCCACCGCGCGAGGGGAGGAGCGGTTGTGCCCTGTCTCCCCCCGTTGAGTTCTCCCCCATGTCTGCTCGCACTCGCACCCGTGAGGTCTCCGCCGCCAAGGCCGAGGCCCTGGTCAAAACCGATGCCCTGCGTGCGCGTCGCCGCCGCATCACGCAGACCGTCGTGCCTGGCGATCACATCGAACGAGCCAGCGGCCGCGATCATCGCGTGCTGTTTGTCGTCTCGGAGATGGCCGACTACATCAAGGCCGGCGGGCTAGGTGATGTCGCCGCGTCGCTGCCACGTGCGCTGCGTGACCGTGCGGACATGCGGGTGCTGATTCCCGGCTATCGCGAAGTACTGGAGCGTACCGGGCCGATCCAGGTGATCGGACAGACGCCCGCACACGCCGCACTCCCTGCCTGCGTGATCGCACACACCGTGCTGGACGATGGCTTGCCGGTCTATGTGCTGATCTGCCCGGAGCTGTACGAGCGCGAAGGCTCGCCCTATGTCGACGCGGACGGGGAGCCGTGGGCCGACAACGCGGTGCGCTTTGCCACGCTGTCGCGTGCCGCTGCCGTCATCGCGGCGGGCGAGGCAGGCATGGACTGGACACCGGGCCTGCTGCATCTCAATGACTGGCCGTGTGCGCTGGCCGCGGCCTACGTGCGCTGGTCTGGCAGCAAGGCCTCGTGCCTGCTCACCATCCACAATCTGGCTTACCAAGGCCTGTTCCCGGCCAGCCTCGCGGCGGACCTGGGCATCGGCGAGGCGCAGCGGGAAGCATTGGATTTCCACGGGCAGCTGTCGTTCCTGCGCGGGGGCATCGTGCACGCCGACCAGGTCAACACCGTCAGTGTGAGCTACGCGGCGCAGATCACCGCGCCTGCCGAGGGCTGCGGGCTGGACCGGCTGCTCTCGCGCCGCGCCGCACTGGGTCACCTCAGTGGCATCGTCAACGGTATCGACAGCAGCTGGGACCCCCGTACCGACCATCACCTGCCGGTGCACTTCAGCGTGCAGTCCTGCGAAGGCCGCGATCACAACGCGCGGCATGTGCGCCGTGCGTTCGGCCTGCCCGAGAGCCGTGGCCCGCTGTTCGCCGTGGTCTCGCGCCTGGTCCATCAGAAGGGCCTGGACCTGACCTGCGATGTGGCACCGCAGATCGTGGCTGCGGGCGGCCAGCTGGTCATCATCGGCGGCGGCGAGCCGCAGATCGAAGCACAGGTGCGCGAGCTGGCGCGCCGCTATCCCGGCAGCGTCTCGGCCTATATCGGCTTCGATGAAACCCTGGCGCGCTGCATGTTCGCCGGCGCCGACTTCCTGCTGATGCCGTCGCGCTTCGAACCGTGCGGCCTGAGCCAGATGTACGCCCAGCGCTTTGGCTGCCTGCCGATCGCACATGCCACCGGGGGCCTGATCGACACCGTGGACGATGGCGTTACCGGGTTCCTGTTCAACGCGGCCGAAGCCGATGCGCTGCGCCGCTGCGTGCAGCGCGCCTTCCGCACCTTCCGCCAATCCAGCCTGATGGCGGCCATGCGGCGCGCGGCGATGCTGCGCCCGAGTGGCTGGGACATCGCCGGCACGCACTACCTCGATCTCTATCAACGCACCACGGAAGCACGCGCATGAGCACGCAATGGGAACTGGACGCCGGTATCGAGCCCGGCAGTGAGAGCGTGTCCGCGCCATCGTTGACAGAGGGCGGCCTCTCGCCGGAGCTTGCAGCGCTCGCCGCCGGCGCGCCCGGTGATGCGTTCGCGCTGCTTGGGCCGCACCGCCACCCTGCGCACGGCTGGCGCCTGTCCGTGCTGTTTCCGGCAGCGCTGACCGTACTGCGCCGGGACGCGGGCGGTCGTTGGCAGCCAATGGCTCCGATGGGCGAGGGCGTTTTCGAGGCCCCTATCGATGGTCCGTCGGTGAGTGTGCTGCGGGTCGACTGGGGCACAGTGCAGCAGGAGATCGAAGACGTCTACGCGTTTGGTCCTTTGCTGGACGACGACGCGCTGGCCGGCATCGCCGCGGGTGATCCCGGCAGCATCCGCGCCGCTCTCGGTGCGCATCCGCTGCAGCAGCAGGGGGTGGACGGCGTGCGTTTTGCGGTCTGGGCCCCGAATGCGCGGCGCGTCTCGGTGGTGGGTGACTTCAATGGCTGGGACGGTCGGCGTCACCCGATGCGGCTGCGGCATGGTGCCGGCGTTTGGGAGATATTCCTGCCGCGCGTCGACGCGGGTGCCCGTTACAAGTTCGAGATCACCGCCGCCGATGGGACGCGTCTGACCCACAAGTCCGACCCGATGGCGCGCCAGTCCGAGTTGCTGCCGGGCACGGCTTCCGTGGTTGCCGATGGCACGGCGCGCACGTGGCAGGATCAGGCCTGGATGTCCGCCCGTGCTTCGATGGATGACCGCGCGATCTCCATCTATGAAGTGCACGCCGGCTCCTGGCGGCGCGGCGACAACGCGGCCGTGCTCGACTGGGACCAGCTGGGCGACCGTCTCATCCCTTACGTGACGGCGCTTGGCTTCACCCATATCGAGCTGTTGCCGGTCAGCGAGCATCCGTTCGGTGGCTCGTGGGGCTACCAGCCGCTGGGCCTGTATGCACCGACCGCCCGTCACGGGGAACCAGACCGCTTCGCGCGGTTCGTTGACCGCTGTCACCAGGCCGGGCTGGGGGTCATCGTGGATTGGGTCGGCGCCCATTTCCCCTCCGATGCCCACGGCATGCAGCGCTTCGACGGCACCGCACTGTATGAGCACGAGGATCCGCGACAGGGCCTGCACCCGGATTGGGACACGCTCATCTACAACTTCGGCCGCAGTGAAGTGACCGGCTTTCTGATCGGCAGCGCGCTGGAGTGGATTGAGCGGTTTCATATCGATGGCCTGCGCGTGGATGCTGTCGCCTCGATGCTCTACCGCGACTACAGCCGCGAGGATGGTCAGTGGATTCCCAACGCGCACGGCGGCCGCGAGAACCTGGAGGCGATCGCCTTCCTGCGCGATCTCAACGACGCCATTGCGCGGCAGGCACGCGGTGTACTGGTGATCGCCGAGGAATCCACGGCATGGCCCGGTGTGACCGCACCGGCCGGCGAGGGTGGCCTGGGCTTCACCCATAAATGGAACATGGGCTGGATGCACGACACGCTCAGTTATCTGGGGCGCGACCCGATCCACCGCTCGCATCATCACAGCCAGATGACCTTCAGCGCGATGTATGCGTTCTCCGAGCAGTTCGTGCTGCCGCTTTCGCATGATGAAGTGGTGCACGGCAAAGGATCGCTGCTGGGCAAGATGCCTGGCGACCGGTGGCAGCAGCTGGCCAACCTGCGTGCCTACCTCGGTTTCATGTGGGCGCACCCGGGCAGCAAACTGCTGTTCATGGGCGGCGAGTTCGGCCAATGCACGGAATGGAACCATGACGCCGAGCTGGACTGGGCGCAGGCTGCACAGCCCGCCCACGCCGGCGTGGCGCGGATGGTCGGCGATCTCAACCGGCTGCTGCGCGAGCTGCCGGCACTGCAGCACGGCAACCGCACCGAGCACGGGTTTGAATGGAGTGTCGGCGATGATCACGTCAACAGCGTGCTTGCCTTCATCCGCCATGACCCGCGTGGCAAGGCCGGCCCATTGCTGGCGGTGAGCAACTTCACCCCGATGGTGCGCCATGGCTACCGTGTCGGCGTGCCGCATGCAGGGCGCTGGCACGAGGTCTTCAACAGCGACAGCCGCTTCTACGGTGGCAGCGACATCGGCAACCACGGCCAGGTCGATACCCTGCCGATCGCGATGCACGGGCATGCCCAGTCAGTAGCCTTGACGCTGCCGCCCCTGTCCACGGTGTTCCTGCAGGTGGAGGGGTGACGGCGGGCGAACGGCTCGGTGCCTGGCGACAGCCTGAGGGTGACTACCGCTTCCGGCTCTGGGCGCCGGCGGCACAGCGCGTGGAGCTGCTGCTGGACGGCGAGGCGTTGCCGATGCAGGCAGAAGGCGACGGCTGCCATGCCACGCGGGTTGCGTGCGCGGAGGGCAGCCGCTATCGCTTTCGGATTGACGGCACGCTGAGCATCCCTGACCCGGCCTCGCGCTGGCAGCCGGAAGGCCTCAACGGGGCCAGTGCGGTGCACGATGTCGACGCGTACGCCTGGCAGACCACGGGGTGGGCAGGGCGGCCGTGGGAAGAAGCGGTCATCTATGAGCTCCACGTGGGTGCGGTGGGCGGCTACGCTGCGGTGCAGGATCAGCTGCCGGCGCTCGCGGCGATGGGCATCACTGCGATCGAGCTGATGCCGCTGGCCACGTTTCCGGGCACCCGCAACTGGGGTTATGACGGTGCGCTGCCCTATGCGCCCGCCGCAGTCTATGGCACTCCCGAGGAACTGAAGGCACTGATCGACCACGCCCATGCTCTGGGCTTGATGGTCCTGCTGGATGTGGTCTACAACCACTTCGGGCCGGAAGGGAATTACCTGCCGCAGTACGCGCCGACGTTTTTCCGTGACGATGTGGCGACGCCGTGGGGCGCGGCGATCGACTTCCGCCAGCCGCACGTGCAGCGCTTCTTCATCGACAACGCGCTGATGTGGCTGGCCGAGTACCGGTTCGATGGGCTGCGGCTTGATGCGGTACACGCCATCCAGCCACAGGCCTTTCTGACCCAGCTGCGTGAGGCGATCCGCACCGAAGGGCCGCCGCACCGCGTGCACCTGGTGCTGGAGAACGAAAACAATGCGGCCTCGCTGCTGGCGCAGGGCTACACCGCACAGTGGAACGACGACTTCCACAACGCGCTGCATGTACTGCTGACCGGTGAGACCGAGGGCTACTACGCCGATTTCGCGGCAACGCCCGACGTGCAGCTGGCGCGAGTACTCGGCGAAGGGTTTGCGTGGCAGGGTGAAACCAACCGGCTGGGCCACCCTCGGGGTGAACCGAGTGCGGCGCTGTCGCCCGCGCAGTTCGTGATTTTCGCGCAGAACCACGACCAGATCGGCAACCGCGCTTTTGGTGATCGGCTGCAGACGCTGGTGGCACCGGAGCGGCTCCAGCTCGCGCTGGCGTTGACCGCGCTCACTCCCATGATTCCACTGTTCTTCATGGGCGAGCCGTGGGGCGCGCGCGAGCCGTTCCAGTTCTTCACCGATTTCGATGCGCCACTGGATCAGGCGGTGCGCGAAGGCCGGCGCGCGGAGTTTGGCCAGTTCAAGGCGTTTGCTGATCCCGCAGCGCAGGCCACTATTCCCGATCCCAACGCCGTCACCACCTTCCAGGCGTCACAGTCACCGCTGCCGTCACCCGAGGCACGGCAACAGAACACCTGGTTGGCCGCATTCCGCAGTGTCCTTGCGCTGCGCTGGAAGTATCTGGTGCCACAGCTGCGGCACGCCCGCAGTCTAGGCGCCGAGGTCATCGGCAACGGCGCCATCCGCGCAGGCTGGCAGTTGGGTGAGGGCCAGTGGTGGCTGGCCTTCAACCTGGGAGATACCGAGGTGCTGGCCGATCTTCCCTACGGCGAGACCGTGCTGCAACTGGGTGAAGTAGGGCATGGCCAGTTGCTGGCGCCGGCCGCGCTGCTGGTCCGCCGGGTGCAGGCATGAGTGCGGGTTCGCTGGCGGCGCTGGCGGAGGCTGCCGGGCTGCTGATCGACTGGGAAGACGTCCACGGCACACCGCGTACGGTGGGCCACCACACCCTGCAGAGTGTGCTGGCAGCGTTGGGTTGGCCAGCGGCGACGCCGGGTCAACGGGAGGACAGCCTCAAGCGCTGTCTGCATCAGCGCGCGCAACCCGCGTTGCGCACCGTGCAGGTGGGCGAGTTGCTGGCCTTGGCGGCGGACGGTGCCGGCGAGTGGAGTGATGAGCAGGGTCTGGCGCGGCCCGCCAGGCAGATTCGGCCTGGCGCCTGGGAAGTACCGGCGCAGCCAGGCTACTGGCGCCTGCGGATCGGGCAGACCGAACACTCCGTTGCGGTGGCACCTGCACGGTGTTTCGGCGTGGCCGACGCCACCGGCACGGCGCTGCCGCGCAGGTGGGGGGCCATGCTGCAGGTGTATGCCGCGCGCAGTCCGGGCGATGGCGGTATCGGCGACAGCGCTGGCGCGCAGGCGTGGTGCGAGCGGGTGGCGGCAGCGGGCGGCGATGCCCTCGCGTTGAGCCCATTGCACGCGGCCGGGCATATCGATGCAGCGTTCAGCCCTTACTCTCCGAGTGATCGACGCTTCCTGGAACCGGTCTACGCCGGTGCGCTCGACGGTCTGGAGACGGGCCGTGCGCTGGAGGCCGATCCCACGCCCGCAGACGGCCTGATCGACTGGCCAGGTGCAGCGGCGGTGAAATGGCAAACGCTGCGGCAGTCCTTTCAACAGTTCGGCCAGGCACCCGCGGGACAGCAGGAGGAGCTGCGGCGCTTTGAGCAGGACGGCGGCACGGCGTTGGCGGCCTTTGCGCGTTTCAACGCCAGCGCGTCGGGGCAGCGCGATCCCGCGTTTCAGATCTACGCGCAATGGCGCACTGCGCGCAGCTGGGCGCAGGTGCAGGAGCGCGCCGGCGACGCCGGCATGTCGCTGGGCCTGATTGCCGATCTCGCCGTGGGCTTTACACCGGACGGTGCCGAAGCGGCCGCCGCCGGGAACACCGCATTGCAGGGCCTGGTACTGGGCGCGCCGCCGGATGCCTTCGCGCCGGGTGGGCAGGTATGGGGCGTGAGCAGCTATTCGCCCGATGGATTGCGGCGCACCGGCTTTGCGCCCTTCATTGCCCTGCTGCGTGCGGTAATGCGCCACCGGGGCGGCGTGCGCATCGACCACATTCTCGGCCTGCAGCGGCTGTGGGTGGTGCCGCACGGTGCGGACTCGGGGCAGGGCGTGTACCTGCGCTATCCACTCACCGATCTGCTCAACCTGCTGGCATTGGAGTCGTGGCGCCACCGCTGCATCGTTATCGGTGAGGACCTCGGCGTGGTACCGCCTGGCATTCGGGACACGCTGGCCGCACGCGGTGTGCTCGGCATGGACGTGCTCGCGTTCACCCGTTCCCCGGCAGGGGAATTCCTGACGCCCCCGCAGTGGCGGCACACCGCAGTCGCCATGACCGGCACGCACGATCTACCGACCCTGGAAGGCTGGCAGCACGGTGACGATCTGGGCTGGCGCGCACGGCTGGAGGCGCAGCCTGCTGCCGATCAGGCACAGGCAATGGCAGAGCGTCATGCCGATGTCGCGCGGCTCGCGCGGGCCGTAGGCAGCGATGGTGCCAGCCCGGCCGCGCTGCGGCTGGCAGCGCTGCGGCATGTGGCTGCCGCTCCGGCACCGCTGGCACTGCTGCCGGTCGAAGACGCCCTTGGCCTGCGCGGGCAGGTGAACCTGCCCGGTACCGTCGCTGTCCATCCGAACTGGCGCCAGCGCCTGCCATCGCCATTACCGCTGCGGACGCTGGATCGTTCGCTGCAGCAGTTCGCCGCGGCACGCCGCGCCCAGGAGTATTGAGATGGTGCCGTTCCGCGCCACCGCACGTCTGCAGTTGCATGCCGGGTTCGATTTCGACGCGGCCTGTGCACAGGTGGATTACTACGCCGCGTTGGGCGTCAGTCACCTGTACCTCTCGCCCATTGCCAGCGCAGTGCCTGGCTCAATGCACGGCTACGATGTGATCGACCCGACCACGGTCAATCCCGAGCTGGGCGGCGAGGCGGGGCTGCAGCGCCTGTCCGATGCGGTGCGCGCACAGGGCATGGGCCTGATCCTGGATATCGTGCCGAACCATATGGCGGCGCACCCGCTGAACCCCTATTGGGCCGATGTGCTCGCGCACGGACGCGAGAGCCGCCATGCCACATGGTTCGACATCGCCTGGCGCGCCCCTGGGCGCGACGGCAAGCTGTGGTTGCCGGTACTGGATCGTCCGCTGTCCACCGCGATTGCCGACGGCATGCTGGCCGTGCGTCGGGATGGCGAGGGCGTGGCGGGCATTGCGCATCACGATGCGGTGTATCCGCTGGCGCCGTCGAGCTTGCCTGCGGGGTCAACAGCGCTGCCCGCCCAGGCGCTGGCCGATCTGTTGGCCGCGCAGCCGTATCGTCTGGCGTGGTGGCGCAGCGGCGATGACCGGATCAACTACCGCCGGTTCTTCACCATTGCCTCGCTGGCCGCGCTGCAGATGCATCGCGACGATGTCTTCGAGACGGTTCATGCTCTGCCGCTGCGTCTGGTTGCGCAAGGACGCGCGGATGGCCTGCGTGTGGACCATGTGGATGGGCTGCGTGATCCGGCGGGCTACCTGCAGCGGCTGCGCGCCGCACTGGACGCGGCGGGCGCCACGCGCGGTCTTGCTCCCGGGTCGCTGGGCCTGTGGGTCGAGAAGATCCTCGCCCCGGACGAAGTGCTTCGCGCACAGTGGCCGTGCGATGGCAGCACCGGTTACGACTTCATGGACCAGGTGGGCGCGCTGCTGCACGCCGGCGAGGGTAGCAAGGCCCTGACACGGCACTGGCAACGGATCAGCGGCGACCCACGCAGCTTCGGCGAGGTCGAGCTGGAGGCCCGGCGCGATGTCCTCGAGCATGGCCTGCGCGCGGAGTTCGACGCCTTCGTCCTTCGGCTTGTCCGCCTCGCGCGCCTGGCCGGTGGCACGGCTGCCGAGTTTGGCAGGCCGCTGCTCGCTCGCGCCGCACTGGCGTTGCTGAGCCATTTTCCCGCCTACCGCAGCTATCTCACCGATGCACCGGCCACCGCGGAGGACCTCCGTCTGTGGCGACAGGCGATCGATGCGGGAACCGCAGGCGCTGCGCCGGATCTGGTCGCCGCGATCCATCAGATTGCAGCGTGGGTGCTGGCGCCGCCCGCAGAGGATGCTTCCCCGAGGCTGCGCCGCTGCTGCAGGTCTGTGCGGCAGCGCTTCCAACTGCTCAGCGCGCCGCTCAATGCCAAGGCAGTGGAGGACAGCAGCTTCTATCGATACGCGCCGGTCCTGTCCCGCAACGAAGTCGGCAGCCACCCCACGGTCCAGAGCCTGTCGGCACCGCGGTTCCACGGTCTCGCGCGCGCCCGGCACGACCAGCACCCGCGCAGCCTGCTCGCTACGGCCACGCATGACCACAAGCGTGGCGAGGACGCACGCATGCGCATCGCCGTGCTGTCCGCCTGGCCTGAGTGGTGGATGCGCCAGTTGCGCCGGGTCGAACGGCTCGCTGCCCCCCTCGGTGCGGCTGCGCTGCATCCGGCTGACCGCGACATGCTCTGGCAGACACTGGTCGCGTCCTGGCCGGCCGACGCCGAGGTGGACGCGGAGTTCGGCGCGCGCGTGGTCCAGTGGCAAGGCAAGGCGCTGCGTGAAGGGGGGCTGCGCAGTAGTTGGGGTCATCCAGACGAGGCTTACGAAGCGCAGGCCGCCGCCGTGGTTGAAGCGCTGCTCGACGCTGATGTGGGGCGGCCGTTCCGGATCGCGCTGCAGGACATCGTGGCCCTGGTTGCACCGGCGGGGGCACGTCTGAGCCTGGCCCAGGCGGCGCTGCGGATGACCGTGCCGGGCGTACCGGACCTGTACCAGGGTACCGAGGGCTGGGACCTGTCGCTGGTGGATCCGGACAATCGCCGTCCGGTGGATTACGCACTGCGCCAGCGCTGGCTCGGCGACGGCCGGTCCTGGTCGGCACTGCTGCAGGGGTGGGGTGACGGCCAGCTGAAGGCGCGTCTTGTACGCACCTTGCTCCATGCCCGCCGCAGTGCCCCGGACCTGTTCGCCCACGGCAGCTACCTGCCGCTGCCGACCAGTCAGCCCGATCAGGTGCTGGCCTTTGCCAGAGCGCACAGACAGCAACGCCTGGTCGTCATCGCCGCGATCGCTCCCACGCTGCGTCCGGTGCAGCACGCATCGGCGGCCGTGCCGGCACGTTTCTGGATCAACGGGCACGTGACGATCCCGCAGGGGCGTTATCGCAATCTGCTCACCGACGCGACGGTAGAAATCAACGACACCGCTATTTCCCTGCGGGCGCTGTCCGATGGCAGCCCCGTGACCCTGCTGATCAATGAGTGAAGCCAGAGCAATGGACGATAAAGAACGACGCGAGCGAATCGGGGCACTGGCCCGGCAGATATGGGAAGCAGAAGGTCGGCCGGATGGCCAGGACCAGCGCCATTGGCTGATGGCCGAGCGCCTGGTTGAGGCCGAGCTTCAAGCGGCCGACACCACCGAAGAGATGCGCCGATGAGCGCCCGCCAGTTTGCACAATCCTCGCGCCTGCGCGGGGGGCGGCCGTTCCCGCTGGGCGCTACCTGGGATGGCCTGGGCGTCAACTTCGCGCTGTACAGCCGCCACGCGACCAAGGTTGAGCTGTGCCTGTTCAACGAGCGCGGCCGTGAGATCGAGCGCATCGTGCTGCCCGAGTACACCGATGAAATCTGGCATGGCTACCTGCCGGACGCACGGCCGGGACAGCGGTACGGCTACCGCGTGCATGGTCCATACGCGCCGGAAGCCGGTCACCGATTCAACCCCAACAAGCTGCTGCTGGATCCGTACGCCAAGCAGCTCGTCGGCCAGTTGAAGTGGGCGCCGGCATTGTTCGGGTACACGATCGGGCACAAAGACAAAGACCTCAGCTTCGACAAGCGTGACAGCGCACCTTACATGCCGCGCTGCGCGGTGGTGGATCCAGCGTTCACCTGGGGGCGCGACACCGCGCCAGCCACGCCGTGGGAGGACACGGTCATCTACGAAGCGCATCTACGTGGTCTGTCGATGCTGCACCCCCAGGTGCCCGAACAGGCGCGCGGCTCGTTCTCGGCGCTGAAGCAGGACGCGCTGCTGGATCATCTGCGCCAGCTCGGCGTGACGGCGCTGGAGCTGCTGCCGATCCACGCGCATGTGGATGACCAGCATCTGCTCGAGCGGGGCCTGCGCAATTACTGGGGCTACAACACGCTCGCCTTCTTCGCGCCCGAGCCGCGCTTCATGTCCACCTCCACTATCGCCGAGTTCAAGCAGATGGTGGCCTGCGTGCACGACGCCGGCCTGGAAGTGATCCTGGACGTGGTCTACAACCACACCGCCGAAGGCAACGAGCTTGGTCCCACGCTGTCGTTCAAGGGCATCGACAACGCCAGCTACTATCGCCTCGCCGATGATCCGCGTTATTACATCAACGATACCGGCACCGGCAACACGTTCGATCTGACCAATGCCGGCGCGCTGCGGATGGTGATGGACTCGCTGCGTTACTGGGTGCAGGACATGCACGTGGATGGCTTCCGCTTCGATCTGGCCACCATCCTCGGGCGCGAACGTGCCGGCTTTGATCCGTCCGGCAGTTTCATGGATGCGGTGCGGCAGGACCCGGTGCTGAGCCAGGTCAAGTTGATCGCCGAGCCGTGGGATATCGGGCCCGGTGGCTACCAGCTGGGGCAGTTCGCGCCGGGCTGGGCCGAATGGAACGACCGGTTCCGTGACAACGTGCGGGCGCTGTGGCGCGGGGATGGTGGCCAGCTGGCCGAGTTCGCCACACGCCTGATGGGCTCGGCGGATCTGTTCAACCACAAGGGACGACGCCCGGCGGCCTCGGTGAATTTCGTCACCGCGCACGATGGCTTCACCCTCAATGACCTGGTCAGCTACAACGACAAGCACAACGAGGCCAACGGCGAGGACGGGCGCGACGGCAGCGACCACAACATCGCCTTCAACCATGGCGCTGAAGGGCCCACCGACGACGAGGGCATCAACACTGTCCGCGCGCGGCAGATGCGCAACATGCTCGCCAGCCTGCTGCTGGCGCAGGGGACACCCATGCTGTTGGCCGGCGATGAGTTCGCGCGCAGCCAGGGCGGCAACAACAACGCCTATTGCCAGGACAATCCATTGACCTGGATCGACTGGCAGCAGGCCGCCAGCCCGGCAGGGCGCCAGCAATCGCTGTTCGTGCGTCGGTTGCTGTCATTGCGTCGTCGCTATCCGCAGCTGCGCCGTGGCCGCTTCCTGGACGCCCGCGACGAGCAGGGCGAAGGCTACGACGTGCGTTGGCTGCGTGCGGATGGCCAGCCGATGGAAGATGGCGACTGGCACGATGGCGAAGCCCGCAGCCTGGCGCTGCACCTGGGGGCTGCACGCCAGGAAGATACGCCACGCGGCCCGGAACATGCGCACCTGCTGCTGATGTTCAACGCCTCGCACCAGCCGCAGGCCTTCGTGCCGCCGTTGATCGACGACGAGCATTGGCGCCTGTTGATCAGCACCATCGATGGTGCGCCGCTGCAGGCGGATGCGGAAGGCCACTGGCAATTGCCGGACCGCGCGATCGTGGTGCTCAGCAGCCGTCGTAACCGGCATTCGGATACCGACGCGTGATCCACCGGCGTGCGCGCCCGGCACGTCACTGCGCCGGGCGGGCGTGCGTTACCGGTCGTGGTCCAGCTCGCGCCGGACCACGCCGGCCACCCAGTCCATGAATGCCGCCACCCGTCTCGGCAGGTGGCGGCGTTGGGCGTAGAGCAGGGTGACCGGCATCGGTTCGGCTTTCACGTTGGCCAGAATTTCGACCAACGTGCCCGAGGCCAGTGCCTGCCGAACGCCCAGCAGCGGGACCTGGATGATGCCCAGCCCCGCCAGCGCCGCTGCGGTATAACCCTCACCGCTGTTGACCGTCACCGCACCGCCCATCGGCATGCTTTGATAGCGCTGTCCATCGAAGTACTCGAACCCCGGTGAACGCTGGCCCAGGGTGCCGACGTAGTGGACCAGCGCGTGGCCGGCCAGATCGCCCAGCATGGTCGGTGTGCCACGAGCGGCGAGATAGGCAGGGCTGGCGCAGTTGACGATCGGCAGCTGTCCCAACGGGCGGGCCACCAGCGTGTTGTCATCCAGCGGCCCGACCCGCAGCACGCAGTCGAAGCCCTCGCGGATCAGATCGACCCGGCGATCGGTACCGCTCACTTCCATCTCCAGCCCCGGATGCTGGGCCAGGAAGGCGGGCAACTGCGGAATCACCAGTTGCCGGGCCAGTCCGCTGGACATGTCCACACGCAGGCGCCCCTTGAGCTGGGCGGTATCAATGCGGAACATGCCCTGGAGGTCGTCCATGTCATGCAGCAGGTCATGCGCACGCGCCTGGAACTGGGCGCCGTCAGCGGTCAGCTGCACCCGGCGCGTGGTCCGGTGCAGCAACTGCACACCCACGTCTGCTTCAAGGCGCTGCACGGCCAGCGACACGCTGGCCTTGGGCAGGCCAAGGCTGTCGGCCGCGCCGGTGAACGAGCCGAGTTCGGCGACCCGAAGAAAGCACCGCAGATGATCGAGGCGATCCATGGATTGTTCGCGATTTGTGGATAGTCAAATCAGCATCCGCCGATTTATCCGGCCGCGCAACACCAATAGGCTGGCAACCATTCCCCAAGCGCAGGTGCACTCACATGAGCAACGCAACCCGAGTCGTCCTGATCACCGGCGGCAGCCGTGGCCTCGGCCGCAACGCCGCCCTCGCGCTGGCGGCCGACGGCGCCGACATCGTGCTGACCTACCGCAGCCAGGCCGAGGCCGCCCAGGACGTGGTCGCCCAGATCAGGGCGCTCGGTCGCCGTGCCGAGGCGATTCCACTGGACGTGGCCGACCGCAGTGGCTTTGCCGACTTTGCTGCCCACGTCCGCATGGTATTGGACGGATGGGGCGCAACGCAGTTGCAGGGCCTGCTCAACAATGCCGGCGAAGGCCTGCACGCCATGATCGCCGACACCACCGTCGATCAGTTCGATGCACTGGTCGCGGTGCATCTGAAGGGCCCGTATTTCCTGACCCAGGCGTTGTTGCCGCTCATCGCCGATGGCGGCCGCATTCTCAATGTGTCCAGTGGGCTGGCGCGTTTCTCGCTGCCGGGCAGTTCGGCGTACGCGATGATGAAGGGCGGCATCGAAGTGTTCACCCGCTACCTCGCCAAAGAGCTGGGGGCACGCGGGATCACTGCCAACACCCTGGCGCCGGGCGCGATCGAAACCGACTTCGGCGGCGGCCGTGTGCGCGACGATGCGCAGGTCAACGCGATGGTGGCCTCGGTCACCGCGATGGGCCGGCCGGGCAAGCCGGACGACATCGGTCCGGTGGCCGTGGCGCTGCTGTCGCCGCAGACCGTATGGGTCAATGCGCAGCGGGTGGAAGCGTCGGGCGGCATGTTTGTCTGAGGCCAGCGTGGGCGGATGTTCGGCCGAACACGTTCGGCTGAGAATGGTTCGCATCAAGGCGCATCACTGGCTATGATGCGGCTCCTTTTCCGTTACGACCTCGAGCCCACCTTGAAGACTGCTTCGCCGATCAGCCCCATGGGCCGCGTGTTCGCTACGGTCGCCTTCGTCGAAGCCCTGACGTGGGCCGGCTTGTTGATCGGCATGTACTTCAAGTACCAGGCGGCCGATCCGACCCCGGTCGGGGTCAAGATTTTCGGCCCGGTGCATGGCGTGGCCTTCATGGTCTACGTGGTCGTCTCCGTCTTGGCGGCGATCCGTCTGCGTTGGCCGTGGTGGGCAGCGCTGCTTGCATTGGCTGCTGCGGTGCCGCCGCTGGTCACGCTTCCGTTGGAATGGTGGTTCAAGCGCCGTGGGTTGTTGTCTGCGCCGGTGCGGCGTCACGGGTGACGCCCGCCGTCGTGACCTGTGGGCCAGGTGATGCGCGGGGCGACCGGAGCTGCGGTAGACATGGGGTCGTACACGTCACCTGAAACCCGCGGTTCAAGATGTGGCAGCGCAGCAGCGTGGTCTACAGCACTGCCAGGCATCCCACTCTCAATGAGTAGCGCGTCACGAGCGGCGCGTGCAAACGCAATGATTTAAAGACCACCATCACAGCATCACACCTATCAATCGAACTAGAGCACCCAGACGAGTCAGACAGGGCTACGTTCATGCCCCCTTAACCAGTTTCGGCTGGCAACTCTGGAGGCGCATCGATGCAACGTACTTCTGCTGTCCCCGATCATGTTGGTCGCAGGAAAGGTCTGCGCATGCTGTTGCTCACTTCTTCCCTGCTCGGTGCGCAGGCACTCGCGCAGAGCACCGTTGGTGACATCAATGGTGTCGCGGCTGAGTTCACCGGCGGTGAGGTAAGGGTCCGCAATCTGGATTCCGGGGTGACGCGCGAGAGCACGATCAGTGCTGATGGGCGGTTCCGTGTCGGTGCGCTGGGTGCGGGCCGTTACGAAGTCGAGGCGAAAGGTGCCGGTGGCGAAGCTCGAACCATCGTCGTCACGGTAATCGCGGGCCAGACAAGCAGCGTTGACATGAGTCGTGCGGCAACGCTGGACACAGTCAACGTCCGCGCCCAGCTGGGGGCAACCATCGACCTTGGCAGCGTCGAGTCGCGAACCACGTTCACCGCGGAACAGCTGAACGCCCTCCCTGTGGGACGGGACATCACCAGCGTATCGCTGCTGACACCAGGTACGGTTGCCAGCAGTGGCTACTTTGGCCCGGCATCTTTCGGCGGCGCGTCGGCTGCTGAGAACAGCTACTACGTCAACGGCTTCAATGTGACCAATCTGTTCGACAGCCTCAGCTTCTCGGAGGTGCCGTTCCAGGCGATTGACCAGTTGGACGTCCAGACCGGTGGATACGGCGCTCGCTACGGCTTCCCCACGGGCGG
>Ga0247732_10000640_pt1 | contig 15765 bp, 18 predicted proteins | sample UWRJL163409C2_FD_180940 | JGI IMG/M metagenome (GOLD analysis project Ga0247732, IMG submission 180940) | Plant litter microbial communities from Arlington Agricultural Research Station in Wisconsin, United States - UWRJ-L163-409C-2 | ecosystem: Environmental > Terrestrial > Plant litter >...
TCGTTGCTGGTCCCGTGGCACCGGCTGCCGCGCTTCTCGCAGGCGACGATGCCCATCCTCGACATCGTCGGCGTCGCTATGCTCGCCGCGGCGCTGTCGGGCAGCATCGACAGCGTCAGCGTGCTCGTGGTGCTCCCCGCCGTATGGCTGGGCGTGGCGTTCGGAACGGGTGGTGCCGTCGTCGGAATCGTGGGTGCCTTCGCCGCGTCGGCCGCAACGGTGCTGGCCGCACCGTCGGATGAGACCGCGGCCCGGTGGACCTCGGCCCTCATCGTCTCCGTCGTCGTCGCCGTGATCGTCTGGGCGGCGACGCTGACCGTCACGGCCGCGCGTGCGGCCAACGCTGCGAGCGAGGCCGCGGTCGTCGATGCCGAGCGCGCGAGCGCGGCCCTCCGGTCGTTCTTCGAGCACGTCGATGCCGGACTCCTCTATCTCGACGAGCGCGGCGAGGCGGTGCTGTTCAACACCGCGATCGTTGCTTTCGGAGAACTTGCGCGCCACGCGGAGGGCGACATCGCCGGATCGCGCGTCTACGCGGCCGACCAGGTCACACCGTTGTCGGCCGACGACCAGCCGTTGGCGAGGATGGCGCGCGGCGAGAGCTTCGCCGACCTCCTCTACTGGATCGGGCCCCGCGGTGGACAGCGCGCACTCGTCGCGAACGGCCGACCGATCGAGCGCGCCGACGGGAGGGCGGCCGGTGCCATCCTCGTCGTGCAGGACGTCACCGAGCTCTTGCAATCCAACCGCGCCCGCGAAGACGCCCTCGCGACCCTCGCCCACGAACTGCGCACCCCGCTGACCTCGATCGTCGGCTACAGCGAGCTGCTGCTGGCCGACGATCTGACCGACGCGGCATCCGCCCGCGTCGAAGTCATCTCCCGCAACGCGGAGCACCTGCTGTCGCTCTCCGCGTCGTTCCTCGACGACCTGCACGGCGAGGTTCCTCTGACGCGCGAACGCATTCCGCTCGCCCGTGTCGTCGACGACGCGCTCGCGGTGATGGAGACCGTTCCGGGTTTCGTGGATCGTGAATTGCTGCTCGACGTCGCGCCCGACCTGTGGGTGCTGGCCGACCCCCGCGGCATCGCGGAGGTGCTGGTCAATCTGCTGGGCAACGCGGTGAAGTTCTCTCCTCGGGGCGGCCGGATATCCCTGATGACCGGTCAGGACGACGCATCCGTGTGGCTGGACGTGACCAACACCGGCTCGCGCATCGATCGAGAAGACCTCGAGCGCATCTTCGACCGCTTCTACCGCGGCGGCAACGCGCAGCGGGGCGCCGTGGCGGGCACGGGCCTCGGGCTCTCGGTGAGCCGCCCGATCGTCGCGGCGCACGGCGGCACGCTGACCGCCGAAGACGTCGACGACGGTGCGTCGTTCCGCCTCTGCCTCCCGCGCTACTGAGCTGCGCCCGCCTCAGGCCAGGGCGATGCGCAGCACGCGGGCGACCTCGGCCAGCCCGGGGGCGAGCTCGGTCGCCGACTGCTGGTAGACGTCCCACGAGCGGCGATACGGGTCGACCACGTCGTCGTCGACGGGATCGACCGGAGCCTCGACACGGTCGCGGTGCGCGCGCAGCAGCGCCAGGGCGGCGCGCACCCGGGCGTGGGGGTCGGCTCCGGCGGCATCCGCCTCCTCGCGGATCTCGGCGTCGCCCACGTTCTTCGCGAGACGCTCGAACTCGCGCACCGTGAAGGTGGAGCGCATGCGCGCCGGCGCGAGCCCGACGACGTGCGTGCGGTGCTCGCGGCTCATCGCGAGCACGAGGTCGGGGCCCGTGAGGTGCAGCTCGGTCAGCCACCGGGCGCGGTGCGCCTTCGAGTCGGCCGCCGGCACCCCGAACGAGGCGGCGAGCTTGGCCGACTCGCGGGTCATGGGCTTGTCGACGAGCGCATGCGTGCCGGCGCTGGAGACCTCCACGTCGAGCGGAGTGAGCGCGGCACGGAGGATCTGCTCGGCCAGCGGCGAACGACAGATGTTGCCGGTGCAGACGGTGAGTATCTCGATGGTCGGACTCGCCTCGGCGTTTCCCCCACCTCGGAACAGCGAACTCAGATCCAGATCCAGCATGACGACCCCCCGGCGCGTGCAGACGTACGTGGGCCCAGGACCGGTGCTCGGGGTGGCAGAGCGGTAACGTGGGCGCTGATGAGCGAGTCTAGCCAAGCGTCGAGCAGCACCCCGGCATCGGGGATCGTCATCGACGAGCCGCTCGACGACTTCGACGACGAGTCCGAGCGATCGGCCGAGCGGCGCCGTCGCCGACGTCGGGGCGATGGCTCGAGCCGGCCGCGGCGCACCTGGCGGGAGGGCGGCACGTCCGTTCAGCGCTGGGGGTGGGAGCTGGCAGGCTGGGCGGTGCTCGCCCTCGGCATCGGCGTGCTCGGGGCGACCGGGGTGACGGAGATCATCGGGGGCGGGTCTGCTCCGCTCCTCGCACAGGTCGTGCTGTGGGTCGCGTTCGCGGCGGCGATCGTGGCGGCCTTCGTGCGATCGGTGCCTCGGGGCCTGCTGCGTTTCCGCCCGGTCGATCTGTTGTTCGGCCTCGTGCTGGGTGGGATGCTGCGCGTGGTCCAGGGCTGGCTGGAGATCCGTGCCGGCGGCGATGGCGGCTGGCCGAGCTACCCGAGCCTCGGCGGCTCGCTCCCGTCGTCGTGGCTCTTCGACGACCTCGTCTCCGACGTCGTGATCTCGCCCGTCTTGGAGGAGCTCTTCTTCCGCGGGCTCGTTCTCGTGGCGGTCTACACGGCGGTGCGACGGTTGGCCGGGCGCGAGGTCGCGATGTTCGCCGCGGCGGTCGTGTCGACCGGTCTGTTCGTCGTCGCACACGCCCTCCTGGCGCCCCTGGCGTGGGACGCCGTCGCCTCGCTCGCACTGGTCGGTCTCACCGCGAGCCTGCTCGTGCTGCTCACGGGCCGGCTCTGGCCGGCGGTGCTCGCCCACGTGGTCTACAACGGCCTGTGGGTCGCGATGGCGACCCTCGGAACGCTGCTCGCGGCCTGAGCCCGCAGCATCCGCTTCTCGGATCACTCTTCTCTCAGCATGTAAACCTGTGCATGCACGCATGTAATGTGCGTCAGTCTCGAAGCATGCATGACGACCCGAACCAGGCCTGGGAGCAGTACACGGCGGCGCTGGGCGTCGCACTCGCGCGTGCACGGGCCACTCGGGGACTGTCTCAGGAGCAGGTCGCCTACGCCGCCGGGATCGCCGCGTTCTCGTACCGCAAGCTCGAGAAGGGCGAGTCGAACCCCGGCACGCCCGCGAACCCGCGCCTTCGCACCCTCGTCGCCCTGGCCGGCGTGCTGGGGGTTCCCGTCGCCGCGCTGCTGCCGCCCGATCCCGATGGCGTCACCGCCTGGAAGTAGAGCGCAGGCGCCCCGGAGCGGCGGAGTCACCGCCGGAGCGGGCACCTCGGCCCGGCGGTGACCGCTACAGACTCTCGCCTTCGCCGGTCTCGCGCTAGGAGCTCGACTACGGGGGAAACACTGCTTCCGTGCGAGCCGTCAGCCTCGCGCCGCCTCCTCGATGATGTCGGCGACCGCCTCGGGCTGCGACAGGAACGGGGAGTGGCTCGTGTCGAGCCGGCGCACGGTCGATCCCGCGCGCGCGGCGAGGGCCTCCTGCGCGGGGACGGGGAAGATCGCGTCCTGCTCGGTGACGATGTACGTCGTCGGCTTCGTGCGCCACGCGACCTGGGTGAGCGGCTCCTGGAAGGCGAGCACGCTCTGCGGCTTCAGCCTCGCGGATGCCGCGGCGGCAGCATCCGCGTCGACGTCCGCGAAGAAGATCGACACCGGTGGTTCGGCCTCGGTGCCGGCGGTCGCGAGCGGGCCGTCGACGACCCACCACGACGGCGCGACGCCGCCGACGGCGCCGAGCAACGACTCGCCCTCGTCGAGCGCGAACGCCGCGATGTAGACGATGTGCTGCACGTTGTCGCCGGTCGCGGCCTGTGTCGTGGGAACGCCGCCGTACGAGTGCGCGACCACGACGACCGGGCCGTCGATCGCCGCGATCGCCGCGGCGACCGCGTCGGCGTCGTCGGAGAGGTGCAGGCCGACCGGGTCGTCGGCGTGCACGGTCGGCAGGTCGATGCGCTCCACCGCCCAGCCGCGGTCTTCGAGGATGCCGGCGACGGGATCCCACGCCCACGCGCCGTGCCACGCGCCGTGCACCAGCAGTAGAGTCGGCTTCTCAGACATCGTCGTCTCCTTCGGGTAGGGGTTCGCCCGTCTTCGGGCCCGCCAGCAGGGTATGGCGACGCAGACGTGGAACGCACTGGCGGAGGGCGCAGGATCATGGACGCGAGCGCAGGCGTGGCCCCGGTGATCGAAGCCTCGACCCGTGATGCGCTCCCCGGTGACCAGTTCGAGCAGTTCTGCGATGCGCTGTGCGACGTGTACCTCGGCATCCGCCCTCAGCGCATCGCCTCCGCGGGCTTCGACGCCGACGTGCTCGCTTTCGGGTGGGGCGACACCGTGCTCTCGCGCATGCGGGCACCCGGTCACGAGGCTCGCCGCGACTGGCGCGACATCGCCGCCAAGCCCGACGACGCGCTCTTCCTGAACTTCAGCGACACCTCCGCGTCGGTCGTCGACACCGGCGGCAGGGTCGTGCCGGTCGCCGCGGGACTGCCGGTGCTGCTCGACAACGCCGAGCCCTTCCGTCTCCACTTCGACGACGCGCGTCGATTCCGCCTCTACTCGCTGCGACTGCCGCGAGAGGTGCGCGGCCGCCGACTGGATGCCGCCGACGCGATCGCTCTCGACGACCGACTGCGCCGCACCGCGCTCGGCCGGCAGATCGCCCTGCAGGTGCGGCTGATGACCGCGGAGTTCGACGCCGGCCGCATCGAGGTGGCGGGGGCGATGGCCGCGGCGGTCGCGGCGATGGTGCGCCGACTGTGGGACGGAGGCGCCGCCGCCTCGCTGGCCGAGCGCTTCGCCGAGTACACCGCGACGGCGTCGGCCCATCTGGCGGAGCCCGATTTCGGTGTGAACGAGATCGCCGCGCTCCACGGCGTCTCGGCACGCACGGTGCAGAGCGTGTTCGCGGGAGAGGGCGACACGGTCACCCGATGGATGCTGCGCGCGCGGCTCGAGCTCGCACGCGAGCGGCTGGGCTCGCCGGCGTGGGAGAGGGCGTCCGTCGCTCGGATCGCCTACGCGTGCGGGTGGCGTGACGCATCCGGGTTCCACCGGGCGTTCCGCGAGCGCTTCGGCGACACCCCCGGCTCGTTCCGCTGATCGACCGAGAGGGCGCGATCGGCGGACTCACGGGTTCTTTGTCGGAAGGGACTGCAATAATTGTCGGGCTGTTGTCTGAATTGTTGGGCGGCGGCCAACAATCTCGAGTGCCCTCAGGAGAACTGATCACCTACCACACGCTCCCCACCCTCCAGGGGTGGATCGACGAGTTCACCGACCTGCACGCGCCATTCGTGAGCGACGTCGTCGTGCTGATCCAGGACGGCGAAGACGGCGCTGACACCGGCCTCGTCGAGATCCGCATGGTGAACGCCTCTACCGTCACCACGATCGAGCCGGAGTTCGTGGGCTCGAATCGCTGGGTGACCGTGTTCGACGCGCGCGAAGATCCGATGCGGCTCGATGCGAAGACGGTCATGTGGCTGTCCCGCGAGCTCGCCACGGTATCCGAGCTCTGCTCGTTCCTCGAGCGCAAGGCCTCGGCTTACGGGAGCGGCGCCGGCGAGACGGCATAGGGCGCTCGACGTCGGTGGGCGATCCGTCGCAGCGTTCACGCGCCGGAACGCAGCGGCCGGTCCTCCGCGCAGGGCGGCACACGCGCTCGCACGGCTCGCGCTACGGAACCTTCTGCGGCGTCGACCCGGCGACCGCCGCTTCGAGGGCGGCCAATCGCCGGCCCCTGTCGCCGGTGATCTCGACCACCCGAGCGCGCTCGTCCACGACATCGTGATCGTCGATGAGGTCGAGCAGGGCGTCGTTCATCGCCTCGCGAAGCGCGAGGTGTTCGTCGGCGCCCGCGACGAGGGCATCCGAGCCCACGAGGGGGAGCACCACGACGAGGTCGACCAGACGCAGCGAGTCGGGGACAATCCCTGTTGCGCGGTCCCACAGGTGTTGTGAGACCGGTGCTTCATCGAGTGTCTCGAGAGCCGACAGGTAGGCGAGGAAGTCCAGGGGTCCGCGCTCGGCGATGAGATGCGAACCGTGCTCCCCGTTCGAGAGGCGATCCGCGGCGAGACGGAGCTGCGCGGCGAACATCGCGGGTCCGGGGGCGTCCCAGAACTCGTCCATGAGCTCGAACGGGTCGGGCAGAACGGAGTACTCGGGATGGCGGGCGGCGAAGTCGGAGATGAGGGTGCTCTTCCCGCTCGCATGGGTGCCCGACACGACGATCCGCATGGCGCGACTCTAGGGCTTCGCGGGCGTGACGTGTCGCCGGCTCCGACGAGTCGCCCGGCGAGGGCGCCGCGGCGGGGCCCTTGACGGCTCACTTGCGTTTTGCAAGTGTTAGCCGCATGAGCCTCTTCATCACCTGCCCGGTCGAGAGCGTCGAACGCGCGACCGCCTTCTACACCGCCCTCGGGTGGACCCTCAACGCCGACATGTCCGATCACAACGTGTCGTGCTTCGCGATCGCGCCCGACCAGTACGTCATGCTCGGAAGCCGCGAGATGTACGCGAGCGTCGGCGGCACCGAGGACCTGATCGGCGGTCCGGAGACCCCCTCGAAGGTCACGGTCTCGTTCGATCTCACCAGCCGCGAAGCGGTCGACGAACTCGTGGAGCGCGCCGGGGTCGCCGGTGGGCGGATCGGCGACACCGACGACTACTCGTTCATGTACCAGCGACAGTTCGACGACCCCGACGGGTACCACTACTCGCCGTTCTGGATGAAGCAGGACGCCGCACCGACAGCGTGAGCGACCTCGCCGCGGCCCTCGACATCGTCGGAGCGCGCTGGGCGTTGCTCATCGTGGAGCGGCTGCTCGACGCACCGCAGCGGTACGGCGACCTGCAGCGCGATCTCGGGGTGCCGACCAACATGCTGGCCACCAGGCTGCGCGAGCTGGAGGCGGCCGGAGTGCTGACCAGGTTGCCGCTGAAGCACAACACGCGGGCCTACGCGCTGACCGATCGCGGCCTGGCACTCCGCGAGGCCATCGAAGCACTCGGACGCTGGGGTGCCGGGGAGGCGTAGGTCGCGTTGTGCCCTGCTCTCGCGGAAGGGGGGCCTCACGCCCGCGCGACGCCGGGTGTACGTTGCGCACATGGGGCCGATTCGCGTGGGGCTGGTGGCCGATCCGGCGTCACCGACCGACGTCGCGCGGCGGATGACGAATCTGACCCCCGCGGGCGACGCGGCCCGGGACGAGTGGGACGTCGAATTCGTGAGCGAGCCCTTCACGCTCGGTTCGGAGGACGTCGACACCGCGCTGTCGCGACTCCACGCGCGTGGGGAGGCGCACCAGTGGGATCTCGTCATCGGGGTGACGGAGCTTCCGCTCCGCGGCGACGACGGTCGCTACCTGCTGGCGGCGATCGACCCGCGGCGGCGCTCGGCCGTTCTCTCGCTTCCGGCTCTCGGCGGGTTGCGGGTGCGCACCCGCGCCCGTCGAGCCGTGCGGGGGCTCATCAGCGGCATGTCCGAACCCGACCGGCCCGACGAGCATCGCGTGCCGCTCCGCGGTCGCAACGGCCGCGGCCGAGTGCTTCTCGGGATGGTGCTCGCGAATCGTCCGTGGCTGCTCGCGGCGGGTCTCAAGTCCGCACTCGTCGCGGCTTTGGCGACCGGCGCGGTGGCGACCATCGAGCCGACGATCTGGCTGCTGGCCGCCTCCCTGTCGGGGTGGCGCCTCGCGGCGGCGACGATCGCCTCCATCGCGGTCGTCATCGCCTGGATCGTGATCGACGGCGAACTGTGGGATCGCCCCGACGACGACTCGCCTGCAGCCCGGGAGAGGTCTCGTCTCTACAACACCTCGACCCTGCTGACCCTGACGATCGGAGTCGTCCTCTGCTACCTGGCGCTCTACGTCATCAATCTGTGCTGGGCGCTGTTCGTTCTCGACCCCGCCGTGATGGGCGATTCGCTCGGAATGTCGCTCGGCTACGGCGATCTGTTCGTGCTCACCTGGTTCGTCGCGTCGGCCGCGACTCTCGGAGGCGCGCTCGGCACGGGACTGGCATCGGACGACGCGATCCGTGCCGCCGCCTACTCCAAGCGCGAGGAGGAGCGACGGGCACGGCTCGCGGACGAACGGGCGTAGCCGGGGCGGGTGGGCTCAGCGGTAGTTGATGAACTGCAGATCGAGGTCGAGATCGGCCGCCTTCAGCACGCGGATGACTTCCTGGAGGTCGTCACGGCTCTTGGACTGCACGCGCAGCTCGTCGCCCTGGATCTGCGACTTGACGCCCTTGGGGCCCTCGTCGCGGATGATCTTGCCGATCTTCTTGGCGTTCTCCGACGAGATGCCGTCCTTCAGCGTCGACGTGATGCGGTACTCCTTGCCGCTCGGCGTCGGCTCGCCGCTCTCGAGGCTCTTCAGCGAGATGCCGCGCTTGATGAGCTTCGACTGGAAGACGTCGAGCACCGCGTTCGCGCGCTCCTCGGTGCCGGCTTTGATGAGCACCGCTTCGCCGCTCCACTCGATGGAGGCGCCGGTGCCCTTGAAGTCGTAGCGCTGCTCCACCTCTTTGCGGGCCTGGTTGAGGGCGTTCTCCGCCTCCTGGTGGTCGACCTTACTGACGATGTCGAAAGAGGAATCAGCCATGGAGCGAGTTTAGCCGCGGCTCCCCGAGAGAGGCGGATGCGGTGGCCCGCCGCCGCTCGCGGTCAGACCTCGCCGACCACCCAGCGGAAGGCGTTGCGCAAGAGGTAGCCGTCGGTGGTGCGGAAGGGGGCTGCCGCCTCGACGATCGTCTCGCGGAAGAAGTCGAGCGTCGCGGCGTCTTCGCCGAGCAGGATGCCACGCACGAGGGTGTCTTCGTCGCGCGCGCTCCACGGCGCGTCGGCCGCGCCGGAGGAGACGACGCGCAGCCCTGCCCCGGCGAACGCGGCCTCGAGTCCTCCCGCGGGGCGGAGGGGGCCGTCGGGAAGGGGCTCGGATTCGTCGGCCTCGGCCACCGCGCGCTCGATGACGTCGACGTCGTTCTGCGCCCCCTCCGCCCAGTTCGCGACGGCGATGCGCCCTCCGGGCGCCAGCACGCGCGCGAACTCGCGGAGTGCCGCGGTCGTGTCGTCGGCGAACTGGAGGGCGTTCACCGCCGTGACCACGTCGAAGGTTCCGTCGGCGAACGGGAGGTGCGCAGCATCCGCGTCTCGTACGTCGAGACCCCGGCTTCGCGCCCGTTCGCGCATGCCGCTCGCGGGGTCGACACCCGTGACCTGCGCCCCCGCGTCGCGCGCGGTGATGAGGAACTCGCCGCCGCCGCACCCCACGTCGAGCACGCGCGCGCCCGGGCCGATGCCCGCCGCGGCGATGATGGCGTCGTGCGTCGGTCGGGCGACGTCGGCCCACAGCTCCGACCAGCCGGCGGCGACCTCCGACCAGCCCTCGGCATCCGCTTCGTCGACCACCCGCCCACCCTACGGCGGCACAACTCCTGCAGAACGCGGGGGAGCCGGACGGGTCGCCGCGTGATCGCGCGGGTCGGGTGGCCCACACCCGATGAGATGCAGGAGTTCTGCGCGACCGGCCCGGGTGGGGGAGCGGATTCGTAGACTGGTGGCCGTGCGAGCCCTGACCGAAGAAGAAGTCCGTGCGTCGTTCGTGAACGCGACGGCCGACGAACGTCGAGTGGCCGCGATGCCCATCGACTTCCTGCTGCTGGATTGGGACCACCTCGACTTCCTCGCGTGGCGCGACCCGCACAACCGCGGACGCGGCTACATCGTGATGGAGCACCAGGGCGAGCCGGTCGGCGTCGCGCTGCGGGGTGCGGAGGGGTCGTCGCGCGCGCGATCGGCGATGTGCAACCTGTGCCACACGATGCAGCCCGCCGACCAGGTGACCCTGTTCAGCGCGCGCAAAGCCGGACGCGCCGGCGTCGCCGGTGACAGCATCGGCACCTACATCTGCGCCGACCTCTCCTGCCACGAGAACGTGCGGCTGGCGATGCCGCTCGCCCCGAGCGAGGTGCGCGCGAGCGTCGACCGCCGCATCGACGGCACCCGGCGCCGCACCGAGGCCTTCGTGGAGCGCGTGCTCGAGCCCGCCGGCGCCGACGCATCCTGACGCGCGCCCCCGTTGCCGACGTGGTTCGGAGCAGGTCGCGCGGCAGAGTAATATGGTTTCTCGCGCCTCCGGTCGACTGAGAAAGCCGGGCGGGTGCGCACCTGGCGAGTTACCCAAGCGGCCAAAGGGATCTGACTGTAAATCAGACTGCATTGCATTCGGGGGTTCGAATCCCTCACTCGCCACCGAAAGAAAAGGGCACCCCTCGTGGGTGCCCTTCTTCGTTCATCGGACGCGTCCGCGCACGAGACACCATTTCCGGCCGAGACGACACGCCTGGCGGTGGGTCTCGGCCGAAACGGGTGTCTCAGCGGATGCTGCGCATCACCCGGCGGCCGGTACCCTCGGTGAGCAGCCGCACATTCCGTGCGCACGCAGCATGAGGAGAAGCGCACATGTCGGTCGGATTGCTCGCCGTCGTCGATGACATCCTGACCGCCGCGCTGAAGGCGAGTGCGAAGACGGCGGGTGTGGTCATCGACGACGCCGCCGTGACGCCTCAGTACGTGCAGGGCATCACGCCGGCCCGTGAGCTGCCCGTGGTCTGGAAGATCGCCCTCGGCAGCCTGGTCAACAAGTTCATCATCATCATCCCGATCGCCCTGCTGCTGTCGGCCTTCGCACCGTGGGTGCTCCCGTTCCTGCTCATCATCGGCGGCGGGTTCCTCTGCTTCGAGGGAGCGGAGAAGGTGCTCGAGTGGTTCGGCGTCTCGCACGGCCACGCCGACGACGGCCCCCGCGACGAGAAGAAGCTCGTGCTGGGCGCGGTGCGCACCGACCTCATCCTCAGCACCGAGATCATGCTCATCGCGCTGTCGAGCCTCGACCCCGACTTCGGCATCTGGATGACCCTCGGCGCGCTCGTCGTCATCGGCCTCGGAATGACGATCCTCGTCTACGGCGCGGTCGCGCTGCTCGTCAAGATCGACGACATCGGACTCCGGCTCATGAAGAGCCCGGCGCGCGGCGTCCGCCGTGCCGGTGCCCGCGTCGTGGCCGCCATGCCCGCGGTCTTCCGCGTCATCAGCATCGTCGGCACGGTCGCGATGCTGTGGGTCGGCGGGCACCTCCTCATCGCGAATCTCGCCGAGACCTTCTGGCACGGACCCTCCGACGTGGTCCACGCGATCACGCACACGATCGAGGCCGCGGGCGCGGTCGTGCTGTGGATCGTCGACACCGCGCTGTCGGCGGTCTTCGGTCTCGCCGTCGGTCTCGTGATCGTCGCGGTCATCACGGGCATCTCCCGGATCGCTCGTCGACGCGCGCCCGCCGAAGCGGCGCACTGACATCGCGACCTAGTAGTCCTCGATCGGCTGGTCGGGGAAGTAGGTCTGGTCGAGCAGCCACGTCGACTTCTCGGTGCCGTCGACGGCGATGAAGGGGATGAGCACCCACCGGCCGACGTACTCGCTGCCGTCATCGGTGGTGAAGGTGATGTCCTGGTAGTCGATGATCGTGCCGTTGGACTCGACCGTCTTCGCGGCGTAGGCCGTCGCGGTGAAGCGGGTGTCGGTCGTGTACGGCGGTCCGGCGGCGTTGCTGCGGTGCGCCTCGAGCTCGGCGTCGAAGATGGTCGAGAGCCCCTCGCCCTCCACGCGCAGGAACGCGCCGCTGAGGTATTTGATGCCCTCGGTCGCGTCGTGGAGCTGTGCGCCCGTCTGCGGATCGATGCGGAACTGGTAGTCGGCCTCGTCGAGCACGTAGATGAAGTGGTCGACGATCTGCTGTGGATTGCTGTTCGCCGACGGTGCGACGAAGCCCGGTCGCCCCGCTCCGAGCAGTTGCGCGTGCTCGTCGCGGCCGGTGTCGATGCGGTAGTCGACGTACTGCAGACGGTCCTGCGACGGCAGCGCGTTGAACGCCTGCCACGGCAGGGCCTCGTAGCTCGTGATGAGGGTGGGAGTCGCATCCTGTGTCACCTCGGGCTCGGGCGCGGAGGCGGCCGGAGACGCGCTCGTCGTCGGCCTCACCTGCGCCGGAACCGTGCACCCGGCGAGCGAGAGCGCGAGCGCGACGACGCAGGTCGCGGTGAGGAGGGGAGTGCGCATGGTCTCCCCAACCTGCCCCGGCGGGCGGCCCGGCGTCAAGCGGGTCGGGTGCTGCCCCCGCGTGGTCGACGCAGTGCAGCGGAGACGACGGCGACGACGGTGCCGATCGCGACGCCGATGATCGTGTCGATCACGCGGTCGCGAAGAAGCACGTCGGCGGGCGTCGGCGACGCGAGCGACACCATGAGCAGGGCCAGGGGCGTGACGAAAACCATCGCGATGCCGTAGTTGCGACCGATGAACAGTTCGGCCGCGGTCTGCAGCAGCACCACGATCGCGATCACCGCGAGAGGGGGCAGGGCGAGACCGAGCACGGCAGCCGCGACGAGCACTCCGAGCAGCGTTCCGAGCAGGCGCTGGATGCCGCGGATCACGCGCGCCGACGTGCGGGCACCGCTCACCGCGGCGACGGCGCCGACCATCGCCCAGTACCAGTGCGACTGCACGATGAGGAGCGCGGCGATGCCGGCCGCGAGCGTGGCGACGCCGACCGTCAGCGTCATCTCCCACGCGACAGCCCCGACGGGCAGGCGTGTTCTGCTCCCCGCCGCGGGTGCGCGCCGCAGAACCGCCGCGACCGCCGACGTCACCGCGAGGGAGAAGAGCACGCTGATCCCGGCGACCCCCAGAACCGAGAGGAACGACGAGGAGGTGGCCGGGATGCTGGCGCACGCGCCGGTGGCGAACACCGGGAAGAGAGCGCCCGGCGGGTGCCACCGCAGCGTATAGCTGAGGAGGGTGACTCCCGAGGCGATCGCCGCGACGACCACGACGCTCACGGCGGCGGGTGCGCCGACCACGGACAGTGCGGTTCCGCAGAGCATCGCCGCGATCATCATGGCGCCGGAGCCCGCCTGCATGCGGATGCGGTCGCGGAACGGATCGTGGCGGCCATAGAGCGATGCGAAGGCTCCGAAGCTCGCATAGATGCTGAGATCGAGTCGCCCCAGTGCCCACAGCACGAGGAGCGGGACGGCGATGCTGACCGCTGCGCGCAGAGCCGCTCGGTGGTCGCCCTGGTGGGGTGCGACGCGGAGGACGCCGGTCCACACGCGTCCTCGGGAGTCTTTCACCGACCCAGCCTAGGCATGAGCCTCCTGCGACCGGTCGGTGCACTCCCACTCGGCAGGAAACGACGACGACCCCCGGCTCTGGGTCGGAGGTCGTCGTTACTCGGGGAAGCTCAGCGCTGCTGTTCGGAGGCGATGAGTTCGGCGATATCGATCGGTTCGGTGGGCAGGTCCGGGAAGTGCATGCTGCGATTGTGCGGGGTGCGCGCGGGCGGAAGGCGGCCGTTGCGGCGATGCCCGCGAACCGCTAGGGGCGGCGCCGTTCGGCGAGAGGGCGGAACAGGCGCGCGACGGGCGCCGTCAGCATGAGCAGCAGCAGCGGGTAGTACGTGGTCGCCGGGACGAGGAGCGACACCACGAGGGCGATCGCGAACAGCGTCGTCGTGGCGAGTTGCACGCTGAGGCCGCGCGTGAGGTGCTCGGGATCGGCACCGAGCAGGTCGGGGTGGGAGCGCAGGTAGAGCCGTGTCACAAGCATGAGCAGACTCGTGACGAGCATGCTGCCGATGTAGACGAGGCGCACGAGCAGCCCGTCGTCGCTGAATTCGCTCGACATGGCCGTGGCCACCGGGAGCCAGACGATCGTCAGCAACCACGCCATCGTCAGCCAGAGCAACCCGCCCGAGACCCGTTCGACGTGGGCGTACATGCGGTGGTGGTTGATCCAGAACATCGCGATGATCGCGAAGCTGAGCACGAAGCTGAACAGCTGGCCGTCGTGCTCGGCGAACCAGTCGGAGGCCGAGGTGCTGGCCCCGCCGGCGTCGCTGATGCTCTCCATGAGCGGCAGGATCAGAAGCGTCATCGCGATCGCGACGACCGCATCGGCGAAGGTCTTGGCGCGTTCGGCGGAGATCAGGGGCGAGAGCTCCTCGGCGGTCGCGTCGTTCTCGCTCATGGCGTCGATCGTACGCACCGCTCGGTCAGACGATGCGACCGGATTCCATCCGCACCACCAGGTCGGCCGCGGCGAGCACCGCCGGGTCGTGCGAGACGCACATTACCGCCGCACCGCGGTCGGCCTCCGAGCGCATGGCGGCGCGGATGAGTCGGCTGCTCTCCGTATCGAGCCCGGTGGTCGGCTCATCGAGGAGCATCAGGTCGGCGCCGCGCGCAAGACCCTGTGCGAGCAGTGCCCGCTGGCGCTGTCCTCCCGAGAGCGAGACGAACGGATGCCGCGACAGCCCCTCGATCGCGAGCCGCCGCAGGGCCTCGTCGACGGCGGCGCGGGCCGCCGCATCCGTTCTGCGCCAGGGGCCGAGTGCACCCCAGGTGCCCACGGCGACGACGTCGCGCACCGACACCGGCAGGCGATCGGACGCCGCCGCGCGCTGTGGGACGAAGGCGATCGCGCCCCGAACGAGCCGCTCGCCGGACGACGGCGGGCGCGTGCCCGCGATGACTTCGATCAGCGTCGATTTGCCCGCGCCGTTCGGCCCGGCGATCGCGGTGATCGCGCCGGGTGCGATGTCGAGGTCGATGTGGCAGAGGGCTTCGCGACCGCCGAAGTCGACGTGCACGGCGCGCAGTCGGGCGACGTGCTCGGTGAGGGTGGGAGAGGAAGGCACCCACCCATCATATGAGTTTGAGAATCGTTCTCAATAAAGCTACGGTCGTGGATCGTGACCCTTTCCACCGACGCGCTGCTGGCGCCCTTCGCCCTCGACTTCGTGCAGCGCGCCTTCGCCGGCGGCGCACTCGTGGCGATCCTGTGCGGCGTCGTCGGCACCTGGGTGATCGTGCGCGGCATGGCGTTCCTCGGCGAGGCGCTCGCCCACGGCATGCTGCCGGGCGTCGCCCTCGCGACCGTGCTCGGAGCCCCGGTGCTCGTGGGTGGAGCTCTCAGCGCCGTCGCGATGAGTCTCGGCATCGCCGCCGTCCAGCGCCGCGGGCGGCTGTCGTACGACACGAGCATCGGTCTGCTCTTCGTCTCGATGCTCGCCCTCGGAGTGATCGTCATCTCGCACTCGGGCAGCTTCGCCACCGATGCGACGGCGATCCTCTTCGGCGACATCCTCGCGATCGCACCGCTCGATCTGGCGTTGCTCGCGGGGGCGACGGTCATCGGCCTGATCGTCGCCGCGGCGTTCCACCGCCCGCTCGTCGCCCTCGCGCTCGACCCCCGCGTCGCATCGGTGCTGGGGCTGCGCCCCCGCCTCGCGCAGGCGGCACTCGTCGGGCTCGTCACCCTCGCCGTCGTCGCCTCGTACCAGGCCGTCGGCTCGTTGCTCGTCGTCGGGCTGCTCCTGGCTCCCGCCGTCGCCGCGAGCCCGTGGACCACGCGCATCCCGACGCGGATGCTGCTCGCCGCCGCTCTCGGGGTCGTCAGCGTGTTCGCGGGGTTGCTGGTGTCGTGGCACGCCGCCACGGCCGCCGGGGCCTCGATCGCCGCCGCAGCGATCGCGTTCGCGGCGGT
>Ga0247732_10000642_pt1 | contig 15709 bp, 14 predicted proteins | sample UWRJL163409C2_FD_180940 | JGI IMG/M metagenome (GOLD analysis project Ga0247732, IMG submission 180940) | Plant litter microbial communities from Arlington Agricultural Research Station in Wisconsin, United States - UWRJ-L163-409C-2 | ecosystem: Environmental > Terrestrial > Plant litter >...
ATGACGAACGATCTGCAATGACGAACGATCCGCGATGACGACGTATCTGCTGCGACGACTGCTCTTCCTCGTCGTCACGCTGTTCCTCGCCATGGCGGTGCTGTTCGTGCTGCTGCGCCTCCTACCGGGCGACCCGGCCAACGCCCTGCTCTCGCTCGGTGCGACCCCCCAGCAGATCGCCGCCGCACAGGCCCGGGTCGGCGCCGATCAGCCCGTTCTGGTGCAGTTCGGCACCTGGATCGGGCAGCTGCTCAGGCTCGACTTCGGCACCTCCTATATCAGCGATCTGCCGGTCGGCCCCGAGATCGCCGCTCGCCTTGTCGTCACCGTGCCGCTCACTCTGATCGCCTTCGTGCTCGCGGTCATCGTCGCGGTGCCGGTCGGCTTCATCGCCGCCTACCGGTCCAGGCGCTGGTACGGCCTGGCACTGTCGGCCCTGTCGCAACTCGGCATCGCCGTGCCGGTGTTCTGGATCGGCGTGCTGCTGATCACCGCCTTCGCGCTTCAGCTGCGTGTGCTGCCCGCCGGCGGCTTTCCCCGCGACGACTGGGCCGATCCGCTCGACGCGATCCGCTCCCTCGCTCTCCCCGTGATCACCGTCGCCATCGTCATGTCGGCCTCGATCACCCGGTACGTGCGCTCCGCGGTTCTGGATGTCCTCGGCAGCGACTATCTGCGCACCTCTCGCGCCCTCGGCGCGACGTTCTCGTCGGCGATGTGGCATCACGGACTCCGCAACGCCTCCGTTCCGGTGATCTCGATCCTCGGCATCGAGCTGGCGACCACGTTTCTCGGGGCGGTCGTCGTCGAGAACGTCTTCGCCCTGCCGGGACTCGGCAGCATGCTGCTGAAGGCGATCGCGCAGCACGATTACCCCGACATCCAGGGAATCCTGTTCGTCAGCACCTTCGCCGTGCTGGTCATCGGCTTCCTCGCCGACCTGGCGCAGAGGCTCGTCGACCCGCGGCTGCGCGAGAACGTGTCGGGCAATCTCTCCGACGGCGGGAGGCGATCGTGAGCGCGGTGGCAGAGCTCGACGTCGACGACGCGCAGCGGATGCCGCGGAGGCGCTCGCTCACCCTCGCGATCGGCTGCGTGCTGGTCGGCATCATCGTCGTGATCGCCCTCGTCTCCCTGGTCTATCTGCCCTATCCCCCGAGCGACACGAGCGGGTCGCGCCTCGCGCCGCCGAGCCCGCAGCACTGGGCCGGCACCGACAAGCTCGGGCGCGACCTGCTCACGCAGCTGATGATCGGTGCCAGGATCGCGCTCACGGTCGGCATCGGCTCGGTCGCGTTGGGGGCCGCACTCGGGGTGACGATCGGCGTGATCGTCTCCTTCGCCACGCGCTGGCTCGACGACACCCTCTCCGCCCTGCTCGACGTGCTGATCGCGTTCCCCACCCTGCTGCTGGCGATGCTCATCGTCGCGGCGCGAGGCGCGTCGCTCGACTCGGCCATCCTCGCAATCGGCATCGCCATGAGCGCCATCGTCGCGCGCCTCACGCGCATTCTCGGCAAGCGGGTGCTGGCGCAGGACTACATCACGGCGGCGAGGGTGTCAGGCACCGGAAAGCTCGGCATCGTGTTCCTGCACCTGCTGCCGAACATCTGGCCGACGCTCGTGGTGAATCTCGCTCTGCAGTTCGGTCTCGCCGTGCTGGCGGAGGCAAGCCTCTCCTATCTGGGGCTCGGCGCCCCGCCGCCGAACGCGTCCTGGGGCCGCATCCTGCAGGAGGCCCAGGGAACCGTGCTCGTCGCACCCGTGGGTGCGATCGCCCCGGGTGTGCTGCTGGTGATCCTCGTCATCGGAATCAACCTGGTCGCAGACGGACTGCGCGACATCGGTGACCCGACGCGGAGGAGAAGGCGATGAGCGAACCGATCCTGCGTGTGGACGATCTGGGCGTGCACTCCAGCACCGGCGCCCTGCTGCGCGATGTCAGCTTCCAGCTCGAGGCCGGCCACCGCCTCGGCCTGATCGGCGAGTCCGGCAGCGGCAAGTCGCTCACCGCACTCGCGATCATGGGACTCCTCCCCGACGGCCTGACCGCCGACGGCAGCATCAGCCTCGGCGGCAGCCAGGTGGTGGGAGCCGCGGAACGGCAGTTGGTCGGGCTGCGGGGGCGGGTGGCATCCGTCGTCTTCCAAGAGCCGCTCACCGCCCTCGACCCGCTGATGCGCCTCGGCCGCCAGCTGGCCGAGCCGATCCAGCGCTACCGGTCGCTACCGCGGGCCGAACTGCGCGCGGCGGTCACCGATGCGCTGCTCGAGGTCGGGCTCGATGACGCCGACCGCATCGCCCGGTCATTCCCGCACGAGGTCTCCGGCGGGCAGCGCCAGCGCGTCGCCATCGCCATGGCGCTCGCTACCCGGCCCCAGCTGCTCATCGCCGACGAGCCCAGCACCGCCCTCGATGTGACGGTACAGGCTGGCATCCTCGACCTGCTCGACCGCGTCATCTCCGAGCGTGGGATGTCGCTGCTGTTCATCAGCCACGATCTGGCCGTCGTCTCCCGGGTCGCCGACCGGGTGGTGCTGCTGCGGCACGGCGAGGTCGCGGACCGCGGGTCGCTGGCCGAGCTGATCGCGCGGCCGCAGCATCCGTACACCAGGGAGCTCGTCGCCGGCGCGCGCGAACTCGACCGGGCTATCGACAACCCAGGGAGTCTCACATGACCGCCCTGCTCGAGGCACGTGACCTCGGCTTCGCCTACCGCGGCCGGCCGAGGGCCCTCGCCGATGTGAGCTTCACCGTCGAGCCGGGCGAGAACCTCGGCATCGTCGGGGAGTCGGGCGCGGGCAAGTCCACCCTGCTGCGTCTGCTGCTGGGCCTCGCCCGGCCATCCGCTGGCATGCTGCTCACCGACGGTGTCGAGTTCGATGCGCGCTCGCGGACGGCGTTGCGTGCGCATCGTCTCTTCGCGCAGGCGGTCTTCCAAGACCCGTACTCGTCGCTCGATCCGCGGCAGAGCGTCGAGCGGATCATCGCCGAGCCGCTGCGCTCGCTGAGACTGGAGCGCTCACCGAGCGCGATTCAGACCAGGGTCGCCGCCGTGCTCGAGTCTGTCGGGCTGCCCGCGGATGCCGCGAAGCGCTACCCGCACGAGTTCTCCGGCGGGCAGCGTCAACGCATCGCCATCGCCCGCGCGATCGTGCCGAGCCCGCGCCTACTCCTCGCCGACGAACCGGTCAGCGCGCTCGACGTCTCCACCCGGGTGCGCATCATCGACCTGCTGGCCGAACTGGGCACGGGGTCCGCCCCGCTCACCGTCGTCGTGGTCTCGCACGACATCGGCGTGGTCGCCGCCCTGTGTCGACGGATGCTCGTGCTCGAGAACGGCCGCGTGGTCGAGCAGGGCCGCACCGACGCCGTGCTCGCCGCCCCGCAGCATCCGTACACCCAGCGGTTGCTGGCGAGCGTTCCGCGGCTGCCCGCCTAGCTGGGACTCGGCAGGCGTCGCAACCCCTCGAGCAGATCGGCCCGGGTGGCGGCGGCACAGACGCGGATCCAGCCCTCCCCGGAGCGCCCGAAGGCACTCCCCGGCGCCACCGCCACTCGCTGGTGCAGCAGAAAGCGCTCCGCCCAGCCGGCGACGTCGCCGCCGCTCGCGAAGGAGACGTCAAGCCACAGATACATGGCGCCCTTCGGACGCAGATACCGGATGCCCCGCTCATCGAGCAGGTCGCAGGCGGCCTCGAGATTGCCACGGTAGTGCTGCCGGGCGTCGGACACGTGCTGCTGGTCGCCGGTGATGGCGGCGATCGCGGCGTACTGGTCGGGCATCGCGACGCAGCTGACGGTGGTCTCCTGCACCGTGCGCATGGTGGCGGCGAGACCCGGAGGTACCACGAGATAGCCGACCCGCGCGCCGGTCATGGCGTAGGTCTTGGAGAGGGAGAAGGCGGTGAAGACCCGGTCCTCGTCGTCGAGGCTGGCGATGCTCACGTGCTTCTCGCCGTAGGTGAGAAACTCGTAGACCTCATCGCTGAGCACCCAGAGATCGTGCCGCTGGGCGAAGTCGAGCAGCGCGCGCAACTGCTGCTCGTCGAACACCCTGCCGAGCGGGTTCGACGGCGAGTTGATCACCAGCACGCGGGTGCGCTCGGTGACGAGGCGATCGAGCTCGCCCAGGTCGGGGGCGAAATCGTTCTCGGGCCGCAGTTGGTATGGCACCGGCACGGCGCTCAGCAGTCGCGTACTCATCGTGAAGGTGGTGTACCCGGGGTCGGGCATCAGCACCTCGTCCCCCGGTTCGAGCAGCAGGCCGAGCGCCTGATGCAGGGCCTGGGTCGCACCGACGGTGACCCAGACCTGCTCGACGTCGACGTGGATATCGTTCTCGCGCGCCAGCTTCTCCACGATCGCAGTACGCAATGGGGCGATGCCGCCGTTGGGAGCGTAGTTCGTGCGATCCTCGGCCCACGCCTCGGCCGCGGCGGCCAGGATGTGCGGGGCCACCGGCAGGTCGGGCTCACCTATCGCCAGCATGATCACGTCGTCGAGTTCCACCGCGATTTCGAAGATGCGACGGATGCCGGAGCCGGGTACCGAAAGCGCGTGCGGCGCGAGAGAGGGCATAGCTCCACGCTAGCGGCCCCGAGATGACCCCCGAGTTGGGGGTGGAACACCTAGTCAGCTGTCGTATATACGACTAGCCTAATCGAGAATAAATTGAATATTTCGGAACCGTCGTCGAGTGGGCGACCCCACGTGAACGGATCCAATGAAGCTCTCCCGCATTCTCGCCACCGGGGCCGCAGCCGCCCTCATCGGCGCCTCCGCCTTCGCTCTCGCCGGGTCTGCTTCTGCAGCGCCGGTAGCCGCGCCTGATCCAGACGTCACCTACGTCACCTCGTCGCAGTTGGTGCCAGAAGTGTCGCCGTACCCGCGCGCCTGGTTCCGCGGAGATGTGTCCGCGCCGGTGGGCTCGAGCACAAGCGGCCTGGCCGGTCTCACTCTCGCCGGCAATCAGCTGATACTCAACGGCGAGACGCCGAGCACCGGCCTGGTCGGACTGGTCGACGACGCGGACTTCGTCGCCAGCGGGCCGGTCGCCTTCCAGATCGCCCTGTTCAGCAATTTCGCGGGAGCCGACACGGGCTTCACGACCCTCGTCCCCGACGACATCACCCTCGCCGGACTCGCCTCCACCGCCTCATGGCACACCACGGCAGCCATCCGCAACTCGTCGAACGTCGTTGTGCACGCGGCCGACTCCTCCGCCACCCTCGCGCAGTTCGCTGCAACCTTGGATGCCGAGACGACCCCCTACGTGATCCTCGCCTACGGGGTCTACGTCGGCATTCCGTTTACCTCCACGCTGCACTCGATCTCCTGGAACGGCGTCACCTCGTCGTTCATGCCGGTGCCGACCGCAGATCTGTCGACGACGTCCATCAGTACTGCCGACGTCGTCGATCCGACCAAAGGCGTCACCGCCACCTACACGGGCTTTGCCCCCGGCGAAGAGGTGCAATTCGGCTATGGAACGGGCGCTTTCGGCGGTGACTACGGCGATCCGGTCGTTGCGGATGCGAACGGCTCGGCCACGATTCAGTTCGTCGGCGACTCGGGCTTCGCTGTTGGCTCGGTTCAGTTCGTCGGAATCGGACAGACGAGCGGTGCCCGCGTTGCCGCGACGTTCGCCGTGGTCGCGGTGGCTGTCGTCTCTCCCGCCGATCCGGAACTCGCCGCGACCGGAGTCGACAGCACGCCGTACCTGATCTCAGGCGGCGCACTCGTGCTGCTCGGCCTCGGCTTCGGTGCGGCTTCGCTTCGCCGCCGCCGTCAGAACATCTGACAGCAATCCGGCGGATGACCGCATAGCCTGAATGACCGGAATCGTTCGCGATCCCGGTCCTTCAGTCGCTCACCCCGGTTCGCTCGACTCGGACCGACACACGACACCAGGCTCGATTGCCCGAAACGGGCGCAATGCTGGTATCGTTGCCTGTTGGCTTACGCGTGCAGTTTCGTCCCTCGGAATGTTCGCGGATCGCAGCCCGGATCAGCCGGACCCCAGGTCTGGATCACCGGCTTCGCGGCTGCCCTCACCGTTCATAGATATAGGAAGTTATCAACGTGGCAAACATCAAGTCGCAGATCAAGCGCATCGGAACCAACAAGAAGGCTCAGGAGCGCAACAAGGCGGTCAAGAGCGAGGTCAAGACGGCCGTTCGCGCTACCCGCGAGGCCATCGTCGCCGGCGACAAGGACAAGGCGACTGCCGCCCTGGTCTTCGCCACCAAGAAGCTCGACAAGGCCGCCAGCAAGGGCGTGCTGCACAAGAACCAGGTGGCGAACCGCAAGTCGTCCATCGCCAAGCAGGTCGCAGCGCTCTAAGCAGAGACGTTCATTCGAAAGGCCCCGTCACCTCGGTGACGGGGCCTTTCTCGTGCCACGACATCCGGATGCGACCACGGATGCCCGCCTCCCTCCTGTACGAAATGAAGGAGTCCGTGCGGGGCCGGCCCGCAATCCCGGGGCCCCGTGATGTCACGACCCGAGAATCTCCTTCATTCGGCACACCAGAGGCGGTGGCATGGATGGGCAGGCGAAGGTGGCACCGATTCGAGTACCGGCACCGTTGGAGTTCGGCAGTACTGATGGCAGTGTCAGCGGCGTGGGGTCACCGGGCGGTGTCGGCGGCGCGGGGTCACCGGGCGGTGTCGGCGGCGCGGAGTCGCCGGGGCGGTGTCAGCGGGGCTGCTGGCCGCGGGCGCTGATCACGCCGATCATGCGCTCGAGCGCGTAGACCGGGTCGCGCTCCGCACCCTTGACCGCTGCATCCGTCTCGGCGAGGAGTTCGATGCTGCGACCGAGCCCCGCGTCGTCCCAGCCTTGCAGGTCGCGCCGGGCCCGGTCTACCTGCCAGGGGGCGAGACCGAACTGCTGCGCCAGCTGGCCGGACGACCCGCGGGCGCCGGCGAGTTTCGCCATGGTGCGCAGCTTGCTGGCAAAGGCGGCGACGATCGGCACCGGGTCGGCACCGGAGGCCAGCGCGTGGCGCAAAAGGATCAGCGCCTCCCCGTGGCGCCCCGAGATCGCGATGTCCGCAACCCGGAAGGCGTTCGTCTCCACGCGCCCGGAGTAGTACTTCTCGACCGTCGCCTCGGTGATCTCCTCCGACGCATCCGACAGCAGTTGCTGACAGGCCGCAGCGAGCTCGGCGAGGTCGTCGGAGAATGCCGACGTCAGGGCACGCAGGGCACCGCTCGTGATGCGCCTGCCGCGGGAGGAGAACTCCTTGGCGGCGAAGTCCAGCTTCTCGGAGTCCTTCTTGAGGTCGGAGCAGACGATCTCGATGCCACCGCCGAGACCGCCGCGGACGGCATCCAGCAGCTTCTTGCCGCGTACCCCTCCGCCGTGCCGCAGCACCAGGTAGGTGTCATCGGCCGGCGACTCGAGGTAGGCCATCGTCTCCGTGATGAAGGCGTCGGTGCACTTCTCCACCGTCAACGCCCGGATCATGCGCGGTTCACCGAACAGGGACGGGCTGGCGAGGGTGACCAACTCCCCCGGGCCATAGGTGTCGGCCTCGATGTCGTTCACCTCGAGGCTCGGGTCTTCGGCCTTGAGTGTGTCGCGCAGCATCCGAATGGCGCGGTCGGCCAGAAAATCCTCCGTGCCCGAGACCAGTACGACCGTCGCCGGGCGCACCTTGTCCCAGGACAGCTGCGGGATGGCGACCGCAGTCTTCGCGGGAGCTCTCGTCGCCATGATGACCCTTTCGTCCGGCAGCCGTGATCGTTCCAGCGACGCCGCGATCAAGCGTACGGGGTACCCCCGACCCCGCCGTCCACGGGAGGGCGACAATCGTTATCGTGCCGTGCTCGGCGCTGCACTCAGCAGCACCGCGTCCCGGGTTATCGTCAGCCATGCGCATCGTTCGAGCATTCGTCATCCTCTCCGTCGCCAGCCTCGTGATCACCGGGTGCACGACCACAGGGCCCAGCGCGACACCGAGCTCCGCCCCGGACGCGTCGACGGATGCCGCCGCTCCCTCTCCGACACCGACCTCCGACCCGCGCAAACCCGCCTTCGATTCCCTGGTGATCGCTCCCGAGGGACTCGGGCCGCTGCACATCGGTGCCGCCACCACGGCAACGGACATGCTCACCTACATGCCGCAGTACTGCCAGATCGAGGCGGACGACGACGGCTTCGCCGACGGCGATCCGGCCGCCGATCGCTGGCTGGCCAACTACGCGGGAGAGGAGACCTTCGACGTGGAGGTGGTCGACGGGAAGGTAGCGGGCATCGCCCCGGCCAGTCCCGCCCTGCGCACGGCCAAGGGCATCCATCTCGGGTCGACCGCGGCGGAGCTGCGGGCCGCGTACCCCGGGCTCAAGCACGGCGTGAACAACGGCATCTCGCGCACGGAGTACATCGAGAGCAACGGGCGGATGGTGTCGTTCGAGATCCTCAACCCGAACACCGACTACGAGCCGGCGCTGTCGGATCGCATCGTGTACATCACCATCCGGGCGGTCGACGGCAACCCGCCTCACACCGTCTACGCCACCGACGGCGGTCTCGGCAGCTGCCTGTAGCGGGAGGCGCGGCGCCTCAGTGCCGCCACACCCGATCGCCGGGCGGCGACCGTTCGGTCCACAGCCGTTCGCCGCCATCCTCTCCCGGCGCCACCAGCACCATGCCCTGCAGATCGGTTCGGGCGATGTGCGTTCCCGCGCGCTGCAGGATGTCGAGCAGCCGATCCGTCGGATGGCCGTATGTGTTCGAGGCTCCCACGCTGACCAGCCCGAGGTGGGCATGGACCGCCTGGTAGAGCCGCTCGTTCTGGTCGGCCGACCCGTGGTGCGCGACCTTGACCACCTGAACCTCACCCACGCCGCCCGCGGCCATCAGCAGGGTCTGTGACTCCTCCCCGAGGTCCCCGAGAAACAGGGCACTGAGACAGCCATCGGCGCACGTACCGACGCCGCGAAACCGCAGCGTGACGCTCGCGTCGTTGCCGGGCTGCACCCCGCCGAGCTTCGCCTTCGGCCACAGCACCTCCCAGCCGAGGTCGCCCAGCACGCCGGTCACTCCGCGACTCACGTGTTGCACCGCCGCACCGTGGGCGGTCAGGTCGTCAGCGAGCCGCTGGTCGTCTGCCTCGGCGACCGGGCCCAGCAACGCGCGGTCGACCCGACCGAAGACCGCGGCGGTGCCGCCGACGTGGTCGAGGTCGTAGTGGCTGAGCACGAGCAGGTCGATGCGGGCGATGCCGAGGGTGTCCAGGCATCCGCTGAGCAGTGTCGGGTCGGGGCCGGTATCGATCAGCGCCACGGCACCGGCGCTGCGCACCAGCACGGCGTCGCCCTGCCCGACATCGCAGGCGGCGATCTGCCACTCCGCCGGTCGCGACAGCTGCCCGCCCACCCTGTCGCCGACAACCACGCCGAGATAGACGACGGATGCCGCGGCCACCAGCACCCCGACCACCCGCCGCAACCGCGGCCGACCCCGCCCGAGCACGAGCACCAGCAGCAGGGCGGACAGCACGCCGATCAGCACCACCCCGATCACGCCGCCCGGCCAGGCGATCGCGTTGCCGGGCAGGTCGGCGAAGAACGTCGCCACGGCGGCGATCCACGCCGCCGGCAGCCAGGCCACGGCGGCGACGGCCTGGGCGACCGGCGGCGCCCACGGAGCCAGCACGCAGGCCGCGAGACCGAGCACCGTGGCCAGCGGCGCGGCAGGCTCGGCGAGCACGTTCGCGATCACCCCGTAGGTCGGAATGGTCGGATTCAGCAGGATCAGCACCGGCTGGCAGGCCAGCTGAGCGGCCAGCGGTACGGCCAGCACCGCGGCGAGCGGCAGAGGCAGCCAGCGCCCCAGGGCGGCAGCGAGCGGCCGCGCGAGCAGCAGAAGACCGCCCGTCGCGAGCACCGAGAGCACGAACCCGTAGCTGCGCGCCAGCCACGGGTCGCCGATCAACAGCACGATCACCGCCAGCGCGAGCACCGGCACGCCGCGTGCGGGCCGCCCTCCAGCCAGGGCCGCGAGAACGATGGCCGCCATCACCGCGGCGCGGAGCACGCTCGGCTCGGGAGTGACCAGCACGATGAATCCGAGCAGCACCACGAGCGAGGCGCCGATCCGCCCGCCGCGCCCCAGCCCCAGTCGGGCGCCAGCGAGCATCACCAGCGCGATGATCACCGCGCAGTTGGCTCCCGACACCGCGGTCAGGTGCGTCAGAGACGAGGCCTTCATGTCCGCGTCGAGCTGCTCGCTCACCGCGGAGGTATCGCCGATCGACAGACCGGGGAGCAGCGCGGCGCCGTCACCGGGGAGGGACGCGGCAAGGCGACCGAAGTCGGCGCGCAGACCATCTGCCCACGACAGGAACCACGGCGGCCCGCGCTCGACCGTGTACCCGCCCGAGGCGAACAGCCGGTACGCGGCACCCTCCCCCGGGTCTTCCGCCACGAGCACCCCTCGCACGGAAACCGTTGCTCCAATCGCGATCCGCGGCGCGGATGGCGCCGAATCACGCGGCGGGAACACCGCCACGGGCACCGCCCCGCGCACCACCGTGTCACCGAACGACGCCTCGCTGAGCGTGGCCGCGAACGGATGCCCGTCCCGCACCGTCTCCCCCACCACCAGCAGCACCGACGCATGCCGACCGGCCCGTGCCGCCTGTTCGAGCGCTGCGGGGTGTCGCGCCCCGGCCTGCGCTGCCGCGATGGACACCGGAGCGGCCGCCGTCGCGCTCGCCAGCGCCACCACGAGCAGCCACCGCCAGCGCCGACCGAGCGCCGCGCTGCCGACCGCGAGCAGCACCAGCCCTGCCACCGCCCAGGGCTGCGCGCCGGGCATCCCGATCAGCACCGCGGTCGCCCCCCAGGCCGCGGCGACGGGTACGGCCAGTCGGAGGTCGACACCGTGTACCGTCACACGCTCACCGGGCCGATCACACGGTCACCAGGTCTTTCAGGCCGTCGAAGGTCTTCTCGCCGATGCCGGTCACGCTCATCAGGTCTTCGATGGCGGTGAACCTCCCATTGGTGTCTCGCCAATCGAGGATGCGCCGGGCGAGGGCCGGCCCGACCCGTGGCAGGGTCTCCAGGGCGGCCTGGTCAGCCGCGTTCAGGTTGACCTTGCCGCCCACCGCAGGGGCGCCAGCGCCGGGCGGCGGCAGCCCGGACACGACAGGCGGTGCCTCCCCGATTTCTGGCACGACGATCTGCTCACCATCGACGAGCGGGCGGGCCAGATTGAGCTGCCCCTGGTCCGCGGTCGGGGTGAATCCACCCGCCGCGGCGACGGCATCCAGGGCCCGATCGCCGTCGTGCAGTACGAAGAGCCCGGGGTGCTCGACCGCGCCCAGGATGTGCACGTAGAGCTCGACGCGCGAGTCCGCCGCGCTGCTGGAGCGTGTCGTCGGTACGGGGCTGGCGCGCACCTCCGTCGTCGCGCCGTGCGAGCCGAGAGCGGTGACCAGCACCGCGATCGCCACGCCCAGCAGCCCGAGCGCCACCACGGCACCGAGGCCGGCGCGCAGTCGTGAGCGCGGCCTGACGACGAGTGGCGGATCGATGGGTGCGGACACCCGAAAACGCTATGACCGCGCCGGATGCGGCAACGGCCGCTCACCCCATCTGGGGAGAGCGGCCGTCAGTACCGCGAGGTGCGGGAGTGGAGTTAGGCCTGCTTGACCGCGATGCTCACCAAGCGCGGCGCCTTGACGATGACGTTCACGATCTCGCCCTCGCCGACGGCACGGATGACCGCGGCCGACGCCCGGGCGAGCTGCTCGAGCTCCGCGGGGTCGATGGTGGGGCTCACCTCGAGGCGGTCGCGCACCTTGCCGTTGACCTGCACCACCGCGGTGACGGAGCTCTCGACGAGGAGGGTCGGGTCGGCCTTGCGCCAGCCGTACTGCGCGACGCTGGCGGGGTATCCGAGTACCTCCCACATCTCCTCGGCCGTGTACGGCGCGAACAGCGACAGGGCGAGCGCGACGGTCTCGGTGGCCTCACGCACGGCGGCGTCGCCCCCGCCTGCACCCGAGTCGATCACCTTGCGGGTGGCATTGACCAACTCCATCAGGCGAGCGACCACGACGTTGAACTTGAACGACTCGACGAGTCCCGGCGCCTCGGCGAGGAAGCGGTGCGTGACGCGGCGTAGCGCGTCGTCACCGGTCTTCCACTCGATCTCGGGCGCGCTGGTGACGTCTTGCGCGAGACGCCAGGCACGGGCGAGGAACTTCGCCGAGCCGGCGGGCGAGACGTCTTCCCAGTTGATGTCGTCTTCGGGCGGGCCGGCGAACACCATGGTCAGGCGGATGGCGTCGACGCCGTACAGCGCGATCTCGTCGCCGAGGTTCACGCCGCCCTTCGACTTCGACATCTTCGAGCCGCCGGAGAGCACCATGCCCTGGTTGAGAAGGGCGCTGAACGGCTCGGTGAAGCTCACGTAGCCGAGGTCGAACAGCACCTTGGTGATGAAACGCGCGTACAGCAGGTGCAGGATGGCGTGCTCGACGCCGCCGACGTACTGGTCGACGGGCGCCCACTTGTCGGCCTCCTTGGGGGCGAAGGCCTGGGTCTCGTCGTTCGGGTCCATGAACCGCAGGAAGTACCAGGAGCTGTCGACGAAGGTGTCCATCGTGTCGGGGTCGCGGCGGCCCGGGCGACCGTCGGGCAGGGTGACGTTCACCCAGTCCTCGGCGGCACCGAGCGGCGATTGACCGCGCGGCTGCAGGTCGAGGCCCTCGGTGGGCGGCAGCAGCACGGGCAGCTGCTCCTCGGCGACCGGGATCAACTCGCCGTCCTCGTCGTACAGGATCGGGATGGGAGTGCCCCAGAAGCGCTGGCGGGAGATCAGCCAGTCACGGAGGCGGTAGTTCTTCGCGGCGCGGCCGTTACCGGCCGCCTGCAGGATCTCGGTGATGCGACGGATGGCGTTCGACTTGCTCAGGCCGTCGAGCGGGCCGGAGTTGATCATCCGCCCGTCGCCGGTGAGCGCCTGACCGGTGTGCGCCGGGTCGAGCGGCGGCAGGTCGTCGGGCAGCTCGGCCTCGCCCGTCTCCGGGTTGATCGGCAGCACCGGGATGGCGCCGGTCACTGCGGCGTTGGTGTCGAGCACGACGCGCACCGGCAGATCGAACTTGCGGGCGAAATCGAGGTCGCGCTGGTCGTGCGCGGGCACGGCCATGACCGCGCCGTGGCCGTAGTCGGCGAGCACGTAGTCGGCTGCCCAGATCGGCATCCGCTCCCCGTTGACCGGGTTGATCGCGAAGCGGTCGAGAAAGACTCCGGTCTTCTCGCGGCTGGCATCCTGGCGCTCGATCTCGGTCGACTTCTGCACCTGGGTGAGGTACTCGGCGAACGTGGCTCGCACCACCGGGTCCGTGCTTCCGGCGACCAGCTCGGCGGCCAGGTCGGAATCCGGGGCGACGACCATGAACGTCGCGCCGAACAGGGTGTCGGGACGCGTCGTGAAGACGGTGACCTTCTCGGCGCGGCCCTCGATCTCGAAGTCGACGTCGGCCCCGACCGAGCGGCCGATCCAGTTGCGCTGCATCGCGAGCACCTTCGACGGCCACGAACCCTCGAGCTGGTTGAGGTCGTCGAGCAGGCGGTCGGCGTAGTCCGTGATCTTGAAGTACCACTGGGTGAGCTTCTTCTTCACCACGACGGCGCCAGACCGGTCGGACGTGCCGTCGGCGAGCACCTGCTCGTTCGCCAGAACGGTCTGGTCTACCGGGTCCCAGTTGACCCAGCTCTCCTTGCGGTAGGCGAGACCCTTTTCGTACAGCTTGAGGAACAGCCACTGGTTCCACTTGTAGTACTCGGGGTCGCTGGTGTGCAGCTCGCGCGACCAGTCGACGGACGTCGCATACTCCTTCATCGAGACCTTCTGCTGCTCGATGTTGGCGTAGGTCCATTCGCGCGGATCGACACCGCGCTTGATGGCGGCGTTTTCGGCCGGCAGACCGAACGAGTCCCAACCGACCGGGTGAAGAACGTTGAAGCCCTGCTGGCGCCAATACCGAGCGACCACGTCACCGAGGGCAAAGGCCTCGGCATGGCCCATGTGCAGGTCGCCGGAAGGGTAGGAGAACATGTCGAGCACGTACTTGCGTGGGCGCTTATCGCCCTGGATGTCCGTGCGGAACGGCTTCATCTCCTCCCAGCGCGGCAACCACTTCTGCTGCAGTGCTACCGGATCGTAGCGGGGGCCCTCGTCGTCGCCACCGTGCGGCGCGGAAACGTGGGGTGCGGAGTCGTTCGACAAGGGCATTCTCACTTCGTGTGCGGGGATGGGGGCGGAGAGAAACACGCCCGAAACATAAGGTTAGCGAACGCCGACCGACAGACGGCTCTCAGGGCTTAGACGGCTCCCAGGGCTGCCAGCAGGGCGGCGGCCTTGAGCTTTACCTCGGCGAGCTCCTCCGCGGGAACCGACAGCGCGGTAATGCCGCCACCAGCGCCGACTGTCGCGCCGCGCGCGTCGATGACGATGCTGCGGATGACCATGGCCAGGTCGGCGCGGCCGTCGAGCGAGAAATATCCGAAGGCCCCGGAATACACGCCGCGGGCACGGTGCTCGATGGTGTCGAGTAGCTCGACGGCGCGGATCTTCGGTGCGCCCGTCATCGAGCCAGCGGGAAAACAGGCGGCGACGGCATCCACGGCTCCGAGCCCTGGGCGCAGCGTTCCTCGCACGGTGCTGACCAGCTGGTGCACGTGCGCGTAGCTCTCGACGGCGAGCAGCGAGGTCACGGCGACCGACCCCACCTCGCTCACCCGGGCGATGTCGTTGCGCATCAGGTCGACGATCATGAGGTTCTCGGCGCGTTCTTTCTCGCTGTCGAGCAGCTCGCGGGCGAGGGCGGCGTCGGATGCGGGGCTGCCTCCTCGGGGACGCGTCCCCTTGATCGGTTTGGACTCCACGATCCCGTCCGGCGTCACGCTCAGAAACTGCTCCGGCGACGCGCTGAGGAGCGCAACCTCGCCCGCGCGGATGAACCCGCCGTGGTGGCTGGGACTGCCAGCGCGCAGACGCAGGTAGGTGCCGAGCGGGTCGGGTGTGCCGGGAACGGTGGCCTCGGTGGTGAGGCACAGCTGATAGGCCTCGCCCTCGTAGATGGCCGCCTGGCAGGCGCGGATCATGGCGAGGTACTCGGCATCGGTGTCGGCCCAGGTGGCGTGCACCGCCGCTGATTGCCCTTCGACGAATTCGGGGACCGACTTCGGTTCCTGAGCTCGTCGAAGGGCGCGATTCTGCAGATCGGCGAGACCCTCCTCGGTCAGCGCGAGCGCGGTGAGCGTGCCGGCAGCGTGATCGAAGGCGAGCAGTCGGTCGACGAAGATCAGTGCGGCATCCGGCCGTTCGGTAAACCGCGTGACCGGCACACCGAGAGTCTGCTGGCGGAGTTCGTACCCCAGCCACCCCGCCCAGCCGAGGCGAAAACCGTCGCCCGCTGCGACATCCGCCGCCAGGAGTTCCTCGCGGAGCAGATCGAGCATCTCGCCGGGCCTGGTCACGCCGTCCAGCGTCACGGTGCCGTCGGCGACCGAGGCGGTGGCCAGTCGCCGGCCGATACCGATGTACGACACGGGTGTGCCGTCGAGCCAGACGGCGAGAGGCTCGTCGGCAAAGCCTGCGGCGAAGACATCCGCCGGCTCCGCCCAGGAAAGGTCAGCCTCGAGAGGGCGCAGGCGCATACCCTGAGTCTATGAGCGTC
>Ga0247732_10000644_pt1 | contig 15703 bp, 10 predicted proteins | sample UWRJL163409C2_FD_180940 | JGI IMG/M metagenome (GOLD analysis project Ga0247732, IMG submission 180940) | Plant litter microbial communities from Arlington Agricultural Research Station in Wisconsin, United States - UWRJ-L163-409C-2 | ecosystem: Environmental > Terrestrial > Plant litter >...
TAACACGGTGATCATCACCGGAACCGGGTTCACCGGGGCGACGGACGTGACCTTCGGGGGAGTGCCGGCCACGACGGTCACTGTCGACAGTGACACGCAGATCACGGTCGTCGCACCGCCGCACGTGGCGGCCGACGTCGATGTGATCGTCGAGCATCCGATCGGGGATTCCGCGCCGGTCACCTACGCCTACCTCGCCGCACCGGCGATCACGGCCCTGGCCCCGACCAGTGGCCCGATCACGGGAGGCACCGTGGTGACCATCACGGGTACCGGGTTCACCGGAGCGACCGGGGTCACCTTCGACGGAGTCGCGGGCAGTCAGCTCCTGGTGGTGAACCCCACGACGATCTCGGTCGTCACCCCGCCGCACGCACTCGGTACCGCTGAGGTGGTGGTGCAGTCGCCGAACGGTGACTCGCTGCCCGGTTCGTTCGAGTACGTGCCGGTTCCGGTCGCCATCACGACGCTCACGCCTGACAACGGTGGCATCGGGGGTGGCACCGTCGTGGTCATCACGGGCACGAACCTCGGTGGCGCCACCGGAGTGACCTTCGATGGAATCCCGGGCACCGGCCTGATCGTGACCAGCGACACCAGCATCACGATCACATCGCCGCCGCACGCGGCCGGACCGGTGGATGTCGTGGTGCAGACGGCCACGGTGCCGTCGGCCCCCGCGACCTTCGTCTACCGCGTGCTCACGGTGATCACCGAGATCACCCCGCCCACGGGGCCGACGGCAGGTGGCACCGCGGTCACCATCACCGGCTCGTGCTTCACGGGAGCGACCGGGGTGTTCTTCGGAACCACCGCGGCCACCAGCGTCACGGTGGTGAGCGACACGGAGATCACGGCGATCACCCCCGCGGGAACCGGTGTGCAGGATGTCACGGTGGTCGGTAGCCCGGTCTGCGGAACCCAGGTACTGGCGGATGCCTTCACCTACGGTGATCCCGCGGCGCCGGCAGCCGTGGGCACTGGCACCGGGTCCCTCTCTTACACAGGTATTGACACCCTGCCCTGGATCCTGGCCGGAGCGCTCGTGCTCCTGCTCGGCATCCCGCTGATCCTGTTCGGTCGTCGCCGACGCGGTTCGGAGGGGTAGAGGTCACCGGCTGACGGCAGGGCCCCGCGTTCGTTCGGGTCGAACGCGCGCCCCAGGGCCGTCAGAGCACGCGGATGCAGCGGTGTAACCACCCGCTGCATCCGCGGGGCTCGTTAAGCAGCGCGCTACAGCGCACGCAAGGCCTCTCCGATCGGGGCTCCGCCTCCGGTCAGTTCGAAGAGGCTGCGCGAGGCGAGATCCTCGAGCAGCACTGCCGTGATCACCGCCGCAACGTCGGCGCGCGGGATGCTGCCGTGATCGACCGTCGCTCCCACGGTCACCAGGCCGGTGGCCGTGTCGTCGGTGAGGGAGACCGGCCGTACGATCGTCCATTCCAGGTCGCGCTGCTGCACCGCGGCATCCGCTTCGCCCTTCGCACGGAGGTATACCGACATGTCGCCGTCCGGCACGGCGGATCCTGTGGCGGCCCCGATGCTGGATACGACGACGAAGCGGCGCACGCCCGCAGCCACCGCGGCGTCGGCGAACAGGATCGCGCCGTCGCGGTCGAGGGACAGCTTGCGGGCATCGCCGCTGCCCGGGCCGGCGCCGGCAGCGAAGACGGCGGCGTCCGCCCCGACCAGGGCCGCGGCGACATCCGTCACCGTGCTGTTCTCCAGGTCGAGTTCGATGAACCCGGCACCGACCTCGGCGAGGTCGGCGGCCTGATCTGGATTGCGGATGATGCCGACGGGCTCATGGCCGGCGTCGGCGAGGAGGCGGGAGAGCAGAAGGGCGATTTTGCCGTGACCACCGGCGATGACGATACGCATGAGGTCGACGGTACGCCTGCACGGTGCGCACGGGGTCGCGCGGGTGTCGTCTCCCAACTCAGGTTAGACCTGCCCCGCAGGGGGATATCCGGCTGGCCGCCCGGTCTGACCTGAGTTGCCAGGAATGGAGGCGAGGGGGCAGACGCGGGGAAAGGGAACGCGGGGAAGGAGGAAACGGGGGGAGAGGGGAAACGGGCGAGAGGGGAAACGGATGATGCGGGCTGCGGTCAGGCGGGCGGGGGAGCGGTGCTCGAGCGCAGCACCAGTGTCGTCGGCACGATGCTGGTGCCGACGCCGCGCTCGTGGTCGTCGATCTCGCGCAGAAGCATCTCGATGCAGCGGCGCCCGACCTCGGCGAAGTCCTGGTGGATCGTGGTGAGGGGCGGCCAGAACGCCGATGCCTCGGCCATGTCGTCGAAGCCGACCACGCTCATGTCGTCGGGCACGCAGCGACCGCTCTCGTGCAGGGCGCGCATCACGCCGAGTGCCATCTGATCGTTGGAGGCGAAGATCGCCGTGACCCCCGGCTGCTGCACGAGTTCGATGCCGGCGCGGTACCCGGAGTCGACGCTCCAGTCGCCCAGGATCGGCTGGGGAACGGGTGCCCCCGCACGCTCGAGCGTCTCGCGCCACGAGGTGGTGCGGCGCACAGAGGAGAACGAGGACGTCGGCCCGGCCACGTGGTGCACCGTGCGGTGACCGAGCGCGAGCAGATGTTCGGTGGCGAGACGGGCGCCCTCGGCCTGATCGGCGTCGACGACCGAGTACTGGTCGCCGGCATCCGAGTCCACGATCACGACGGGGACGCCAGTGGGCAGTGAGACCTGCGCCTGGTCGAGGATGTGCGCCTCGATGATGATCACGATCCCGTCGACGGCCTGCTCGGCCAGTCGATCGAATGCTCCGGAGACCTGGCCCTGGGTCGGCATCTCGATCGGCAGCAGGGTGATCGTGTAGCCGGCCTCGGCGGAGGCGGTGGCGATGGCATCCAGCGTTCTCATATTGCCGAAGGTGGAGAGTGTGAACATGATCACGCCGAAGGAGCGAAAGCGCCCGGTCTTGAGTGCCCGGGCGGCGCTGTTGGGACGGTAGCCGAGCTCGTCCATGGCAGCCTGCACCCGGTCGCGGGTGGCCGCGTCTACGTTGCTGAGGCCGTTCGATACGCGGGAGACGGTCTGAGACGACACTCCGGCCAACCGCGCGACGTCGGCCATGGACGGCCCGCGTCGTTCATTCTTCGACGCGGCATTCTTCAGAGTGGTCATCGTCGATCCTCATTATTGATGTTTGCGTAAACATGCTAGCGTGTTCGAGTTCGATGTTTACGTAAACATTTTCGCGGATGATCGCGAACGAGAAGCCAATGCCGGCGCGAAAGCCACTGCCGGCCGAGAGAACGAAGAGATCAGCGGATGACGACGATGTCGCAGGCCCAGCCCGTCGCGAGAGCGACGCGCACGCCTCATAAGGCCAAGCCCGACTGGTCGGGCTGGAAGTTCGTCGGCCCGTTCATGGTCGTCTTCGCCTTCGTGTTGATCGCCCCGGTCGTCTACTCGATCTACCTCAGCCTGTTCAAAGAGCAGCTCATCGGCGGCAACCAGTTCGTCGGGTTCGCCAACTACGCCCAGGCCTTCACCGACCCGAAGCTCTGGGATGCGCTCGGGCGCGTCACGCTGTTCCTCATCGTGCAGGTGCCGATCATGCTCACGATCTCGCTGGCGGCCGCTCTCGCCCTCGATAGCGCGCGCCTCTACCTCTCCTCCTTCTTCCGCATCGCGATCTTCCTGCCGTATGCGGTGCCCGCCGTCGTCGCCACCCTGATGTGGGGCTTCATGTACGGCACCCAGTTCGGTCTGGTGCGCAACATCAACGACTGGCTCGGCACGCACCTGGCGCCGCTCTCCAGCAACTGGGTGCTCGTCTCCGTCGGCAACATCAACACCTGGGAGTTCATCGGCTACAACATGCTGCTGTTCTATGCAGCGCTCCGGGTGATCCCCGCCGATCTATACGAGGCGGCAGAGCTCGACGGTGCGGGAACGTTCCGCGTCATCCGCAGCATCAAGCTTCCGGCGCTGCGTCCGGCCATCGTGATCGGGGTGATCTTCTCGATCATCGGAAGCTTCCAGCTGTTCAACGAGCCGAACATCCTGCGTTCTCTCGCGCCGAACGCGATCAGCACGTACTTCACGCCGAACATGTACGCCTACAACCTGTCGTTCTCAGGTCAGCAGTACAACTACTCGGCCACCATCGCGATCATCGTCGGCGTGCTCACCGCCGTGATCGCCTTCATCGTGCAACTCACCGGCTCCCGAAAGGAGGCGTGACATGGCGAACGCGACCATCACCGCCCCCGTCCGCCCGCTCGCCACGGCGAGAAACCGCAAGATCGGCGCCGGCATGGTGCGCCCCAAGTCGATCCCGCTGACCGTCATCATGGCGATCCTCGTGATCTACAGCCTGCTGCCACTGTTCTGGCTCTTCGTCGGCTCGACCAAGACGCAGGGTGAGCTGCTCAATTCGTTCGGCCTGTGGTTCAGCGGCCCGTTCTCGCTGTTCCAGAACATCGGCGAGACGCTCACCTACGACGACGGCGTCTTCGTGCGTTGGCTGCTCAACACACTGCTCTACGTCGTGGTCGGTGCCGGTGGCGCGACCTTCCTCGCCTTGCTCGGCGGCTACGGATTGGCGAAGTTCAATTTCCCCGGCAAGAAGGCCGTCTTCGCCGTCGTCCTCGGCGCGGTCGCGATCCCGGGTACCGCTCTCGCGGTGCCGACCTTCCTCATGTTCAGCCAGATGCACCTCACGAACACCCCGTGGGCGATCATCCTGCCGTCGTTGATCAGCCCGTTCGGCCTGTACCTGATCTGGACCTACGCGCAGGATGCCATCCCCAGCGAGTTGCTCGAAGCTGCGCGCATGGACGGCGCCGGCGAGTTCCGCACCTTCTTCACCATCTCGTGGCGGCTGCTCACCCCGGGACTGATCACCGTGCTGCTGTTCACGCTGGTCGCGACCTGGAACAACTACTTCCTGCCGCTCATCATGCTCAGCGAGCCGACCTGGTACCCGCTCACCGTCGGTCTCAACCAGTGGAACCAGCAGGCGCAGACCGTCGGTGGCCAGCCGATCTACAACCTGGTCATCACCGGCTCGCTGCTGACGATCATCCCGATCGTCGTCGCGTTCCTCTTCCTCCAGCGCTATTGGCAGTCCGGCCTCGCCGCCGGAAGCGTCAAAGCGTAGGTCACACTCTCATCCCTCCACCCCGCACCACCTTTACAAGGAAGTGAAAGGCACCAATGAATAAGAAGCACAGCACGCTCCGTCGCGTGGCGACCGCCGTCGCCAGTGGCGTTGCACTCACCGTCGCCCTGGCCGCCTGCTCGTCGGGAGGGTCCACCTCCGCCGACAGCGGCAGCGCGAGCGACATCACCGCGGCACTGCAGAAGAAGTCCACCATCACCGTGTGGGCCTGGGCCCCGGCGGTGAAGGACATCGCGAAGTCCTTCGAGAAGAAGTACCCGAACGTGACGGTCAAGGTCGTCAACGCCGGCACCGGTAACGACCAGTACATCAAGCTGCAGAACGCGATCAAGGCCGGCTCCGGTGGCCCCGACGTCGCGCAGATCGAGTACTACGCGCTGCCGCAGTTCGCCCTCGGCGACTCGCTCGCCGACCTCAGCAAGTTCGGCATGTCCGACCTCGAGAGCAAGTACACGACCGGCACCTGGAACTCGGTCAACCTGAATGGCAAGCTCGCCGCCCTGCCGCAGGACTCCGGCCCCATGGCGCTGTTCTACAACAAGGCCGTCTTCGACAAGTTCGGCATCGCGGTGCCCACCACCTGGGACGAGTACATCGCGGCAGCGAAGACCCTCCACGCTGCAGACCCGAACGCGTACATCACCAACGACACCGGCGACGCCGGCTTCACCACCAGCATGATCTGGCAGGCGGGCGGCCACCCGTACAAGACCAGCAGCGATGGCAAGAAGGTCACCATCGACCTCCAGGATGCCGGCGCCAAGAAGTACGCCGACATGTGGAGCCAGCTGGTCGACGGCGGTCTCGTCTCGCCCATCTCCTCCTGGAGCGACGAGTGGTACAAGGGCCTCGCCGACGGTTCCATCGCCACTCTGGCCATCGGTGCCTGGATGCCCGGCAACCTGGAGACCGGTGTCGAGGCGGCATCCGGCAACTGGCGCGTCGCCCCGCTGCCCACCTACGAGGCCGGAAGCGCAGCGACCGCCGAGAACGGTGGAAGCGGCGACTCCGTCATGGCAGCGAGCGACAACAAGCTCGTCGCGGCGGGCTTCGTCAAGTACATGAACGCCCAGGAGGGCACCAAGATCTCGATGGACGCCGGTGGGTTCCCGTCGACCACGGCCGACCTGTCGTCGAGCGAATTCCTCGACGCCGCCCCCGAGTACTTCGGTGGTCAGCAGATCAACAAGGTGCTCGCCCAGGCCTCGAAGGACGTCGTGAAGGGCTGGTCGTACCTTCCCTTCCAGGTCTACTCGAACAGCATCTTCGGTGACACCGTCGGGCAGGCCTACGCCGACAAGGCGAACCTGAACGAGGGTCTGAAGGCGTGGCAGAAGTCGACGGCCAGCTACGGCAACGAGCAGGGCTTCAGCGTCACCAGCAAGTAGTACCCGGCAATACAGAGCACCAATCGCATGGGCTGCGGCCCCTCGCGCACATCGTGTCGAGGGGCCGCAGCCGTGTCACCCATCAGCCGTGCCCCCATGAGTGAAGGAGTCGTCGTGTCCGCACGCGTCCGCGTCGATCGGTCGAGCCCGATCGCGCCCGTCTCACCCCGCCTGTTCGGCTCCTTCGTCGAGCACATGGGTCGTTCGGTCTACACCGGCATCTACGAACCCACCCACCCGACCGCTCTGCCGAACGGCTTCAGGGCCGATGTGCTCGCGCTGGTGAAGGAGCTCGGGCCCAGCATCATCCGTTACCCCGGTGGCAACTTCGTCTCCGGCTTCCGCTGGGAGGACTCGGTCGGCCCGCGCGCCGACCGCCCGGTGCGCCTCGACGCGGCCTGGCACAGCGTGGAGACCAACGAGGTCGGTCTGCACGAGTTCGCCGAGTGGGCCGAGCTCGCCGGCGTGGAGATCATGCAGGCGGTCAACCTCGGCACACGGGGTCTCGAGGATGCCGCGGCGCTGCTCGAATACAGCAACCACCGAAGCGGTACCGCGTTCGCCGAACAGCGCCGCCGTAACGGGCGTGACGAGCCCTTCGGCATCACGGTCTGGTGCCTCGGCAACGAGATGGACGGCCCGTGGCAGATCGGCCACAAGACCGCGGAGGAGTACGGCCGGATCGCCGTCGAATCCGGTCGGCTGATGAAGTGGATCGACCCCTCCATCGAGCTGGTCGCGGCCGGTAGTTCCAATGCGGAGATGCCGACCTTCGGGTCGTGGGAGCGCACCGTGCTCGAGCACAGCGCGGAAGTCGTCGACCACATCTCGCTGCACGCCTACTTCGAGGAGCGTGACGGCGATGCCGCGAGCTTCCTCGGCTCCGCCGTCGAACTCGACCGCGCCATCGCGACGATGGCGACGGTGATCGATGAGACGCTGGCCGCCCAGGGGCTCACGAAGACCATCGGCATCAGTGTCGACGAGTGGAACGTCTGGTACCTCGACCGTTTCAATGCGGTCGACAAGGAGCCGCTGCTCACCGGGGACTGGAACGAGCACCCGCGCATCATCGAAGACGAGTACAGCGTCACCGATGCCGTAGTCGTCGGCTCCCTGCTCATCTCCCTGCTGCGCAATAGCGACCGGGTCTCGATGGCCAACCTCGCCCAGCTGGTCAACGTGATCGCCCCGATCCGTTCGGAACCGAACGGCCCGGCGTGGCGCCAGACCACCTTCCACCCCTTCGCGCTCACCGCAGCCGCCGCCCGTGGCGAGGTGCTCGCGGTGCAGATCGAGTGCGAGCAGTTGCCCACCGCTCGCTCCGGCGAGGTCGACCAGATCGACGCCATCGCCACCGCCTCCGAGGGGGAGCTCGTGCTCTTCCTCGTCAACCGCTCGCTCGACCGGGCGGAACCCGTGACCATCGACGTGGGCGACGGCGTTCTCGCCGTGCTCAGCGCCAGCACCATCACGCCGCCCGCGGGCGGCACACGATTCACCGCCAACACGGCGGACCGACCGGAAGCAGTAACGCCCGTGCCACTCACCACCGTCGACCTCGAGGGTTCGTCCCTCAGCGTCGAGCTCCCCGCCCTCTCCTGGTCGATCGTCCGACTCTCGCTCGGGGCCGTCTCGTTCGGAGCTCAGGCGTGACCGCGCGCTGGGTGCGCTGGCCCGAGCAGCACGAGCTCGCCGACGGCAGCATGAGTCTCGCCGCGAGCGAGCCGCGCATGGGCTTCGGCGCCGACTACAACCCCGAGCAGTGGCCAGAAGAGGTGTGGGCCGACGACGTTCGCCTCATGCGCGAGGCCGGCGTCACCATCGTCAGTATCGGCATCTTCTCCTGGGCGCTGTTGCAGCCCACCGCCGACACCTGGAACTTCGGCTGGCTCGACCGCGTGATCGACCTGCTGCACGAGAACGGCATCGCCGTCGACCTGGCCACCGCCACCGCCAGCCCGCCGCCGTGGCTCACCGCCGCGCATCCCGAGGTGCTGCCGGTCACCCGTCAGGGCGAGACGATCTGGCCGGGCGGTCGCCAGCAGTGGCGCCCCACCTCGCCGGTGTTCCGTGAGTACGCGCTCGAACTCGTACGGGTGATGGCAGAGCGCTATGGCTCGCACCCGGCCCTCGCGATGTGGCACGTCAGCAACGAGCTGGGCTGCCACAACGTCTACGACTTCTCGGATGACGCGGCCGCGGCATTCCGCGTCTGGCTGCGCGCGCGCTACGGCTCCGTCGCCGAACTCAACCGTGCCTGGGCGACGGCCTTCTGGTCGCAGAGCTACTCCACCTTCGAAGAGGTACTGCCCCCGCGGCTCGCGGCGACGCATCCCAACCCGACGCAACAGCTCGACTTCGCGCGATTCTCGAGCGACGCGCTGAAGGAGTACCTGATCGCGGAACGCGACCTGCTTCGCGGCATCACGCCGGACATCCCGATCACCACCAACTTCATGGTGATGGGCGAGACCAAGGCGATGAACTATGCCGACTGGGCGAGCGAGGTCGACATCGTCTCGAACGACCACTACATCCTGGGTGCAGACCCGCTCGGCTTCGAGGAGTTGTCGTTCTCGGCGAACCTCACCGGGCATCTCGCCGGCGAGCCGTGGTTCCTGATGGAGCACTCGACCAGCGCCGTCAACTGGCAGCCGGTGAACCTCGCCAAGACGCCGGGCCAGCTACGCCGCGACAGCCTCACCCACGTCGCGCACGGTGCCGACGCGGTCTGCTTCTTCCAGTGGCGGCAGTCGCTCGGCGGCGCAGAGAAGTTCCACTCCGGCATGGTGCCGCACGCCGGTGCCGACAGCCAGGTGTTCCGCGACGTCGTCGCGCTCGGTGCCGACCTCACGGCGCTCTCTCCCGTGATCGGCTCGCGTACCAAGCAAGCGAGCATCGCGATCCTGTTCGACTGGGAGAGCTGGTGGGCGTCGGAGCTCGACTCCCACCCCTCCGACTTGCTGCGCTACAAGCACGAGGCGATGGCCTGGTATGCGGCGGTGCTGCGCAACGGCCTGAGTGCCGACGTCATCCCGGTCTCGTCGGCCCTCGATGGGTACGACGTGGTCATCGCGCCGATGCTGTACCTGGTGCCCGAAGACACCGCGACCCGGCTGTCGGACTTCGCCCGCGGCGGGGGAAACCTCGTCGTCGGCTTCTTCAGCGGCATCGCAGACCAGGACGACAGGGTCTACCCGGGCGGCTACCCGGGCGCCTTCCGCGAGCTTCTCGGGGTGCGCGTCGAAGAGTTCGGGCCGCTGCTGCCCGGCGTCACGACCACGCTCGACAACGGCGCCATCGGCACGCTGTGGAGCGAGAACGTCGCCGTGGAGCCCGACGTCGAGGTCATCGCCCGCTTCGTCGACGGCGCCTTCCCCGGCGTGCCCGCCGTCACCAGCAGGAACGTGGATGCCGGCGCCGCCTCGTATGTCGCGACCTCGCTGGGTGAGCGCGAGCGCATCGATCTGCTCGCCCTGTTCGCTCGACGCGCGGGCATCGAGTCCGGCCTGGACACATCCGTTCACGGCTCGGTCGAACTGATCACCCGCGTAACCGAGAGTCACGAGTACCGCTTCCTGATGAACCACAGCGCCGCGACCGTGCAAGTGCCCGGCGTCGACGGCATCGACCTGCTCGGCGCGGATGTGGCCGACGGCGTGCTCACCCTCGGCCCGAATGGTGTCGCGGTGCTGCAGGTCGCCCGCTAAGCCCCCCACCCGCCGAGTCTTCACGAACGGCGCTTCGTTTTCGAACGAGGCGCCGTTTGTGAAGACTCGCGGGCTGTTAACCCGGGGTATCCCCTCCGTTCTACCTCCCGTTCGGGGGCCACGCGATGGTGGGTCCGCCGCTCGACGCGCCTCGTCGGCGGTGGATAGAAGGAGAACCCCATGGTCACCAGAACAGCTTTCACCGCGACCGCAGCCGCGGGCGTCGCTCTCGCCTGCGTCATCGTCGGCGCCGGGATGATGCCGGCACAGGCCACCACCGCGGCGCCGAGCCCCACGGCTTCCGCGACCGTCGCCCCCACCGACCCCGCGACCCCCGGCACCCCGCCGGTGTTGAGCGCTACCCAGGTGCGCGCCTACGACACGTTCGACGCTCACCAGGCAGTGGCGGTCGACGACCGCTACTTCTACGCGATCGACAACCAGAGCATCACCAAGCACGACAAGAAGACCGGCGCGCCCCTGCTGCAGTTCGTCGGCGATGCGGACGGCCCGATCATCCACATGGACAGCGGGGTCGTCGTCGGCACCAAGCTCTACGCGGCCACCTCGAACTACAACACGTCGCCCGAGAAGAGCTCGATCGAGGTCTTCGACACCCGCACCATGAAGCACATCGACACCTTCAGCTTCGGCATCTATCGCGGCTCGATCACCTGGCTCGACTGGCACGACAATGCCTGGTGGGCCACCTTCGCCAACTACGACAAGCCGGGCTCCGGCTCGACCCTGCCCTACGGTCAGACAGACAACACGCAGGTCGTGAAGCTCGACCGCGACTTCCAGGTCGTCGAGTCGTGGACGGTGCCGCAGGCCATCCTCGACGATGTGCGGCCGATGAGCATCTCGGGCGGATCATGGGGACCGGACGGCCGCCTCTGGCTGAGCGGGCACGACTGGGACAAGGCCTACGTCATGACCATTCCCACCGAGGGTTCCGACCTGACCTGGGTCGCCACCGTCTCACTCCCGAACGTCGAGGGCCAGGGCATCGCCTGGGACCGCTCTACCCGCCAGCCGACGCTCTGGACGATCAAGCGCAGCACCAGCCAGGTGCTGAGCTTCAGCGCTCCGGTGTCCTCCATCACGAACCCCACGAAGGCGCCGTGGCAGGTCTTCGGTCCGGGTCACTTCCAGCAGTAGTCATCCGCTCGGGTCCGTCCACTCGGCCGGGTGTCGGCATCCGCTCACAGCGTGCCAGCACCCGGCCGCAGTGTCGGTGGCGCCGGGTAGTCTGTACCGGTGGTCACCGCCCTGTATCGCCGTTACCGGCCAGAGAATTTCGCCGAACTGATCGGCCAGTCCCAGGTGACCGATCCGCTGCGCACCGCGCTGCGCACCGATCGGGTCAACCACGCCTATCTGTTCAGCGGTCCGCGCGGCTGCGGCAAGACGACATCTGCCCGCATCCTCGCCCGCTGCCTCAACTGCGTCGAGGGTCCGACCGACACCCCGTGCGGCGTCTGCCCGTCGTGTGTCGAGCTCTCGCGTGATGGCGGTGGCTCAATGGACGTCGTCGAGATCGACGCCGCGAGCCATAACGGAGTGGATGACGCCCGCGACATCCGTGACCGCGCGGTCTTCGCGCCCGCCCGCGACCGGTTCAAGATCTTCATCCTCGACGAGGCGCACATGGTGACGCCGCAGGGCTTCAACGCGCTGCTCAAGATCGTCGAGGAGCCGCCGGAGCACGTCAAGTTCATCTTCGCGACCACCGAGCCCGAAAAGGTCATCGGCACGATCCGGTCGCGAACGCACCACTACCCGTTCCGGCTGGTGCCGCCCGCGCAGATGCTCGAGTACGTGCAGTCGCTCGCCGCGTCCGAGGGCGTCGAGGTCGAGGGCGGCGTGCTGCCGCTCGTCGTGCGCGCCGGTGGCGGGTCGGTGCGCGATACGCTGTCGATTCTCGACCAGCTGATCGCCGGCTCCGACGGTTCGTCTGTGCAGTACGAGCGTGCTGTCGCACTGCTCGGCTACACCCATGGCGCGCTGCTCGGCGAGGTCGTCGACGCGCTCGGTGCGCGCGATGCCGCCGCGGCATTCACCGCGGTCGACCGCGTCATCCAGACCGGGCAAGACCCGCGGCGCTTCGTCGAAGATCTGCTCGAGCGTCTGCGCGACCTCATCGTCGTCAGCGCCTACTCGGTCGGCTCCGTCGCCGAGGGTGCTGCGGCCGTGCTCCGCGGCATCCAGCAGGAGGAGCTCGACCACATGGCCGCCCAGGCGGCGCACTTCGGCACCGCCGAGCTCAGCAGGGCAGCGGATGTCGTCAACGCAGCCCTCACGGAGATGACGGGTGCCACGTCCCCCCGTCTCCATCTCGAACTCATGATCGCCCGCGTGCTCGTCCCCGCCAGCGACGACAGTCAGCGCGGTGCCCTCGCCCGGGTCGAGCGGCTGGAGCGTCGCATCGGCGTCGCCGGGCCCGACGCTGCTGCTCCCTCGGCTCCCGTGCCTGAGCTCGTCGAGCGACGCACCCCAGCGGCCCCGGCGCCTGTGGCCCCCGTCGAAACCGTCACCGAGGTGCAGTCGCCCACCATCTCGTCCGGCACGATCGAGGAGCAGAAGCCGGTCGCGGTCAAGACACCCCCGGCCGCCGGCACCGTCACCCTCCAGCACGTGAAGGATGCCTGGCCCGAGATCCTCGAGGCCGTGAGCAAGGCCAAGCGTGCGGCGTGGATGGTCGTCTACACGGCCGAGCCGGTAGAGCTGCGCGACGGCAACATCCTGGTGCTCACCTTCCAGAGCCAGTCGGATGTCGACGCGCTCAAGCAGACCTCAGCGCCCGGCGAGGGTGTGGCCGACCACCTCAAGCAGGCCGTGCTCGATGTGCTGGGTTTCCGTCCGCTGCTCATCGCGCGCGCCGAGAATGCGCGGCCCGGGCAGCCTGCGGCTGCGCCTTCTGCTCCCGCGTCTTCTGCTCCGGCGCCTTCTGCTCCCGCGCAGGCCGTCGCCCCGGCGAGCCAGTCCGCCTCGGCATCCGCCGCCCCGGCTCCCGACACCAGGTCGATCCCGACCGTGACGATGCCGGTCACCCAGTGGGTCACGGCGCAGCCTCCGGTCACGGATTCAGCCCCTGCCGCGACGTCGCCGACCCCGGCTGCAGCCCCGACGCCTGCCGCACCCGTGGACGATGTGCCCCCGTTCGACGACGTGCCGCCCTTCGACGACGTGCCGCCCGAGCCCAGCGAGCCCGACGTGGAGCCCGCCCTGAGCTGGGCCACGGCGGCGATCACCGACGCCGAGCCGGAGACCCGGCCAGCGCCCGCGCCGGAGCGCAAGGCCAAGGCCGCAGCCACACCCGCGCCCGCGCCTGTGCCAGAGGCCCCCGCGGCCCCCGCCCGCCCGGCGCGCACGCCGGTGGCGATGGTCGATGGCAAGCAGCGCTACGGCGAGTCCGTGGTGCGCGAGATCCTCGGCGCCAGCTTCATCGAAGAGCAGGCCATCGCGCCGCGCGTCGCCCCGAGAGAGCAGTAGGCGTGTACGACGGCATCGTTCAAGAGCTGATCGACGAGCTGGGCCGCCTTCCGGGTATCGGACCGAAGTCGGCGCAGCGCATCGCTTTCCACATCTTGCAGACCGAGACCTTCGACGTGACCCACCTCGCCGAGGTGCTCATGACGGTGAAGGAGAAGGTGCACTTCTGCGAGATCTGCGGCAACGTCACCGAACAGGACACCTGCAGCATCTGCCGTGACCCGCGTCGCTCACCGACCACGATCTGCGTGGTCGAGGAGGCGAAGGATGTCGTCGCGATCGAGCGCACCCGTGAGTTCAAGGGCCTGTATCACGTGCTCGGTGGTGCCATCAGTCCGATCGACGGGGTCGGTCCCGATGACCTGCGGATCCGTCAGCTCATGCAGCGACTGGCCGACGGAACCGTCACCGAGGTCATCATCGCCACCGACCCCAACCTCGAGGGCGAGGCGACGGCGACCTACCTCTCGCGCATGCTGATGCACCTGGGGCTGCGCATCACCCGCCTCGCCTCCGGCCTCCCCGTCGGTGGGGACCTCGAGTACGCCGACGAGGTCACCCTCGGTCGCGCCTTCGAGGGCCGCAGGCTCGTCGAGAACTAGCCGGTCGCACGCAGGCAACCGTCGCGAACCCCGGCACGTTGCCGATGCGCGCGAGCAGCACCGTCAATTCGCGAGGGTTCGTGATGGCACCGGTTCGTGATGGCACGGCTCGAGACGACGCCGGTTCGCAACGGCGTCAGCCCTTGGCGGCACGGCACCGACTGACGCACTCCCGTTGCTCAGGCTGTGCTGCACAACGGAGGACCGTTGTTCAGCAACCCACCGCACAACCGACACCGTTGTGCAGCGGCCACCGGCACAACCGCTAACGGCTATTCAGCATGGACTGAACAACGGAAGTCTGCTGCCCCGCCAGCCCGCCAGCCGCCAGCCCGCTTGCAGGGCCGACCACGAAGCGCCGACCACGAAGCGCCGACGCACGAAGCGCCACCACCGAGCACCGCCAGCCCGCTTGAAGCGCCGACCTCCAGTCACATACGGAATCCTTACTCGAGCGCCCGATACAATCAGGAGTTCGGCCGTCTCGAGCGCCGAATCCCGTGATTTCCAGGAGAACCACCGTGGCCTTGATCGTGCAGAAGTACGGTGGCTCGTCTGTCGCCGACGCCGAGAGCATCAAGCGGGTCGCCAAGCGCATCGTCGAAACCCGCAAGGCCGGCAACGATGTCGTGGTCGTCGTCTCGGCCATGGGCGACACGACCGACGAACTGCTCGACCTCGCCGGTGCCGTCACCCCGCTCGCGTCGGGCCGCGAACTCGACATGCTGCTCACCGCGGGCGAACGCATCTCCATGGCGCTCCTCGCGATGGCGATCAAGAGCCTCGGCCAAGACGCGCGCTCGTACACCGGCAGCCAGGCCGGGCTCGTCACCGATGCCAAGCACGGCAGTGCCAGGATCGTGGATGTCGCCCCCAAGCGGGTGCGCGAGGCCCTCGACGCCGGGGCGATCGCCATCGTCGCGGGCTTTCAGGGGTTCAGTCGCATCACCGGTGACATCACCACCCTTGGCCGCGGTGGTTCCGACACCACCGCGGTCGCCCTCGCCGCCGCGCTGCGCGCCGACGTCTGCGAGATCTACACCGACGTCGATGGCGTCTTCACCGCCGACCCCCGCGTCGTTCCGAAGGCGCACAAAATCGACACCATCACGAGTGAAGAGATGCTCGAACTCGCCGCAGCAGGCGCGAAGGTCCTGTATATACGCGCCGTGGAATATGCCCGACGCCATGGCGTCACCCTGCACGTCCGTTCCTCGTTCAACAACACCGAGGGCACACTCGTCATCAACCCGGAAGAGGGAGAGAACGTGGAAGAGCCGCTCATCGTCGGGGTCGCCTCCGACCTCAGTGAGGCCAAAGTCACCGTCGTCGGAGTGCCCGACGTTCCCGGTAA
>Ga0247732_10000645_pt1 | contig 15685 bp, 16 predicted proteins | sample UWRJL163409C2_FD_180940 | JGI IMG/M metagenome (GOLD analysis project Ga0247732, IMG submission 180940) | Plant litter microbial communities from Arlington Agricultural Research Station in Wisconsin, United States - UWRJ-L163-409C-2 | ecosystem: Environmental > Terrestrial > Plant litter >...
TCTGCCACATCTCGGTGTGCATGGCCGGGGCGACGACGATGGGAGCCTTCGAGGCGAGGACGGTGTTGCCGAGCAGATCGTCGGCGAGGCCCGCCGCCATCTTGGCCAGGGAATTGGCTGTGGCCGGGGCGATCACGATGAGGTCGGCGGACTGCCCGATCGAGACGTGCCGCACTTCGGCGACGGCCTCGTAGAGATCGGTGTGCACGATGTTGCGGGAGATGGCCTCGAGGGTGGGCTTGCCGACGAATCGGAGGGCGTGCTCCGTGGCGACGACCTGCACGTCGTGGCCCGCCAGCACGAAGGCCCGCACGACGCCCACGGCCTTGTACGCCGCGATGCCGCCGGTGATGCCCACGACGATGCGCAGGCGCTTCTTCGGTTCTGTCACGTCAGTTCTGCCCTTTCGATGGGAAGGCCGGTGCCGTTAACGAACGAATCCGCTCCCCGGCCGCGAGGGCGTGAACCCTCTCGACAGTCCGGGGAACGGACCTGCATTCGCTGCTGCTATTCGGTGGCCGCGATGGGCTTGACCGTGAGCTTGTCCTCGTTGATCTCGTGCATCGCGACCGAGAGGGGCTTGTCGTCGATGGTCGAGTCGACCAGCGGTCCGACGTTGTCGAAGAGGCTTCCCTCGTGCAGGTCTGCGTAGTAGTCGTTGATCTGCCGAGCGCGCTTCGACGCGAAGATCACGAGCGCGTACTTGGATTCAACCTTCGACAGCAGTTCGTCGATGGGGGGATCGATGATGCCCTGTGCCCTGTTGACCATGGTGATACTCCTTGATTGGCCTCGCCGGCCGGATTGAGAAAAGATCGTGCGGTGACGTGCGGCTTCACCGTGCACAAGTAAATAAGTCTACCTCGGATTGGCCGCTGACCACTCGGATCAGCCGCTGATCACTGCATGAGCTCCACGACGTCGCGTGCGGCGGCCTCGACATCGTTGTTCACGATGAGGTAGTCGAACTCGTTCTGGGCCGCCAGCTCGACCTCGGCGGTCGCGAGGCGACGCTCCTGCTCCTCTGGCGATTCCGTTCCCCGGCCGGTGAGCCGGCGCACGAGCTCCGCCCAGCTCGGCGGAAGGAGGAAGACAAGGCGTGCCTCCGGCATGGCCGCTCGAACCTGCCTGGCGCCCTGGATGTCGATCTCGAGGAGCACGCTCCGGCCCTCGGCCAGCGCCGTGTCGATCGGGGCGCGGGGCGTGCCGTAGCGCGACGAGTTGTGCACGACGGCCCATTCGAGGAACTCGCCGGCCTCGATCATGCGGTCGAATTCGGCATCGTCGACGAAGTAGTAGCTCACGCCGTCGACCTCGCCCGGACGAGGGGCCCGTGTCGTGGCGGACACCGACAGGAGTACACCGGGCACGTTCTCGCGGATCCACGTCGACACCGTTCCCTTGCCGACGGCCGTGGGGCCGGCGAGCACGACGAGTCGCGAGGCCTTCTCGTCGCCCGCGAACGGGGCCCGCTTCAGCAGGTACTCTCGCAGGCGGTCGCGCTGCAGCGCGCCGAGTCCGCCCAGGCGTTTGCTGGGAGAGATCGACAGCCGCTCGATGACGCGCTCGATGCGCACCCGACCGAGACCCGGGATGCCCTGCAGCAGCTCGGTCACCCGCATGCCGGCCTCGAGGCTGTCTGGATGCGACGTCGCACGATCGAGGACGCCCGTCGCGCTGCGACGCTGCTCGGTCACCGCCTTCTTGATGGCGGCCCGGGCGCGTCGGGCGGCGATGGCCGCCCGGGAGCCGGCGGCGCGGTCGACGTCGGGAACGGTCATGACAGGGCTCCGGAAAGTTGGCCCGCCTGGTCGGCGAGCGTGTCGGCGAGGGCGGATGGCCCGGCGGACAGGGCAGATCTCGACGTGCTCACGATCGTGCCCGCGGCAAGCGGGCCGTAGATCGAGCCGATGTCGTCGAACAGCGCACCCTGATGGCCGAAGCCCGGCGCGAGCACCGGCATCAGCGGCGACCCGTCGGCGAGGGAGTGCACGTCGACGCCGTAGTCGAGGAGGTTCTTCGTTGCACCGAGCACGACTCCGATGCTACCGAGTGCCGGGGTCTCGCCGTCGCCATCGCGGGCGATGGCCTGCTGGCGGTTCCACTCGTCGATCTCCGTCGCGACGAGCCCGGCGACCGTCAGGTCTCCGTGCTCACCCGCCGCGACCCGGGCCGTCTGAACCGACAGGGACTCCGGGTTCGAGGTGGCCGCGAGCACGAACGCGCCCTTGCCGTGCCGCTCGGCGAAGTCGAAGACTCCCCCGAGCGATCCGGTGCCCGCATACGCCGCAAGGGTCACGGCGTCTGCTTCGAGGGGCGAACCCGGCGTCAGCCAGGCCTCGCCGTACGCATCGACGCTCGATCCGATGTCTCCCCGTTTCGCGTCCGCGATCACGAGGAGCCCTGCCTCCCTCGCCGCGGCGAGCACGTCTTCGAGGGCGGTGAAGCCGGCCGAGCCGAACACCTCGAAGAAGGCGACCTGCGGCTTCACGATTCCGATGGTTGCACTCGCGGCGTCCACGACCCTCAGCCCGAATTCGCGCAACCCGGCGGCCGTGCGGGGCAGGCCCCAGGCATCCAGAAGGAAGCCGTGGGGATCGATGCCGACGCACAGCCGGCCGCGCTGCTCGATGGTCGTGTGCAGCCGCTGGCCGAACGACCGGGTCACAGGCGCGCAGCCCTGGCGATCGCGTACTCCTGCAGGCTCGACACGTCGAAGCCCTCGCGGGTCGCCTCGAACGAGGCCACGGCCGCGCCCAGCTGGGCGATGGTCGTGAACAGCGGCTTGTCGGCCGCGACGGCGGCTGCTCGGATCTCGTACCCGTCTGCTCGCGCGCTCGAGCCGCTCGGCGTGTTCACGACGATGTCGACCTCGTTGCGGTTGATCAGGTCGACCACGGTCGGCTCGTCGCCGTCGGCCGATGCGCCCTCGCTGAACTTGCGCACGATGCGGGCCGTGATGCCGTTGCGGTTGAGCACCTCGGCGGTTCCGGCCGTCGCCAGGATGTCGAAGCCCAGCTCGAGCAGGCGAAGAACGGGGAGCACGATGGCGCGCTTGTCGCGATCGGACACGGAGACGAACACGGTGCCCGAGGTCGGCAGGCCGCCGTACGCGGCCTCCTGGCTCTTGGCGAACGCGCGGGGGAAGTCGCGGTCGATGCCCATGACCTCGCCCGTCGAGCGCATCTCCGGGCCGAGCAGCGAATCGACGATGAGGCCGTCTTTCGTGCGGAAGCGCTTGAACGGCAGCACGGCCTCCTTCACGGCGATCGGCGAGTCCATGGGAACGATCGATCCGTCGACGACCGGGAGCATGCCCTCGGCCTTCAGCTCGGCGATCGTCGCGCCCACCATGATGCGCGATGCGGCCTTGGCCAGCGGGATGCCCAGGGCCTTCGCCACGAACGGGACCGTGCGGGAGGCGCGAGGGTTGGCCTCGAGGACGTAGAGGATGCCCTGGCCGATGGCGAACTGCACGTTCAGCAGGCCCTGCACCCCGATGCCCTGGGCGATGGCGAGCGTCGCCGTGCGCACCCGGTCGATGACCTCACGGCCCAGGGTGACGGGAGGCAGCGTGCAGCTCGAGTCTCCGGAGTGGATGCCGGCCTCTTCGATGTGCTCCATGATGCCGCCGACGTAGAGCTCGTGGCCGTCGTAGAGCGCGTCGACGTCGATCTCGATCGCGTCGTCGAGGAAGCGGTCGACCAGGAGCGGGTGCGAGGGATCGATGATGCCTTGTCCGGCCATGCGCGAGAAGTAGTCCTCGAGCGAGGGCGAGTCGTACACGATCTCCATGCCGCGCCCGCCGAGCACGTACGAGGGGCGCACGAGAACCGGGTATCCGATGTCCTCCGCGATCGTGACGGCGCCGCCGAAGTCGCTCGCCGTGCCGTTCTTCGGTGCGAGGAGCTGGGCGTCGTCGAGGATCTTCGAGAAGAGTCCGCGCTCTTCGGCCAGGTCGATGGCCTCCGGCGTGGTGCCGAGGATCGGAACGCCGGCCGCCTTGAGGCCCTTGGCGAGCCCCAGGGCCGTCTGGCCGCCGAGCTGCACGACCACGCCCACGAGCTCGCCCGATGCGCTCTCCGCGTGGATCACCTCGAGCACGTCTTCGAGCGTCAGGGGCTCGAAGTAGAGCCGGTCACTGGTGTCGTAGTCGGTCGAGACCGTCTCGGGGTTGCAGTTGATCATGATCGTCTCGAAGCCCGCATCCGAGAGGGCGAACGACGCGTGCACGCAGGAGTAGTCGAACTCGACTCCCTGGCCGATGCGGTTCGGTCCCGAGCCCAGGATGACGACCTTGCGGCGGTCGGAGGGTTCGACCTCCGTCTCCTGGTCGTAGCTCGAGTAGTGGTACGGCGTGAGCGCGGGGAACTCCCCCGCGCAGGTGTCGACCGTCTTGAACACGGGCCGCACGCCCAGGATGTGCCGGACCTCGCGCACCTCTTTCTCGCCGAAGCCGCGGAGGGCGGCGATCTGCGCGTCGGAGAATCCGTGCTCCTTGGCCAGCAGGAACATGTTCGTGTCGGCGTTCTCGCTCGACGCGATCGCCTCGGCGACCTCGTTGATCAGAACGATCTGGTCGATGAACCAGGGGTCGATCTTGGTGGCGTCGAAGACCTCTTCGGCGGTGGCACCGGCGCGAAGCGCCTGCTGCACGGTGACGATGCGGCCGTCGGTGGGCACGCTGGCCAGGGCCAGCAGCTCGTCTTTGGATGCGTCGAGCGGCTCCCAGTGGAAAGACGAGCCCCGCTTCTCCAGCGACCGCAGGGCCTTCTGCAGGGCCTGCGTGTAGTTGCGGCCGATGGCCATCGCCTCGCCGACCGATTTCATGGTGGTCGTCAGGGTGGTGTCGGCGGCCGGGAACTTCTCGAAGGCGAAGCGGGGAACCTTCACGACCACGTAGTCGAGCGTCGGCTCGAACGACGCGGGCGTCACCTTGGTGATGTCGTTCGGGATCTCGTCGAGGTGGTAGCCGATGGCAAGCTTCGCCGCGATCTTCGCGATCGGGAAGCCGGTGGCCTTCGACGCAAGCGCGCTGGAGCGCGAGACGCGCGGGTTCATCTCGATGACGATGACACGGCCGTTCGATGGGTCGATGGCGAACTGGATGTTGCAGCCGCCCGTGTCGACGCCGACGGCGCGGATGATGTCGATGCCGATGTTGCGCATGTTCTGGTACTCGCGGTCGGTGAGGGTGAGCGCCGGGGCCACGGTGATCGAGTCGCCGGTGTGCACGCCCACGGGGTCGACGTTCTCGATGGAGCAGACCACGACCGTGTTGTCGGCCGTGTCGCGCATGAGCTCGAGCTCGTACTCCTTCCAGCCGAGGATCGACTCCTCGAGCAGGACCTCGGTGGTCGGGCTCTGGTGCAGGCCGTCGCCGACGATCCGGCGCAGCTCGGCCTCCGTGTAGGCGAAGCCCGATCCGAGCCCGCCCATCGTGAAGGAGGGGCGGACGACGAGCGGGTAGCCCAGATCGAGGGCGTACTCCACGGCCTCGTCGACGGTGTGCGCGATGTAGGAGCGCGCGACGTCGGCACCGGCATCCAGAACGAGCTGCTTGAAGATCTGTCTGTCTTCGCCCTTGTTGATCGCCTCGAACGAGGCGCCGATGAGCTCGACGTCGTACTTCTCGAGGATGCCGTGCTTGTGCAGGTCGATGGCCGCGTTGAGGGCGGTCTGGCCCCCGAGGGTCGGCAGGATCGCGTCGGGCTTCTCTTTCGCGATGATGGTCTCGATGACCTGCCAGGTGATGGGCTCGATGTAGGTCGCGTCGGCGAAGTCCGGGTCGGTCATGATCGTGGCCGGGTTGGAGTTCACGAGGATGACGCGCACGCCCTCCTCGCGAAGCACGCGGCACGCCTGGGTGCCGGAGTAGTCGAACTCGCACGCCTGGCCGATGACGATCGGGCCGGAGCCGATGACCAGGACACTCTTGATGTCTTCCCTGCGAGGCATTACTGGTTCTTTCCGTCGATGATGGAGTGGATCTCTGTCTGCGGCTCGCCCTTGTCGATCGCCAGCACCATGTCGCGGAAGCGGTCGAAGAGGTACATCGAGTCGTGCGGGCCCGCAGCGGCCTCGGGGTGGTACTGCACCGAGAACGCGTCGATGTCGAGGCAGCGGATGCCCTCCACGACGTTGTCGTTCAGGCTGAGGTGGCTGACCTCGACCCGGCCGAAGCCGGCCGGGCTGTCGACGACGCCCTCGCGCGGCGCATCCACAGCGAAGCCATGGTTCTGGCTGGTGATCTCGACCTTGCCGGTGGTCTTGTCGAGCACCGGCTGGTTGATGCCCCGGTGGCCGAAGGGCAGCTTGTAGGTGCCGAAGCCGAGCGCGCGGCCCAGCAGCTGGTTGCCGAAGCAGATTCCGAAGTACGGGATCTTCTCGGCCAGCACATCGCGCAGCAGCTGCACGTGCTGCTCGGATGCCTCGGGGTCGCCCGGGCCGTTCGAGTAGAACAGGGCGCTCGGCTTCAGGGCGACCACCTCGTCGGTGGTGACCGATTCGGGCAGCACGACGACGTCGAAGCCGCGCTGCGCGAGGTAGCGCAGGGTTGACGTCTTCACGCCGAGGTCGAGAACCGCGACACTGCCGACGCGCTCTCCGACGGCCTCGATGGTGTACTGCTCGGGGGTCGACACCTCGCTCGACAGGTTGCGGCCGGCCATGTCCTCGGCCGCCCGCACGATGGCGAGCTGCTCCGAGTCGCTCAGGTCGAAGTCGTCGCCCGAGAAGATGCCGGCGCGCATGGCGCCGAGCGAGCGGAGGTGCCGGGTGATGGCCCGGGTGTCGACGCCGGAGATGCCGACGATGCCGCCCGAGACGAGGTCGTCGTCGAGGCTGCGGGTGGCGCGGTGGTTGGAGACGACGCGGGAGGGGTCGCGCACGACATAGCCTGCGACCCAGATCTTCGCCGACTCGAGGTCGTCGTCGTTGGTTCCGGTGTTGCCGATGTGCGGTGCGGTCTGCAGAACGATCTGCCCCGCGTAGGAGGGATCGCTGAGGGTCTCCTGATATCCGGTCATGCCGGTGGCGAAGACCGCCTCGCCCAGGGTTCGCCCGCGGGCGCCATAGGCGCGTCCGGCGTAGCGCTTGCCGTCTTCGAGTACGAGGACGGCGGGTTCTGTTGAGATCACGCGAGGGATCCTTCCTGGTCTGGGGTGGAGAGGCCGTCTGACGGCACGAGGGCTGTGATCGCCTCGATGAGGCGGGAACTCTGGTCGGGATTCTCGATGCGGAAGAAGCTCTCCACATCGGCCGCGGGGGTCTGGGCCTCGGATTCGAGGGTCCAGTCGAGGCGCACGAGGCCGCCCTCTTCGACGACCCTGTCGATCGTCCACGTCGATGTGCCCACCGAGCGGATGCGATCGGCCGCGACGAAGACCTGCGGCTCGCCGGTCACGGCGATGAGAACGCCGGCGTCGAAGACCGAGACGGAGGCACGCCCCCGGAAACCGAGACCGGGCAGGGTCACCCTGTCGAGTGGAGCGCCCGCGGTGGTCGTCGAGACGTAGAGGCCCGTGACGGCGATGCGCAGCTCACCGAGCAGCTCGTCGGTGGGCACGGCCGCGGTCGACAGCGCCGACTGGCGTCGGCCGCGCGCGCGCCAGCCGAGCACCATGAGAACCAGCAGCCCGACGAGCCCGATGATGATGATCGATCCGGGCAGGATCCTATCCACGGGTCACCCCCGCTGCCGCCGCGGCGGCGACCTCGGCTGCGTCGACGACGACGCCATCGCGCACCGTCTGGTACCCGCGGTGCAGGGTGTGCCGCACGGAGCCGGGAAGGGTCATGCCGAGGTACGGAGAGTTGTGACTCTTGCCGGCGAGCCTGTCTGTCGAGAAGGCGCTCGACGACGCCGGGTCGACGAGCACGATGTTGGCGCTCGACCCGGTCTCGAACGAGTGGCTGTGGCCCGAGAGACGACCGATCGTGGCGGGCGTCTGCGACAGAACCCGGGCCACGTCGGACCAGCCGAGCAGCCCGGGGTCGACCAGCGCCGCCTGCACGACGGAGAGGGCGGACTCCAGGCCGACCATGCCGAATGCGGCGTGATCCCACTCGCAGTCCTTGGCCTCCTCGGGGTGGGGCGCATGATCGGTGGCGACGATGTCGATCGTGCCGTCGACGAGGCCCTCGCGCAGGGCTCGCACATCTTCGTCGCGACGCAGCGGCGGGTTCACCTTGTAGCGGGCGTCGTAGCTGCGGATCAGATCTTCGGTGAGCAGCAGGTGGTGGGGGGTGACCTCGGCCGTGACCTCGATGCCGCGGGCCTTCGCCCAGCGCACCACGTCGACCGAGCCCGCGGTCGACACATGGCAGATGTGCAGCCGGGCGCCGACGTGCTCGGCGAGCAGCACGTCGCGGGCGATGATCGACTCCTCGGCCACGGCGGGCCAGCCCTTGAGGCCCAGCTCGCTCGAGAGGGCGCCCTCGTTCATCTGGGCGTTCTCGGTGAGGCGCGGATCCTGGGCGTGCTGGGCGACGACGCCGTCGAAGGTCTTGACGTATTCGAGGGCGCGCCGCATGAGCAGGGAGTCGTGAACGCATTTGCCGTCGTCGGAGAAGACGCGCACGGCGGCCCGGGAGTTGGCCATGGCGCCGATCTCGGAGAGCCGCTCGCCCGCGAGGCCGACGGTCACGGCGCCGATCGGGCGCACGGTGGCGTACCCCGCCGACTCCCCCAGTGCCTGAACCTGCTCGACGACACCGGCCGTGTCGGACACCGGCATGGTGTTCGCCATGGCGAACACGGCGGTGAATCCGCCGGCCGCGGCCGCCCGTGTGCCGGAGAGAACGGTCTCGCTCTGTTCGAAGCCGGGCTCGCGGAGGTGCGTGTGCAGGTCGACGAGACCCGGCAGCGCGACCAGGCCCTCGGCATCCAGAACCCGCGCGCCGGACGGCGTCGCGATGGCGTCGCCGCGTTCGGCGATGCGGCCGTCTGCCACGAGCAGATCGGTGGTCGTTCCATCGGGCAGGGTCGCCCCGCGGATGAGGGTCGTTGTCATGATCTGGCCTCCCGGTCGCCGGACAGCAGTGAATACAACACGGCCATGCGGATCGACACCCCGTTCGCCACCTGTTCGATCACGGTGGACTGCGCCGAATCGGCGGCTCGAGACGAGATCTCGAGGCCGCGGTTCATGGGGCCGGGGTGCATGACAATGCTATCGGGGCGGAGCGCGAGGAGGCGGTCGTCGTCGAGGCCCCACTGGCGCGCATACTCGCGGGTCGTCGGGAAGAAGGCCGCATTCATGCGCTCCTGCTGGATGCGCAGCATCATCACGACGTCGGGCCGCACCTCGGCGAGTGCCGCGTCGAGGTCGTAGCGGATGTCCACCGGCCAGGTCGATGCCCCGACGGGAACGAGTGTCGCCGGCGCGACGAAGGTGACGTGGGCGCCGAGCGTCTCGAGCAGCCACAGGTTCGACCGCGCCACCCGGGAATGCAGCACGTCTCCGACGATCATCACGCTCACGCCGTCGAGATCGCGGCCGCGCGCCGCGTCGCCGTGGATGCGCCGCCTCATCGTGAACGCATCGAGGAGCGCCTGGGTCGGGTGCTCGTGGGTGCCGTCGCCCGCGTTGACCACCCCGGCGTCGATCCAGCCGCTCTGGGCCAGCACCTGCGGCGCGCCCGATGCCGAGTGCCGGATGACGACGCCGTCGGCGCCCATGGCGGCCAGGGTCTGCGCGGTGTCCTTGAGGCTTTCGCCCTTCGACACGCTGGAGCCCTTGGCCGAGAAGTTGATGACGTCGGCCGAGAGGCGCTTTGCAGCCACCTCGAACGAGGTGCGCGTGCGGGTCGAGTCCTCGAAGAAGAGGTTCACGACGGTCTTGCCACGCAGGGTCGGGAGCTTCTTGACCTCGCGGTTCTGCACCTCGCTCATGTCCTCGGCGATGTCGAGCAGAGCGATCGCATCGTCACGGAGCAGGTCCCGGGTCGAGAGCAGGTGCCTCATGCGCCGGCTCCCGTCGCGAGGTCGATGCTGACCTCTTCGCTGCCGTCGACCTCGGCGAGCCGTACATTGATGCGCTCGTCGGTGGAGCTCGGCAGGTTCTTGCCCACGAAGTCGGCCCGGATCGGCAGTTCGCGGTGGCCTCGGTCGACGAGCACGGCGAGCCGCACTGCCCGGGGGCGTCCGAGGTCGCCGATCGCGTCGAGCGCGGCGCGGATGGTGCGGCCGGAGTAGAGCACGTCGTCGATGAGCACGACCGTCTTGCCGTCGATGCCGCCCGAGGGAACGCGGGTGCGCTGCGGTGCGCGGGTCGGATGATGCGCGAGGTCGTCGCGGTACATCGTGACGTCGAGCGAGCCCACGAGGTCGGCCGGCGCTCCCGGTTCGATCTGCCGGATCTGGGCACCGATCCTCTCGGCGAGCACCACACCGCGCGTGGGGATGCCGAGGATGACGAGGTCGTGCGGTCCCCGGTTGGACTCGAGGATCTCGTGCGAGATCCGAGTCAACGCCCGGGCTATGTCAGAGTTCTGCAGCACGATTCGAGCCACGATCCTGACCTCCTTCCCCGTCTCACAGGACGGATGGTTAAAGGATGTCTGTTGCGTCATCGAGCCTAGCAGGCGGCGCAGACACTCAGCCGCCCGCCGCCCGCATCAGGCCGGTGCGCTCAGCCCTTCGACTGGTGCACGCGGCCGAGGATGCCGTTGAGGAAGCTGCCGGAATCGTCGGTGCTGAGCAGTTTGGCGGCGTCGACGGCCTCGTTGATTGCGACCCCGTCGGGAACGTCGTCGTTGAAGAGGACCTCCCAGATGCCGATGCGCAGAAGCGCGCGGTCGATGATCGGCATGCGGGCCAGGGTCCAGCCCTGCGCGTACGTCTCGATGAGCTCGTCGATCTCGTCGCCGTGGTCGACGATGCCGTCGATGATCTCGCGCGCGTAGAGCCACGAGGCCTCACGGGCGGGTTCGCTGAGTGCCCGGGTCGCCTCGGCGGCGAGGGCCTCGTTGATCGAGATCTGCCGCACATCGGCGGCGTACAGCACGTCGAGGGCGCGCTTTCGAGCTTTGGTGCGTGCGCTCATTGCGGGTGCCGGCCGGGGTCAGTCGTTCACGCGGCCGAGGTAGTCCCCCGTGCGCGTGTCGACCTTGACGCGGGTGCCCTGCTCGAGGAACAGCGGAACCTGGATCTGGTAGCCCGTCTCGACGGTGGCGGGCTTGGTGCCGCCGGTCGAACGGTCGCCCTGGAGGCCCGGCTCGGTGTAGGTGATCTCGAGCGTCACCGATGCAGGAAGCTCGACGTAGAGCGGCAGGCCCTCGTTCAGCGCGACGGTGACGGCCTGGTTCTCGAGCATGAAGTTTGCGGCGTCTCCGACGACGGCCTCGGTCACGGTGAGCTGGTCGTAGTCCGCGGTGTCCATGAAGACGAAGTCGTTGCCGTCTTTGTAGAGGTACTGGAAGTCGCGACGGTCGACGTTCGCTGTCTCGATCTTGGCGCCCGCGTTGAACGTCTTGTCGACGACCTTGCCGGTGAGAACGTTCTTCATCTTCGTGCGCACGAAGGCGCCGCCCTTACCCGGCTTGACGTGCTGGAAGTCGATGACCGCCCAGAGCTGTCCGTCGATCTTGAGGACGGCGCCGTTTCTGATGTCGCTGGTTGAAGCCATGGAAAAACTGTTCCGTTCGAGTGAAGAATTGTGCGGGCGCGGAAATTGACCCTCAGTGAGTGTACCGTCCCCCGCATCGGGGCCTAGTTGAGGCCGATGATCGCCCTCAAGGCCAGGCGGTAGGAATCGAAGCCGAACCCGGCGATGACCCCCGTGGCGATGCCCGAGATGACGCTGGTGTGCCGGAAGGTCTCTCGGGAGTGCGGGTTGCTGATGTGCACCTCGACCAGAGGGATGCCGGCCTTGGTGACCAGGGCGGCGGCGTCGCGGAGCCCGTAGCTGTAGTGCGTGAAGGCGGCCGGATTCAGGATGACCGGCGTGCGTGAGTCGACGGCCTCGTGCATCCACCCGATCATCTCGCCCTCGTCGTCGGTCTGGCGCAACTCGATGGTTGCCTTGTCGCCCGCGTCGGAGGTCAGCACCGATCGGAGTGCCTCGAGGTCCTGCGATCCGTACACGTCGGGCTCGCGGCTGCCGAGACGCGAGAGGTTTGGTCCGTTCAGCACGAGCACAGTGGTCATGACGCCTAACTCTAGCGACGCGCCGACGACCTCGCCTTCATCATGCGGAGGCCGTTGTCGTGCACGAGATAGATCGCGAACACCTCGATGGCCTCGTGATGGGCGGCCTCGTGCAGGCCGTCTGCCCACAGCTCGTCGAAGCCGTGCGGAGTCTCGTCTCCCGGGCGTTCGAGCGCGAACAGGATGCTGCCGCCCGGAGAGTATTCGTCGAGGACCTGCCCGAGGCTCGACACGATCGACCGCAACTCGTCGTCTGAGGGGCTCGCAGGGATTCCGTCGATCGGAATGATGATCGGCAGCTGCGCGCCGTCGGGGGCGACGAAGAACGCCCACAGTTGGCGGCGCAGAGCCGGGCCGAGCAGCCTCGAGAGAAGTTCTCTGGCGTCGGCGTCGTTCGTGATGATCGTGTCTGGACCGGGGGTGGAGGGGGTGTGTGCCGTCATCCGCCCACTCTGGCAAGTTCCCTCGCCCGCGGTGATATCCATCCACAGGCCGGGCAGGGCCTCCTGCACAGCTCGGGTCAGGAACCGATTTCCTGATAGGCGGCGAAGAGCAGCGACGTCTCGGGACCCGCGAGAACCGACGGCTTCGCCAGGTCGTCGAGCACGATGAAGCGCAGCATTCCCGCGCGGGCCTTCTTGTCGCGCTGCATCGTGGCCAGCAACGTCTGCCACCGACCCACGGGATAGCTGACCGGGAGGGTGAGGGAGGTGAGGATGCGCCGGTGCCGGTCGACGACCTCGTCCGACAGGGCACCCGTCAGGCGGCCCAGCTCGGCCGCGAACACCATGCCGACGGAGATCGCGGCGCCGTGCCTCCACTGGTAGCGCTCGGCGTGTTCGATCGCGTGCCCGAGCGTGTGGCCGTAGTTGAGGATCTCGCGGAGGCCCTGCTCGGTGAAGTCCTCGCCCACGACGCGCGCTTTCATCGCGATCGAGAGTTCGACCACACGCCTGAACTCGGGTGTCGACGGGTCTGTGGCGCGGTCGACGTCGGCCTCGACGATGTCGAGGATCTCCGGCTCCGAGATGAATCCGGCCTTCACGATCTCGGCGAAGCCGGCGAGGATCTCGTTTCTCGGAAGCGTGTCGAAGGTGTCGAGATCTCCGACGACGGCGGACGGTGCGTAGAAGGTGCCCACGAGGTTCTTGCCCTCTGCCGTGTTGATGCCGTTCTTGCCGCCGACGGCCGCGTCGACGAGGCCGAGCACGGAGGTCGGCACCTGCACGAGTCGCACGCCGCGCAGCCAGGTCGCCGCGACGAAGCCGGCGAGGTCGGTGATCGCTCCCCCGCCGAAGCCGATCACCGCATCGGACCTCGTGAAGTCGCTCTGTCCCATGACCTGCCAGCAGAACGCCGCGACCTCCACGCGTTTCGCCTGCTCGGCATCCGGAACCTCCGCCAGGAGCACCTCGTAGCGGTCGAGGAGACTCTCGCGCATGGCCGCGGCCTTCGCCGCCAGCGTCGGCGCGTGCACGATGAGCACCTTGCGCACGCCCTGCCCCAGGAACTCCGAGAGGTCGCCCACGAGACCGCGGCCGATCACGACCTCGTAGGGGTCGTCGCCGGTGACGAGGATTCGAGTGGCGGGCGTCGTGTCGGTCATGGTGTGTCTCTCCGGTTGCTTCGGCTGCGCGCCCAGTGGGCGATCTCTGTGGCGATGAGCTCGGTCGGTCTGTGCGAGGTGTCGACCCGGAAGTCGGCGAGCGATTCGTACAGCTCGCGCCGCGAGTCGACGAGCGCCTGCCATGACTCGATCGACGACACGAGCGGCCGCTTGCCGTTCGACAGGCGTGCGGCCACGGCCGAGGCCTCGACCGTCAGAAGCACCACGGGAAGGTCGGCGATGTCGTCACGGGTGCGCGGATCGAGCACCGCGCCTCCCCCGAAGGCCACGACTCCGCTGCCGACGAGCGCGTGCTCGACCGCGAGGCGTTCCAGCGTTCTGAAATGAGGTTCTCCGTGGCTCGCGAACAGCTCCGCTATGGGGCCGTGCTCACGCACGATCTCGGTGTCGGTGTCGGTGAAGGGAACACCGAGGATGCGGGAGAGCTTCTTGCCGATCCGCGACTTTCCGGCCGCGGGCGCACCGATCAGCACGAGGAGCATCGGGGCGGGCCGCTAGTCTGTGCCGTCGATGCCGGCGGATGCGAGTCGCTCGGGGATGTGCGCGAGGTACGACTCGAGGTTGCGCTTGGTCTCCGGAACGGAGTCGCCGCCGAACTTCTCGAGCACGGAGTTCGCCAGGACGAGGGCGACCATGGCCTCCGCAACGACGCCGGCCGCGGGAACCGCGCAGACGTCGGAGCGCTGGTGGTGGGCGGCTGCGGCCTCACCCGTGGCCACGTCGACCGTGCGAAGGGCGTGCGGGATCGTCGCGATCGGCTTCATTCCGGCGCGCACGCGCAGCACCGTTCCGGTGCTCATGCCCCCTTCGGTGCCTCCGGCCTTGTCGCTCAGACGCGTGATACGCCCGTCTTCCTGCACGAGCTCGTCATGGGCATCCGACCCGCGACGTGTCGTCGTGAGGAACCCGTCGCCGACCTCGACGCCCTTGATGGCCTGGATGCCCATCAGGGCGGCGGCCAGCGCGGAGTCGAGTCGGCGGTCCCAGTGCACGTACGAGCCGAGGCCCGGAGGAACCCCGTAGGCGAGGACCTCGACGACCCCGCCGAGGGTGTCGCCGTCTTTGTGGGCGGCGTCGACCTCGGCCACCATCAGGGCGCTGGTTGCCTCGTCGAAGCACCGCAGCGGGTCGGCGTCGAGCGCGTCGACGTCGCGCGGCAGGGGAAGAGGACGTCCCTCGGGCACCCGCACAGGACCGATGGAGAGCGTGTGGCTGACGAGCGTGATGCCGAGCTCGGAGAGGAAGCTTCTCGCCACGGCGCCCAGGGCCACCCGCGCGGCCGTCTCCCTGGCGCTCGCGCGCTCGAGAACGGGCCGTGCCTCGTCGAAGCCGTACTTCTGCATGCCCACGAGATCGGCGTGGCCCGGGCGCGGACGGGTGAGAGGCGCGCCGCGGCCCCTCGACGCCTGATCGGCGTCGACGGGCTCGGGGCTCATCACCTCGACCCACTTCGGCCACTCGGTGTTGCCGATGCGGATGGCGATGGGGCTGCCGAGTGAATAGCCGTGGCGAACACCTGCGGAGAGCGACAACTGGTCTTGCTCGAACTTCATGCGCGCACCGCGGCCGTAGCCGAGCTTGCGGCGGGCCAGGTCGGCACGGATGTCGTCCATGAGCACGGGGACGCCCGCGGGCAGCCCCTCGAGGGTGGCGATGAGCTCGGGGCCGTGCGACTCACCGGCGGTGATCCAACGAAGCATAAGAAAGCTGTTCCTTCAGGCGGCAGAGCGGTCACCGGCGGCCGGTGACCGGTGTGCGGACGGGTCGGCGTGCAGACAGCCGACATCCGATCTTCCCATAGATCGTCTGCGGCCTCGGGCGACGGGGCTACGGCGCGGGCGTATCGGCGGGTGCGTCGAGCGACGATTCCATGGCCGTCAGCACGGCGGCCTCGTCGGTCAGCGGCA
>Ga0247732_10000646_pt1 | contig 15684 bp, 14 predicted proteins | sample UWRJL163409C2_FD_180940 | JGI IMG/M metagenome (GOLD analysis project Ga0247732, IMG submission 180940) | Plant litter microbial communities from Arlington Agricultural Research Station in Wisconsin, United States - UWRJ-L163-409C-2 | ecosystem: Environmental > Terrestrial > Plant litter >...
CGCTCCGTGCGCTTGCGCCGGAGCTTTTTTCGTTAAGTGCGTAGGTCTTGGCACGAACCACTAACGAAGGAGCCACATGGCGAACAAGGAAGCTTCGGTTGCCGAGCTGACGGACAAGTTCCGCGACTCGACCGCCGTACTGCTCACCGAGTACCGCGGGCTCACTGTCGCTCAGCTCAAGACGCTGCGCAAGTCCCTCAGTGAGCACGCTACCTACGCCGTGGTGAAGAACACGCTGACCAAGATCGCGGCCAACGCGGCTGGCATCTCGTCTTTCGACGAGGAGCTTGTCGGGCCGTCCGCAATCGCATTCGTTCACGGTGACCCGGTCGCCGTTGCGAAGGGTCTGCGCGATTTCGCCAAGGCCAACCCTCTTCTCGTGATCAAGGGTGGTTACTTCGACGGTAACCCCCTGACCGCCGAAGAGGTCAACAAGCTCGCTGACCTCGAGTCTCGGGAGGTGCTGCTGGGCAAGCTGGCCGGCGCCTTCAAGGCCTCGCTGTTCGGCGCCGCCTATCTGTTCAACGCTCCGCTGTCGAAGGCCGTTCGCACGGTCGACGCGCTGCGTGAGAAGCAGGATTCCGCTTCCTAGGCCCTGCCTAGAACTGCGGTAAGTCAACACAAGAAATTAGGAGAAACACCATGGCAAAGCTGACTAGCGACGAACTGATCGAGGCGTTCAAGGAACTGACCCTGATCGAGCTCAGCGAGTTCGTCAAGAAGTTCGAAGAGGTCTTCGAGGTCACCGCGGCCGCTCCCGTTGCAGTTGCTGCAGCCGGTGGCCCCGCGGCTCCGGCCGAAGAGGTCGAGGAGAAGGACTCGTTCGACGTCGTTCTCGAGGCCGCTGGCGACAAGAAGATCCAGGTCATCAAGGAGGTCCGCGCGCTCACGAGCCTCGGCCTCGGCGAGGCCAAGGCTGTCGTTGATGGTGCCCCGAGCACCGTCCTCGAGGGCGCAAACAAGGAGACCGCCGAGAAGGCGAAGGCTCAGCTCGAAGAGGCCGGCGCAACCGTCACCCTCAAGTAGTCGAGGCCCGAAAGGGCATCAACTGCGAGCACCCAAGGTGCCGTCCCTTCGGGGGCGGCACCTTTTGCGTGCCCGGCTGCTTCCCGCGCCATCCCGCGCGAGTTCGTCATCAGCGCGGCGGTTACAGCTGGCACGCTGATGACAAACGGGCGCGCTGATGAGAAGCGGGTGCGCGGACGACGATACGGTTGACGGATGAGCAATGACGTTCGCCGCCGCCCCTCTGCCGAGATCTCCCGCTCCTGGCTCCTCGTTCCGGCGACGGCTCCCGAGCGCTTCGACCCGAGCGTCGCCTCCCGGGCCGACCAGGTCATCCTCGACCTCGAAGATGCGGTCGACCCGAAGCTGAAGGGTGATGCCCGCACCGTCGTGGCGGAGTGGCTCGCGACATCCGGATCCTCCGCCTGGGTGCGCATCAACAGCGTCGAGACCGAGTTCTGGAGCGACGACGTCGACGGTCTACGAGGCCTGCCTGGGCTGCTCGGAGTGATGCTGGCCAAGACCGAGTCTGCCGAGCAGGTGTCGGAGACATACACGCGCCTCGGCAGTTCGACACCGGTGCTGGCGCTGGTCGAGTCCGCCCTCGGCATCGAGGACGCTGCCGATATCGCCCGCGCAAAGGGGGCATTCCGTCTCGCCTTCGGCAGCGGGGACTACCGTCGCGACACCGGGGCGAGCGCCGACGACCTGGCCATGGCGTACCCGCGGTCGCGCCTGGTGGTCGCCAGTCGCGTGGGCAAGCTGCCCGGCCCGATCGACGGCCCCACTGTGGGCAGCAGTCATCCCCTGCTGCGGGAGCAGTCGGAGATGACGGTCGCGCTCGGCATGACCGGCAAGCTCTGCCTCGACACCGCACAACTGCCGGTGATCAACGAGGTCATCAGCCCCACCGGTTCGGATGTCGCCTGGGCACAGTCCTTCCTCTCCGACTTCGAGGCCCGCGGGCGCACCATCCGCGACGGCAGCGATCTGCCCCGCCTGGGTCGTGCCGAGAAGATCGAGCGACTGGCTCGGGAGTTCGGGGTCGAAGCGCGCTGATCGAGCCGCTCGTACGGCGCGGAAGATGCGGGGCGTGCCGTCATCGGGCCCGCCCCGCATCCGTACCACCTCGGTCGGACTGTTCGGGTTCAGCGAAGACCAGGCCGGTGGTGCGCCGCCCAGTCGTGGGCGACGGATGACAGAGGAACCACCGGGGTCGACGCCGAGCTGATGCCGTCGGCGCCCATGAATACTGGTTTCATGCGGGTTCCTGTTTCTGTCTGCAGCGCTTCGGTGCCTCAGAGGACGGGGGGATCCGCGAGTGATCGCTGCGTGCTAACAGGATGGTGGGCGGACAGCACCGAGGCCCAGGGATGAGACCGGGTGATCATGGGGTGATTTTGTCTCGACTCAGGCCGAGCTCCCGCACCCGCGCGATCGCCTGCTGCCGCGTGGTCGCCCCGATCTTGCGGTAGATGCTACGCAGGTGTGTCTTCACGGTGTTCGTCGAGATGAACAGTTCGGTGGCGATCTGGCCGACCGTCTTGTCCAGTTCGAGCGCACTGGCGATCTCCCGCTCCCTGGCGCTGAGCGTGGCTGCGGTCTCGACCGCGGTGGCGCGGGGTGCGGTGCGCAGGTGCTCGACGATCCGGAGCACGACCTCGGGCTGCCGCCGCGTCACCGCGCGAGCGAGCATCGCAGCGAGGGTGTCGGCGGGAACCAGCAGAAATGGCCGCCGCATCCCGTTGCGCGCGGCGGTGAGCAGAGCGCGATCCAGCGCCACGTCCGCGACCCGCTCGTTGCCGAGGGCGTAGTGGGCGGCAGAGCGCAGCAGCAGCACATCGACGAGGGTGCGGCTCGAGTGACGATCACCCAGCACTCCGCAATCCCTGAGGGCGTCGAGCGTTCCCTGCACATCGCCCTCGGCGAAACGGATGCCCGCCAAGTATCGGGCCGGACACTGAGCGTGATTGTGGCTGGGCGTCAATCGTTCGAAGATCGCCGTCGCCTCCTCCAGCTCGCCGAGATGCATGAGCAGCACCGCCCGCATCCCCTCGCTGGTCTGACGGATGTTGGGCTGCGGCTCCCAGTCGAATGTGGCGGTGATGGCTGAGCGCAGCTCGTCGAGCCCCTCGATATGACGACCGCTGATCGTAGACACCGAGCCGATCGCATTGTGCGCGAGCGGCTCCCATTCGCTCGCGGTACCCGCCTCGGTCACCACCGGGGCGAGGGAGAGTGCGTCGGCGAGCCGGCCTTGCTCCACCGCGATCAGCGTTTCGGTCGCCAGGGCGGCCGTGATGAAGCGCGAGTTGGGGATACCGTGCTCGGCCGCGACGGTGCGGGCACGCCCGGCGAGCTCCAGGGCCTGCTCGAACCGGCCCTCGGTGTAGGCGAGGTAGGCGAGACCCGACAGACACTCGATCCGCTCGGTGGGCAGCAGGGTGCTCTCGCCCAGGCCTTGCGCAAGATGTAGGTGCCGCCGCGCGTCGTCGAACTCGCCGAGGTGAAGCGCGATCAGACCGAGGTGGAGTTCGACGGATGCCTGCAGCCGCACCCGCACCGGGGGAGCGAGCCCGACATCCGTGGCGAGCAGCTCTCGCGCCGTGATGGCACCGTGTCGCGCGGCAGACAGCCTGCCCAGGGAACGCAGCACTGCGGCATGGTGGACCTGAACACCGGCGACGACGGAGACCGGCACATCGTCGTCGGCGGCGATGAGTTGCTCGGCCGCGTGAAACCAGGGCAGCGCCGCCGAGCGGCTGGCTGAATCGATCGAGTGGTAGCTCGCCCCGATCGCCGCCAGGATCCACGGGCGATGCTGCCACTCGTCTGTCGGCAGGCTCTCGATCAGCCGTCGCAGCGCGCCGCCGTGCAGGCTGGCGAACTGCGGCCATGCCTCCCCGATCACCGCCACCGCGTCGGAGTACCGCGATTCCGAGCGCAGCGCATCCACCGTCCGCACGACGGTGTCGAGATCAGTTGACTCGGTCACGTTCATCCCCCGGGGCCCGCGGGTCCGTCTGCATGGTGCGCCGCTGAGCCGGGCTCGAGTGAGAGGGGCTCGTGCTCGGCGGTGATGGATAGTACCGCAGTGAGAGCTCGGCTGGCGAGGGTGCGCTCGACGGCTACGCCCGGGGCGAATCCTGACATCGCCGTCGGTGTGGCTGCGTACAGTGAGCGGGTGACTACAGTTCGTGGCGGGCACCCGGGCCCGCGGGGCCGCATCAGCGGCGGAGATGCGGATGCCCAGCGCGCGGTCAACGCGGACGCGCCCAAGATCCCCGACCTGCTGCCGCGCATCGCGCGGCTGTTCGCACCCCACAAGACCGCCCTCATCACCACCGCGATCCTCGTGGTCATCGGTGCCGGGCTCTCGGTGCTGCCCCCGCTTCTCACCGCGCGGGCCTTCGATTCCGGGCTGTTCCCGAAGAGCGGTCAGCCGAACTTCCCGGTCCTTCTCGAGATCGTCGGGCTGATGGTGCTGATCTATGTGGCGTCGGCCGCTCTCGGTGTCTGGCAGACCTACCTCACCGCCACCGTGGGCAACAAGGTGATGGGCGCGATGCGGGTGCGACTGTTCAGCCACCTGCAGCGGATGGAACTCGCGTTCTTCACCAGAACCAAGACCGGCATCATCCAGTCCCGCCTGCAAAACGATGTCGGCGGCGTGGCCAATGTGCTCACCAATACCGTCTCGAGTGTGCTCGGCAACACGGTCACGGTGATCGCGGCCTTCGTGTCGATGCTCGTGCTCTCCTGGCAGCTGACGCTCGTCGCGATCGTCCTGATGCCGATCCTCGTGATCGCGCAGCGCCGGGTCGGACGGGTGCGCGCGAAGATCGCGACCAAGACTCAGGAGTCGCTCAGCGACATGACCGCGATCACGCAGGAGACGCTGTCGGTCTCCGGCATCCTGCTGGCCAAGAGCTTCAACCAGCAGAACACCGAGGTAGATCGGTACGCGAAGGAGAACGACACTCAGATCGGACTTCAGGTTCGTGAGCAGATGAGTGGCCAGTGGTTCTTCGCCATGGTGCAGATCTTTCTCGCGATCATCCCCGCGGTCATCTACATCTGCGCGGCCTGGCTGATCCTCGGGGATGTGCCGGTCACCGCGGGCACGATCGTCGCGTTCACCACGGTGCAGGCCCGCCTGATGTTCCCGCTGCTCGGCCTGATGAGGGTCGCCCTCGACCTGCAGACCTCGCAGGCCCTGTTTGCGCGCATCTTCGAGTACCTCGACCTGAAGCCCGCGATTGTGGACCGCCCCGGCGCCCATTCCGTCGACGAGAAGCGCCTCGGCAGTGTGGCCTTCGACGATGTGGTGTTCCGCTACCCCGACGCCGGCGACGACACCGAACCCACGCTCAAGGGTCTCTCGTTCGAGATCGAACCCGGGCAGTATGCCGCCTTCGTCGGGCCCTCGGGGGCGGGCAAGACCACGGTCTCCTATCTGGTGCCGCGGCTATACGAGGCGAGTGACGGGCGGGTGAGTTTCGCGGGGACCGACGTGCGCGAGCTCGAACAGGAGTCGCTGATCTCGAATATCGGCATCGTCAGCCAGGAGACCTACCTGTTCCACGCGACCATCGCCGAGAACCTGCGCTATGCGAAGCCCGGGGCGACGGATGCCGAGCTCGAGTCCGCGGCGCGAGCCGCCAACATCCACGACACGATCGCCTCCTTCCCCGACGGCTACGACACGGTGGTGGGGGAGCGCGGCTATCGACTGTCCGGCGGAGAGAAGCAGCGCATCGCCATCGCGCGGGTGCTGCTCAAAGATCCGGGCGTGCTCATCCTCGACGAGGCGACGAGCGCCCTCGACTCGATCTCCGAACGGGTGGTGCAGCAGGCGCTCGACACGGCATCGCGAGGCCGCACGACCATTGCGATCGCCCACCGGCTGTCCACCGTCGTCGCGGCCGACGTCATCTTCGTGGTCGACGGAGGGCGCATCGTGGAACGCGGAACCCACGGTGAGTTGCTCGCCGCCGACGGGGTCTACGCACGTCTTTATGCGGAGCAGATCGCGCTGCGCTGATCTGCTTCGTGCGGCGCGTCCCACAGTCGCATCAGCTTCAGACAGAGGTGCAGTGCGCTCCGAGCGACTCCGTCGTCGAGGGCGGACTTCACGACCTCCGGCATGTTGTCCAACCGGTAGTAGAGCGTGGTGCGATGGATGTGCAGGAGTCTGCAGGCCTCTTTCACCTGGCAACGGACGTCGAGATAGGTCTCCACCGTTGTGCGCTTGAGCGAGTCACCATCGACGTAGAGCGCATAGGCCGCCGGTGAGAATAGCGCGATCTGAGCGCCGTCTTCCGGGATGGACGAGAGCATCAGCCAGGTACCGAGCTCGCTGATGTCTGCTGCGCCGCCGAGGTGGGGGAGCTTCGCGGCCGTCGTCGCGGCCGTGACCGCGTTGTTCACCGTCCCTCGCAGGTCATCCGAACGGGGGTCGTGGCGAGCCGTGCCGATCGAGAGGATCGGCACGCGGCGGGTCGCCGCCTCGGCACGGATCTGCTCGACCACGGGAAGGGTGTCCGGCGACCGAACGACGAACAGCTGCGCCGCGCCGCGCTCGCCGAGCGAGAAGATGCCGAGGATGCGCCGGGCGTCCAGCAGGCGCGCGAAGGCCGCTCGCTCGCTCGGGTTCACGACCGGGGCGAAGGTGACGGCGACAGCGAGGGTACCTTCCCCCTTCTCGAGCCAGAGGCCCGCGGCGGCATCCGCGAAGGCCCGTCGAGCGGTGGCGTCGTCGTCGGCGAGGAGTCGTCGCATGACCGCGGCTCGAGACGAGCCGTCGGCAGCAAGCAGACGGTGGTTGAGATCGCTGATCGTGACCGATCGATCGGGGGTGTCGGCGAGTTCGTCGGAGATGTCCTGGACACTCATGATGTGCTTCACGCTAGGCGCGCGATCCGCCCATGCGCGTGGCCCGCCCATTCACACCCTCGCCGCGCACGCAAAACGGCGCCTCCCGAGCTGAGTCGGGGAGGCGCCGTTCTGCGGGCCGCGGTACTACTCCTGGATGAAGGCCAGGAGGTCGGGGTTGAGCACGTCGGCGTGAACGGTCAGCATTCCGTGCGGGTAGCCCGGGTAGATCTTGAGCGTGGAGTTCTGAAGCAGTTCGTGCTGCTTCAGGGAGGCATCCTTGTAGGGAACGATCTGGTCGTCGTCGCCCTGGGTGACCAGAACGGGCACGGTGATCGCCTTGAGGTCGTCGGTCTGGTCGGTCTCCGAGAACGCCTTGATGCCCACATAGTGCGCCAACGCGCTCCCCATCATGCCCTGCCGCCACCAGTTGTCGATCACCGGCTGGGAGACCTTCGCGTCGGGGCGGTTGAAGCCATAGAACGGGCCAGACGCGACAGCCTCGTAGAACTCGGCGCGGTTGGCGGCGAGCGCCTCGCGGAATCCGTCGAAGACCGAGATGGGCGTTCCCTCGGGGTTCGCGTCGGTCTGCACCATCAGCGGCGGCACGGACGAGACCAGGATCGCCTTCGCGACGCGACCCTGCGGCTGGCCGTACTGTGCGACGTAGCGTGCGACCTGGCCGCCTCCGGTGGAGTGTCCGATGTGGATGGCGTTGCGCAGGTCGAGGTGCTCGACGACGGCGCTGACATCGCTGGCGTAGTGGTCCATGTCGTGGCCGGTGCCGATCTGTGACGACCGTCCGTGGCCGCGTCGATCGCTGGCGATGACGCGGTATCCCTTGTCGAGGAAGAAGAGCATCTGCGCATCCCAGTCGTCGGCAGACAGCGGCCAGCCGTGATGGAACACGATGGGTTGGGCATCGGGGCTGCCCCAGTCCTTGAAGTAGATTTCTGCGCCATCGTCTGTGGTCACGAACCCCATGGTCGACCTCCGTGTGTTAGGTGTTCTCGCCCCGGGTGAGGGCACGATTGACTCCACCCTAGACTCGCGGTTCTCGGCGACCGTCCTACAGTTGTCCAGTCCTGCGCATGGCTTCTCGGCCCGTCGCCGCGCTCCGTAACATCCAGGCGGCTGCCGATAGATTGGCAGCACCATGAAGTACGCCAACAGTGTCATCGACCTCGTCGGAAACACCCCTCTCGTCAAGCTGAACAGTGTGACGCAGGGCATCGCCGCGACGATTCTGGTCAAGGTCGAGTACCTGAACCCCGGGGGCTCGTCCAAAGACCGCATCGCCACGCGCATCATCGACGCGGCGGAACGTGACGGTCTGCTAGGCCCGGGCGGAACTATCGTCGAGCCCACCTCCGGCAACACCGGCATCGGACTGGCCCTGGTCGCGCAGCAGCGCGGTTACCGCTGCGTGTTCGTGCTCCCCGACAAGGTCGGCGAGGAGAAGCGCAACGTGCTCCGCGCGTATGGCGCCGAGATCGTGGTGACCCCCACAGCCGTGGAGCCGAGTAGCCCCGAGTCGTACTATTCGGTGTCCGACCGGCTGGCCCGCGAGATCCCCGGCGCCTTCAAACCGAACCAGTACTCGAACCCCAACGGACCGCTCAGCCACTACGAGACCACGGGTCCCGAGATCTGGCGCGACACCGACGGCAGGGTCACGCACTTCGTCGCCGGGGTCGGCACCGGCGGCACGATCAGCGGTGTGGGCAAGTACCTCAAAGAGGTGTCCGACGGCGCGGTGCGCATCATCGGTGCCGATCCGGAGGGGTCCGTCTACTCCGGCGGCACCGGTCGCCCGTACCTCGTCGAGGGCGTGGGTGAAGACTTCTGGCCGGAGGCCTACGACGGCTCCGTGGTCGACGAGATCATCGCGTCGTCCGATGCCGAGTCGTTCGACTTCACCCGTCGACTCGCGCGTGAAGAGGGGCTGCTGGTCGGGGGTTCCAGTGGCCTTGCGGTCGCATCCGCTCTGAAGGCGGCGAAAGACCTGCCCGCCGACGCCGTCGTCGTCGTGCTGCTGCCCGACGGCGGTCGCGGGTATCTGGGCAAGGTCTTCAATGACAAGTGGATGCAGTCCTACGGCTTCACCCAGGTCTCCGACGAGAAGACGGTCGCCGATATCGTGCAGGGCAAGTCCGGCGTGATCCCCGACCTCGTGCACGTGCACCCGTCGGACACGGTGCACGATGCGATCGAGATCATGTCCACCTATGGGGTGTCGCAGCTGCCGGTGCTCACCGCCGAGCCGCCCGTCGTGATCGGCGAGGTCGTTGGAGCCCTCGACGAGCGTTCCCTGCTCGAAGCCGTATTCAGTGGATCAGCAGAAATGACCGACTCGATCGGGAAATTTATCGGACACCCGCTCGGTTTGATCGGTGTACACGAGGCGATCAGCGTCGCCCGCGCGGCGCTGAGCAAGGCGGATGCCCTGCTCGTCACCCAAGACGGCAAGCCGGTCGCGGTCATCACCCGCCAAGACCTGCTCACCTTCCTCTCCGACTGACCTCCCCCTCCTACGAAACCCGGTACCCCTGTGTCTGACAGCCTCGACTTCTCCACCCGCGCGATCCACGTCGGGCAGGAGTTCGACCCCTCGACCGGGTCGGTCATCCCGCCGATCTATCAGACCTCGACGTTCGTGCAAGACGGGATCGGCGGCTTCCGTGGCGGATACGAGTACGCGCGCGGCGCCAACCCCACCCGTTCCTCGCTCGAGACCCTCCTCGCCGACCTCGAGGGCGGGGCACACGGTTTCAGCTTCTCCTCCGGCCTTGCTGCCGAAGACACCCTGCTGCGCGCGGTGCTGACGCCGGGCGACCACGTGGTCATGGGCAATGACGTCTACGGCGGAACCCATCGCCTGGTCAACCGGGTGTTCGTGCCCTGGGGGGTCGAGCTCGACACCGTCGAGATGATGGACCTCGATGCCGTGCGTGCCGCCGTCACCCCGAAGACTCGTGTGCTCTGGGTAGAGACGCCGAGCAACCCGCTGATGAAGATCACCGACATCGCCGCGCTGGTGGAGATCGGTCACGCCGCCGGCGCCGTCGTCGTCGTCGACAACACCTTCGCCTCGCCATACCTGCAAAACCCGCTCGCCCTCGGGGCAGACGTGGTCACCCACTCCACCACCAAGTACCTGGGCGGCCACTCCGACGTGCTCGGCGGTGGACTGGTCGTCGCCGACGACGAGCTCGCCGAGAAGGTGCGCTTCCTCCAGTTCGCCGTCGGCCCGGTTTCCGGACCGATGGATGCCTGGCTCACCGTGCGCGGCATCAAGACCCTGGCGCTCCGAATGGAGCAGCACTCCTCGAACGCACAGGCCATCGCGGAGACGCTGGTCGGGCATCCCGCGATCGAGCGCGTCTACTACCCCGGCCTCGCCGATCACCCGGGCCACGAGCTCGCGGCCCGCCAGATGCGGCGCTTCGGCGGCATGCTCTCCGTGCAGCTCACCGGCGGTCCGGCCGCAGCCCGCGCCTTCGCGGAGTCGACCACCATCTTCCAGCTCGCCGAGTCACTCGGCGGGGTCGAGTCGCTGATCGGCTACCCGACCGAGATGACCCACGCCTCCGTGCGCGGTACCGCGCTCGCCGTGCCCGAGAACCTGGTGCGCCTGTCGGTCGGCATCGAGGGTGTCGACGACCTGACCGCCGACCTGCTCGAGGGTCTCGCCCGCATCTGACGCGACTGCACGAGCCCGCGCCGCTACGACAGGATGTCCTTCCGCGCGAACCGCGCATAGGCCAGCCCGCCGAACACCACGATGTAACCCACCTGCAGCACCGCATTCGAGGCGAACGAGTCCCAGGCGATCGGCTGCCGCAGCAGGTCGCCGAAGCTCAGCCAGTAGTGCGAGAACAGAAACGGATGCAGCCACTCCAGTTGCGGCAGTGAGTCGGCGATCTGTACCGCGACATCCAGCACGACGGTGGCTGCCATCGCGCCGACCGGCACATCGGTGAGGGTCGAGATGAACAGCCCGACGGCCCCGAACCCGAGCAGGCTCAGCGTCACGTAGAGCGCGATGAGTGCGGCGCGTGCCAGCGCATCACCGACGTCGATCGTGTCCCCCGAGAGCAGCGTCGTCGGGCCGATCGGAAACAGCGCGGCACCGATCACCGCACCCGCCACCGCCACCGTCAGGCTGGCGGCCAGGCAGAACAGCGCGATGCCGATGTACTTGACGACCAGCAGACGGATGCGGCCGGCCGGCGCCACCAGCAGATACCGCAGCGTTCCCGTGCTCGCCTCGCCCGCTATCGCATCACCGGAGACCACACCGACGGTCAGCGGCAGAAACAGCGGTACGGCGAGCAGCAACCCGGCGAAGGTCACGAACAGCCCGTTCTCGCTGATCTGACTGATGAATGCCGGCCCACGTCCCGAGCCGGTGATCTTCACCGCGATCGCGACGAGCACCGGCACGGCGGCCAGCGCGAGAAGCATCGCCCAGGTGCGTTTGCGACGGAACAGCACGGTGATCTCCGAGGCCAGCAGTGCAACCCCCACGCGGTTACTGGGCAACGTCGAACCCCTCGCCGGTGAGCGCGACGAAGCGATCTTCGAGGCTGGGGCGCTCCACCGCGAACGCTCGTACCCGCACCCCGGCCGCGACCAGGGCCGGCACGATGGAATCCGGGTCCACCGCAGACCCGAGTGGCGCGACCACGGTTGCATCCGAGGTGCCGTGCTCGATCGACGCGAGCAGCCCGAGGCCGGCCAGCGCACTGGCGGCCGCCGCGGCATCCGGTGTGGTCAGACGGATGCCGGGCTCGCCCGCCCGTCGCAGCTCCTCCAGCGTGCCCTGGGCCACCAGCCTGCCCGCGCTCATCACCGCGGCGTGCGTGCACATCTGCTCGATCTCGGCCAGGAGGTGACTGGAGACGAACACCGTCGTCCCCTCGGCCGCGAGCGAACTGACCAGTGAGCGCACCTCGCGGGTTCCCTGCGGGTCTAGACCGTTGGTGGGCTCGTCGAGTACCAACAGATCGCGCGGCATGAGCAGGGCGTTCGCGAGTCCGAGTCGCTGCTTCATGCCGAGGGAGTATGCCTTCACCTTCTTGCGCCCCACTCCGGCGAGTCCGACGCGGTCGAGCGCTGTCTCGACACGTGCGGCACGGCTGGCGGAGGGGGCGTGGCGATCGGCCGAGTCGAGTCGGCGCAGGTTCGCGGTGCCGGAGAGGAACGGGTAGAAGCCCGGCCCCTCCACGAGTGCGCCGACGTTCGGCAACACCGAGCGCAGCCTCGCGGGCATGGCCTCGCCGAGCACCGCGGCACTCCCGCTCGATGCGGAGATCAGGCCCAGCAGCATGCGGATGGTCGTCGTCTTGCCGGAGCCGTTCGGCCCGAGAAACCCGAATACCGAGCCGCGGGGCACGCTGAGATCGACGTCCTGTACTGCTGCATGCGTGCCGAAGCGCTTGGTCAGGCCGTCCGTCTCGATGGCGAGCGAGCCGTCGCTCACTTCGTAGGCGATGCTGCCACGGTCAGCAGGCGCGCGGTCGGAACCGATCCGGCGAGAACCCGGCCGTCGTCGGTGACGAGCACATTCACCAGGGTGGTGTGGAACACCCGACCACCGGTCACGGCGGTGGTCAGCTGGGTGAACTGCTTCGCCGAGCTCAACTTGGTGAGCGACGAGTTCGCGGGGCTCACCACCACCGCGCTCCAACCGCTGCCCACGACACTCGGCTTTGCGGCGTCTGGCGCGGGCGTGGGTGCGGAGGGACGCACGGAGGGGGTCGGCACCTTCTTCTCCGTCACCTTCGCGCTCTTCGGCGGCGTGAAGGTGAACAGGCGCGAATCGGGCGGCCCGACCACCAGGTTCGTGAACCCGATGCGGAACGCCGGGTCCTTCTGCCCGCGCGCCGAGGCCGTGACCTGCAGGGGCAGGCCGGTCTTCGCGTCCACCGCGATCGCGACTGATCCGATGAGCGTGCCAGACGCCTTCGGCTTCAGGACGAGGGTGTAGACGGCACGGTTGGCGACGGAGCCGCTCGCACCGACGCTCAGTTTCGTCGACGAGTCGAGCTTCGCGATGATGGCTCGGGCGAGTTCGCTCGGCGTCATCGCCGCCGCACTCGGGGTGGCGCTGCTGCGCGCGGGAAGCGTGCTGTGCACGGCCGTGTTCTTCTTCGAGTCGTAGACCCAGACATCCGTGCCGTTGCGGATGACGTCCTGCTCGGCCATCTGCCTCAACACCTGCACGCGAGCCTTCGTGGGCCCGTCGACGTAGACCCGCGCGGTCTGCGAGGTGGAGAGGAGGGTGAGCAGTGAACTGACGTCCGAATCGCTGCCGCTGGAGCTGCCCGCCGGAAGAGAGGGGAGCCCGAGGTCGGAGCTGGTCTTCACCGCCCCGGAGAAGGCGTCGGTGGTGCTGTTGCCGATCAGGGCGAGCACCTGCTCGGGTGTCTTGGTGTCGAGCGAGACCGCGGCGTTCGCCGAGACGGGCACGGCGACCGCGCCGAGGGTGACGGCCGCGACGGCGACGGCGGGGATCCAGCGGGCAATTCGGGGCATGGCGGGTGACCTCTCGTAGAGATAGCGCACAACTTACGCCGAGAACCTTCCGGTTGTCTCCGAAGCTGTTCCCTCCGAAGCTAGGCGAAAGCGGCCATCCCTTCCTAGGCTGGGGGAATGGATGAGCCCCAGCCGATCTCCTACGGTGCCCTCGAGAAGGGAACCCCCGTACTCAGCAGCACCGGCGGCCAGTTCGGCACGGTGCGTCACGTGCTGCAGGACGAATCGCTCGACCTCTTCGACGGCCTCGCCGTCGAGACCGCGCACGGGCTGAGGTTCGTCGGCCGTGATTCAGTGCAGTCGATCTACACGACAGTGGTGCGCACCTCGCTCAGCGACGCCGAGGTCGAGACGCTGCCGAAGCCGGAGGGGCCGGAGGTATTCCACGCCGACCCGACGCTCGACACGGGCGATTCGCTCAGTGCCTGGTTCGGTCGAGCATTCCGCCGCGACCACTGGACCCGCGACGAATAGTCCCTAGCGCCCCTGACCTCCGTGCGCGGCCGGCCCGCACGCGGGGGTGATAATGGTGTGCGCCACGCGACGTCGGGTCCGCGCGGCAGACGACGACGAAGCCGGGTACTGCAGGTATGGAGCCACAGAAGGTTCGAGCCCCCAACATCCGTGATGTTGCGCGTCTGGCCGGAGTCTCGTATCAGACGGTGTCGCGCGTGCTCAACAACTCCGAGGCGCTGCGGCCGAGCACCAAGGAACGCGTTCTCGAGGTCATCGACCAGATCGGCTATCGGCCCAACCAGGCCGCGCGAGCGCTGGTCACCAGCCGATCGCGCACCATCGGCGTGCTCACCTCGCAGACCGCCAACTATGGGCCCGCGACCATCCTCACCGCGATCGAGGAGGCGGCACGCGACGCCGGCTACGTCATCACCACGACGAGCCTCGCCACCAGCGACTACGACGCGATTCGCGAGCGTCTCGAGTACCTCGTCAACCAGTCGATCGAGGCGCTGATCGTGATCGCGCCGCAGGTGCGGGTGTTCCAGGCGATCACCGAACTGGAGATGCGCATCCCCATGGTGACGCTCGACTCCACCCGTCGCGACGTGCACAGCCTCTCCGTCGATCAGGTGTCGGGCGCCCGCATGGCGGTGCGCCACCTCGTCGACCAGGGGCACCGCCGCATCCTGCACCTCGCCGGACCACAGGACTGGATCGAGGCCGAGGCTCGGATGCGCGGCTACGTCGACGAGATGGTGGACGCCGACCTGGTGGCCTACCCCCCGATCCTCGGCGACTGGACGGCAGACCACGGTCACTATGTCGGGCGAGAGCTCGTGCGCAACCGAGACTTCACCGCCGTCTTCGCGGCGAACGACCAGATGGCGCTCGGACTCCTGCACGCGTTTCGCGAGGGTGGGCTCGACGTTCCCCGCGACGTGAGCGTCGTCGGTTTCGACGACATCCCGGAGGCGGCGCACTACTGGCCTCCGCTCACCACCGTGCGGCAGGACTTCGTCGAGATCGGGAGCAGGGCTCTCTCGCTGCTCCTCGGGCAGCTGAGCGGAGTGCGTGAACTCGACTACTCGCAGATCGCTCCGGAGCTGATCATCCGCGAGTCCACGGCGTCGCCGCGGACTGCCTGACCCAGCCGCCCGGCAGCACTTCGGTCGGCAGCTCCGGTTCTTGTGTTCAATTAGGTCACGATCTTGTTCAATCTGCGTTAACTTCTTGACGTCAACTCCGCTCGTGATGCACTGTCGTCTTTATGTCTGCATCGTCGCGCCCGCTTCGCGTCGGCGCGCGCAATCCGGGCTCACAGACCGCGCTTCGCGAGTTGAACCAACAGCGCATCGCGGACACACTGCTGGCTAGTGGCCCCTCGACCCAGGCCGAGCTCGCCCGTCAGACCGGGCTTTCCACCGCGACGATCTCCAACATCGTGCGCATCATGTCGGATGCGGGAATCGTCGAGACCGAACCCACCACCAGCTCCGGGCGACGTGCCCTGCTCGTACGGCTGTCGAATCGGAGCGCGGTCGCCGTCGGCATCGACTTCGGGCGACGCCACCTGCGAATCGCCATCACGACTCTGGGCTATGACGTGGTGGCCGAGGAGAACATCGAGCTCGCGATGGGCCATCGGGCCGAGGAGGGAATCGAGACCGCGTCGAGCCTCCTGGCCAAGATGCTCGCCGACAACGACATCGCGCATAGCTCCGTGCTGGGCGTGGGAGTCGGAATCCCCGGACCGATCGACCGCCGCGCCGGACGCGTCGTGCAAGGAGCGATCCTGCCCGAATGGGT
>Ga0247732_10000651_pt1 | contig 15568 bp, 20 predicted proteins | sample UWRJL163409C2_FD_180940 | JGI IMG/M metagenome (GOLD analysis project Ga0247732, IMG submission 180940) | Plant litter microbial communities from Arlington Agricultural Research Station in Wisconsin, United States - UWRJ-L163-409C-2 | ecosystem: Environmental > Terrestrial > Plant litter >...
CAGTTGGGCTCCATGCTCGGGACGCACCTGGATGACCTGGCCGCCCGCCGGGCAGACCTGCAGGGTGTGCGGGACATGCTCGGCGACGAGCATCGGGTTCGCTACGCCGCGATGGTGGCCGACTGGGGCCTCGCCTACTACGACAGCGAGGCGCAGATCGTTGCCGGACTGCGCGAACGCCTCGAAGGAATGGACTGACCGCTACTCCGCGAGTGCGGCCAGCTCCGCCATCACACGCGGGTGGGCGAGCACGCGAAAGTGCCCGCCCGTGTCGAGCCGCACGTTCTTGGCACCGACCAGTTCGCTGCCCGCGGGCACATGCGGGTCGAATTCTCCGTACACAGACACGATGCGGGCGTTCACCGACTCGTCATGCGCCAGCGCCACGATCGTGGCATTCGTGGGCGAGAAGATCCGAAGGCTCGGCAGCACCATGAACCGCGCGTAGGACGATCCGCCGAAGGGTGCGGCGACGGCGAGCATCGACTCGATTCGCGCGGCCTCCCGACCCGCAGTCATGGCATATTTGCCGATGAGCCCGCCTTTGCTGTGCGAGACGAGGACGACGCCGCGCAGGTCGTGGGTGGCCAGAAATGACGAAACGAGATCGGCAGCCTCGACGACGGGCCGGTTGTTCCAGTTGAGCGCGTCGACCACGTACACCGGATGCCCGCGGTCGTGCATCGCGCGGATCGTCGGCTGCATGAAACGCCAGGTCTCGTACACGCCGGGGATGACGACGATGGGTTTCGCGGTGCCCGACCGGAACGATGCGGGATCGGTTCTGCCGAGGATCGCCCGCGCCTGCCAGTAGAGGGCATAGGCGTAGTCGAGCGCCCACCATCCGGCGATGCGCAGCGGCCTCACGATCGCGATCCCGACACGGCGGCGTGCACCGACGACGCGAGCTCTCCCGCGACGAAACTGCGGAGCGCGCCCGCCACGGCCCGGGGAGCCGTGAACTGCACGACGTGCCTGTTATGAGGAACCGTCACGAGGCATCCGATCGGCGCTCGCGCGACGAGCCGACGGCACCAGTCTTCGCTCGCGATCGGGTCGTTGCCGCCGCGCAGCACCAGCAGGGGCTGGGTGAGCGACGCGACGCGCTCGTCGATCGGGTAGCTGAGCATGGGTGTCGACTGCGCGAGAAAATACGCGGGACCGCAGCGCAGATAATCGAGAAAGACCACGGCATTGGTCAGCGGCGGTTCGCCAAGGATGTCGACGGCCAGCGCCCGGGACTGCGCGAGCAGCGAGCGGTGCTTCGAATCGGAGACCGGTCCGATGAGCACGACGTGAGACGCGAGGTCGGGCCGGAGGAGAGCCAGTTCGACCACCCACTGCGCGCCCATCGAGTGACCGACGAGCACGACGTCGCGCAGTGCGAGCTCGTCGAGCGATCGTGCCAGCAGCAGGGCCATCTCGCGCACTGTCGGAGAGAAGCTCGGCTTGAGCGCGCCGCCGAATCCGGGCAGGTCGAGCGAGTAGACCGGGCCGTCGCTCTCGAGCTCGTGATGCAGGCGGGAGAAGTAGCGGTGCGAGGTGCCGATGCCGTGCACGAGCACGATTGCCGGTCGCGCCCCGGATGCCGCCACCGCGTCGCTCGCGTGCGTGTCACCGACGAATGCTCGGATGCCGGTGGTCAGGGTGCGAGCGGAGGGCATTCCCTCACGGTAGGCCGTCGCGATGGATGTGCGGGGTGGCGTTGACCGCGGGGAGTGGGTCGGGTAGGCGGCACCTGGCCAGAACGGGGTCAGCTTCTATGCGCCAGCCACTCCGGCTTCGTGGATGGCCGCGCCGTAGCAGCCGCCCGTCTGCCAGTCGTAGGGCTGGTCGGCCGACAACCGCGGGCCGTAGAGGGCGACGAACGCGTCGTCCATATCCGACTGTGATGTGTCTCCGTCTCCAGCCAGTGGATTCACGTCGAACGCGCCTCCGTTGAATTGGATCGCGCCGTCTGGCCTGACATTGTCGGAGATGTCGAAGGTGAATCCCTGGTCGTTCATGCACGACGTGATGGAGGCGTCGATGGCCTCCGCGGTCGCCGCATCGAACCCCGAGGCGAAGCCCGGAGTCTCGCCGGCGTAGCCATAGGGCTGCTCGGGTGGGTAGGCCATCGAGTTGTAGAGCTCGGTGATCTTCGCGAGCTCGGCGTCGGTGAAGCCTGTCGAGTCGTCATCGAGGAGCTCTGCCTTGTGAACGGCCTGGCCGTAGCATCCGCCCGACGTCCAGTCGTAGTGGGGGAGCAGGTTGTCGGGAGAGCCGTAGAGGGAGCCCTGCTCGCTCTGGTCGAAGCCTTCGGGCATCGGATTGAACCCGGTCGAGACGAATCCGATCACCGAGCCCGTTTCCGGCGCCAGCGCGAACTGGTAGCTGTACCCGTACGTGGTCATGCAGATCTTGATCGCCGTCTGAACGCGGATGTAGGTGTCTCTATCGTGCTCGTCGGTATAGCCGGGCAAGCCCGAGATCAACTCGGCGGGAAGGTTCGAGACCACCGGTTCGACGGGTGCGTCCTCCGACAGCGCCGAGTCGATCGTGGTCTGGGGAGCGGGGGTGGAGGCCGACGCGAGGAGGGCGTGGGAGTCGACGACTCCGACTCCGATGAAGGCGGCGGTCGCGACTATTCCAGCACCTGCGACGGCTGCGATGATGGCGGCTATTCGGCGCTTCATCGTGCATCTCCTTCTTCTGAGGGCGAGGTGAGTGTCGGTGTCGCCGTTCGAGTGCTCGGCCACCACCAGAGTGCCGCTGCGGCGAAGAACAGGCCCAGCGCGCCGACGAGGGCGTACTTCGGAAGAGGCCAGAGCTCGGAGAAATACATGAACGAGTTGACCGCTGCGCTGCCGTAGAGCAGAGCATGAAATCCGAACTGTACGACGGCCGCCTGCGCGATCATCAGCGCGAGTGCGCCGGCGAATCGGGTGCGCCTCCATCCGAGAAGGATCAGTCCGACGGTGGAGAGCAGAAGCGACAGGACGAGCGCCCCACTGAGCGCGGTGACCACGGTGTCGCCCGTGACCGCGAGGTAGGACAGAACGCGGGTCAGCGTGAACGCTCCGAAGACGACGACTCCCAATCCGACCGTGAACGTGATTGCGAGAGCCGCGTTGTCGTTGCGTCTGAGGCGGAATTCCAAGGGGTCGTGCACGCGGGCCTCTCGCAGTTGCGCACGTCGCCAGCGGAGGTCGTCGACCATGCCGCGCAGGCGGCGTCGGCGGATGCTGCGGGCCACCTCGTCGGGTTGCAGGCCGGCCGATTCCGCCCAGACGACGTGTTCGTACAGGTCGGAGGTCAGCTCGTCGAGCCGATCATTGGTGGCCTGTCGATCGATGCCCCGCGTGTACCAGGCGGCCCAGCGCAGAACATGCGCGGTCATTCGCCGGTAGTCGGCCGTGCGTGCGACGCTCATGCCAGCCCTCCCGCGTCGATGCCCAGAAGCGGAACCCCGGGAATGACACCCCCGGCACGAGCGCGCCGACGCTCGGCCACGGCATCCGCGCCGAGGGCCAGCGCCTCTGCGCGATAGGCCTTCTCGCCCTCGCCCGTCACCGTGTAGAGGCGGCGACGGGGGCGGTTCTCGGCGTCGGCGGCTGCCGAGTCCTCCCACGTCGACTCGAGGAGCCCGGAGTCCTTCATGCGGCCGAGTGCCTTGTAGAGCGTGCCGTGGGCTGTCAGCTCGGTGCCGGAGTGTTCGGACAGCGCTCGAGCGAGAGCGAAGCCGTAGAAACTGCCGTCGCTCGCCTGCAGCGCGAGGCCGCATTCGAGTACATCGAACTCGATGGGAAAGAGTCGTCCTGGTTTACGTTTGGCCATGCGTCCACCATAGGAAGCTATCTTCCTTTAAGCAAGAGGTCTTATTTGGCCGTGCGCGTCGACCACCATGCCCACGCGATCAGCAGGGGCTGGCCGAACAGGCGGCCGACGCGCTTCGCGTCGGAATCGAGACCGAACGCATCCCGGTGGTGGATCGCCTGGGCGATGTTGCCGGGGAAGATCGCGGTGAAGAAGGCCGCTGCCAGGCCGCCGACCCGCTCGCGCTGCGAGCGCGGAGCGAAGAGCAGCGCCGCGCCGAGCGTGATCTCGGCCACGCCGCTCAACAGCACCGTCGTGTCCTCTTTCAGGGGGACGAACTCGGGCACCTGCGCGCGGAAGTCGTCGCGGGCGAAGGTGAGGTGGCTGGTGCCGGCGAGAACGAGGATGGCGCCGAGCGCGATGCGGGCTGCGGTGCGGCCCTTCGAGGCGGGCTTGTCGAGCTGTTTCGTCATGGGGCTCCTCGGGTGAATCGAATGGTCTGCATCGACGATACGCCTCGCATCCTGATGACGGTCGGCGGGCCGACAGGCGCGTCAGCCGGGCGCGCCGGGACGGTTATCATCGCATCGCTCGTATATCTATGGGTCGGCGACGATCGGTTGGTTCTCCGTACATTGGCGGAATGAAGAAGTTCATCGCTCACTCCCTTGTCGCGACCGCCGCTCTGCTCCTGCTCGCCGGATGCACGGGCGAGGCTCAGGACACCGATTACATCGGCACGGCCACTCCGACCCCGTCGGTGTCGGAGACGCCCACCCCCACGCCGACGGAGACGCCGACACCGACACCGACGCCGACTCCGGCGGAGCCCGACAACATCTGACCCGTGCGCGACCCGGCCGTCGGTGCGGCGCGATAGCCTGCGAAGCATGAAATACGTGCCTCTCGGAACCACCGGCCTGACCGTCTCCCAGCACATCCTGGGGCTGATGCGCATTCCCGAGCTGTCGGCATCCGAGATTCGCACGCTCGTGGGCGACGCCCGAGCCGAGGGCATCACCTTCTTCGACCACGCAGACATCTACGGCTCGGGCGGCAGCCCCGAGCACGTGTGCGAGAGCCTGTTCGCCGACGCGCTGAACTACACGTCGGCCGAGCGCGAGCAGATGGTGCTGCAGACCAAATGCGGCATCCGCCCGGGCTACTTCGACTTCTCGGCCGAGCACATCCTCGATTCGGTCAACGGATCGCTCACGGCGCTCAAGACCGACTACCTCGACCTTCTGCTGCTGCACCGCCCCGACGCGCTCGTCGAGCCCGACGAGGTGGCCGCGGCGTTCGAGCAGCTGCACTCCGAGGGAAAGGTGCGGCACTTCGGCGTCTCGAACCACACGCCCGGCCAGATCGAGCTGCTCAAGAAGTCCGTCGCGCAGCCGCTCGTGGTGAACCAGCTGCAGCTGAGCATCACCCACGCTCCGTCGATCACCTCGGGGCTGGCCATGAACATGGCACATTCCGAGCAGTCTGTCGATCGGCACAACGGTGTTCTCGACTACTGCCGCCTCAACGACATCACCGTGCAGGCGTGGTCACCGTTCCAGTCGGGCGGCACCGGCGGCGTCTTCATCGGCGACCGCGAGAACTACCCCGAGCTGAACGACGTGCTCGACGACCTCGCCGCCGTCTACGGGGTGACGCCCACCGCCATCGCCGCAGCGTGGATCACCCGGCATCCGGCCCGCATTCAGCTCGTGCTCGGAACGACCAAGGGTTCGCGGGTACGCGAGGCGGCCGCCGGCTCGGAGATCGAGCTGACCAGGCCGGAGTGGTATCGGCTGCTGGTCGCCGGCGGCGCGCTGCTGCCCTAGGCGCCGGATACGCTGGACTGATGCTCACCGCCGGGGTCGATCTCGCCGCAGAGAACAAGGGAACCGCGCTCGCGGTGATCGATTGGTCGGGCGCCCGGGCCACTCTCGCGGAGCTTCGGCTCGGGGTCGGCGACGGGCCGATCGCCGAGGCGGCCACCACGGTCGACAAGCTCGGCATCGACTGCGCCTTCGGCTGGCCCGACGAGTTCGTGACCTTCGTCGTCGGCCACTCCGACCACGAATCCCTCGATGGGCTCGAGGTCGACGGAGGCATGGACTGGCGCCGCACCCTGGCCTACCGCGAGACCGATCGCATGGTGCACGACAAGACGCATCGCTGGCCGCTCAGCGTGTCGACCGACCGGCTCGGCCTCACCGCGATGCGCTGCGCGGGCCTGCTCGGCCGCATCCAGGCGAGGGGCATCGAGGTCGACCGCTCGGGCGCCGGCGTCGTGGTCGAGATCTATCCCGGCGCGAGCCTCAGACTCTGGGGGTTCGACACCACCGGGTACCGGGTGGGCGCGCCGGCGCGCGAGTTGCTGCTGGCGCAGATTCTGGATGCCGCCCCCTGGCTCGACCTGCAGGGTTTCGCCGAGCTCATGGTGCGGTCGGGCGACGCCTTCGACGCCGTGATCGCGGCCCTGGCTTCGCGGAGCGCGGCGCTCGGCTACTACGACGCTCCGGCGCCCGAGCAGCTCGCCCGCGCGCGCCGCGAGGGCTGGACTGCTCTCCCGACGGCCCCGCTCGCCGCGCTGCGGCCGGCGTAACCGCGCCCGCCCGGCGCATCCGCTGCCTGACGACCGGACGCGGATGGCCCCAGGGGGAGCGGATGCGGCGCGGCACGCTAGTGAAGGGCGGCGGCCATCGTCACACGCAGGAAGTCGAGCTTCGCCGCGGCCTCCGACGCCGCCGGTGCGGTGTACGCGACGATGCGCAGATCGGTTCCGGCGACACTGAAGACATCGCAGTCGAGCGCGATGTCGCCCACCAGCTCGTTGCTCACGACCTTGCTCTCGGACTCGTGCTCGCCCACGATCCCGCTCTCCCACAGCACCCGGAACTCGGCGCTCGTCGAGAGCAGTTCGGCGATGAGAGCCCGCACCCCGCGGTCTTCGGGGTACCGGCCAGCCACCCGACGCAGGTCGGCGACGAGAGACGCGCCGAAGGCATCCACGCTGCCGGAACGGCTCACGATTCTGCCGCCGCCGTCGCCGAGCATGAGGTTGCCGAAGTGCGCGCGAAGCAGATTCGGGCGCCCCGACGCGGGGCGCACCGGCTCGCCGAGGAGCGCGGTCCACAGCGGGCTCCAGCTCAGCAGATCCCACGATGCGGTGAAGACGGCGACGGGAATCTCGCCGAGCCGGGCCACGAGCCGCTGCACACCCGGAGGAATGTGCGCGGGCACCTGGTGCGGGGAGGGAGGAAGCAGGCCCGCCAGAACGAAGAGGTGGTCGCGCTCCGCGTCGGTGAGCTGAAGGGCTCGGGCCAGCGACGAGGCCACCTGCTCCGACGGCCTGCGCGCGCGGCCCTGCTCGAGGCGCACGATGTAGTCGACGCTGAGCCCGGCGAGCGAGGCGAGCTCCTCGCGCCGCAGGCCCGCCGCGCGGCGGGAGTCGCCGGCGGGGAAGCCGACGTCGAGCGGCGAGAGCCGGTCGCGCCACGCACGAAGGAGAGACCCGAGATCGCCGTGCGCATCCTGCATTCACTCAGTGTGCCAGCGGTCCGCCCGGGCTGGGTGGTACTGCGCGTCCGTACGCTGAGACGGGCCACGACAGCGGTGCACGGTCGGCGCAGACTTCTGGGCATGACAACAACACTGATCACCGGGGCCAACAAGGGCCTCGGCTACGAGACAGCCCGCCGACTCATCGAGGCCGGCCACACCGTGTGGATGGGCGCACGCGACGAGACCCGCGGCCGCACGGCCGCCGACGAGTTGGGCGGCCGGTTCATTCCGATCGACGTGACGAGCGACGAGTCGGTCGCCGCCGCCGTCGACACCATCGTTGCGGCGGGAGGAATCGACGTGCTCGTGAACAACGCCGGCATCTCGCAGCCCTACGTGCCCGCCGAGGAGTTGACCTCCGACGACGCGACCCGCGTGTTCGAGACCAACGTCGTGAGCATCGTGCGCATGACCCGCGCGTTCCTGCCCGTGCTGCGTGGCTCCGACGAGGCGACCATCGTGAACGTCTCGAGCGGAATGGGCTCGTTCGCGTCGGTGCTCAGCCCCGATCACATCGAATCGACCATCATCGCGCCGATCTACCAGTCGTCGAAGTCGGCGGTCACGATGCTCACGGTGCAGTACGCGAAGGCGTACCCCGAGATCCGCATCAACGCGGCCGACCCGGGTTACACGGCCACGGACTTCAACAACAACAGTGGCCCGCAGACCGTTACCGAGGGCACGGATGCGATCGTGGAGCTCGCCACCCGCGGCGGCGAGGGGCCGACGGGCACCTTTATCAACAGAGACGGAATCGCCGCCTTCTAGGAGCTGCGCCGCAGTCGCGCGAAGAACGAGCCGGCGTATCGAGACCATCCCGCCAGATCGCTGTATTCTGGCGGGATCGGGAGGGGGCCCGCCATGGCCAGCAGACGCAAAGACGACGACGACGAGAAGGCCCAGCGCGGCGCATCGCGTCGCAACTTTCTGCGTACCGCCGGCATCGGGGTCGCAGGTCTTGCGGTGGGCGGAGCCGCGGTCGGCGGCGTGACCGCCGGCATCCGATCGTCTGAGGCCGATGCCGACGACCTCGGCTTCACGCCGCTGCCCGTTCGAAGCGAGCCGGGCTTCGATCACGTGGTCGTGATCATGTTCGAGAACCGCTCGTTCGACCACATGCTGGGCTGGCTCTACGAGTCGGGGCAGGAGCCCGCCGGGCAGACCTTCGACGGCCTGCACCAGGGGTCGTACAGCAATCCGGGCGAATCGGGCGAAGCCGTGCCCGCCCACGTCTACAGCGGGCCGACCGACCAGATCATGGCTCAGCCCGACCCCGACCCCGGCGAGTTCTACCCGCACGTGAACACGCAGCTGTTCGGCACGATCGACCCCGAGAGTAACTCCGACCTCAGGAACCCGCTCAAGGAGCCGTGGAACCTGCCGAAGGACACGTCGAAGCCGCAGAACAACGGCTTCGTGAAGGACTACATCGTCAACTCCACGCTCTCGCGCGGGCGCACGCCGACCCCCGAGGAGTACGCGGTGGTGATGGGCGGCTTCTCGCCCACGATGCTGCCCGTGCTCTCGACCCTGGCGAAGAACTTCGGGGTCTACGACCACTGGCACGCGGCGGTTCCGTCGCAGACGTTCTGCAACCGCTCGTTCTTTCACGCGAGCACGTCGCACGGCTACGTCACGAACGCCGAGGGGGCGGGCATCGGCAAATGGCTGGATGCGCCGGCCGTGCCGACCGTGTTCACCCGGCTCGAGGAGGCGGGCAAGTCGTGGCGCGTGTACTACGACGCCCAGCAGGTGGTCTCGCTCACCGGGCTGCTGAGCGCGCCGTCGATCGAGAAGTACTGGAAGAGCAACTTCCGCAGCATGGAGCAGTTCCACGACGACGCCGCGAAGGGCAACCTGCCCGACTACGCCTTCGTCGAGCCGCGCATGGTCTTCGACCACAACGACATGCACCCGCCGGTGGTGCGGACCTCGAAAGACAGAAAAGACCCGGAGACGCCCGAGATGGCGTCTGCATTCTCGGACATGCGCGCGGGGGAGCAGCTGCTCGGCGAGGTCTACACGGCGGTCAAGAACGGCGCCTCGACCACCGGATCGAACGCGATGAACACCGTGCTGCTCGTGACCTTCGACGAGCACGGTGGACTCTACGACCACGTCGCGCCGCCGACCGCCGTGCCTCCGGTGAAGAACGAGGGTCCGGGAGAGATGGGCTTCACCTTCGACCGGCTCGGGCTGCGCGTTCCCACGATCGTGGTGTCGGCCTACACGAAGGCCGGCACGGTGATCAACGACGAGATGCACCACGGGTCGCTCGCGAAAACCATCGCCGAGCTCCACGGACTCGACCCGCTCACCGAGCGCGACGCATCCGCCACCCCGATCTTCAACGCGGTGAATCTCACGAAGCCGCGCCAGCCCGCGCTCTGGCCGACGGTGACGCCGGCCTACGTTCCGCCGAACCCCGAGGCCAATCCACGCGCGGATAAAGACAAGGATCGCACCCGCCCGCTGACCCCTCCGGCGCTGGGCCTCATCGGAATTCTGCTCGCGAAGTACGAGCCGGGTGCGCCCCTGCCCGACAACTACGCCGACGCCTACGACGTGCTCGTGAAGCACGGAGACGGCCTGTTCGGAGTGCGCGACTGAGGCTCAGAGCCTGTAGAAGTCTCCGACGAGCGCGAACACGCAGAGCGCGGGAGACACGACGAAGAGCACGAGGCCGATTCGAAGCAGCCATGTGATGCGGGTGCAGCTGCGCCGCGGGTCGCGTCCCCCAGGGGCCGCTGCCGCCGCGAAGACGGCCACCATCGCTCCGCCGAGCAGTGCGCCCGCCCAGAAGACGCGCTCCCAGCGATCGACGATCACCCCGGCGAACCAGCCGGAGACGATGACGCCCGAGATCACGATCGCCATGGTCAGTGCTGCGGCGACGAAGAGAACGGCAGCGTGGCGTTCCAGCTCGGACCGACGGGCTGCCGCTGCTGCATCGGCTGTCGTGTGCGTCGTATCGGTCATCGTTCGGCCACCATACGGTTGCCGGCCCAGCAAGGGCTACGGGTTGCGGGAGGGAATCTCGAAGGTCGATGCGGCGTCCCTTCAGCGTCTGCTGGCCGAATGTCACGCCTTCGGCGGACGTCGTCGTCGCCAGTTTCCCCGCTATCACAGGACGTTTTGTCAGTCGGTCGGTGTGTCGTCGGTCGAAACACGGCGTGTCGTCGATTCGTCCTGTCGAACGGTCGAGGGCTCCTCGAGGTGGGCGGCCAGCGCGCGCATCGCGTCGTCGAGGGACGCGAGCTGCTCGACTGTCAGGGCGCTGACGAACAGCCGCTGCACCGAGTGGAGGTGCGGTGACGAGGCGCGGCGAAAGACGCGGGCGCCCTCGTCGGTGAGCACGACCCAGGCGCCGCGGCTGTCGTCGGATGCCCGCTCCCGCGCGATCAGGGCGCGCCGCTCCATGCGCCCGAGGTGGTGCGAGAGGCGGCTGCGCTCCCAGCCGATCTGCTCGGCCAGCGGCGACGAGCGCATGCGGTGGTCGGGCCGCTCAGAGAGGGCGAGCAGAACGGCATAGTCGCCCGACGAGACGCCGGATGCCTGTTGCAGCTCGGCCTCGATGTGCCGCTTCACGAGGTCGGTCGTCTCGGTGAACGAGCGCCAGGCCCGCAGTTCGCCGCGGGTCGGCGACTTCCGACGGGCGGATCGACCGGCGGACCGGCGACCGGGCTGGTCCTCGGCATCGCCCACGGGAATATTCACGGCGCTCCATTCATTTGACATGTCAATTAGATCATCAAAGGACGCGATCATGGCTGACATCGAATTCGGGCTCGACACCTTCGGAGACATTCCGCAGACCGATACGGGAGAACTCGCCTCCCACGCGCAGGCGATCCGGCACGTGGTCGCCGAGGCCGTGCTCGCCGACCAGCTCGGCATCGAGGTCTTCGCCGTCGGCGAGCACCACAGGCCGGAGTACGCCATCTCGAGCCCCGAGACCGTGCTGGCGGGCATCGCCACGCAGACAGAGCGCATTCGGCTGAGTTCGGGTGTCACCGTTCTCAGCTCCGACGACCCTGTTCGCGTGTTCCAGCGCTTCGCGACCGTCGATGCCCTCTCGAACGGGCGCGCCGAGGTGATTCTGGGCCGAGGCTCGTTCACCGAGTCGTTTCCCCTCTTCGGCTACGACATGAGCGACTACGACACCCTCTTCGAAGAGAAGATCGAGCTGTTCTCGCGCCTGCTCACCGAGCGGCCCGTGAGCTGGAGCGGCACGGCCCGCGCCGCCCTGCGCGACGCCGACGTCTTTCCCAAGACCGAGTCGGGGCACCTCTCGACCTGGGTCGGCGTGGGCGGCTCGCCCCAGTCGGTCGTGCGCACCGCGCAGTACGGATTCCCCCTGATGCTGGCCATCATCGGCGGCAGCCCCGAACGCTTCGCGCCCTACACCGATCTCTACCGACGCGCGGCCGAGCAGTTCGGAACCACGGCGCATCCGATCGGCATGCACTCGCCGGGCTTCATCGCCCGCACCGACGACGAGGCCAAGGAGATCTTCTTTCCTCACTACAAGGTGATGCGCGACCGCATCGGAGCCCTGCGCGGCTGGCCGCCCGTGACCCGCGCCGAGTTCGAGAACGAGGTCGAGCACGGCTCGATGTACGTGGGCTCGCCCGAGACGGTCGCCCGTCGCATGGCGAGCGCGATCGCTACGCTGGGGGCCGGGCGATTCGACCTCATCTACTCGGCCGGCACCACTCCGATGAGCGACCGGATGCGTGCGGTCGAGCTCTACGGAACCGAGGTCGTTCCCCTCGTCCGCGACATCCTGGCCTGAGAGGCGCCCTCATGCATTCCTTGACCGACCCGCAGCAGGCGACCATCGGCATCCTCGGCGCCGGAAAAGTGGGCACCGTGCTCGCCCGTCTCGCGATCGCAGCCGGGTACCCCGTGCTCATCGCGAGCTCGCGCCCGCCCGCAGCGATCGAGCTCACGATCGACGTGCTGGCGCACGGCGCCGAGGCGACGACCGCTTCGGATGCCGCGGGCCGGGCCGACATCGTCATCCTGGCTCTTCCGCTGGGCAAGGCCGTGCCCGTCGACGGCGCGGAGGCGCTGCCGGTCGACGAGCTGCGCGGAAAGCTCGTGATCGACGCCATGAACTACTGGTGGGAGGTCGACGGCGTTCGCCCGGATCTGACGGGTGACGACGTCACGACCAGCGAGCTCGTGGCGGCGGCCCTGCCCAACTCGCGCCTGGTGAAGGCGTTCAACCACATGGGCTACCACGACCTCGACGAGGGCCCGCGGCCCGCGGGCGACCCGGACCGCAAGGCGATCGCGCTGTCGGGAGACGACATGGCGGCCAACGATGCGGTCGCCGATCTCATCGACTCGCTCGGCTTCGACCCCGTCGACCTGGGCCCGCTCGCCGAGGGCGCGGTGCTGCAGCCGGGGCGCGAGCTCTTCGGCGCGAACCTCGGTGCCGCCGAGATCCGCGATGTCGTGGAGCAGGCCGCTGCCTAGCGTCAGGTTCGGGCGTGGAGCATCCGCTCGACGGCGGTGACGACCGACCGCCGGCGAGCGGCGATCTCTTCACCCCTGTCTGGAATCTGCTCGAGACCCGTGAGTCCTTTCGGGGAGAGTTGCCATGCCTGGGCGATGGCGTAGATGAAGACCAGCACGTCGACGGCAGACAGCGGTAGCGCGGAGGTCGTCGCCACCGCGAGTGTCTTGTTCCGATAGACATCACGCGGTTCGGCGGTGGCCTCGGGTCGCTCGAGTTGGGCCCACATGCTCAGGCGCAGGACCTCGGGGAAGCGCTCGTGATGGTCGAACACGTCGCCGGCCCAGCCGACGAGGTCATCTGGGCGCGGGGGGACGTTCTCGGCCATTCGGCTGAGCGCTTGGGCGAGAGTCGCATCGAAGAGCCCGCTCTTGCCACCGTAGTAGGCGTAGATCATCCGGACGTTGCTCTGTGCTTCGGATGCGATCCGCTCGACGCGCCCGCCGGCGAATCCATGGGCGGCGAACTCGACGGTGGCCGCTTCGAGTATGCGTTCTCGTGTGGCATCGGCGTCGCGTGCCATGCGTATCCCCTCGGTCTAAATTGACGAGCCTGCGCTCAACCGCTAGCTTACAAGTAAGTATCCATTTACTTATTCACACGAACTGGAGATGACATGACCCGAATTGCTCTCGTGACCGGAGCCAACCGCGGACTGGGGCGATTCACCGCGCTTGCCCTGGCCCGGAACGGAATCAGGGTCGTCGCCGCCTCGCGAGGCGGCGCCGGCGAGGTTGTGGACGAGATCGTCCAGTCGGGTGGCGAAGCCGTCGCGGTCGAGATGGACGTCTCCGACCTCCTTTCCATCGAGACTGCTCGAGTGGCCGTGCTCGAGAGCATCGGGCGGGCGTGGAATGCGGACACCATCGATGTGCTGGTGAACAATGCCGGGATCGGACTGTTCGCGCCGCTCGGCGCCATCTCACCCGAAGACTTCGATGCCACCTTCGCCGTCAACGTGCGCGGTCCGCTGTTCGTCGCGCAGGCGCTGCTGCCTCACTTGTCAGTTGGAGCGAGCATCGTGAATGTGTCGAGTTCGCTCAGTCGGCACGTCAGTCCGGCTACGTCGGTCTACGCGGCATCGAAGAAAGCGCTTGAGGCGCTGACTCGGAGCCTCGCCCTCGAGCTGGGCCCGCGGGGCATTCGGGTCAATTCCATTGCCCCCGGGCCGACGGCGACCGACTTCAACGGGGGAGCAATGCGCGACAGCGAGGCAATGCGCGTCGCGCTCTCGGCGCAGACCGCTCTGGGGCGGGTTGGTGATCCGCAGGAGATCGCCGACGCGATCTCTGCTCTGGTGTCCCACGAATTGCGCTGGGCGACGGGCGAGCGCATCGAGGTATCGGGGGGCGTGCTGCTGTGACGAAGCGCCGCATGGATGACCGTGTGCAGCACGCGCTCGCCATCACTCCGTCGTCGTCAGCCGCCGCGCGAACGGTCGATATTACGACCGTGGGCGCGCGGACCGGCCGTGAACGCCGCATCGAAATCTGGTTCTACCGAGTCGACCACGATATCTATCTCACGACCCAGCCGGCGAGCCGGAGCTGGTACGCGAACCTGCTGCAGCATCCGCAGTTCACCTTCCATCTCAAGAACTCCGTTCGCGCCGACCTGCCGGCGACAGCAGAGCCCGTGCTCGACAGAGAAGTGCGCCGTCGCGTCTTCGAGGCGATCGTCGCCGATCTCAATCAGCCGGGACACAGCGCTTACATCTCGCAGCCGGTTCAATCGGTCGAGGAATGGATGGATGGCAGCCCGCTCGTGCGCGTCAGCTTCCTGTAGGTGCCGCGAGTCCGCGCAGCGCCCGCAGGTGCACCGACGCCCACGAGCGGAACGGCTTCCAGGCTTCGGTGATCTTGTCGACCGAGCGATCGGCCCCGTAGCGCTTCGCGATCTCGTCGTTCAGACGTGCTTCGTTGCGCGGCAGCACATCGGCGAAGTTCGCGCCGCGGATCACCACGAGCTCGGCCGCGAACGGCCCGAGCCCCACGATGCTCTGCGCCTGTGCGAGCGCCTCGGCCGGGTCGAGCGAGCGCAGGTTTGAGCCGGAGAGCCGGCCGTCGAGGGCCGCCTCGGCCACGGCGCGCAGGTACTCGACCTTGCGCCCCGGCAGCTCGAGCGACGCCCCGAGCAGGGCCTCGGGAGAGGGGAACGCCCCGTCGTCGCCGAGCTGCGTCGTGAGCCGCGTCTTGGTCGCTGCGGCCTGCCGCATCTGCACGCGCTGCGAGAGCACCGACCACGCGGCGGCCTCGTAGGGCGAGAAGAACCCGCAGGGCCGGAACCCCGGGAGCCGTTGCTGCGCATCCGCGATCACCACGTCGCGTGCCGCCACATCCGGCCATGCGCGACCGTCGATGTCTATCGACAGCAGTCGGCGCACCTGCTCGGTCGCGGCATCCAGATCGCCCTGGCCGTCGACCACGATGCGGGCCGACGCGCCCTCCTGGGTGATCGCGGCATCCACTCGCTGCCAGTCGGTGTCGCAGAGGAACACCGTGCGGATACCCTCGGCCTGCGTCTGCTGCGCGAGCTCGCCGGGGGTGAAGGCCTCCCAGAACCGCTTGCTGGTGGCGAGCGACCAGGGGCCGGCGACGGGGTGCACCGTCTCGAGTCGAGCCATGGGTCAGGCCTTGTCGTGCAGGGTGATGGCGTAGCCGTCGGGGTCGGCGAAGGTGAAGGTGGCCGAAG
>Ga0247732_10000652_pt1 | contig 15546 bp, 10 predicted proteins | sample UWRJL163409C2_FD_180940 | JGI IMG/M metagenome (GOLD analysis project Ga0247732, IMG submission 180940) | Plant litter microbial communities from Arlington Agricultural Research Station in Wisconsin, United States - UWRJ-L163-409C-2 | ecosystem: Environmental > Terrestrial > Plant litter >...
CACCGTCGACGTTCGGGTGGCCGAGCGCCCCCTGCGGGAGCTCTACCTGCTCGCCTTCGAGAAGGCCATCACCGAGGCGCACGCCTGGCTCGTCATGAGTTCGTACAACTCGGTCAACGGCGCCACAGTCACCGAGAACGACCTTCTCGAGACCCCGTTGAACTCGGAGTGGGGCTTCGACGGCGTGGTCATCAGCGACTGGACCGCCGTGCGCGACGTGAACAGCGCACGTTTCTCGCAAGACCTGGTGATGCCCGGACCCGCCGGCCCCTGGGGCGACGCCCTGGTCATCGCCGTGCGTGCCGGCGAGATCGAGGAATCGGCCGTCGACCGCAAGGTGCTGCGCCTGCTGGCCCTGGCCGCCCGGGTCGGAGCGCTTGAGGGATTCGACGCTCCCGTGCCCGAGCCGGTCGTGATCGAAGACGGAGTCGCTTTCGCGCGCACCGCCGAGGTCGAGGGCGCCGTTCTCGTGCGCAACGAGAACTCGGAGCTGCCGTGGAACGCTGCGTCGCTGACATCGATCGCCGTGATCGGGCACAACGCCCGCTTCGCCCGCACCCAGGGCGGCGGAAGCGCCACGGTTCTTCCCGAGAAGGTGGTCACGCCGCTCGACGGTCTGCGCAACGCCCTTCCCGACGTCGCGATCAGCTACTCCGTCGGCGCGGTCGTGCAGGAGGGCATCGCCGAGCTTCCGCTCGAGAGCATGACCAACCCGGCCACCGGCGAACCGGGCGCGCACGTGCGGTTCCTCGACGCATCCGGTGCCTCGATCTTCGACGAGGAGCGCCGCGCGTCGGCGCTCGTCTGGTTCGGCGGCGACGCCCCGATCGCTCAGGCCTCGTCGCTCGAGTTCAGCACCCGATACACCCCGGACGCGACGGGCGAGATCCTGCTCGGCTTCGCGGGCGCCGGCAACGGCCGCGTGATCGTGAACGGCGAACTGCTGCACGAGGAGAACGTGGTCACGGCAGGAACCGACCTCGGCGCGGCGTTCCTCTCGCCGCCCTCGAGCTCTGTCGCGGTTCCGGTCGTCGAGGGCGAGCCGATCGACGTGACCATCGAATACGACATCGAGCAGGTCGGCCCGCTGGCTGGCGCGCTGAGCATCACGATCGGCATCGAGCCGGATCGCTCCCACCCGGAGCAGCTCATCGCCGACGCCGTCGAGGCGGCCCGAGCGGCCGAGGTGGCCGTGGTGGTCGTCGGAACGAACTCGCGCGTCGAATCCGAGGGCTACGACCGCGAGTCGCTCGCGCTTCCGGGTCGGCAGGACGAACTCGTGCGCGCCGTCGCCGCGGTCAACCCCCGCACCGTCGTGGTGGTCAACTCGGGATCGCCCGTGCTGCTGCCGTGGCGCAACGAGGTCGCGGCCGTTCTGCTCAGCTGGTTCGGAGGACAGGAGTACGGAGACGCGGTCGCCGACATCCTGCTCGGGCTCGCGGAGCCGGGCGGGCGCCTGCCCACGACCTGGCCGATCGAGCAGTCCGACGTGCCCGTGATCGACGTGACGCCCCAGAACGGCGTCGTGTCGTACGACGAGGGCATCCACATCGGGTACCGGGCCTGGCTGAAGGCCGGCACAGAGCCCGCCTACGAATTCGGTCACGGCCTCGGCTACACGACCTGGACCATCGACGACCTCGCGCTCGACACCTCGTCGATCGCGGAGGGCGGCACCGTCTCGGCCGCCGTGCGCGTCACGAACACGGGAACGCGCCCCGGCAAGCAGGTCGTGCAGCTCTACGCCTCGCGGGACTCGTCGGCCATCGACCGACCTGTGCGCTGGCTCGTCGGCTTCGCCGCCGTGCGCGTCGAGCCGGGCGAGAGCGCATGGGTCACCATTCCGGTATCGGCTCGCGCCTTCGCCGACTGGGGCGTGGATGCGCAGGGCGCACCGGGCTGGCACTACGAGCCGGGCGTGTTCCGCCTGCACGCGGGCACCAGCGTCTCGGTACTCGCCCGCTCGAAGTCGGTCGAGGTCACCGCATGAGCGCCGGCGTCACGACCAGCAGTGCGTGGCCCAACCCGCTGATCGCCGGCTTCTACCCCGACCCGAGCGTGCTCAAGCTCGGAGACGACTACTACCTGGTGAACTCGACCTTCGAGTACCTGCCCGGCATCCCCGTGTTCCACAGCCGCGACCTCGTCGAGTGGACGCAGATCGGCCACGTCGTCTCGCGTGAGGGTCAGCTCGACTCGCACGCGGTGCCGACGCTGGGCGGAGCGTGGGCTCCGACCATCCGGCACCGCGACGGCGTGTTCTACGTGGTCGTGACGGATGCGATGGGTCGCGGAATGCTGATCTTCACGGCCAGCGACCCGGCCGGCCCCTGGAGCGACGGCACGCTCGTCGACGGCGTGCACGGCATCGACTCTGACCTCGCCTGGGATGAGGACGGGCTCGCGTACATCACCTATTCGGGCCTTGACGTGACCAGCGGCAACCCGCCCGGTGAGCACGGAGGAATTCTGCAGGTGACCGTCGACCTGTCGACGGGCGCCGTGCTCTCTCCGCCCGTTCCGCTGTGGCAGGGATCCGGGCTCAAGTTCCCCGAGGCTCCGCACCTCTACCAGCACGGCGACTACTGGTACCTCGTGATCGCCGAGGGCGGCACGGAGCGCGGGCACGGCATCAGCGTGGCCCGTGGCACGCACCCGGCGGGGCCGTTCGAGCCGGGGCCGGGCAACCCCATCCTGTCGGCGCGCAGCACCTCGCGGCCCATTCAGAACACCGGCCACGGCGACCTCGTCGAGACGCCGGATGGCGGCTGGGCGATCGTGATGCTCGGCATGCGGCCCACGGGCATGACGCAGGCGTTCTCGGCGATGGGGCGCGAGACCTTCATCACCGATGCGCGCTGGACGGCCGACGGGTGGCTCGAGGCCGACCCTGTTCTGCTGAATCCGCGGGCGGGGCAGTTCGAGTTCTCCGATTCGTTCGACGGCTCTTCCCTGGGGCTCGAGTGGATCGGCGTGCGGCGGTATCCGTCGTCGTTCGCGTCGCTGAGTGCGAGGCCGGGGCATGTCGTTCTGAGCGGCGACGGGTCGACCCTCGACGACCTGCGGCCGGCGTTCCTCGGGTATCGCCAGCAGCATCCGCTCGCCTCGGTGTCGGTGCTGGTCGACCCCGGATCAGACGGTCTCGGAGGGCTGGGTGTTCGCTATGACGAGCTGCACCACTACGAGGTGGAGGTGTCTGCGGGGCGGGTGACCGCGCGTGCGGCCGTGGCGGGCATCCGGCAGGAGTGGAGCGTCTCGATCTCACCGGAGTCGCCCGTGACCCTGCGCCTCGATTTCGTGCCGTCGGTCGGCGAGGGCTTCCTGCCGAACCTCACGAGCGATGTCGTCGTGTTGAGCGTCGAAACCGCCGACGGCGAGCTTCACGAGCTGGCGCGCGTCGACGGCCGCTACCTCTCGCAGGAGACAGCGGCCTCGTTCACGGGCCGCGTGATCGGCCTCTACGCGACTCAGGGCGAGGTCGCCTTCACGTCCTTCCACTACACGGGCCGCGACTGACCCCTTCGGTGCGCTGGCGAACTGACGCGAAGTGCTCTGGGGCGCTGGCGAACTGACGCAAAGTGCTCTTCTTCTGTCGAAATAGAGCAGTTTGCGTCAGTTCGGTGCCCTCCATCGGCCGGAAGGCAGCACGTCAGGTCAGCTCGCGGTGGTCGAACCAGCTGAACGCGACTCGTTCAGGGTGGTCAGGTACTGCTCCACGCGGGCGACGTTGTGCGGGGGCATCATGATGAGGGATTTTCCGAGAGGGCTGCCACTCTTCCAGCGGCCGTCCTTCGTCCAGCCCAGGCCGATGAAGTAGCCGAGCTCCGCGAAGAGCGCCTCGAGTCCGTCGCGCGCCTCGGTGTCGCCGACGATCTGCGACAGGGGGGTCTCCATCGTCAGCGGATCGACCTCGGCGGCAGCGACGAGCCCCGACACGTCGACCGTGAACTCGTGCCGTCCCGATCCGACCTGGATCGCGTCGGCCGCAGAAGCACCCGGCAGCGTCACGCGCGCGGTGACGTTCGGCGGAACCACCGCGACCAGCGAGAACGACGTGCCCTCGAGCATCCACGACACGTCGACGACGCCGAAGCCCGTGTCGAGGCTCCCGTGCGCACTCGTGAGCCCACCCCCGAGCAGAGGCGCGATGTCGACGACCGAGTACCCCGGGGTGCCCGGCGCGATTCCGCCGATGGAGCGCTGCATCCAATCCGCGACCGCTCCGAGCGCGTAGTGATTGAACGAGGTCATCTCGCCGGGGTTGATGCTGCCGTCGGGAAGCATGCTGTCCCAGCGCTCCCAGATGGTGGTCGCGCCCATGGTGATCGGGTACAGCCACGACGGGCAGCCCTCTTCGAGCAGCAGCCTGAACGCCACGTCGCTCTGACCGCCGCGCACGAGGGCGTCGCAGATCAGGGGAGTGCCCACGAATCCTGTGCCGATGCGGTAGCCGTGCGAGCGCACGAGCTCTGCGAGTCGAGCCCCGGCCGTGGCGAGCGCCGCGGGTTCGGTGATGAGCTCGAAGCCGATCGCGATCGCGTACGCGGTGTGGGCATCCGACATCATGCGGCCCGCGGGCGTCACATACTCGGCGAGAAACGCAGATCGGATGCCGTCGGCCAGCTCGCCGTATCGGCTCGCGTCGGCCGTATGGCCGAGCACGCGGGCGGCCTCCGCGGTGCGGGCCGTCGAGCGGTAGAAGTAGGCGGTGGCCACGATGTCCGGATCGGTCTTGGCCTTCGCCGGGTTCTCGGGCGGCGCGCTCGGGTCGAGCCAGTCTCCGAACTGGAACCCGCCCGTCCACAGGTGATCGTCGCCGGCCAGCGCATCCACCACGTCGACCCAGCGGGTCATGCTCTCGTACTGCGCGGCCAACGCGGCGCGGTCTGCGAAACGCTCGAAGAGGGCATCCGGAACCAGCGTCGCGGCATCGCCCCATGCCGCGGCCGGCATCGGCGGCATCGGAAGCGGGCTCGGCACCACGAACGGCACCACGCCCGCGGCCGTGCGCTGTTCGGCGTCGAGGTCGCGCAGCCACGAGCCGAGGAACCCGCTCGTGTCGTAGAGGTAGCTGGCGGTAGGCGCGAAGACCTGGATGTCGCCGGTCCAGCCGAGGCGTTCGTCGCGCTGCGGGCAGTCGGTCGGCAGGCTCAGGAAGTTGCCGCGCATGCCCCAGAGCACGTTCGAGTGCAGCTGGTCGAGCATCGGGTTGCTGGTCTCGAGGTAGCCGGTGCGCACCATGTCGTTGTGCACGACCACGGCGGTCACCTGATCGAGCGCGAGCTCTCCGGGCCAGTTCGTGATCTCGGCGTAGCGGAATCCGTGGAACGTGAAGCGCGGGCTCCACGTGCGCTCGCCGCCGCCGTCGCCGGTGAACGTGTCGGTCGCCTTCGCGAAGCGCAGCGGCCGGATGCCCAGCTCGCCGTCTTCGAGCACCTCGGCGTGGCGCAGGGTCACCTCGTGCCCGGCCGGTGCGTCGATCCGCAGCTCGAGCCAGCCCACGAGGTTCTGCCCGAAGTCGACGAGGGTCTTGCCCGACGGCGACGTGACGATGCGCTGCGCGGGCACGGTCTGGATGCGACGCACGGGCGGCGCGAACGACGGCACGAGCCGCGCGGGGTCGGCTTCTGCCGTGGAGAGTTCGTGCAGGCCTGCCGGTGCCGGGAACCCTGCGCCGACGGCAGTCAGTGCGTCGTCGTCTTCGCGGGCGTCGAACGCCTCGCCGGGGTAGATGCCTGCGCTGACGACCGGCCCTGCCGCCGTGCCCTGCCAGCTGTCGTCGGTGACGACGCGCTCGATCGTGCCGTCTTCGTAGGTCACGACGAGCTGCGCCGAGAGGGCGATCGGGCCCTGATAGAACGTGGCGAAGTTGCCGTCGAAGCCGAAGCGCTCGCGGTACCAGCCCTCGGCCACGGTGGCCCCGAGCACAACGGTCTCGCCGGCGGCGAGGCGGTCTGTCACGTCGTAGCTCTGGAAGGTGAGGCGGTCGTCGTAGGCGGTCCACCCGGGGGTGAGCACCTCGTCGCCCACGACCGAGCCCGCGAGGGTGAGCTCGTAGATGCCATGGGCGGTGGCGGAGAGTACCGCGGAGGTGACGTCGTCGCGGGGCGTGAACTCGGTGCGGAAGCGCACCGTTCCGCGGTCGAGGTTACGGCGCTGCGCGAGGTCGGCATCGGTCGGTCCGTCGACGGCGATGAAGGGGGCCACCCAGTCGTCGGCGGTGAGCGGGCCGGTGCGGAGCGAGTGCCAGTCGCCGAACTCCGAGGTCGAGCCGTCTTCGCCGTGAACGCGCACGCGCACCTCGGCGGAGTCGTAGGCGGCGAGCGGCGCGGACGGCCAGGCGACGTGCTGCGACTCGCGGCCGTCGACGGTGAACGACTCCGTGTTGCCGTCATTCGAGTTCCCGGCATGCGAGTTGCTCTGCGAGCCGCGGCGCACCTCGATGTCGGCCGACGCCTGCAGCCAGCCCGGCGCATCCGTGGTCACCTGCCACGAGAGCGACGGGATGCCCGTGGCCAGGAACTCGGGTCGGCCCCGGCCCTCGGCCCAGAGCTTCGAGACGGTGACAGTGGCGTCAGATGTTGACTGGGACATGGACTCTCCGTTGAGACGTGGGACAGACGGCGAATGAACCGTTTCAAAAACCTTACAGTCGTTCGGTTTTTACCGCTAGTGGGCGGGGCGGGGTGGTCTCGATGCGCTCGTTCCTCGCTACTCGACCGGCGCTGGGCGTCAGCTCCAGGGGCGGGCTGCGCGGGCCTCCCAGTACTGTTCGGCAGGCTCGGCCAGTGCGGCGAGGCGCTCCTCGTCGAGCGACGGCGCGCGCGCCTCGAGGTTCTGCTTGAGCTGCTTGCGGGTCACCGCTCCGGTCAGCACGATGTCTGCCCACGGATGCGCGATGGCCGCGCCGATGGCCAGCCCGTCGAGGCGCTGCCCGTCTTCGGCGGCGAGGGCAGCGGCGGCCGCGACCGCGGCATCCGAAACCAGCCCGTCGGCAGCGCCCGGACCCGCCGCCCGCGACGTCAGCCGCCCATTGGCCAGCACCTCTTTCACCACGACGAGCCACTTGGCGTCGTTCGCCGCGGCGAGAGCCTCGCCCACCGAGGGCTCGAGCAGGTTCCAGGTGGACTGCACGGCAGAGAACGGGGAGTCGGCCAGGCCGAGCGCGCGCTCGATCACGGCGGCCTGCGCCGGCCCGCTCGTCGAGAAGCCCACACGCACCCCGCTCTCACGCAACGCGCGCAGCCGGTCGAGCAGGGCACCGTCGTCGAGGGCTGTGCTGTCGGAGGTCAGCGAGTGCACGAGGTACACGTCGGGTTCGGTGCCGAGCGCCTCGAGCGTCTCCGCCCACTGCCGTTCGAACATGGCGAGGGAGTGCTCCTTACGCTCCTGCTGCGGCGCGTCGAGCCGCCAGTCGCCGGTGTACTCGTAGCCCCATTTCGATCCGATGGTCAGCTCGTCGCGATACCCCGGATGCGCGGCGAGCCACGATCCGAGGAACTCCTCGGCGCGTCCGTACGAGCGCGCTGCGTCGACGTAGCGGATGCCCAGCCACCACGCCGCATCCAGAAGCTTGTGCGCCCGCTCTCGCATCGCATCCACGCTGCGTTCGGCGCCCTCGCCTAGGTCCTTCGTGCGCCCGGCGGTGATGTACGCGGGGCGGCCGATGGCGGCGAGTCCCAGCCCCAGGCGCGACGCGATGCTGTCTTCGATCTCGATGTCTTCCACCGTTCGAGCGTACGCGGATCAGTTGACACGCACCCAAACACCACATAGTGTTCTTGCTTGTATACAGGTTCGGATACAAGGTCGATGCAGACCGCGGACCGAGACACGACCCGTCCACACGACACGAAGGAGTCTCCGTGGGGAACCATGACCTGGGCAGCAGCGTCGACACAACACTCGTCAGCGGCTCCTCGTTTCTGCGGGGCCACGTGCTGCGCGAACTCCAGATGGCCATCGGCGCCGAGCACGTGTCGATCGATCAGGCCGAGACGCAGGAGCAGGCCGCCGACTGGTCGTGGATGAGCAAGTACCTGCAGTATCGCGATCTCGCCGTGCCCGCCGCCGATTTCGTTGTGCGCCCGGGGACGACGGCCGACGTGCAGGCCGTCGTGCGACTCGCATCCGACTACCGCATCCCCGTGGTCCCGCGCGGCGGAGGCTCCGGCACCCAGGGCGGCACCTTCGCCCCCTACGGCGGAATAGCCGTCGACCTCACCCGCCTGAACACGATCGTCGAGATCGACGAGGAGAGCCTGGTCGTGACGACGGGTGCGGGAATCGACGGCCCTACGCTCGAGGCGGCCCTCAATGAGAAGGGCCTCACGCTCGCGCACTACCCCGGCAGCTATCACCTCGGCGCCACCATCGGCGGCTTCATCGCAGCCCGAGGCTCGGGGGTCGTGAGCACCAAGTACGGCAAGGCCGAAGACCAGGTGCTGCAGGTCGAGGCCGTCGTCGCGCCCGGCACGGTCGTCAAGACCCTGAATGTTCCGAGCCACGCCGCGGGCTCCGACCTGCTGCAGACCTTCGTCGGCAGCGAGGGCACCCTCGGCGTGATCACCGAGGCCAGCCTCCGCATCGACCCGCTGCCCGAGGCCCGCGGGTTCCTCTCATTCAGCTTCCCCGACATCTTCGCGGGCATGGATGCGGGTCGCCGCATCATGACCGCCAGGTTGCGTCCCGCGGTCATCCGGCTCTACGACGAGGCCGACTCGAAGAAGCTCAAGGACTGGGTCGGCACCCCGTTCACCGGCACCCTCATGGTGATCATGTGCGACGGCGACCAGGAGCTCGTCGACTACGAGCTGCGCGCCATCACCGCGCAGGCGGAGAAGGCCGGCGGCACCTCGCTCGGCCCCGATGTGGGGCGCATCTGGTGGGACGGGAAGTACGAGCCCTACGCGAAGGGCAAGCTGCCCCAGCCGCCTCTGCTCTACGGAACCTTCGACACCGTCGCCCGCTTCAGCGACCTGCCCGCGATCTACCGGGCCAAGAAGGCGGCGATCGAAGCGCAGTTCGCCGACTACGGCGCCCGCTACACGGCCCACCTCTCGCACTGGTACGACTGGGGCGCCATGATCTACGACCGGTTCTACGTCGACGAGCCGCCCACCGACCCGGCCGAGGCCATGGCGCTGCACGACAGGCTGTGGGATGTTGGAATCCGTGAGGGAATCTCAGCGGGGGGCGTGCTCAATGATCACCACGGCGTGGGAATGAAGCTCGGTCGATTCATGCGCCTCCAGCACGGCACCGGCTTCGAGCTCATGAGGGCACTCAAAGACGCGTGGGATCCCGACGGAATCATGAACCCCGGCAAACTCGGCTTCGGGCCGCCCCGCAACTCCCGCTGGTAGCCGGCCCCCGGCATCCGGCCCCACAACTGAACAGCCTCACCCCCCACCCCGCAATTCTCAAAGGAGAGAGTCATGCATCTGTCCATGCACAACTGGATGCGATCGGAACCGATCGAGACCACGATCGCCCGTCTCGCGAAATACGGCTACAAGAGCATCGAGATCTCGGGAGAGCCCGAGAAGTACGACCCCAAGCATGTGCGCGGGCTGCTCGACCACTACGGCCTCGACTGCTGGGGATCGGTGACGCTCATGGTCGGCGGCCGCAACATGCAGTCCGGCGACGAAGGCGTGCGCGCATCGAGCGTGCAGTACGTGAAGGACTGCATCCAGCTCGTCTCCGACCTCGACGGCCAGATCCTCACGCTCGTTCCCGGCGAGGTGGGCAAGATCACGCCCGACTCGACTCCCGAGAACGAGTGGGGCTGGCTCGTCGACGGCGTCAAGGAGATCTACGAGGTCGCCGAGGCCAAAGGCGTGCGCGTCGGTATCGAACCGCTCAACCGCTTCGAGTCGTACCTCATCACCCGTGCCGAGCAGGCCCTGGCGCTCTGCGACGCCGTGGGACCGAACCTCGGAGTGGTGCTGGATGCGTTCCACATCAACATCGAGGAGGCGAACCTCTGGGACGCCATCCGGCTCGTCGGCCCGAAGCTCGTCGACTTCCACGTCGCCGAGAACAACCGGATGCCCGCCGGCTACGGGGACTACGACTGGCAGAGGGTCGTCTCGACACTCGAGGAGATCGGCTACGACGGCGCCCTGACGGCGGAGTTCGTGGCCCCCGTCGACCGCACGCCGGCGAACAAGTACCCCAACGCGCTCGAGACGAACTTCGACGGGCTCGACATCGACCCCGACCAGCTGAAGTTCATCATCGACCACGGCTCGTCCATCCTCACCGAGGAGTACTACGACTGGCTGGTCAAGGTGAACGCCGAGACGCTGCTGCCGCTGATCACGAAGTAGGCCGTGGTTCTTTCTCGAAGGGAGCCCGTCATGGGTGCTGTCGTACTCATCGCGACGCTCGACACCAAGGGGCCGGAGGTCGCGTATCTGCGCGACCGCCTCGCCTCCCTCGGCGTCGACACCTTCGTGATCGACTCCGGCATCCTGGGCGAGCCGGTGGGCATCACGCCCGACATCTCGCACGGCGAGCTGGCTCGTCGAGGGGGCATGACCCTCGACGAGCTGCAGCACGCCGGAACCCGCGGACGCGCCGTCGAGATCATGCGCACCCTCGTCACCGACCTGGTGCGCGAGAAGTTCGCCCTCGGAGAGGTGGTCGGCGGCATCAGCGTCGGGGGAGTGGGCTCGGTCATGGGCGCCGCCGCGATCCAGGTCCTGCCCGTCGGCGTGCCGAAGATCGTCGTCGCGCCGACGGCATCCGGCCACCACGAGTTCGCGCCCTACGTGGGCACGAAAGACGTGATGGTCGTGCACTCGATCGTCGACATCCTAGGCCTCAACCCGATCTCGACCACGGTCTTCGACAACGTGGCCGCGGCGATGCTCGGGATGCTCCGGGCGGGTCATCCGCTCGGCGCGCCGTCGGCAGACACCCGCTATGTGGCGACCACCATGCTGGGCAACACCACTCACGCCGTGGAGGCGATGAAGGCGCGCCTCGCGGAGCTCGGCTACGAGACGGTGGTGTTCCACTCGAACGGCGTCGGCGGGCCCGCCATGGAGGAGCTCGCGGCGGCCGGCCAGTTCGTGGGGGTCATCGACTACACGACGAACGAGATCACGGATCCGCTGACCGGAGGCATCCACAATGGCGGGCCGAACCGCTTGCGGGTCGTGGGCGAACTCGGCCTGCCGCAGGTCGTCGTGCCCGGCTGCATCGACTTCTCCGTCTTCGCGGCGGGGCAGATCCCCTCGGCGCTCGCGGGCCGACCCGTCTACGACCACAATCCCGAGTACACGCTCGTGCGCACTCCCGAAGACGAGATGCGGCAGATCGGGCGCATCTTCGCCGATCGGCTGAACTCGGCCACCGGGCCGGTGCGCGTGGTCGTTCCGACCCGCGGGCTGTCGATCCCGTCGACGCCCGACGGTCTGTTCTGGAACCCCGCGGCCGACGCCGCGTTCCTCGAGGAGGTGCGGGCGAACATCCGGCCCGACATACCCGTCGAGACCATCGACCTGCACATCAACGACCCCGAGCTCGGACGCCATGTCGCCGAGCTGTTCAGCACCATCCTCGACTCGACCCGCCCCAAGGAGGCACTCGCATGAGCGAACGCATTGTGAACAGACTGACCGAGGGAGACGAGGAGTTCCGCGAGAAGTTCCGCTCGTGGAACCTGGCGCACCTCTCGTACGTCGACATCGGCGAGTACCTCAAGACGAAGGACACGGTGCTCGTGCCCATCGCGTCGACCGAGCAGCACGGGCCGCACCTGCCGCTGTTCACCGACACGATCACGGCGGTCGAGATCTCGGAGCGCATCTCGGAGGAGATCGGCGTGCTGCACACCCCGCCCATCTGGACGGGATACTCGCCGCAGCACATGTACGGCGTGGGCGAGGGGCGCGGCACCATTACGGTGCGCTCGTCGACGCTGCTCGCGCTGATGAACGACATCGCGCGCAGCCTCATCCATCACGGATTCAACCGCATCATCTTCATCAACGGCCACGGCTCGAACATCAAGGTCGTCGACCCGGTGCTGCGCAAGCTCCGCTACGAGACGGGCGCGCTGATCTCGTTCGTGAAGCCCTACATGGAGCGCTACGAGGGCATCCTGAAGGGACTCATGGAGAACCCGCCCGAGGAGACTCCTGGCTGGCACTCCTCCGAGCTCGAGACGTCTCAAGACCTGGCCTGGAACGAGAACCTCGTGCGCATGGAGCGCGCCGTCGACACCCGCGCGCACATCCCTGCCTTCCTGCCGAAGGCGTTCTCGAAAGACGACGGGATGCCCGACGCCGAGTTCGAGGGGTACCAGTACTTCAGCTTCCCCATGGACCACCACGAGTTCGTCGAGAACGGGATCATCGGCAACCCGATGCGCGCCACGGCCGAGAAGGGGCACGAGGCCTTCCGCCGGCTGTCGGAGCACGTCGCCCGGGGCATCCTCGAGCTGCAGAAGGTTCCGGTGACGGTGCACAACCGCGAGTTCGTCGACCGCGTGCTGTGATCGATGCGCCGGTCGCTGAGCTTGTCGAAGCGGGCCGGCGTCGTCACGGGAGCTTATTCTTAGTGCACAAGAAGGGTGGTCTTCGATGGTGATCACAACGACCGAGGCGAGCTCACGGGTCAACGACGCCTACGAGTTCCTGCTCTCGGAGATAACGGGCTTCCGCCTGCGCTCAGGAGCGCCGCTCTCAGAGAACCGCATCGCCAACCAGCTCGGCATCTCGCGCACTCCGGTGCGCGAGGCCTTGCAGCGCCTCGAGAAGGAGGGGCTCGTCAAGCGCACCGACAACGCGCGCTTCACCGTGTCGCAGCTCACGCGCACCGAGGTCAACGACGCCTGCGACCTGCTCGAGGTTCTCGACACCTACATCTGCCGCAAGGCGGCCGAGAAGCTGACGGAAGACGACATCCAACGCCTGCGTTCGTCAGTCGAGGAGATGACGCGGGCCGCGCACGGCGACGATCGCGACTCCTGGTCGGAGGCGGACCTCGCGTTCCACCGACTGGTCAACGGAATCGCGGGCAACCAGCTGGTCGCCGACACGGTCAAGGAGACGCGACGTCGCATCCAGCGCTTCTGGCTGCGCGCGGCCACGCTGCAGCACCGCCTCGAGGCGTGCTCGACCGAGCACCAGGTGCTGGCCGACGCCATGATCGCCAAGGACTACGCAGCCATCGAGCCCGCCGTGAAAGAGCACATCGGCCATATGCGCCGCCGCATGCTCGACATGCTCGACGCCGCCGCGATGCTGCTGGGCGACGCGTAGCCCCCGGCGCCCCGCCCCTCCGGCGCGCCTGGCCCTCCCCTCCTCCCCAGCGACTTGCCGCATAGTGCGCTCCTTCAGCGAAATGAGAGCAGTTAGCGTCGGTTCGCGTTCTCGGTGACGACGCGAACCGACGCAATCTGCTCTCCTGACGTCAAAAAGGCAGCAACTTGGGTCAGTTCGCGTCGCTGATCAGTCGAAGACGACCCTGTGGAGAGGCATCCACCCGGTCGGGCTGCTGCCCCATCATGGGCGCATGACTTCGCACCGACCCCTTCCTCCTCGGCTTCGAGGGCGCGCGTTCTCTGTCAGACAAGCGCGCGCCGAAGGTGTCAGCCCGGCGCGTCTGCGAAGTTCCGACCTCGCCACACCGTTCCGCGGGGTGCGGATGCCGGCCGGGACAGCAGTGCAGCTCAGCACTGTCTGCGCCGCCTGCCGACACCGCATGTCAGACGGGCAGTTCTTCAGTCACACCACCGCAGCTCGCATGTGGCTTGCACCGCTGGCCGGTTACTTCTCGGCGCTCGAGCCCCTGCATGTGATGTCGAGATCACCGGAACGCGCCGCCCGCGGTCGAGGCATCGTCGGCCACGAGACGAATGATCCGCATCTGACCGTGGTCGATCGCTTCGGATTCCCCGTCGCCGACCCCGCCTCGACGTGGCTGCAGCTGGCCGCGACCGCCGGCGTCTCGCTCGATGAACTCATCATCGTGGCCGACCACCTTGTCCTTAAGCCCGAGTACGTGAACCCGGCAGACCCGCGTCCGTTCGTCACCCTCGACGAACTCCGGATGCGCGTGGCCGGCTACTCGGGCCGGGGCGCGCGCCGGGCGCGCGAGGCCCTCGAGCACGTGCGCGTCGGATCGGAGTCGCGCAGGGAGACCCAGCTCCGACTCGCCATCGTGAGGGCTGGACTGCCGGAGCCCGAGCTCAACCAGGTGATCTACTCGAAGACGGGCGAGCGCATCGGGCGCGCCGACAAGGTGTACCGGCGCTACAAGCTCATCGTGGAGTACGACGGACAGCAGCACAGGACCGACTCCGTGCAGTACGACCGCGACATGACGCGAACCGAGGAGTTCATCAGGGCCGACTGGTTTCCCCTGAAGATCCGCAAGGAGCAGATGCGCAACGGCGCCGCCGAGGCGACGCGCCGCGTCGAACGCGCCCTCCGCGAGAGAGGCTGGACTCCGTGACCGCCGATGCGATCGCCGCCTGTCGTCGCCGCGCCGCGCCGCGCCCCGATCTGGCAGAGAGTGCGCTCGTCAGTGCCATCCACCCTCTCACAGGGGACACTCGCCCCTAGGCTGGAGCCACCACCCCCACAACGCACGAGAAGGACACTCCCCATGCGCTCGACACTCTTCAGCCAGGAGAACAACGAGGTCGAATCCGACGCTCTGATGGCCCTGCAGAACCCCTACATGCTGCGCTCCAGGGTCACGCCCGGGCGAGACCTCATCACCAGAAAAGGCGCGATGGTCGCCTACCAGGGCAACGTCGAGTTCAAGCACGAGGGTGCCAGGGATGCCGGTGCCCTGTTGCGCAAGATGGTCTCGTCGGACGACCAGCCGCTCATGCGTGTGTTCGGACACGGGGACGTGTTCTTCGCGCACCACCGGGCCAACATCCACCTCATTCAGCTCGAGGGCGAGGGCATCACGATCAACGGAACGTCTCTCCTCGCGTTCCAGGCCGACCTCGGTTACGAGCTCACGCGACTCAAGGGTGCGAGCATGCTCGCCGGCGGGTTCTGGAACACGACCGTGCACGGCCACGGACACATGGCGGTCGCCACACAGGGCACCCCGATGATCCTCGACTGCTCGCAGCAGCCCACGTTCACCGACATCAACGCCACCGTCGCCTGGAGTGCGAACCTGCAGCCGACCGTGAAGTCCTCGTTGACCGCGGGCGCCTTCATCGGACGCGGATCGGGCGAGGCGTTCCAGTACGCGTTCCACGGCCCGGGCTGGGTCATCATCCAGCCGTCGGAGTTCACGGGCGTGGTCGCCACGGCGTAGTCGCGTTCGCTGCGCCGGTCGAGTAGGCCGCCCGCGGCCGTATCGAGACCCGCCGAGGTGGTCTCGATACGCCCACTCGTTCCTCGCGGGCTACTCGACCGACGCAGTCCGCTCTAGTCGACCTTCGTCGAGAAGGCGGCGTCGAAGGATGCCGTGGGCGCCTCCCAGAGAAGCGAGCGCACGAAGGCGAGGGCCTCGGGCGCGCCGCGCAGGCGGTCCATGCCGGCGTCCTCCCACTCCACCGAG
>Ga0247732_10000653_pt1 | contig 15533 bp, 13 predicted proteins | sample UWRJL163409C2_FD_180940 | JGI IMG/M metagenome (GOLD analysis project Ga0247732, IMG submission 180940) | Plant litter microbial communities from Arlington Agricultural Research Station in Wisconsin, United States - UWRJ-L163-409C-2 | ecosystem: Environmental > Terrestrial > Plant litter >...
TCGACGGGCTCGTCGTCGCCGGTGGCAAGGATGTCGACCCGGCCCTGTACGGCCAGCACCGCCACCCGCTCACCGACGAGTCCCGACCCGACCGTGATGCCTGGGAAGAGGCCCTGTTCACCGCCGCAATCGAGAGCGGCACTCCGTTTCTCGGCATCTGCCGCGGCCTGCAGATGCTCAACGTGACGCTCGGCGGAACCCTGCACCAACACCTGCCCGACGTCGTCGGCACCGAGCGCTACAGCGGCAGAGACGGCGTCTTCGCGCTCAACGACGTGCATCTGGGGGTGTCCGGTCATGTGCCTGATATCCTCGCCGACACCCCGACCCTGCCGGTGCTGTCGTACCACCACCAGGCGATCGACCGGGTCGCAGACGGGCTGGAGGTGACCGCACGCTCCGACGACGGCACGGTGCAGGCGGTGGAGGTGCAGTCGGTGCCCTTCGGCCTCGCCGTGCAGTGGCACCCGGAGCAGTCGCCGGAAGACGGTCGGTTGTTCGAGGCGCTGGTGGATGCGGCGCGAGCCTACGCCCACAATCGAACGGTATCGGCATGACCATGTCCATCGAGCTGATCAACCCGGCCGATGAAACCGTGATCCGGACCATCGCGCACACGAGCGCCGAGGAGGTCGACGAGGCGGTGGCTCGGGCCGTCGTCGCGCAGAAGCGCTGGGCTGCACTGGCGCCCGCAGACCGCGCCGCCATGCTGCGGGCCTTCGCCGCGACGGTGGATGGTGCGGTGGAGGAGCTCGCGCAGCTGGAGGTGCTGAACTCCGGGCATCCGATCTCCCAGGCGCGCTGGGAGGCCGCGCACGTGCGCGACGTGCTCACCTACTACTCTGCGGCACCCGAACGGATGCTCGGCAGCCAGATCCCGGTGGCTGGCGGCATCGACGTGACCTTCCTCGAACCGCTCGGCGTGGTCGGGGTGATCGTGCCATGGAACTTTCCGATGACGATCGCGGCCTGGGGGTTCGCGCCGGCGCTGGCGGCGGGCAACGCCGTGCTGCTCAAGCCGGCAGAGTGGACACCGCTCACCGCGCTGCGGCTGGGTGACCTCGCCCTGGCCGCCGGGCTGCCTGAGGGGCTGTTGCAGGTGCTGCCGGGCCGCGGCGACGTCGTCGGTTCGCGACTGGTATCACACCCGTTGGTGCGCAAGATCGTATTCACCGGCTCGACCGCCACCGGCAAGAAGGTGATGGCGGGTTGCGCCGAGAACGTCAAAGCCGTCACCCTGGAGCTCGGCGGCAAGAGTGCGAACGTGGTGTTCGCCGACGCCGACCTGGAGAAGGCCGCCGCGATGGCACCCTCCGCGGTCTTCGAGAACGCCGGGCAGGACTGTTGTGCGCGCTCGCGCATCCTGGTCGAACGCAGTGCCGTCGACCGGTTTCTCGAACTGCTCGAACCGGCGGTCTCCGCCTATCGGGTCGGCGCTCCGACCGACGAGGCGACCGAGATGGGCCCGCTGGTCTCGGCGGCGCACCACGCCAAGGTCGCGTCCTATGTGCCCGACGACAGCCAGGTCGCGTTCCGCGGCAGTGCTCCGGATGGTGCGGGCTTCTGGTTTGCACCGACCGTGCTCCTGCCCGGCTCGCGGGACGATCGCGTGGTGCGGGACGAGATCTTCGGCCCCGTCGTAAGCGTGCTCCCGTTCGATGACGAGGCAGACGCGGTGTCCCTCGCCAACGACAGCGACTACGGGTTGAGCGGCTCGATCTGGACCCGTGACCTCGGCCGCGGCATCCGCGTCTCCCGGGGCATCGAGAGCGGCAACCTGTCGGTCAACTCGAACTCGTCGGTGCGCTACTCCACCCCGTTCGGCGGGTTCAAGCAGTCCGGGCTCGGCAGGGAGCTGGGTCCGGATGCCGCTGCCGCCTTCACCGAGACCAAGAACGTCTTCCTGTCGGACGTTTCGTGACCGACCCCCGCCCCTTCAGAAAGGCTTCACCATGGCTGTGACCCCCATCGACCTCACCCAGCGCCTGGCTGGCAAGGTCGCCGTCGTCACCGGCGGCGCGAGCGGCATCGGCCTCGCCACCGCACGCCGGTTTGCGGCCGAAGGCGCGACCGTCGTGATCGGAGACTTCAATCCCGAGACGGGTCTCGCCGCGGCGGAGGAGGTCGGCGGCCTGTTCGTGCAGGTCGACGTCTCTGACGAGGAGCAGGTGAACTCTCTCTTCGACACCGTGAACGAGACCTACGGTTCGGTCGACATCGCCTTCAACAACGCCGGCATCTCGCCGCCCGACGACGACTCGATCGAGACCACCGAACTGCCCGCGTGGCAGAAGGTGCAAGACGTCAACCTCAAGTCGGTCTACCTGTGCTGCCGTGCGGCCCTGCGTTACATGGTGCAGCAGCAGCGCGGCTCGATCATCAACACGGCCTCCTTCGTGGCCGTGCTCGGCTCGGCGACCAGCCAGATCTCGTACACCGCCTCCAAAGGCGGCGTGCTGGCGATGAGCCGCGAGCTCGGCGTGCAGTTCGCGCGCCAGGGCATTCGGGTGAACGCCCTCTGCCCAGGCCCCGTGAACACGCCGCTGCTGCAGGAACTGTTCGCGAAAGACGAGGAGCGCGCGCAACGCCGCCTGGTGCACGTGCCCGTCGGCCGGTTCGGCGAGCCGGAGGAGATGGCGGCAGCCGTCGCCTTCCTCGCCAGCGACGACGCGTCGTTCATCACCGGGTCCACCTTCCTGGTCGACGGCGGCATCGGCGCCGCGTACGTCACCCCGATCTAGGGAGCGTCGGATGTCTGACCTGGCCGAGAGCGCGCTGTTCCGTCCCGTGCGGGCAGGCAACGCCTTCGAGGAGACGGTCGCCCGGCTGCTGCAGACCGTGCGGTTGGGGATCGTCGCACCGGGGGAGGCGTTGCCCGCGGAACGTGACCTCGCGGCGCGGTTCTCGGTCAGCCGGGATACCGTGCGGGAGGCCATCCGTTCTCTCACCGACGCCGGGTTCCTGGTATCGCGCCGGGGGCGCTACGGGGGAACCTTCGTGGTCGACGTGCTGCCGGCGCGCGGGCAGACCGTCGAGATCGAGGGGGTGACGGATGCCGCACCCGCCACCCCGGAAGAGCTCGAAGATGCGCTTGCGGTGCGCGACATCCTCGAGGTCGGGGCGGTGCGCGCCGCCGCAGCGCGGTCGCTCTCCGCGGCCGATCGCGAGGTGCTCTGGGCGCGGCTGAAAGAGTCGTCTTCCGCCTCGATCGAGGACTACCGCCGGCTCGATTCCCGGTTGCATCTGACGATCGGCGAGCTGGTGAGCGCGCCGTCGCTGGTGCCGCTGCTGGCGGACAACCGGATGCGGGTGAACGAGCTGCTCGAGGCGATCCCGCTGCTGCAGCCCAACCTCGATCACTCGAATGAGCAGCACGAGGCGATCGTGCTGGCGATTCTCACCGGCGATGTCGAGCGCGCCGCCGCCGCGATGCAGGAGCACCTCGACGGCTCGGCCGCCCTGCTCCGCGGCTTTCTGGCCTGAGGTCGGCGGTCGTTCACCCGACCGCTTCCGGTCGAGGTTCTCTTCTCGAGTCTCGCTTCTCGAGTCTCGCTCCTCGAGTCTCGCTTCTCCTCGAGATTCAGGAGCCGGTGTGACCAGCGGGGCTGGTGAGAACGGTGCGAACCCCACCGGTCACGGCAGTCACATCACTCCCGCAACATCCTGAATGGGGAAGTCTCGCGACATCCTGAATAAGGAAGTCCCGCGCATCCTGAATGGGGACGGGAGGCGCGGGGATGGTTACGCGGTGGGCGGCGGGGTCTTGCGGGTGCGCGGGCGCGGCGCCGCGGCAGGCTTGGCGGCATCGGCGGCGGGCTTCGCCGAAGCGGCTCTCGGAGTGCGTGGTGCGGGCTTCTTCGCGGCGGAGGTGCTCGCGGCTTCTGCGGCATCCGCGGTCTTCGTGGTTCCCGCCCGAGTCGCGCGGGTGGGGGTGACCTTCTCCACGCCCGTCTCCAGCTCGAGCTCGCCGACGATCGGCTCGCCGACCGACGTCGGTTCCGGAGCGGAGGCGAAGACCTCCTCGAACAGGACCGAGCCGTCCGCGCTTGCAGTCGAGGCGGGGGCAGACGCGGTGGGGCCAGGCGTGGCGGGCGTGGCCGGGGCTGTGGCGGGAGTGGCGGGCGCGCTCGGCGGTACCACCGAGCTGGCGGCGGACTCCGCGGGGGCGGAGGGCGCTGCGGCGGGGGCCGGCGCAACCGGGGCAGGAGCCGGGCCGTTCTTCGCAACATAGAGCTGCGCGGCGTGGGTGCCGACGATCAGGAATCTGATCAGAAGGAACAGCACGGCGATGACCGCCGCGAAGATCAGCAGGCCGAGGAAGACGCTCAGGATGCCGCCGAAAAGGCTGAAGAGGTGGAACGGTGCGGAGATCACGGTGTCGATCCTATTCAGTCTTCGAGTTCGTCGGCGTCCTGGGCCTGCTGGATGACCGTGCCGACCGCGATCGCGACGCTCAGCCCCCAGCTCACCCACATCAAGATCAGGCGCCAGTCGCGCGGACCCTTGCGGGTGGTCTGTAGCACACCCCACCCCCCGACGACCGCGCTGAGCATGGTGCCGCTGAAGATGAATTTGCGCAACAGATCCTCCTGAGTTCGGTGAGCACCACGCTACTCCGCGCCCGCAACCCTGCCCGGCCACGCAGTGTTCGACCCGTACAGTGATTTCAGCCCACCCGACAGACCGACCCGAGAGGATGCCGTGCGTACAGCCGTGCTCGGAGCCGCACTGATCGTGGTCGGCGTCGTCGCCATCGCGCTGGGCATCCTGCCCGTGCCCGAGGCGGAGGCGCTCGGCGAGCGGGTCTGGCCGATCCTGCTCTTCGTCGTCGCGATCACCGTGGTGACCGAGCTCGCGGCGGAGGCCGGGCTGTTCCGGGTGATCGCCGAGCGGACCGCCCGCTGGGGTCATGGTCGGGCGTGGCTGCTCTGGCTGCTGGTCGTGGCCCTGGCCGTGGTCAGCACGATCTTCCTCTCGCTCGACACGACGGCCGTGCTGCTCACCCCGGTGGTCGTGGTGCTCGCCCGCCACGTCGGGCTCTCGCCGCTGCCGTTTGCGCTCACCACCGTATGGCTCGCCAACACGGCATCCCTGCTGCTGCCGGTCTCGAACCTCACCAACCTGCTCGCAGAGCACGAGATGGGGTCGCTCGGTCCGCTCGGTTTCGCCGGGCTGATGGCGCTACCCGCGCTGATCGCCATCGTCGTGCCCGCGATCATCCTGTTCATCGTCTTTCGCACGAGTCTGTTGCAGCGCTACACCGCCGATGACCAGAGCGAGCCGGAGGACCGCGTGCTGCTCGTCGCGAGCGCCATCGTGGTCGCTCTGCTGCTGCCGTTGCTGGTCTCCGGGATTCCGGTCTGGATGCCCGCGGTGGGAGCATCCCTCGTGCTCGGCACGTTCTTTCTGGTTCGCCGCCGTGAGGTGCTGCGGTTCTCGCTGGTGCCGTGGCAACTCGTGCTGTTCGCCGGTGGCCTGTTTCTGGTGGTGGAGGCCGCGCACTCGCTCGGACTCAGCGCACTACTGTCGACCGTCTCAGGACACGGCGAAGACCTGGCCAGCCTGCTGCAACTCGCCGGCACGGGCGCCCTCGGCGCGAACGTGCTCGACAACCTGCCGGCGTACCTCGCACTCGAGCCCGTGGCGGGCGGCCCGGTTCGGCTGGCCGCGCTGCTGATCGGCGTGAACGCCGGCCCGCTGATCACCCCCTGGGCTTCGCTCGCGACCTTGCTCTGGCACCAGCGGCTGACCTCTCTCGGGGTGGAGATCTCCTGGCGCCGGTACATGCTGCTCGGCGCCATCGCGGCCCCGCTCACGGTCACCGCGGCGACCGTCGGGCTCTGGCTGACGACCTGAGGGCTCAGGCCATGACCAACGCGCTGGCTCGCGGAGCGAGAAACTGGTCCATCACCAACTCCGCCGCGCCCTGCGCGGCGACCTGCTCGCCCACGGCGGAGCCTTCGATGCTGAAGGTGTCGCGCGCGACGATCAGTTCGCCGGGCACGGCCTCTTCGAGAACCGGGAGAAACGCCGCGCTGAGGCGATTCCAGGTCGGGCCGCCGAGAACGACCCGGGGGACATCCATGAAGTTGACCAGCACGCCGACCCCGACCGCGACCCGTCGACCGGCGCGATCTAGTATGTCGACGGCCGCGGAATCGCCGCAGGCCGCCAGTCGCGACAGCTCGGTGCACGCGTCGTCGACGGCGAGGTAGTCGTTGCGGTCGGGCATGGCCAGCAGGTCAGCGCGGGCGGCCTGGATGACCAGAGCCTCCGGCACGCAGGCCGACGCGAGGCTTCCCCGTCTCCCGCTCCAGTCGAGGTCTTCGGCCGACGGGTCGACCAGGATGTCACCGATCTCTCCGATGTTGTTACTGGCGCCGCGGAGCACCTGTCCGGCCGCGACCACGGAGGCTCCGACGCCGGAGCCGAGATAGATGAACAGGAAGTCGGTGTCGGCCGATGCGCGGAGCTCGGCCGTCGCGGAGGCGGTGACGTCTTTGTCGAGCAGAACGGGCATCCCGGTGGCATCGCGGAGGTCGGAGCGCAGTCGCACGTCGCGCCAATGCGGCAGCTGCGGAGGGGCGAGCACGACCCCGGAACGCACATCGAGCGGGCCGGGAGCGGCGATGCCGAGGCCGAGCACGCGGTCACGGTCGATTCGCGCCTCGCGAATGAGGCGGCCGGTGGTAACGGCGATGAGCGCCGTGAGGGCGCCGGGGTCGGAGCCCTGGGGCGTTCGCAGCTGGGCCTCGCGGCGCACCTCGCCCGCGACATCCAGCAGCACGATCGTCAGCCGCGCCGGATCGATGTGCACACCGACGGCGAAGGCCCCGTCGCCGTTGACGACGAGCGGGATGCTCGGCCGCCCCCGCGCGCTGTCGCTCGGCTCCTCTTCTCGGATCATCTCCGCGTCGATCAGTCGTCGGGTGATGTTGGAGATGGTCTGCGATGCGAGCCCGGAGGTGCGTTGCAGGTCGGCGCGGCTCTGGCCAGGCTCGCGTCGGATCAGGTCGAGCACGACGGCCTGGTTGTAGTCGGCAAGCCGGGGGAGATTGCTGCCGCGAAGCATCGATGCGCCCTCCCCTTTGTTGAGCCTTCCTAACCCTATCGAATGGATGAATTCGCGCTTTCGGTGTGCCGCGAGGGGCACACACGATCGCGATTGACGGGCATGATGGAATGTCCTAACATGAGGCAACGCTTTTCCCATCAAATAGGCAAAGTAGCCAACGGGACCAGCGGAGAGAGGCACCGCAATGAAGCGCACCCCCGTGATAGCAGCCCTCATGGCAACCCTGGTCGCCGCCGGTGGGCTCACGGCCTGCTCAGCACCCAGCGGAGATGGCGACGCAGTAACCATCTCCATCATGGAGACGAAGCAGATCGGCATCGACGCCGTCAAGAAGCTCATCCCGGGCTTCGAGGCCGAGATGAAGAAGCAGGGCAAGAACATCAAGGTGAAGCTTGTGGGCGACGTGCTCACCGACCCGCAGTTCGTCACCAAGATCACACAGCAGTTCATCGCCGGCGAGGCACCGGATGTCATCGACCTCGGTGACAGCATGGTTCCGGGGTTCGCGGGCGCAGGTTACCTGGCTCCCCTCGACGACTACCTCGACAAGTGGGATGGCTGGGACCACTACTTCCCGCACATCCAGAAGGCGATGGTGCGCCAGGACGGCAAGATCTACGCCCTCGTGCACGACTCGGGTGTGCAGAACTTCTTCTACCGCAAGGACATCCTCACCCAGGACGGCGTCGACACCGAGCAGCCCAAGACCTGGGATGACATGATCTCGCGCCTCGAGCAGGTCAAGGCCAAGAACGGCGACCTGCCCCCCATCGTCATCCCCGCCGGCACGGCGTGGGGCGGCGGCTCGTGGGGTGAAGGCTTCCAGCCGATCCTCGCCGGCGTCGACCAGAACTACTACAGCCTGAAGACCGGCAAGTGGGACCTCAAGAGCCCCGGCTGGGAGAAGACCTTCGACCTGTACAGCGAGCTGACCACCAAGGGTCTGCTGCCGGTGCAGGATCTCGAGAACCCGAACCCGTGGGAGCCCACCAAGTACGACAAGTTCCCGGCCGGCAAGCTGCAGGTCGCGGCACAGGGCACCTGGGGGTGGAAGTTCGACTGGGGCCCCGATGGAGCAACTCCGATCGACGGGCTCGAGACCAAGGTCGACACCTGGCAGTACCCGGCGATGGAGGCCGGCGGCAAGACCTACGGCTGGAGCGGTCTCGGATCGAGCTATGGCATCCCCGAGAAGTCCGACCACAAGGAGGAGGCCATGCTGCTCGCCCAGTACCTCTCCTCGGGCAAGCCGCTCGCACAGGTGCTCGTCGCCTCGGGAGCAGCACCGGTTCGCGATGACATCGCCGACATCAAGCCGTTCGCCGATGAGCCCAAGCTGGTCCAGGCCGGCAAGGACCTGGCGTCGAGCCTCTACGTTCCGACCGGCGACGGTTCGGAACAGATCGCCCAGGCGGTCGCCAACGCGACCGAGCTGATCCTCCAGGGCAAAGCGGATGGCAAGGAGGCGTACGACTCCTTCGTGAAGAACGCCACCGATCTGCTCGGGCCGACACTGGTCAAGTAGTGACCTCCATCACCAGCGCACCCGCCCGGGCGGCGACGGCCTCACAGCCGTCGTCGCCCGGGCGGCGCGGCCCCAAGCGCACCTGGCCGTTGGTGCTCCTCCTGCTCGGTCCCGGAGCGGCACTGATCGTGCTGTTCATCATCGTGCCGGCGGTCTACGGCCTGTACCTCAGCTTCACCAACACCCAGCTCACCGGCTTCGCCGCGCGCAGCCCGAAGTGGGTGGGCATCGACAACTACACCTACCTGCTGGCGAGCCAGGACTTTCTCAACTCCCTCGGCCAGACCGGCCAGTTCGTGCTCTTCTCGGCGATCATCGGCCAGACCGTGCTGGGCATGGTCGCGGCGATCCTGCTCAGCAGACCGTGGGTTCGCGGCAAGGGCCTCTTCGGCGCTGCCGTTCTCATGCCCATGATCGTTCCCGAGGTCGTCGCGTCGCTGACCTGGGCCAGCGTGCTCTCCAACAACTCCGCGGGAACCCTCAACCGACTGACCGGTGTCTTCGGGGCCGATCCGACGGCGTGGCTCCAGGTCGTTCCGATGGTGTCGATCATCATCGTGAACGTCTGGCGCGGCGTCGCCTTCGCCATGATCATGTTCCAAGCGGCGCTCGAGGATGTCCCTGCCGAACTCATCGAGGCGGCCCGCATGGACGGGGCGCGCGCGCTCCAGATCTTCCGGCACATCACCCTTCCCCTGATCCGGGGTCCGGTCTTCCTCTACCTCCTGCTGACCACGATCAGCACGGTGGGCGTCTTCGGCCTGGTCTACTTCCTCACCCAGGGCGGTCCGGGCGGCGCAACGCGCCTCGCGGCGATCTACATCTACGAACGTGCACTGCAGTTCGCCCAAATCGGAATCGGAAGTGCGGCCTCGATGATCCTGCTTGCCATCGTTCTGGTGCTCGGCCTCGTCTACGTGCGACTCGCGAAGGTCGAGGTCTGAGATGTCATCCTCGGTAACACCGCAGGCACCCGGGGTCGCCCGGCAGTTCCGGCACCGACCCCTCACCGCCGTCGACGTCGTTCAGCGTTTCTTCGCTTACACACTGCTCGGGCTGCTGGTGCTGTTCTGCCTGGTCCCCTTCGCCTGGGTCGTGTTCAGCGCGGTCGACGGCAACGCCGGGCCGACGGTCCAGCTCCCCGCCCTGTCGTTCGAGAACTTCATCCGCTTCTTCACCAACGCGGGAACCCCGATGCTTCTGGTGAACAGCCTCATCATCGGTGTCGGCGGGACGGCCCTCAACCTCGTGTTGGGCATCGCGGGCGGCTACGCCCTCGCCCGCTTCGAGTTCAAGGGACGCCGGGCGTTCATGTTCAGCATCCTGCTGATCCGCGTCATTCCGGCCCCGGCCACGATCGTGGCGCTCTACCTGATCATGGTCAACCTCAAGCTCACGAACACCCTCTACGGGCTGATCCTGGTCGAGGCGGTGCTGCAGCTGCCGGTCACTCTATGGCTGCTCAAGGGCACCATCTCCGCCGTGCCGATCGAGCTCGAAGAGGCCGCCTGGGTCGACGGCAACACCCGGCTTCAGGCCATTCGTCGGGTCGTCTTCCCGCTCGTCGGACCGGGCCTCGGCGCCGCCGCCATGCTCACCTTCATGGGCATCTGGGGTGACTTCCTCACCCCGCTGGTGATGCTGCAGAGCCAGGAGCTCTATCCACTGTCGATCGGACTGTTCCGTGCCTTCAGCGAGCACAACCATGTCGACTGGGGGCTGCTCGCCGCCAGCGCGGTCGTGTACGTCGTGCCGCCGGCGGTGCTCTACATCTTCGTTCGCAAACACCTGCTGCGCTCCAGCCTCGGCGGCGCGGTGAAAGGATAATCCCAGCAATGACCAATCGCACGGACCGCTCCATCGCGCCCGCAGACCGCCCGATCGACGAAGAACAGTACGACCGCCTCCCGGTCGTCGTCGTCGGTGCGGGTGCCATGGGCAAGGAGTGGCTCAAGATGCTCATCGCCTCGCCGCACGCGGCGCCGGTGGGTGTCGTCGACCTCGACCTCGACCTGGCCGCGTCGGCGGTGACCTCGCTCGGTCTCGACGGCATTGCCGTGGGATCGTCCGTGGCCGAGGTCGCTGCCGCCTCGGGTGCGCGGGCGGTGGTCAACGTCACCGTGCCGCAGGCGCACCGGGTGGTCAACGAGCAGGCTCTCCGCGCCGGTCTTCCGGTGCTGTGTGAGAAGCCGCTCGGCCCGACTGTGGCCGAAGCGCTGCGCCAGGTCGCGCTCGCCGACCTCACGGGCGAGCTGCTGATGGTGAGCCAGTCGCGGCGCTACTTCAACCATCTCGCGGCCTTCCGCGATGCGGTCCGTCAGCTCGGCCCGCTTGGAGCGGTGCACGCGGAGTTCTTCCACGCCGACCATGAACCGGGTTTTCGCGAACTGATGGCGCATCCGCTGCTCGTCGACATGTCGATCCACCACTTCGATCAGCTGCGGTACGTCGCGGGCGACGAGCCGGTCGCGGTGCGCTGCAGCTCGTGGAATCCGCCGTGGAGCTGGTTCGCGGGGGATGCGGCGGCCAGCGCCGAATTCGAGCTCGCCTCTGGTGCTCGCTTCGTCTACGCGGGCAGCCGCTGCACCCCGGGGCTGCAGACCTCCTGGAACGCCGACTGGCACGTCTACGGCGAGCACGGAGCGGCGGCGTGGGATGGCGACGACACGGTGACCGTGGATGCGCCGGGACTCAGCATCAGCGTGCCCGACCGCAGCGAAGGCATCGAGGGCTCGCTCGAGGAGTTCGTGCTCGCCCTGCGCTCGGGCAGAACCCCGCAGAACGAGGTGCGCGCAAACGTGCTCAGCCTCGCCATGGTCGAGGGGGCCATCCGCAGCAGCGAACGCGGTGGCGAACGCGTGGTCGTCGCCGACCTGCTCGAAGAGTCTCTCGCCCTGGCCATCGCCGATGAGCCGAGCGATGACATCTCCGCCGTGCTGCGTTCCTGGGGGAGCGCGGCCGACGGTCTTTCCACCCCGGCGTGGGGCTCCGCCCCCGCCACAAGCGCGTCTGGAGGCGCCCGTTGAGCACTACCGCAACACCGATCCGAGTCGTGGTCTGGGGAGAGAACCGGCACGAGCAGATCAACCCCGTCGTGCGCGGGATCTACCCCGACGGAATGCACAGCACCATCGCCGACGGCATCCGTTCGCTGCTCGGTGAGGACGTCTCCGTGCAGACGCGCGTGCTCGACGACCCCGAACACGGGATGACCGAGGAGACCCTCGCCGAGACCGACGTGCTGCTGTGGTGGGGCCACACCGCCCACGAGGAGGTCAGCGACGAGGTGGTGGACCGCATTCAGCGGCACGTGCTGGAGGGGATGGGCATCATCGTGCTGCACTCCGGGCACCACTCGAAGATCTTCCGCCGTCTGATGGGCACCACCTGCAGTCTGCGCTGGCGCAACGACAACGACAGCGAGCTGGTCTGGTCGGTCGCCCCCCGGCATCCCATCACCGAGGGCGTGCCGAACCCGATCCAGATCCCGGGACAGGAGATGTACGGCGAGTTCTTCGACATTCCCGAGCCCGACGAACTGATCTTCATCAGCAGCTTCTCTGGCGGCGAGGTGTTCCGCAGTGGGATCACCTACCGGCGCGGCTACGGCAAGGTCTTCTACTTCAGCCCCGGCGACGAGATCTTCCCGGTCTATCACCACCCCGACGTGCAGCGGGTGATCGCGAACGGCGTGAACTGGGCCCGCCCCGAGCGCGCTCGTGAGCCCTACATCATCACCCCGATGTACCTCACCGGTCGCTTCGACCAGCCGGTGCTCGGCTCGCCCGACGGACTGGTCGACTACTACACCGGTGAGCTCATCGCTCCGAAAGAATCGTGACGATCGACCACTATCTGACCGATGTGGGGCCGGGCAGCGGGCGGCGACGTGCCGCCCGCTCCTGGCTGCACTCCGATGCGCCGGCGATCTCGCTGAGCGGCGACTGGCGATTCCGGCTGCTGGCCGGGGTGCCGGGCATGCTGGGTGCCCCGGATGTCCTCCCGGCCGGCGAGGCGCCCGAGGCCTTCGCCGACGCGGACTTCGACGATTCGAGCTGGGACCTCCTCCCCGTTCCCAGTCACTGGGTGTTGCACGGCGACGGCCGCTATGGCGCCCCGCAGTACACCAACGTTCAACTGCCCTTCCCGCAGGACCCGCCGTTCGTGCCCGACGAGAACCCCACCGGAGACCACCGTCGCACCTTCGAGATCCCGCGAGAATGGATCGATCGCGAGGCCTACGAGACGATCGTCCTGCGCTTCGACGGGGTCGAATCCCGCTACCGGGTCTGGGTGAACGGGGTCGAGATCGGTGTCGGTTCCGGCTCCCGGCTCGCCCAGGAGTTCGATGTGACGGGAGCGGTGACGGCGGGCGAGAACACCATCGCCGTTCGGGTGCATCAGTGGTCGGCATCCAGCTATGTCGAGGATCAGGACCAGTGGTGGCTGCCGGGCATCTTCCGCGAGGTCACCCTGCAGGCCCGCCCGGTCGGCGGCATCGAAGACGTCTGGCTGCGCGCCGGCTTCGATCACCGCACGGGGTCTGGCACGCTCACCCCCGAGCTCCGCGCCGCCTTCCCGGTCACCCTGCGGGTGCCAGAGCTCGGCATCGAGGTTCACTGGGCGAGGCCCGAGGACGTCGCTCCCCTCGAGGTGGGGTCGGTGCGGCCGTGGACGGCGGAGAGCCCCCACCTCTACGACGCCACCGTGAGCAGCGAGAGCGAGTCGATCGCGCTTCGCCTCGGCTTCCGCACGGTCGAGATCGTCGGCGACCGCTTCCTGGTGAACGGACGCCGCGTCGTACTGCACGGCATGAACCGGCACGACACCAATCCGGATCTCGGCCGCGGATTCGACGAGGAATTCGTGCGCCGCGACCTCGAGCTGATGAAGCGGCACAACGTCAACGCCATCCGCACCGCGCACTACCCGCCGCACCCGCGGGTGCTCGACCTGGCCGACGAATACGGCTTCTGGGTGATGCTCGAGTGCGACATCGAGACGCACGCGTTCCACCATGGCGGCAGTCAGTTCCACTCCGGCACGGACGAGTGGCTCGACAACCCGAGCGAGGATCCGGCCTGGCGGGAGACCTATCTCGACCGCATCGAACGAACGGTGGAGCGGGACAAGAACCACCCGAGCATCGTGATGTGGTCTCTCGGCAACGAGTCGGGCACCGGGGCCAACCTCGCCTCCATGGCGGAGTGGGTGCACGCCCGCGACCCCGAGCGCCCCGTTCACTACGAGGGTGACCACGCCGGGGATTACACGGATGTCTACTCCCGCATGTACCCCGCGATCGCCGAGGTCGAGAGCATCGGCGGCGACTCCACGGCGCTGTTGTACAACGCGTCCGGGGCTGAGTCGGTGCGCCAGCGGAGCAAGCCGTTCCTGCTCTGCGAGTACGTGCACGCGATGGGCAACGGGCCCGGCGGCATCGACCTGTACGAGCGGATGGTCGACAGGTATCCCCGTCTGCACGGCGGTTTCGTCTGGGAGTGGCGCGACCACGGAATCCGTACCCGCACCGCCGACGGTGTCGAATTCTTCGGCTACGGCGGCGACTTCGGTGAGACCGGCGTGCACGACGGGCACTTCTGCATGGACGGCATGGTGCTCTCCGACGGCACGCCCACTCCGGGGCTCGTCGAGTTCGCGGCGGTGACGGCACCGATCCGCTTCGCGCTGGCCGTCGAGGGGAACGAGGTCGCGGTGACCGTGAGCAATCTGCGTCACTCGTCGCACACCGGCGATCTGGTGTTCCCGTGGCGGCTCGAGCGCGACGGCGTGGAGGTATCCACGGGCGTGCTCGACCTGCGCGCGCTCGCGGCGGGCGAGGTCGCGCAGGCCGCTGTCACGGTCGATCTGACGGGGCCGGGTGAGCTGTGGTTCACGGTGTCGGCGGCGCTCGCCGACGACCACTCGTGGGCTGCTGCCGGGCACATCGTCGCCACGGAACAGCTGTCCCTTCGGCCTTCTGCTGCTCGGCCGACCCGCAGTCCGTCGGCAGACCCAGTGCTCCTGGATGCCACGGGTCGCTTCACACTCGGCCCCGCCGGGTTCACGGATGGCCGGCTCAGCTCCCTCGCCGGCGCTCCGGTCGACGGGCCGCGGCTCGAACTCTGGCGCGCCCCCACCGACAACGACGGCGGCCAGCACATGGGCAGCTACGACGTCAGCGATCCGATGGAGGGCCGCGGGCTCGGTGTCCCGGGGCCGTCCTATGCGGCCCAGTGGCGGGAGGCCGGGCTCGATCGCCTGTCCTCGCGCGTGCTCGCGGTGCGTCGCACCGCGACCGCACTCGAGCGGCGAACCCGGTGGGCTGCCGCGGACACGCGAGAAGCGGTCATCCTCGAGGAGCGTTGGCAGCTCGACGGCGACGCGATATCGCTCGACCTGCAGCTGATTCCGACCGCGCGCTGGAACGTCGTCTGGCCGCGCTTCGGCGTGCGCTTCGACCTGCCGGTCGGCCTCGACGGGGCGGACTGGTTCGGCACCGGACCGGGGGAGTCGTACCCCGACTCCCGCCGCGGTGTGCGGGTCGGTCGGTTCCGAGCAGGAATCGACGAGCTGACCTTCCCCTATGCCTGGCCGCAGGAGAGCGGCCACCGCAGCGATGTGCGCAGCCTCGATCTGCGCTCCGGTGGCGACGGGTGGCTGCGGATCGATGCCGAGGCAGACAGCCGCGGTCGTCGCCCCGGTTTCACCCTCGCGCGCCACACCGCGCAGCAGGTCGATCGGGCGAAGCATCAGCACGAGTTGCCAGCGCCGACCGCGACCCACCTCTACCTCGACGTCGGTCAGAACGGCCTGGGCTCTCGCGCCTGCGGGCCGGACGTCTGGCCCGACGCGCTGCTGCGGCCAGAGACGCGCTCGATGAGTCTGAAGCTCACCGCTCTCTGATGACGTCGGCGGTCGCCCACCCATGAA